>Ga0247825_10001081_pt1 | contig 17768 bp, 17 predicted proteins | sample 13C_Vanillin_Day_FD_194413 | JGI IMG/M metagenome (GOLD analysis project Ga0247825, IMG submission 194413) | Soil microbial communities from agricultural site in Penn Yan, New York, United States - 13C_Vanillin_Day48 | ecosystem: Environmental > Terrestrial > Soil > Agricultural land | place... | reverse complement strand
TCTCCGTCCGCACATAGACGCACTGGTGCCCGGGCGTGTGCGTGTTGTCGTAGAGCACGCAATCGAGGCCGGACGCGAGCGTCACGTCGCCCTCGATCAGCGCGACGCGGTCCCACAGCGGATCGACCAGCTCGGCCACGTCGGCGCGGTCGTAGAACAGGCTCTTGCCGCCGATCGGCAGCGCCGGAGGCCCCATCGGTGCCGCGGCCGCCATCAGCTCGGTGCGCTGCACGACGAGCCGCGCGTTGGGGAGCGCCGCGCACTGGCCGGCGTGGTCGTAGTGCAGATGCGTCAGGATCAGCGTTTTCACGTTTTCCGGCTTCACGCCGTGCAGCGCAAGCTGTGCGGCCAGTGACTGCTCGGGCGAGCATGAATGCGGCCCCAACCGATGCACGTCGATGGCGCGCTTCGGATCGCGCATGCCGCAATCGACCACGACAGGTTCGCCATCAGGCGCGATCAACAGGAATCCCAGGATCGGCACGCTGGAGCGTCCGCGATCGGTGGACAGGCTCCAGAACACGTCGAGGACGTTCGGGACCTCGGCTTCGCCGAGCAGGAGAGGGCGGATGCGCCAGTTCAAGATCGGGACTTCCTACCGTTGCAGCGAGCGAGATGCCAGCATCTGCGCCCTCTCCCCTTGCGGGAGAGGGCTACGCTGAACCTTCAACCGCTCGAATGGGTGAGGGTGCTTCCCTCACCCATTCTTTGGCTTTGATCGGATTGTGCAGCCCTCTCCCACAAGGGGAGAGGGCGCAGCAACCACAACCGTCTTCGCGGCTACTCCGTCGGCTGGATATTCGCCGCCTTGCCGACTTCGTCCCACTTCTTGATTTCGTCGCGCACGAACGCCGCGAACACGCCGGGCTTGCTCGCCACCGGCTCCGCGCCTTCGCCGGCAAGGCGGCGGCTGGTTTTCGGATCGGCATACATCGCCGCGGCCTCGGCCTGCAGCCGGTCGACGATCTCCTTCGGTGTCCCTGCGGGGGCGAAAAGCCCGAACCAGTTGAGCACCTCGTAGTCCTTCACGCCCGCCTCCGAAATCGACGGAACGTCGGGCAGCGCCCTGGTGCGCTGGAGCGAGGTGACGCCGAGCGCGCGGAGCTTGCCGGCCTCGATGTGCGGCTTGGCGGAGGCGACGTTCGACACCATCGACATCACATGACCCGCGAGCGTGTCGGACATCGCCGGCCCCACGCCCTTGTACGGCACGTGCGTCACGTCGATTCCGGTGCGGAATTTCAGGAGTTCCATCGCAAGGTGCAGGTTGCTGCCGATGCCGGCCGACGCATAGTTGATCTTGCCGGGCGCGGCCTTTGCCGCCGCGATGTATTCGGCGAGCGTCTTCATCGGCTGCGAGGCGTGCACCACCAGCACGTTAGGCACCGACACCATCTGCGTCACCGGCACGAGATCGCGCAGCACGTCATAGGGCAGCTTCTTGTAGACCAGATGGTTGATGGTGATGGTGCCGGCGCCGAGCAGCAGCGTGTAGCCGTCGGCCGGCGAGCGCACGACCGAATCGATGCCCAGCACGTTGCCGGCGCCGCCGCGGTTCTCGATGTAGAACTGCTGGCCCAGCACCTTGCCGAGATGCAGCGCGAACAACCGGGCGGTGGAGTCCGCGGTGCCGCCCGCCGCGGTCGGCACCAGGATCTTCACCGGCTTGTTCGGCCAGTTCGATTGCGCCTGCGCGTTGAAGCACGCGCCCACAAAAGCGATCGCCGCGATGGCAAGTCGAAGCATGACGTTCTCCCATTCGATTGGCTTGCGCGGCCCGCTGTCCGGACTTCGTTTTATTCGGCCTGAATATTGGCCGCCTTGGCGATCCGCGACCATTTTTCCAGATCGGACCTGATCAGCGCGGCGAAATCCTCCGATGCGCCGCCGATCGGCTCGGCGCCGTCCTGCGCCAGCCGCTCGCGCACATCAGGCATGCGCAGCGCTTCGGCGATCGCGGCCTGAAGCTTGACGATGGCAGGCCGCGGCGTACCCGCCGGCGCCAGCACGCCGTACCATTGCAGCGCCGAATAGCCCGGCACGCCGGACTCGGCGACCGTCGGCACGTCGGGCAGCGCCGCGACGCGCTGCGGCCCGGAGATCGCGATGGCGCGAAGCTTTCCGGCCTCGATCAAGGGCTTCGCGGTGAGCATGTTGGAGAACAGCGCCGTAATGCGGCCCGCTAGCACCTCGGTCATCGCCGGGCCGGTGCCGCGGAACGGCACGTGCTGCAGGTCGATGCCCGTCATGTGCTTGAGCAACTCCATGCTCATGTGCGGCGAGGAGCCTGCTCCGGCCGACGCGTAGTTGAGGCTGCCGGGCTTGGCCCTGGCGAGCGCGATCAGCTCCTGAAGGTTCTTCGCCGGCACGTCGGGATGCACGACCAGCACGTTGGAGATGCCGGCGACCTGGGTGATCGCGGCAAAGTCCTTGGTGGGATCGTAGCGCGCCTCCCTGGTCACCGCGGGCAGCACCGCGATGGTGCTCGGGCTCATCAGCAGCGTGTAGCCGTCGGCGGGCGAATTGCGCACTGCCTCGATGCCGACGATGCCGCCGCCGCCGCCGCGGTTCTCGACGAAGAAGTTCTGTCCGTCCTTCGACAATTTCTGCGCGAGAACCCGCGCCAGGATGTCGGTGCCGCCGCCGGGCGCGGAATTGACGATGAACTTGACCGGCCGCGACGGATAGTCGGCTTGCGCAAATGCGTCAGCGGCGAGCCCGAAGAGGCAGGCGAGCGCAAGCCCGGCACTCCGGCGTATCATGGTCGGCCTCCCGTTCGTTTTTGTTGTTCGGTGTTTTTTCTTTTTAAAGTGTCTTGTTTCTTGAAGTGCTTGGCCGCTCCCGTCGCTCACTTGCCGAAGCGCGCGGCGTAGCTCGTATTCTCGATGCCCTGATCGGTCACCCATTTCGCCACCTCGTGGTGGTGGGCGAACCAGACGTCCTTCTGGCCGCGGAAGTATTCGAGGATTTGCCGGAAGATCGCGGTCATCGCCGGCCGGCCGCCGAAATGGCTGTGCACGCCGAGATTGATCAGCGCGCCGGGCTCGGTGGCGTGCAGGTAGTCGAACATCTCCTTGTAGACTTCGAAATAGACGCGCGGGCTCGCGCGCAGCGTCCGGTTGTCGACGAAGTCGCTCCACGGGATCATCAGGATCTTGCCGGCCTTGGTCTGCTGCCAATAGGGAACGGTGGCGTCGAGCGCGTCCGAGCACCAGGCGAGCTTGGCCTCGGCGAGATATTCCAGCGTGTGCTCCGACCAGCCGTAGATCGGCGTCACCCAGCCGGTCGGGCGCTTGCCCGCGGCCTTCTCGATCAGGTCGAGGGTTTTCTTGATGGTCTCGCGCTCGCGGTCCGGGTTCATCGAGAACAGCGTCTGGTCCTGCAGGTAGCCGTGGCCCGCGACGTCGTGGCCGGCTTTGGCAAAGGCGGAAACCGCCTCCGGCCACACCTCGGCGCTACGGCCGTTGCAGAACAGCGTCGCCGGCACGTCGAGGTCCGTGAGGTTGCGGGACAGCCGCCAGATGCCCTCGTTGCCGCCGAAGCGCGACCAGTTGATGCCGGCGACGTCCTTGGAGCCGGGCGGCAGCGGCGTCGTCCGCGGGAAATAGGTGGGCGATTTCCCCTCGCTCCAGGTCTCGAGCAACACGCTCACGACCACGGCCACGCGACGGCCATTCGGCCAGGCGAGCGCTGCATTGCTCATACGTTCGGTCTCCCACTCGACAGGGCCTGATTCCTGCATGACCCGGGTGCACGAGTCCATGCCGCACGGCGTGACATTGCGCCTGCCCTTGGCCACTATGCCGGAATGTCGGGAATGCAGAAAAATCCGGCCGCCCAGCCGTCGGTTTTTGTGACGCCGTTCGCAGGCCACCACCTGCTTTCGGATTCCCTGCTCAACAAGGGCACCGCCTTCACCGAGCAGGAGCGCGACGAGTTCGAGCTGCACGGGCTCTTGCCGCCGCGGGTTGCGACGCTGGACGAGCAGGTGTCGCGGCGGCTTCAGGTGCTGCGCGGCTTCGCCACCGATCTGGAGCGCTATTCGTTCCTGCGCGAATTGCAGGACACCAACGAAACCGTGTTCTTCGCGCTGCTCACACGCAACATCGAGGAGTTGCTGCCAATCGTCTATACGCCGACAGTCGGCGCGGGCTGCCAGAATTTCAGCCGCCTGTTTCGCAAGCCGCGCGGCCTGTTTCTCAGCCTGCCGCACCGCAAGCGCATCCGGCAGATCCTTGCCAATCCGCAGTTCGACAAGACCGAGGTGCTGGTCGTCACCGACGGCGAGCGCATCCTGGGGCTCGGCGACCAGGGCGCGGGCGGCATGGGCATCCCGATCGGCAAGCTCGCGCTCTACACCGCCTGCGGCGGCATCCATCCGTCCACCGCGCTGCCGATCCTGCTCGATGTCGGCACCGACAACGACGAACGGCTGGCCGATCCGCTGTATGTCGGCCTGCGCCGCGAGCGGGTGCGCGGCGCGGAATACGACGATTTCGTCGAGGAGTTCATTTCGGCCGTCAGCGAGCGCTGGCCGCACGTGCTGCTGCAATGGGAGGATTTCGCCAAGTCCAACGCCACCCGGCTGCTCGACCGCTATCGCGACCGGCTCTGCTCCTTCAACGACGACATCCAGGGCACGGCCGCGGTCGCGACCGGCACATTGCTCTCCGCCATTGCGGTCACCGGCGTCCCGCTGACCGAGCAGCGCATCGCTATCTTTGGCGCGGGCTCGGCGGGCTGCGGGATCGCCGGGCTTCTCAAAGCCGTGATGGTCGAGGCGGGCCTCAGCGAGAAGGATGCGGCCGGGCGCTTCTACATGATCGACCAGGACGGCCTGCTGGTCGGCGGCATGAATTCGATCGTGCCGTTCCAGACCCCGTTCGTGCAGGACCGCTCGGTTTGCGCATCCTGGCCGCTGGAGCAGCCGGGTCGGGTGACGCTGCTGGATGTTGTGAAGAACGCAAAGCCGACGACATTGATCGGCGTGTCCGGCCAGCCCGGCTCGTTCTCCGAGTCGGTCGTCCGCGGCATGGCCGAGACCAACCGCCGCCCGGTGATCTTCCCGCTGTCGAACCCGACCTCGCGCGCGGAAGCGACGCCCTCCGACGTTCAGCGCTGGAGCCAGGGCCGCGCCATCGTCGGCACCGGAAGCCCGTTTCCGCCGCTGGAACGCGACGGGCGGCCGTTCAAGGTCGATCAGACCAACAACTCGTATATTTTTCCAGGCGTCGGTCTCGGCGCCATCGCGGTGCAGGCGAGCCGCATCACCGACACGATGTTCATGGCGGCCGCCAAGGCGCTCGCCGCGATGTCGCCGGCGCGCAACGACACCGCCGGCAATCTTCTGCCGCCGGTCACCGCGCTCCGCGAAATCTCGATTGCGGTGGCGCGCGCCGTGGCTCTGCAGGCGATCAAGGAGGGGCTCACCCCCGACATCGGCGAAGACGAGATCGACGCGGCCATCGCCGCCAAGATGTGGACGCCGCGGTATCTGCCGTACCGGCGCGGCGCCTGAAACCGGCAAATACAGGGAGGATCGCCATGGCGGACCGCAGCAAGCATCCGATCGTTCATTTCGTCGGCAGCATTCCGCTGCCGGACAGCGAGACCGTGTTCCGCACGCTGTCCAAAGCCACGGGGCCGCACCTGATCCGCCTGCCGGACGGCGAGACCGGCATCCGCAAATCCTGGATCAGGTTCATTCAGGACGTGCTGGCCGGCAATTCCGCCATCGAGCTCGCCAAGGACGTGCCGCCGTTCAAGTTCACCCAGTGGGACGGCAAGGTGGTGCGGGAAATCCCGCGGCTGCGGGTCAAGCCCGGCGCAACGATCGATCCGTCCACGTTCGACACCGGCTATGCGGCGATGGCGATTGAATCATGGGCCACGTTCGAACGCCTGCAGAAGGCCGGCGATATCCCGGCCGGCGTGAAATTCCAGATCTCGATTCCGACGCCGATCGCGCCGACCTACAACAACATGCTGCCGGCCGACCGGCCGAAGCTCTTGCCGCCACTGACCCAGCACTTCATCGACGAGGTGCGCAAGATCGCCAAGGCTTTGCCCAACGACCGCATCGCCATTCAATGGGACGTCTGCCAGGAGGTGCTGGCCTGGGAGAATTACTATGAGAAGGGGCCGGTCGATGTCCGCACCGAGACCATCGACGTGCTGACGCAGGTCGGCGACGGCGTGCCGGCCGGAATCGAACTCGGCTATCACCTCTGCTACGGCAGTCCCGCCGACGAGCACATGGTGCTGCCCAAGGATTCCGGCATCATGGTCGAGATCGTCAACGCGGTGGCTGCGCGCGTGAAGCGGCCGATCCAGTTCTTCCATCTGCCGGTGATCAAGGCGCGCACCGACGACGCCTATTACGCGCCGCTCAAGAACCTGAAGATCGACAAGGACACCGAACTCTACCTTGGCCTGATCCACCACAACGATCCCGACGGCGACAAGGCGCGGTTTGCCGCCGCGCGCCGCTACGCGCGTGTCGACGGCATCGGCACCGAATGCGGCATGGCGCGCGGCGATCCGGCGCGGCTGCCGGCGCTGCTCGCCGCTCATGCGCGGCTGGTGGAGAGTGTGGGATAAGGCAAGCCGTTGCATGTGCTGCAATGCAGGCGGCGCGCTCCCTCCCCCTGAAAGGGGGAGGGTCGGGGTGGGGGTCACTTTATACGGGCGCGGGTAGAATCCTCCGCCTTCGCGCTGACGCGCTTCGGCGGACTCAAGCTCACGGTAGCTCGCGTCGCGAGCCGCAGCGGCTCGGCGCGTTTTGGGGATCGGGCGGGAGTCGGCGTGCACAAGCGGACCCCCACCCCAACCCTCCCCCTTTCAGGGGGAGGGAGCGCACCGCCCGTGTCGCGCCTCTCTACTTTTGCTCCGGCTTGAACGCTTTCGCGTAGCGTTCCGCAATATCCGCCGGCGTGGCGACGATCTTTGCCACGATCTTGTCGATCTCCGGGCCGGAAACGAAATCGAACTCCATCTTGGCCTTTTCCATCTCGGCCAGGAATTCCTTGTCCTTCGCCAGCGACTCGATCGCCTTGCGCAAAAGCGCCACGCGATCGGCGGGAACCCCGGGCGGCGCGACCAGCGGCCGCGCCGCGGTCTTTTGCGTGAAGTGCAGCTCCATCACCTTGCGGTCGGCATCTTTCTTGATGAACTGCAGCGCGTTCGGCAGCGAGCCCAGCTCAGGGTCGTTTGTCAGTGCGCCCTGCATCAGCAGCCTGACCTTCTTCTCCGCGAGCCATTGCGGGCGCACCGCTTTGAGACTCGACCACGACCAGTCGCCGATGCCCTGCACCTCGCCGCGCTCGACCGCGCGCGCGACCTGCGCCGTGCTGCTGTAGCCGGTGACGACCTTGAATTTCGTGCCGATCAGCGCGTTGTAGAGCTGCGGCGTGGTCTCGGGATCGGCGCCGGCAATTCCGCCGACGGTCAGCTCCTTGTCGAACAGGTCGTTCGCCGTCTTGTGCGGGGCGGTGTGCCAGGCGAGCGTCACCGCGGTCTCGGTGTTGAGGCTGCCGAGCCAGTGGAATTTGGCGATCTCGAATCGCACGCCGGACGGATTGATCTGCCTGGCGAGCAGGATGGTGCGCTGAAGCAGCGCGATGGTCGTGCCGTCCTTCATTGCCGTGTTGTACATCACGTTCGCCGCGGTGATCCGCGACGGGATGTTCTGCACCACGATCGAAGGATGGCCGGGAATGTGCCGGCCGAGATGGCGCGCGGCGATCCGGGCTTGCAGGTCGTAGCCGCCGCCGGTGCCCGCGCCGACCAGCAGCGTCAGCTGCTTGCCGGCGTAGAAATCCTGTGCGCGGGCCGCTTGGGGGCAATCCGGGAGCAGCAGCAGTGCAGCGGCGGCATAGCCGAATTGAGCCATCCGAAGCCTGGTGCGCAGTGCCATGGCATCTCCCGAGAACAGCCAGTATCGCGCATCTGCGCGCGAATGCCTACGCTTGACCGCCGCCGTTCGGTGCGGCCTTATCGCCCACAACTTAATCGGGAGGTTCAAGTTGAAAGCGATTGTTGTCCGCGAGTTTGGTCCGCCGAACGTGATGAAATTCGAGGAGGTGCCGACGCCGGAGCCGGGGCCGGGCGAGGTGCTCATCAAGGTCCACGCCGTCTCGGTCAACCGCACCCTCGACACCGTGGCCCGCGCCGGCAAATACGCCCGCCCCGTCAGCCTGCCGATGACGCCGGGCGTCGATCCGTCCGGTGTCATCATCAAGCTCGGCCCGGACGTTACCACGCGCAAGATCGGCGACCGGGTGACCGTTCAACTTCGCTCGGGCAACGAAAGCGGCGCGGATTCCGTACGAAATCTTGGGATGCATGTCTGGGGCGGCTACGCCGAATACGTTCGCTGCGAGGCAAGCCGCACCGCGCTCGTTCCCGACGGCCTCGATTTCGCGACCGCAACTGTTGTCTCGCGTCACGCACCGACCGCGTTCACGCTGCTCCGTGAAAAGGCCAAGGTCGTTCCCGGAGAATGGGTGCTGGTGATGGGCGCGGCCGGCGGGCTCGGCAGCGCCGGTGTGCAGGTCGCAAAATATCTCGGCGCCAGGGTGATCGCGGCGGCCGGCAGTGCCGAGCGGGCCAAGATCGGCATCGATCTCGGCGCCGACGCTGGCGTCAACTATCGCGGCCAGGACCTCACCATCGAGACGATGCGCATCACCGAAGGCAAGGGCGTCAACGTGGTGTTCGAGAACATCGGCGACCCCGACCTCTTCCCGAAGGCCCTGGCGGCGATGGCGCGGCGCGGACGGCTCGTCACCGCGGGCGGCCATGGCGGCGGCATCGTGCCGCTCGACGTCAACCGGCTCTATCAGAATCATCTCAGCATCATCGGCGCGACCGGCGAGACGCCGGACGACGTGACGATGAGTCTCAAAGCCGCGGCCGAAGGCAAATTCAAGGCGCTGATCGATAAGGTGATGCCATTGTCGCAAGCGGTGCAGGCGCACGAATGGGTGGAAAGCCGCGGCGGACTAGGCAAGATCATCCTCGACCCGACGATGACGTGAAGCGCGGTTGGTGCGATGCCGTCCGCCGGATGCTGCGCGCTGCCGCCGTCACACCGCACGTCTCGTGTGGAACCAAAATTCCCTGATTAAGAAAATTTAACGTCAGGAATATTCATGTCGTCTTCCAATCGGAGGAGAGAATCATTTCATCGTTTTCCGGCGTGAACGAGTCGATGCGCAAATCGTGCCACGGCTCGCCGTTATCAACATGTCTTGATGGGCGATTGCGTACCGCTTCCCCGCCGCATAGGTCGCGCTATGTCGAAAACAAAACACGTCACGACTCGCTGGGAAGAATCGCTCTCGTTGGACGCCACTCCACTTATCGAAAGGCTATCACCATGAAGACACTTTCGACTTTCATCGCCGGTGTCGCGGTCCTGACCGCGCTCGCCAGCCCGAGCCTCGCCGCTCAGCGCTCGCGCGCCATCGTCTCCGGCGACGTGAACACGGTGCGCACCTACGGCGATCTCGATCCCGCCAACCCGCCCTATCGCGGATCGGCCACCAGCGTACAGAATTACTGGGGTTCGGTGGGCAACACCGGCCATCCGTACCGCTCCACGCCGGGTCAGAACCTGCCGTATCCGGACCGTCCCTATGGCGATCCGGACGTCGACTGATCCGACCGGCTCGAAAACGGAAAGCCCCGGCAGCGATGCCGGGGCTTTTCTTTTCAAGACTTGCTTCGAATTGCTGCAAATATGGATGCTGCAGGTGTGCGATTTCTCACAGCTTCGCTTCAACAGGTTTTGATCCGGTATTCCGCAAGCGGCGGGGCGCACTATCTCGACGTCATCGAACAAGAAACGAATCGAAAACAGCCGGGAAGAATCGCTTCAGGCGGGCGTCGACCATGACGCAACGACTGAAGGAGTCGGACATGAAAAAGCTTTCCATCGTTCTTCTTTTGGGCATAGCGACGCTGGTGACGGTGACCGAGCCGACGTTCGCGGCACAACGCAAGCATCGTGCCTCCGATGCCTATGCGAGCGGCGCCGTGACGGAACGGGTCGGGCCGCAATATTCCGGCCAGGTTCGCGACGAGGCTCTGACCCCGGCCCAGCACATCTATAACAGCCGGGTCTATGGCGGCCAGAACCTGCCTTACGCGGACCGCCCTTACGGTGCTCCCGACCGCTGGTGAACACCGCAAACGAAAACCCCGGCAGCGATGCCGGGGTTTTCGCCGTATGCATTGTGCGGACTACATCTTCAGAAGCTTGCGCGCGTTGCCCTCGAAAATCGCCGCGCGGTCCTGGTCGCTGATCGGCGCGGCCTTCAGCCACGCGGTGCCGAGCGCATTGTTGATGTAGGGCCAGTCGACCGCGAACATGATGCGCTCGACGCCCATCTCGGCGATCGCGCAGGCCAGCGCCGAGTTCGAGAACGCGCCGCTGGTGGTGAGCCAGAAGTGCGTCTTGTAATAGTCGCCGAACGACTTCGGCAGTTTCAGAACCTTCTCCAGATTGTGTTCGGTCCGCCACAGCGTGAACGGCGCGGTTTCGCCGAGATGCCCGACGATGATCTTCAGGTTCGGATATTCGTCGAACAGGCCTGAGGTGATCAGCCGGAACGTGTGGGTCAGCGTCTCGAACCCGAAGCCCAGCGGCGACCCCTGAAATCCGCTGGCGTGATCCTTGAAGAACGCCTCGACGATCGCGGGCTTCACCGGCGACGGATGGATATAGACCGGAACGTCGAGCTTCGACGCGCGCTCGAACACCGGCCGGTACTTCTTGTCGTCGACGAAATTGCCCTGCGTCGTCCCCATGATCATGGCGCCGAGCAGCCCGAGCTTGGTCACCGCGCGCTCGAGTTCGTCGGCGGCGGCCTTCGGGTCGGGCAGCGGCAATGCCGCGAAGCCCTTGAAGCGCGCAGGATTGGCCTTGATCTGCTCGAAAAGAAAATCGTTCGACGCCCTGGCGAGCTCGACTGACGTCGCCGGATCGAGGTTGTGCGCCGCCGGGTTGTTCTCCGACAGCACCGCGATGTCGATGCCGGCCTCGTCCATGTCCTTGATGCGCTGGCCGGCCATGTCGTCGAGCATGGCCTGGATTACACCGGCTCGCGGCGCGATCTTGTTGCGCAGTGCGGGCGAGGTGAAATGTTCCTCGATGGCGATGATGGCCATGGGTTGTTTCCTCTTCTTCTCTCCTAACGAAGATGGCCGGGCAGGGGCCCGGCCATCCCGATTTCAGTCGTGTCGCTTCGTCAGACGCTGACGTGCTCGATGAACTTCTGCGGCGGCGGATCGCCCCACTGCGACACCAGCGCCTCTTCGGCCGACAGCAGGTTCGAGCCGTTCTTGACGTTGAGACGGTCGCTGTCCGCCCAGTGCTCGTGCACGCGGCGCCACGGATCGGCCCAGTAGTCATAGACCTGGCTGCCGAGCAGATGGCGGCCGATGCCCCACATGTGCTCGTACTTGCCGGTGTCGCGCATGTGCTGGTGGCCCATGAACACGTCGTCCATGTCCTGCACCTCGAACGACACGTGGTTCAGGCCGGCGTGGTCGTGGTTGATCGCGAAGAACACGTGGTGATCGACGAAGGTTTCGCCGCCGTCGATGCGGTTGAACGAGCCGATCAGGTTGTCCTTCTGCCCGGCGTAGACGTCGTCGGAGCAGATGAAGCCGAGATTGTGACGGAACCAGTTGACGGTCTCCTTCACCTTCGGCGTGCCGAGCACGGCGTGCGCGACGCGCTTGCAGCGGGATGGACCCTTCTGGATACGCATCAGGTCGCCGGCGCGGGCGAGCGGCGCGTAGCCGGAGTTGAGAAGCTGACGCGGCGCAGGGATCTCCGCAACCTTGTCCATGCCCCAGACCACCTCGATCTGATAGCCGTTCGGCTCGGTGAGCCGCACGCGCTTGCCGCCGCCGGGCTCGTCGAGGTTCTCGATGCCGGACGCCCCGGGCGCCTTGGCGAGAGTCTTGAGGTCGTCCTCGCTCGCCGCGTGATACGCGATGGCGAGGAACTTGGGGTCGCCCTTCTCGGTGATGTGGATGTGATGCACCGGATCGGTGCCGCGGTAGTAGATCGCCTTGCCGCTCTTGTGGCTCGGCACCAGCCCGAAGTTGTCGAGGAACTCCGCCTGGAGGTCGAGGTCCGGCGAGCGCAGACGCACATAGGCGATATCGGTGACCTTGATGACAGCCATTGTTGTTTCCTCACCCTGGCAATGCGGGGTTCATGTCTGACCCCAATCTGGCCGGACGATAACGCAGCCGCCGGGGGAAACGCAATTTCGCGGCGATCCGTCAGACCAGATATGCGCCTGCCCTGTACCGGCCGGTACGCCTGATCCCCTCGCTTTTCTTGGCGGCTGGCCGGGCCTGGGGGGATGTGCTGTATTCCGGCCAACCAAAAAGGGGAGGAATCCGTGAAGCTTGTGTTGTTCCAGTCGGCGCCGGACGGCGAAATCGCGCCCGGCCTGATGACCGGGCGGGGCGTCGTCGACGTCTCCGGTGCGGTCAAAAAGGGCCATACGCCGCAGCTCACGATGCAGGGCATCATCGACGACTACGACCGGCTGAAGCCCGCGCTGGAGAAGCTCGCCGCCGAAGGCAAGGCCGTCCCGGCCGACAAGGTGCAGCTCAAGCCCCCGCTGCCGCGGCCCGGCAAGATCCTGTGCTGCATCGCCAACTACTGGGAGCATGCGCAGCGCGAGGCGCGGCCGCTCAACATGTTCATGAAGAATCCGGACGCCGTGGTCGGTCCGGGCGACACCATCGTGCTGCCGGAATACACCGTGCCGTGGGCGTTCATGCACGAGGCGGAGCTGGCGCTCGTCATCAAAGGCCCGGCCAAGATGGTGAAGGCCGCCGACTGGAAGAACGCCGTGTTCGGCTACACCTGCCTGATCGACGTGTCGGCACGCGAGCAGGGCCGCCGCACCTGGCCTGCGACGCCGCTGACCAGCTGGCTCGGCAAGTCGTTCGACACCTTCTCGCCGATCGGGCCGTGCATCGCCACCGCCGACGAGATCAAGGATCCGAACGACGTCATCGTCCGGTTCTGGAACGACGGCCAGCTTCGCCACAACTACAACACCGACGACATGGAGCACCGCGTGCCCGAATTGGTCGAATGGGCGACCACGGTGATGACCATGAACTCCGGCGACCTGATCGCCTGCGGCACCAATCACGAAGGTCTCGGCTTCCTTCAGGACGGCGAGACGGTGGACATCGAGATCCAGAACATCGGCAAGATGACTCTCAAGGTCCGCGATCCGCTCAAGCGCAGCTGGGAGCGCGGCGTCTACATGGGCGTCGACTCGACCAACCCGGATGCCGTGAAGCGGCACCGCCCGCAGGGCGGCCCGACCGCGACGGGAGCAATCTGAGTCTTGCCGCGCTAGCTGATCCATCCCCGTCACCCTGAGGTGCTCGGCCGCAGGCCGAGCTTCGAAGGGCGACGGCCCGGTTGTTGCGAAAGCCGGATGTTGCAACAAAGGGGCCGTGCATCCTTCGAGGCGCGCATAGCGCGTCAAGGCGCGCGTAAACGCGCTGGTGGCGCGCACCTCAGGATGACGGGTCTGGGTTTGTGCCACTCGTTAGGGGTTTGTCTTTGAGCAAATTACCTCTCACCCTTGCGATCAGCCACTACGATCACGTCACCGAGCTCGTCACCGGCCGCGTGCCGGTCGAGGGCGTGGAGCTGACCGCGCTCAATCTCCAGATCGAGGAGATTTTCTTCCGGCAGTTCAACTACCGCGACTTCGACGTGTCGGAAGTCTCGATGGGCAAGTATTGCTCGCTGGTGTCGCAGGGCGATTCGCCGCTGGTCGCGATCCCGGTGTTTCCCTCGCGCGTGCCGCGGCACTCGTCGGTCTACATCCGGCGCGATGGTCCGGTGAAGAGGCCGGAAGACCTCGCCGGCAAGCGGATCGGCATCCCGGAATGGGCGCAGACCGCGTCGGTCTATTCACGCGGCTTCATTCAGCACCAGTACGGCATCGACCTGAAGTCCATTCACTGGATTCAGGCCGGCGTCGACCAGCCGGGGCGGCTGGAGAAAGTGAAGCTCAAGCTGCCGGACGGCATCCGCTACGAACCGCGGCCGGACAAGAGCCTCGGCGGCATGCTGATCTCGGGCGAGATCGACGCCGCGCTGTCGGCGCATCCGCCGCTCTGCTTCGACCAGGGCCATCCGAATGTCGGGCGGCTGTTCGAGGACTATCTCGACATCGAGATGAAATACGTCAAGGAAACCGGCATCTATCCGATCATGCACGCGGTCGCGTTCAGGCGCGAGATCGTCGAGAAGCATCCGTGGGTGGCCGCGAACCTGTTCAAGGCGTTCGACGAGGCGCGGCGCATCAGCGTGGAACGCGCGCTGGCCTGCACCAGCTCGGCACTGCCGCTGCCGTGGGGCTACGAATTCGCGAAGCGGATGCAGGCGGTGGTCGGCAACGACCTGATGCCGTACGGCGTCGAGGCCAACCGCACGACGCTCGACGCGTTCCTGCAATACGCGTTCGAGCAGGGCGTGTGCCACCGGCGGCTTCAGCCGGAAGAGCTGTTCCCGCCGCAGGTGCAGAAGAGTTTCAGGGTATAGTCTAGTAAAGTTCTGCGTGGTTCTTGCCGCACACTCAGCTGTCATCGCCGGGCTTGACCCGGCGATCCATGAGATGGCTCGGCGAAGGAAACCTTACGTAAAACTTTCGGCGATGCGCTGATTGATGGATGCCCGGGTCATAGGCGAGCGAAGCGACGCCGTCCTTCGGACGGCTATGCCCGAGCATGACATCGCCTTGCGGTACCAGTGACGTTCAACCCAGCGCCGTCACGCCGGCCTGTGCGATCTGCTCGTCCTCGTGCGATTGCACGCCCGACACGCCGATGGCGCCGACACATTCGCCTTGATGGACCAGCGGCAGGCCGCCCTGGAACATCACGCCGGGCGTCGGAAACGTCACGAAGCCCGGACGCTCCTTCACGCGATCCTCGAAGAACTTGCTCGGCCGCTTGGTCAGCGCCGACGTCTGCGCCTTCTTGACCGCCACGTCCGAGCTGATCGCGCCGCAGCCGTCCTGCCGCTCCAGCAGCATCACCGCGCCGCTGTCGTCGACGATGGCGATGGCGACGTTCCATTTGTTCTTCTGCGCTTCGGCGATGCACGCGGCCATCATCTTGTGGGCATCGGAGTTGGTCAGGGCTGGCTTTTGACGCATGACGTTTCCTCGTAGGGTGATTGCGAATGCGCGGATAGAGTGACGAGAATTACGGTCCCGTCAATCGGGCCACGCGCCGAATTCCCGGTCACTCCGGCAGCGCCCCCAGCGTGTACGCCGACCCGAGCAGGAGGCCGGGCCGCAGCCCGATCCGGCCGAACCATTGGTTGAAGATCTTCAGCACCTCGCCGCTGCGATAAAGCTCCGCCAGCGCCGTGTTGACGGCAAGGCGAAGCTCCCAATCGCCACGCGGCAGCGCGATCGCATAGGGCTCGACCGACAGGTCGTCGGGCAGCATGCGAACCGACTGCATGTCCTTGAATTGCGTTCCGACCAACAAGAGCTTGTCGCTGGCGAACGCATCCGCCTTGCCGCTGTCGAGCGCCATGACCGCTTCATCGCGATCCTTGACCGGCACGAGCGTGACGTTGAGCTGAGCTTTCTGGTTGACCGCGGCCATCGCCTTTTCGTTGCTGGTGCCGGCGATGACCGCAACCTTCTTTCCCGAGATATCCTGGAGCTTGGCGGATCCGTCCGTAGACTTGACAACGAGGCCGGTGCTTTCGACGAACACGTAGTTCGAGAAGTCGACCTGCTTCATCCGCGATAGCGTCACGGTGCTGGAGCCGCATTCGAGATCGGCCTTGCCGCTCGTCACGGCGTCGAAACGCGTCTGCGTGGTGACCGGCACCCACTCCACCTTGAGCGGCTGCACCTTGAGCTGCTTCTCCAGCGACGCCACCACCGCCTTGCAGATGTCGATGGTGTAACCGATGACCTCCTTGTTCTCGACGTACGAGAACGGCATCGCGTCGCTGCGATGGGCGATCTTGATGGTCTTGCTGCCGGCGATGGTCTTCAGGCGGCCGCCTGTCGCCTGGGCCGATGCGCTGTCCGCCGGGACGGCGGCGGCAACAACCAGAGCAATGAATGCAGACGCTGTACGCAACATGACAATATCCCCCGAAGCTCGACGAAATCCGCGATCGTGACGGGAGGGTAGCATGCGGCCGGGGCGCCGGCCATTGGACCGGAGTGCAATAGACGCTCGGCCGGGACGACTTTTCGAAGCTACGCGCGCCGGACCAAGCCAACTCTTTTCGGCGTCAGTGCGAGGAGCCCAGCCAGACGAGCTGATAGATGGTGAAACAGATTTCCAGCAGGATGAGCACGACGATGATGACCTCCAGCCGCAGCGATCGTTCGGTATCGATGATGTCGGCGAGCGCCTTGGCGGTGTCGGAAATCACCGTAAGCTTGCGCGTGATGACGTCGGCGCGCTCCTTCAACTCATATTCGTCTTCCAGCCGGGCATAGACCCGTTCCAGGTCGGGCCGCTCCCACAGCACGTCCGGCTTCTCCGCGACCGCAACCAGGCCCGAGACGCGCTGCTGCACCAGCAGCGCATTGCCGATGTGCTTGAGGATCGAGCGGCGGCCGCCGGGCCTGCGCCCGTGTTCCGCCAGTTCGCGCGCCAGCGGCTCGATGGAATCGAAGACCGCGGCGACATTGCGTTCGTCGTGCGCCAGGATCACGCTGGTGGCCAGCGCGTCGGCGATCAACAGCGCGTGCTCGTTGGTCAGGGCTTTCAGCACGACAGCGCCGCCCGGCAGGATCTGTTCGTCCTTGTCGGGCGCGATCTCGATTCGCGTCGACTCCTCCTCGCGCCGTTTGGCCGGGCGGCTGATCCGGCCGGCAAGCTGGCGGATCACCTCGTCCTCCTCCAGCGCCGACATGCCGATCAGGACCGCGACGCCGTAGCGGAACAGCGCGACGATGCCGCCGTTGCCGGTGCGAAACGCCAGCGGCTGGGTCGACAGCACGTCGTTGCGTTCGAGCCCTATGGTGTCGATGCGGTCGCCGAGCAGCAGCGCGCGGGCCGTGATGCCGGTTCTGGATGGATGGGATACATCGCTCATCGGCACACATTGTACATACCGGGGCCGCGCACGGTCCGGCCCGCAACACCGGCCCTCGATCGACGGCAGCCGGTTACTCCAGCCCGGTCGGCACCTGCTTGTTCTCGCTTTCGAGCTTCATGCCCGACGACAGCGCCATCGTTTCCATCAGCGTGGTGAAGTCCCTGGCGAGATATTCCTCGGGATTCTTGTGCAGCATGGCATGGCCCATGTGCATCTGCAGGATCGCCCGGGTCGCCGCGGTGACCGGCATCGGCACGTCGACCTCGTCGGCGAGGGCCAGGCCGAGGTCGAGGTCCTTGCGCAGCAGTTCCGGCGTGAACGTCGTGGTCCAGTCGAGATTGACCAGCGCCGGCGACTTGTAGGCGGTGAACATCGAGCCCATCACGCCGTTGTTGAGGAACGCCAGGAACGCATGGCGCGGCACGCCCATCTTGTTCACCAGGAGCGTGATCTCGATCAGGTTCTGGATGACGACGCCGAGCATGACGTTGTGCGCGATCTTGCAGACGCGCGCGAGCTCGCCTTCGCCCACGTAAGAGACGCCCTTGGGCGCGAACACCTTGATCAACGGTTCGGCCTTGTCATACGCGGCCTTGGGACCCGAGCAGACCGACGACAGCTTGCCGGC
>Ga0247825_10001080_pt1 | contig 17768 bp, 15 predicted proteins | sample 13C_Vanillin_Day_FD_194413 | JGI IMG/M metagenome (GOLD analysis project Ga0247825, IMG submission 194413) | Soil microbial communities from agricultural site in Penn Yan, New York, United States - 13C_Vanillin_Day48 | ecosystem: Environmental > Terrestrial > Soil > Agricultural land | place... | reverse complement strand
TTCAAGAACGCCGAGCACCAGAAAGAACTGAAACGTCAACGCAGCACAGGGGCCGAGGACGACGATACGTAGGGCACCGCTTCAGCGGTGCCTCCTTACCGATCCCAAGCCCCCCTCGCCCACTCCAGGAACTTCTTCTCCGGCCAGTAGTTCACGATGCGGTCCTGCGGAATGCCCGCCAGCCGAGCGTGGGCAATTGAGATCTCGATGAAGTCGAGCTCCGGGTGCGAGTGGGCGTCGCTGTCGAGCGCGAAGAGGCAGCCGAGCTCGAGCGCGCGCGCCGCCAGCTCGTAATGCACGTCCTGACGATCCCACGAGCCGTCGATCTCGATCGCCACCTGCCGCTTCGCGGCCACTCTGAACACCTTGTCCCAGTGCGCCGACACGCCGGGGCGCACGTTGAACCGGCGTCCCTGCGGATGGCCGAGGATCGCCACGCCGCGCTGTTCTACCGCGCCCGCCATCCGCGCGGTCTGATCGACGGACTTGCGCAGCAGCGAGTGCGGCGACGCCACGACGAACTCGAACAGGCGCAGCTCGCCCTCCTCCATGTCCACCGTGCCGTCCTGACGGATGTTGGCCTCGATGCCCTTGAACAGGCGGAACCTGCCCGCATAGGTGCGGTTCAACACGTCGATCTCGGCATGCTGCTCCCTCACCTGCCCCATCGTCATCCCGCCGGCAATCGGCAGTCCGTAGGAATGGTCCGTGATGCCCGCACAGCGATGGCCGCGCGCGAGGCAGGCCTCGACGATCGACGGCAGACCCTCGGCTCCGTCGCTCCAGGTCGAATGCATTTGTAAGTCGCCGCGATAGGCTTTGCGGGACGGCGAGCCGCGGCGGCTGACGATCTCCTTCACCGCCGCGCGGCTGAGGAAGTGCTGCCGCAGCGCACGGAGTTTGGCAATCGCCTCCTCCTGCCCGGCGTTGTGAATCGATTGTTCGACAAACGGAGACCCGCGTCCGTGGATCAGCTCGCGGGCGATGCGATCCGTGGTCGGGCCAATGCCCGGAACTGCCTTGAACGTGTTGGCCTCGATGAGCGGCGTGACCGGCTCGTCGATCCGCAGGACGGCTTTCGCGGCGCGCTTATACCCCCAGCCGCGCTGTGACTCGCCGGCCAGGGCCGCCATGTCCAGCAGCAGCCCCGCCAGCTCGAGGTTGACGTCTCTCAGTCCTTCGAACCCTCGGTCTGATTGGACAGGTAGCGCTCGTAGCCGATTTCCTTGATCTGGCCGAGCTGCGCTTCCAGCCAGTCGACGTGCTCTTCCTCGTCACGCAGCAGCCGCGAGAACAGATCGCGCGAGGTGTCGTCGCCGGCGTCGCGCGACACTTTAATCGCGTCGTTGTACATCTTGACCGCGTTCACTTCGAGCTTGAGGTCGGCTTCGAGCTGCTGCTTGACGTTGCTGCCGACGCTCAGCTCCATGTACTCCATCTTCGGCGTCGCATCGAGGAACAGGAGCCGCTCGATCAGCTCTTCGGCGTGCTTCATCTCGTCGATCGACTGCTTTCTGATGTAGTCGCCGAGCTTGTGGTAACCCCAGTTGTGACACATCTCCGCGTGCAGGAAGTACTGATTGATCGCCGTCAGCTCCTCTTTGAGCGCCTGGTTGAGCTGGGCAATGACCTGGTCGTTACCGCGCATGAACGCCGCCTCCTCGCGTCAAATCCCGTTGGGAATTGCCCCATCGTGTCACACGACCGCACAATGCTCAAATTTGCGACTGAGACGCACTCGCCGTCTCACTCCTGTCTGACGATCAGGTGCTCGAAGCGAACGCCGGCTTCGATCCCTTGCCCTTCCTTCAGCACCGCCCGATCGACGCGCGGAGGCTGGCCTCCGTGATACGGCGTTCCCGGCGTGCCGGCGTCGATGCCGGACGTTGTCAGATAGATGTCCCGCACCAGCTGCTCGTCGAGCAGCCCCTTCGCCGTTCGGGGGCCGCCAACGCACGACAGCACTTCGATGCCGCGGCGGCCAAGCTGCTGCATCGCGCAGGCAAATGACACCGGCTCCCCGGCGTCGATCACCTCAATCCACGGCTTGCCAGCGAGCCGGTCCTGAATCGTTTTGACTGCTCCACTGCGCGTAATCACAAACACCCGCAGCGAGGGCTCCTGAAACATCAGCCCCTCGTCGAACCGCAGGCTGCCCGCGACGGTCACAACGACCTGCGCCGGATGGCGCGGCTTGCCGCGCGCCAGCCTCAGCGCGACCAGCTGCGGATGCCAGACCGAAAAGACGATGTCCTTGCCGCGGGCGGTTGCGGCTCCCGCCAGCACCGCGTCGGCGTCAACACGCGAGAGGCCTTCGTAGATCAGATGAAGGTCGGTGTCGCCGCCCCCCAGCACGGACGGATCGGACGCGACGGTGTTTCCGTCGCGCGACTGGACGAACACCAAGCTCGCGCTGGGAGTGCCCGGTCGCGCAGCCACGGCGCTGCGGTAAAACACGCCATCGAAGAGCGCCCGCGACCACGGGTTTTCCAGGGAGACTAGGCCGCCGCAGTCCCGAATCTCTGCGGTCACGTAGCCGGGAATTGCCGCGGCCGACGCGGCCTGCTCCTTTCGCTGGCAATACGCTTCGAATCGGCCGGTCATCCCGCCCGCCTTCGCGGCGACGCCGCTACGGCGAGACTGCCTTCGGCAGCTTTGGGCGAGGGGGCATCGCCGCATGCCTCACCGAGCTGACGGATCCGCTCGACCAGCGCGCGCGCGAACACGTCGGGCTCGTCCCGGTCCGCGCCACAGGCAATGAGAGCCTGCCGGAACGCCGGTTCGCTGATCCGCCGCGCATAACGATAGAACCAGGCAGCGTGCTCGACGGTGATGCCGCGGGCAATTTCGGCAGTCCGCTGTCCCTGATATCCGAAGTTCACGTAGCCATCGCGGACGCCGGTGACGAAGTGGGCCGTCTGCTGCTCGAAGCCGGCCGGATCCCAGCGGTCGCGCGACACGATGTTCGATCCCCAGCGGCCCATGGCTCCGCCCCAGTCGGTAATCAGATAGCGCGCTTCACGTCCCCAGCGCGACGGCACTTCGAAGATCGCCGTGTTCGATCCGCGCGCCACGTCGCGGCGGTCCTTCGTATCCCAGTTCGCGAGGAGCATCGTCAGGATCTTCAGACCGCTCAGCTGCTTCGTCCCGACGAAGGGGTTGTCGTCCCACGACCAGCTGTGCTCGTCGAACAGCATCCGGATGCTCCGGTCTTCCAGCTCGAAGCGCGCGGCTGCGAAGGTACCGTCTTCGCCAATGCACTGGCGCGCACGAGCCAGGTCTTTCAGGTCGGTGATGGCGCCCGCGGGCACGTAATGCGTGACCTCCGCGAAGTAGCCGCATGCGGCAGCCACCCGAACGGCAAAGGCTTCGGGCTTTGCTTCATGCCCCCATTTGACGCGCCACGACCGGCCGCGCGCGTCACGGACGCCGACGCACGGCTGCGAGCCGGTGAAATGCTCCTCGACGAACCTGAACGGTGCGACCGGGACGCCCTCGGCGCCGCCGGGCCCGAAGCGCAGATCTGCCGCGGCCGACAGCGACGGCTCGCGCCAGATCCGATGCCGGATTGCGACCAGCCGGCGCGGGCCAGCCCGCCGGATACGCCACTTGCCGCGGAGATGCCAGACCAGATAAACGGCCCATAATCCTGCGAAGAATCCGCCCGCCGCCAGCAGCCCGTACCAAATGAACTCCTGCCACGCCACTTCGTCCATTTATGCAAGAACGTGTTACATTTGAACGACTTGTCCCTTTCTAAGCCGCTCGATGTCACGCTCGAGTTAGCTCCGAAGGCTCGGTTTGATGTCGTTGACTTACGGTCGCGGTTCGCGGCCGAGCATGAGGCGCTCGAAGAGTTCCCGCGCTGCCTCTACTGGTCCTTCCACACGACAGCCGGATTTCTCGATCGCAGCCTCGCAGCCAAGCTGAGCGCCCAGCACATCCCGACTTACGTCGACGCCTTCCGCACCCTATTTCCCGAGGGCGCTGGCTACGAGCACGACCGGCTGGAGCGGCGCACCGACCTGGACGCCGACCAGCGCGCGATTGAACCGCGCAACGCCGACTCGCACCTCGCGTATATCGCCAGCGGCCTGCGAACCTGTGTCACTCACCCTAATCGGGCTGGCGAGACGGTCTACTTCGTCGATCTCGACGGCGTCTACGACGGACGGCCGCGGCGGCGAACGACCCGTGTGATCGGCTTCCGCCAGGAACGGCTCGTCGGCGCGACGCGCATCGAGGTCCCCGTCTCCGCGCATCCGATCGATTCAGTGAACCTCAAGGACCCGCGGCTGAGCGTGTACGAACAGCTGTCGGAGTTCGTCAAAGAGGCGGGCGTCGGCAAGGGGCGGCTGCGCGTGTCGCTGGATCCATCCGAGCGGCACTCTGCCCTCACGGTCAACGAGTACGAAACGCTGCTGATGAAGTACGACCTCGCCGAGGTCCTCAAGAACCCGCTCCGCTTCGTCGCCGAGAAATACCGCCACGCGATGGCCAACCCGCGTGCCGTGCCGGCCAAGACGCTCGGCTACGCGAAATACGATCTGGTCCGCGTACTGAACCAGAGCCTCGACACCCTCGGCCTGCGCGGTTCGATCGTCGAGAAGATCATGGCCCGGACGCTGGCGGTACCGGCCGCGCGCTTCTTCCGCATGCGCCGTTCGGTCAGCCTGCTGGTGTCAGACTGCCAGCACGGCGTCCCGGGGATTATCGAAGGAACCTACCAGAGCCCGATCCTCGTGCAGTGGCAGCACGCCCCGCGCCAGTCGCGCGTGCTGAACGTCTCGCTTTCAGAAATACGCTAGAACCTTCCCGGCACCAATTTCCCGAGCCACGCACCGGGCGAGCCTGTTCGCGGCTCCGGTTCGCGACGCGGAAAATCGGACCCTCCGGCCTGGACTGACGAAGCCGCCGGCGCCTTTGAATGATCCGTGCGACAGCCTTCGAATCGTGTGCGGTAACCAGCTGCCTCGGACGTCAGTGGCGATAGTTGCGGCGCCGGCGCAGTAGTGCCTGCGGGCCCGATTTACGGTCTTCGCCGATCGCGTCGCTCACAAGTCGCTCGCGCCCAGGCTCATCCGGTGCGTGTGATTGAGGAGTAGCGCTTTCGAAGAGCCGTCGCTGCCGAGTGCTTCGTGGGAGGCCAGGTATGTCAGTGAAGCGAGCCCTCGAGGCGGCGCGATCAGCGAAGTCCGTAAAATCGCGATGGAGGCTCACCTCCTGGCGACAGCGAAGCAAATAGCAAGAAAGATAAACGTGGGCCTTCGGCGACGGCCGGAAGCGCGATTTTTCCGCGCCGGTGAGCGGGATCGCGGCACTGACATACCTGGCCTTCCCACGAAGAGCCTGTCAGCCAAACGATTCGAACGATCCGAACGATTTACTTCGGCAGCCTCTCCGGCATCTCGGCAACCGCATACGTAACGATCGCGATTGCGGCGGCGGCCTTTGACACTTCTTCCGGCGCGATACGCTCGATCGTGTCGGCCGCGGTGTGGTGGATAAGGAACAGCCGCGACGGATCTCCCAGATACGCCATCGTCGGCACATTCCCCGCCATCGCGATCGGACCGATATCCGCTCCGCCTCCGCCCGGCACGATCGGCGGGAAGTTGAGCGGAGCGAGCAACGCGCCGACTCTGAGCATCACCTGACGCGCCGCCTCGGTGCCCGTGAAACCCAACGAGGCCGGCGCGAACAGACCTGAGTCGGCCTCCAGCGCGAACACGTGGTTGGCTGCCTGAGCCTGATACCGCTCGGCGTACGCGTTGGCGCCGCGCAGCCCGTGTTCCTCGTTCTCCCACAGCACGAGACGGACGGTCCGCCGCGGCCGGATGCCGAGCGCCTTCATCAACCGCAGCGCTTCCCACGTGACGATGCACCCGGCGGCATCGTCCGATGCGCCCGTGCCGACGTCCCACGAGTCGAGGTGTGCGCCAATCAGCACGATCTCGTCGGGCTGTTCGCGGCCACGAATCTCCGCCACGACATTCGCCGACTCGACCTCGGGACCAATCGCCCCCGATGTCACCAGGCGAACGCGAACCTTTCGGCCCGCTGCCGTGAGCCGGACGATGCGGCTGGCGTCTTCAGCGGCGACGGCAGCCGCTGGAATCCTCGGCTGATCGCCGCCGTAGGTCACGCTGCCGGTATGCGTCGTCCGCAGTCCGGTAGGTCCAATCGATCGCACGAGCACCGCGACCGCGCCGTACAACGCAGCGGTCCGCGCACCGCCGGTGCGATACGTCACGGTCTCCGAGTAGTTCGTGTACGGGACGTCGAACAGCACGATCCGGCCGCGCGCTTCAGCCTGGCGGGCACGCAGATCGTCGAAGCTCGTCACCGGCAGCACTTCGGCTTCGATGCCCTCGGGCGGTGTGGCAACGGTTCCGCCCAGGCCGAGGATGGCGAGCGGATGGCTGGGTGTATCGACGATCTCCGCGTACTCGCGGCCGCGAATCCAGCGCGGCACGATGACCGGCTCGGTCCTGACGTTTTCCAGGCCGTCGGCCTTCATGGCCGCAACCGCCCATTCCATTGCGCGCCGCAGATTCTCGGAGCCGCTGAGGCGATGGCCGAAGGTGTCCGTCATCTCGGCCAGGCGCCGCCAGGCAAAGTTATCCGCGGTGGCCGCTGCGAGCAGGCGGTCCGCGTTGGGCCGCAGCTGCGCGAGCCATGTGGGATCGGAGGTCGTGTCGGTCCACGACGTGGCAGGGAGCGCGACGACGAGAAGTGCGAGAAGGACGCGGCGGGCGGACATCGTGAGCACGCTGAAGACTAGGACGGCGCTGGCTGGAAGTAGGCGGGCAGGTCCTTTTTCGTCGCGCGCAGAATCTCGACGATGTTGCGGCGATCGACCGCCGATAACTTGGTCGCCCACGGCGCACGCTTCTCCCGCCCCGACAGGATCTCCCACATCCGCGCGTACACGGCGTCCCTGGCCGCCCGCGGCAGCGCGTCGAACGCATCCGTGTAGATCATGTAGCTGCACGGGTACTTGAACAGCCGGCTTCGAAGGTCGAGGTCGCGCAGCGAGCGCCCCTGCGCGTCGCGCGGCCCGTGCTTCACGAACCACTCGGAAAAGCCCGACGACCCCTGCATGGGACCGACAAACGCCGACTCGTCCACGAATAGCAGGTAGTCCACCAGGTCAGACGCAGCTTCCTTCACACGGAGCGACGCGTCCGCGCTGGGCGTGGCCGCGGCCAGACGCGCTTCCCATCCCGCACGGGTGATGACGTTCGTCATCCGCACCTGGTGCGCCAGGACCATCTGCGCCACCACGTCGCTGTAAGGCGTCGGATACCCCTTGAGGTCGAACTGACCGTCCACGGTTTTCAAAACCTGCCGTGGATTGGCCAGCTTCGATTTGCCCTTGTCTTCCGGCATCACCGGGATGTTGCCCATGTGACGGGCGCCGCCGTGATTGCCGGTCACCCACCATCCACCCCATCGCTGATCCAGCGGGCTGGCGTGCACCGTGTTGTACCCGTTCACGTACGAAATCTCGTCCGGCAGCGGATGCACGCTTTCGACCATGAGGCCCGGCACGCCGAGCGTCTCCCAGGACAGGTGGCAGGCAAGGCAGTCGTTGTTGCGCTCCAGCCGGGGTGATGCCGCCTGCCGCTGTTCGAGCTGATAGAAAACAACCCCTTGCGTTCGGTCCTGGGCCGCGATCTCGAGTATGTCGCCGCCGCGCACCCACCCCACCGAGACGACGTCGTTGAAGTACACCGCGCGGGGGTTGCGGAAATTGATGTGAGAGGCCTGGAAGCTCGTTTTTGAGAAAACCAGGGCCTGAGATTCGACCGGCACTCCCAGCGCGTCGAGCAGCGACCGCAGGTATCCGTTCGCCGGATCGAAGGTCAGCGTCGCGTCGCCGCTCTGCAGCCGGCGGTTCAGCGCGGCCGCAGGATTATTCGTCTCGCCGGCCGAATAGCGGATGGCCGCGTGATCCCGGGAGCCCACGAACGCGTCGCGGCGCTGGGCTGTGGCCACGGCGCCCGTGCAAATGAGCGTCAAAACTGCCGCCGCGAACCGGTATTGAGGCACCCGCAACACTCACTAATTGTAAGGGCGGCGATATGATTCAGGTTGACCTTATGAGCACCCTCGTTACCAGTACTGTCCAGGACGGCATCGCGGTCATCACCATCGACAATCCGCCGGTAAACGCGCTGAGCCAGGACGTGGCGGACGGCATCGACGCGGCGGTCGCGCGCGCCAAGGCCGACGCCGCGGTCCGCGGCATTGTCATCGCCGGCGCGGGCCGGACCTTCGTGGCCGGCGCCGACATCAAGGGATTGGAAGAGCTCGCGTGGGGCACGGGTCCCGGGGCTCCCGACATGCACGACAGCTTCAAGCGGATGGAGGCGGGCCCGAAACCGGTGGTCATGGCCCTCCACGGCACCGTGCTCGGCGGCGGGCTCGAGCTGGCCATGGCAGGTCACTACCGCGTCGCCGCCCCAGGCACCCAGATGGGACAGCCCGAGGTAAACCTCGGGATCATCCCCGGTGCGGAAGGCACGCAGCGCCTGCCGCGCCTGGTCGGCGTCGAAAAAGCGATCGAGATGTGCGTCACCGGAAAGCCGATCAAGGCTCCGGAGGCGCTGCAGATCGGCCTGGTCGATCGGATCATCGACGGCGATCTCGTCAGCGGCGCAGTGCAGTTCGCGCGTGAGGCGGCTGATCGCCGAGGCGCCAACCCGAGAACGAGCGAGCGCACGGACAAACTGCCCTCGCTCGACGCACTGCCGGCGATGGTGGCCGCAGGCAAGGAGCTGGCGAAGAAGACGCGCCGCAATCTCGAGGCACCGCGCGCGGTGATCAACGCGATCGAAGCGGCCGTCACGCTGCCCTTCGACGAAGGCTGCGTCCGCGAGCGCGGCATCTTTGCCGACTGCGCGAAATCCGAGCAATGCAAGGCGCTCATCCACGTGTTCTTCGCCGAGCGCGGGGCGTCGAAGGTTCCCGGCCTGTCGAAGGACGCCGCGGTCGCTCCCGTCAATACCGTGGCAATCATCGGTGCCGGCACGATGGGCGGCGGCATCGCGATGGCGTGCGCGAACGCCGGAATCAACGTCGTGATCAACGACACCGGCAGCGACCAGCTCGACGCCGGGCTGGCGCGCATTCGCTCCAACTACGACACATCGATGAAGCGCGGCCGCTTCACGCCGGAGGACGTTCAGCAGCGCATCGGACGCATCCGCGCCGAGACGGGTTACGGCGGCGTGGAGACGGCCGATCTCGTCATCGAAGCGGTGTTCGAGAACATGGCGTTGAAGAAGGAGATCTTCCAGGCGCTCGACGCACGCGCGAAACCGGACGCAATTCTCGCCACGAACACGTCGACGCTCGACATCGATCAGATTGCCGCTGTCACGCGCCGGCCGGACAAAGTCGTGGGCCTCCACTTCTTCAGTCCGGCGAACGTCATGCGGCTGCTTGAAATCGTCCGCGGCTCGGCGACTTCTCCCGCCACGCTCGCGTCGGCGCTGGCCATCGCCAAGCGCCTCGGCAAAGTCGGCGTCGTCGCCAGCAACGCGCCGGGATTCATCGGCAACCGGATGATGTTCCCGTACATGTACGAGGCGCAGTTCCTGGTCGAGGACGGCGCCACGCCCGAGCAGGTGGATCGTGCGCTGACCGACTTCGGCATGGCGATGGGCATCTTCGCCGTTGACGACATGGCAGGCGTGGACATCGCGTGGCGGGTGCGTCAGGAGCTGAATCAGTTCTCCGAACCCGGCGCACGCAAGCCGCTGGTCGCCGACAAGCTGTGCGAGATGGGGCGGTTCGGCCAGAAGACCGGCGGCGGCTGGTATCGGTACGGCGACGATCGGAAACCGCTGCCCGATCCCGACGTCCTCGCGCTCATCGAAAAGACGACGACCGCGGCGGGGATCACGCGGCGTACGTTCACCAACGACGAGATCATCGAGCGAACCATTTACGCGCTCATCAACGAAGGGGCGCGGGTGCTCGAAGAAGGCGTGGCGCTGCGCGCCGCCGACATCGACACCGTGTACGTGAGCGGCTACGGCTTCCCGGCGTACCGCGGCGGTCCGATGTTTTACGCAGACCGCATCGGGCTGGCGAAGATCCACGACCGCATCGTGGCACTGCACAGCGAACACGGCCAGCGGTGGGCGCCCGCACCGCTGCTGGCCCGGCTCGCGCGCGAACGCTCGACCTTCAAGGAGTGGGACGCCTCGCGCACCGCTCCCGCCGGCGTCAGGTCCTGACGGGTGGCCACAGAGACTCGACGCATCCGTCCGGTGCGGCTGGGCACCATCGCTGCCGGTGCGCGCCGCGGCGCGAATGGCGTCGTCTACCTCACGTCGAGTCAGCCGCTTGGCGACTACCCCACTCGAATCACGGATAGCCTTGACCGCTGGGCGCGCGAAGCACCCGCTCGGCTTTTCCTCGCAGAGCGAAACCCCGACGCCACATGGCGACGCTTCACCTACGCCGAAACGCTCGAGCGCGTCCGCAGCGTCGCCCAGGCGCTGATCTGCCGGAAGCTGTCCGTCGATCGACCGATCCTGATCCTGTCCGGCAACGGCATCGATCACGCGCTCATGGCTCTTGCCGCGATGTATGTCGGCATCCCGTACGCACCGGTCGCCCCCGCCTACTCGCTCCAGGCGCAGGAGTTCACGGCGCTTCGACAGGTGTTCGACCGCATGCAGCCCGGCCTGGTGTTTGCCGCGGGCGGCGCGCGCTTCGAGCGCGCGCTGCGCGAGGTGCTGCCCGAGGGCGTCGAGCTCGTCGTCACGCAGTCCGCACCGTCAGGCATTCCATCGACGCCGTTTCAGGCTCTCTGCACCACGACGCCGACCGCCGACGTTGACGACGCGCGCGACCGTGTCGGCCCGGACACCGTGGCGAAGGTGCTGTTCACGTCGGGATCGACCGGCCGGCCGAAAGGCGTGATCAACACGCAGCGCATGCTGTGCGCAAACCAGGAAATGATCCGTTCGGTGCTGGCGTTTGTCGGCGATGCGCCGCCCGTGCTGTGCGACTGGCTGCCGTGGAACCATACCGCCGGCGGCAACCATAACTTCGGCCTGGTCCTCTACAACGGCGGAACCCTCTACATAGACGAGGGCAAACCGTCGCCCGGCCTGTTCGACGCCACCGTGCGCAACCTGCGTGAGGTGCCGTGCACGGCGCACTTCGAGGTGCCGCGGTTCTACGAGATGCTGATGCCGCACCTGCGGAGCGACGCGGTGCTGCGCGACACCTTTTTCCGCGATCTGAAATTGATCTTTTACGCCGCGGCGGGGCTCGGCCAGAAGTTCTGGGACGAGCTGCGCGAGGTGGCGTTGCAGGCGTGCGGCGAGGAGCTGCTGATCATGACCGGCTTCGGCTCCACCGAAACCGCGCCGTTCGCGTTCACGACGGGGCCGGAAGGCGCGTTTGCCGGCATGGTCGGCTTCCCCGCCCCGGGGCTCGAGGTCAAGCTGGCGCCCGTCGGTTCGAAGCTCGAAGCGCGCGTCCGTGGCGACAGCATCACGCCTGGCTACTGGAGAGACGAAGCGCTGACGGCCGCCGCCTTCGACGAGGAAGGGTTCTACCGCCTTGGCGACGCGATGCGCTTCGTCGATCCCGACGATTCCTCGAGCGGGCTCGTCTTCGACGGACGGCTGGCGGAGGACTTCAAGCTCTCGACGGGCACATGGGTCAGCGTGGGACCGCTGCGCGCGCGGATTCTTGCCGCTGCCGCCGGGTTGGCGCAGGACGTCGTCATCACGGGCCACGATCGCGAATTCGCCGGCGCCCTGGTGTTTCCGAACCTGGCGGCCTGCCGCGAGGTGGCCGGGCTGCCGGCAGACGCGCCGGCGCCGGACGTCGTGGCGCATCCCGCGGTCGCCCGCAGATTCCACGACGCGTTCCGCACGCTCGCGTGCGACAGCACGGGTAGCTCGACGTTCGTCGCCCGCGCGCTGGTGCTCGACCGGCCGCCGTCGCTCGACGCGCGGGAAATCACGGACAAAGGTTCAATCAACCAGAAGATCGTTCTCGAGCAGCGCGCCGCGCTCGTCGAGGAGCTGTACGCGCCGGTACCGTCCGCGCGCGTGCTGATCGCTGCCCCACTTCGCACATGACCAACCGCATCGACGCACACACGATCGCCGCCTTCGACGTTCACGTTCATCTTGAACATCCGGGCAGCGACACGGCCGCGGACAAGCAGGCTGCGGCCTATTTCAAGGGCGGCGGACCGCGCGACCCCGCGGCGATGGCCGAGTATTACCGCTCCCGCAACATCGCCTTCGTCGTCTTCACCGTCGATGAAACGCTGAGCGGGATGAAGCGGTTCACGAACGACGAGGTGATCGCGTTCGCACAGCAGAACGCGGACATCGCTATTCCGTTCGCGAGCATCAACCCGATGCGCGGGAAGGACGCGGTCGCCGAAGCGCGCCGGCTGGTCTCGGGTGGGCTGGTCAAAGGCCTGAAGCTGCACCCGCCGATCATGGAGTTCTATCCCAACGATCGCGCCGCGTATCCGTTATACGAGGTCTTCGCCGAAGCGCGGTTGCCGGTCGTCTTTCACACCGGGCACAGCGGTATCGGCACGGGCATGCGTGGGGGCGGCGGCATCCGGCTGAAATACGGCCACCCGATGCCGATTGACGACGTCGCCGTTGATTTTCCGGATATGCCGATCATCATGGCGCACCCGTCGTTCCCGTGGCAGGATGAAGCGATCTCGGTCTGCCTGCACAAGTCACAGGTCTACATCGATCTCTCAGGCTGGTCGCCGAAGTACTTCTCGCCGACGCTCGTGCAGTACGCCAACTCGTTGCTCAAGCACAAGGTGATGTTCGGATCGGACTATCCGCTATTGACGCCGGATCGCTGGCTGGCGGACTTCGAGCAGGTGGCGTTCAAGGACGAAGTCCGGCCGCTGATCCTCAAGGAGAACGCCATTCGCCTCTTCGGATTGGCGTGACATCGAAGGCATGCCGCGGCCAAGCCTGGTCGCGACTCCCGAGCAGGAGGTCAGGTATGTCAGTGATGCGCTCCCGCTCGTCGACGCGGAAAAATCGCGCTTTCGGCCGCCGCCGAAGGCACACGTTTATCTTCCTGCCTATTTGCACCGCCGTCGCCGGAGGTGCGCCTTCAGCACGATTTTACGGACTCCGCTGATCGCGTCGCTCGAAGGGATCGCCTCACTGACACACCTGACCTCTTGCTCACCGATCACGTCGACCGACGGAGGCATGCCGCGGGCACGCCTGATCGCGGCGACGTGTGAGCGGCGTGATCAGCGAAGACCATAAATCCAGCCCGCAGGCGTCGCGGCGTCGGCGCCGCTACTGTTGCCACGGGCAACCGGCAAGCCCCGTTATCGACACGATTTGAAGGCTGTCGCACGGATCACCCAAGGCGACGGCGTAACCGCCAGTCCATACCGGAGGGCTGGATTTTCCACGCCGTCGAACAGGAGCGGCGAGCAGGCGTGCCCGTGGCATGCCTGCCTAATCCATCTTCAGCGGATCACGCGGCCGCGCGAAGAGTTCGCCGGCGGGCAAATAAGAACGGATGGCCGCAGGTCACGCAGGCGTACTCACCAAAGTGGTCGCGCGGGCGGACGAACGACACCCAGTGTCCAAGTAAGACGCACGACATGGGATGGCGGACCAGCGACTTGCGGTCAGGCTGATGGACGAAGCTGTGGCCGCAGTGGCAGGCATACTCGACGCCACCATTGCGCTCCGCCACGCGATGCACGTGGTGGCCGAGCAGACCGCAGAGATACCTGACGCGTTTCTGGAAGCGGTTCCGCGCGTTGTATGGATCGGCGTTCAGCGGAAACAGCAGCGGATGTCCGCATCGCACGCAGGCGTATTCCATGTGTCCGTCGCGCGCGCCGACCGGTTCGTACGTGTGATGGCGCAGGAAACACGACAGCGTGTGCCCGATGCGCACAGGCGCGGGGTCGTCGCGCAACAGCCTCTTGCCGCAGCGCGTGCAGTCGCGTCCCTCGTTGACGAATACGTGGTTATCGACCGCGTGGCCCCAGATGAGGCAGACCAGCCCGGACGTCATTCACACCTCCTACCAGCTGAAGGTGTAAACGACCGGCGGATCAGCTCACGGGCGCGTGAAAACGACGAGGTGCTGGCGCGGCAGGTCGTCGTAGACGCGCTGCTGCTTGAACCCTTCGTGCTCGATTTCGAGTTTGACCTGAGCCTTGGTCATCTTGTGCTCAGGGAGAATCGGCACGTTGGGATCCTCGGCCCGGTACTCGAGCAGCACGAGCCGTCCGCCAGGCTTCAGCGCGCGCTTCAGGTGGCCCAGCGTCACCTGCGGCGACGCCAGCTCGTGATACACGTCCACCATGAGGACGAGGTCGAGAGACGCTTCCGGAAGCCGCGGATCGTCCGGCGTCGCAAGAACGGGGGTGACGTTCGTAAGGCGCTGCCGGGTCACCGCCTGCTGAAGCAACGTCAGCATCCCGGGCTGAATGTCCACCGCGTAGACCTTGCCGTCGTTGCCAACGGCGCGCGCCAGCCGGACTGTGAAATAGCCTGAGCCCGCGCCCAGATCGGCCACGGTTGAACCGCGTTGCACCCTGATCAATCGCATCGCCAGATCAGGGTCTTCCTCCAACTCGCGTTCCCGCCGGTCGAGCCAGGGAGCGCCGGCCACGCCCATCGGCAGCGCGTAGACACGGCCGCTGACCGGGTGAACGCCTGGTTGCTGGGCAACCAGCGAGACGAAGAGGGTGAAAGCGGCGAGGCTACAAGCCGTGGCCCATCGCTGTCCCAGATACATCGCGCTTAGATTAGCGCCTTTTCGAGCTTGCTTTCCGGCCGCCCTTCCTCATCGGCTCGTGGTTTTCGCCCTTGCCGTAGCCGCCGCCACCGCGTTTTTCGCCGCCGCCGTGCACGGCGTTGACCGTGGCCCAGGCACGACGCTCGGCTTCCCCTTCGGAAACGCCGCGCTCGCGGTAGCCCTCCTCGATATGCTCGGCCTGACGCTTCTGCTTGTCGGTGTATTTGTCCTTGTCTCCACGCGGCATGGTTTTGTTCCTCAACAGGTCCGCCTGAAGGCGGACACTACGATGTGAATCCGGCTGAAGCCGGACTCCACGATCGAGAAGCAGATGGCATGCCCCAGGCAACCCAGCAACCCAGCAACCCAGCAACCCAGCAACCCAGCTACCCAGCTACCCAGCTACCCAGCCAACCCAAGCCACCCAGGCAACCTCGATACAATCGACGCATGTTCAGGTATGCGCCTGCGCTGGCTGTCGCCTCGGCCATTGCGACGATTGCCCTCGGCTGCGGGAAAACCGACCCACCCGCGGAAACGGATCGACCCGTGACGACGACCACAGCTCCGGAACGCGACATCCACAGCTACGCCCGGCCTGACGAAGTGCGCGTGACGCATGTCGCGCTCGACCTCTCCGCCGACTTCGACGCCCGCGTGCTCAGCGGAACCGCGACGCTGAAGCTGCAGCGGACGCCTTCGGCGAACCAGGTGGTGCTCGATACCAAAGGGCTCGACATCCAGCGCATCAGCGGTGGCGGCAGCGACCTCAAGTTCGCGCTTGGCGGCGAAGACAAGATCCTTGGCCGGCCGCTGACGGTCGATCTGCCGCCGAACGTTTCCGAAATCACCATCGCCTATCGGACAAGCCCCGAAGCTGGCGCGCTGCAGTGGCTGCAGCCGTCGCAGACGGCAGGCGGCAAGCGTCCGTATCTGTACTCGCAGGGCCAGGCGATCTTCACGCGCACGTGGATTCCGACGCAGGACTCGCCGAGCGTGCGCCAGACCTACTCCGCGCGCATCACGGTGCCGCGCGATCTGCACGCCGTGATGAGCGCCGAACAGCTCACGCCGAAGGGGACGGAAACGGCGACGGGCCGGACATTCGAGTTCCGGCTCACGCAGCCGGTGCCTCCCTACCTCATCGCGATCGGCGTGGGCGACCTCGCCTACCGCCAGCTCGGGCCCCGAACGGGTGTTTACACGGAGCCCGCCATGCTCGACGCGGCGGCGAACGAGCTGGTCGATCTCGAGAAGATGGTTACCGCCGCGGAATCGCTGCTCGGACCGTACCGCTGGGGACGCTTCGATGTGCTCGTCCTGCCGCCGTCGTTTCCGCTCGGCGGCATGGAGAACCCGCGTCTCACCTTCGCGACGCCGACGATCATCGCCGGCGACCGCTCGCTCGTCTCGCTCATCGCCCACGAGCTCGCGCACTCCTGGTCGGGCAATCTCGTGACCAACGGCACCTGGAGCGGGTTCTGGCTCAACGAAGGCTTCACCACCTACGTCGAGAACCGGCTCATGGAAGTGCTCTACGGCGCGGACCGCGCCCGCATGCTCCAGGTTCTCGACCGCCGTTCGCTCGACACGGAAATCAAGCGGCTCGGACCCACGAACAAGGACACGATCCTCAATCAGGATCTGTCCGGCCGCGACCCGGACGATGCGGTGACGGACATTGCGTATGAAAAGGGCGCCACGTTCCTGCGCACCATTGAAGCGACCGTTGGACGCGAGAACTTTGACGGTTTCCTGCGCGGCTATTTCGACCGTCACGCGTTCCAGTCGATCACCACGGCGGAGTTCCTGGAAGATCTCCGGCAGCATCTGTTAAAGGGGGATCGACAGCTCGAGGAACGGTTGAAGGTCCAGGAATGGCTGTATCGGCCCGGGCTGCCGGACAACGCGGTCGTTCCGAGCTCCGGTGTGCTCGCCCACGTCGAGCAGGACATGAAGCTCTTTGTCGACGGCACGCCAGCCGCCGCAATCAAAAACTCATCGTCGTGGAGCACGCAGGAGTGGCAGCACTTCGTCGGGTCGCTGCCCGACAAACTGTCGCCGGCGCAGCTCGCGGACCTCGATCGCACGTTCCGGCTCAGTGAGCGCCGCAACGCCGAAGTGCTGTTTGCGTGGCTGCGCGTCGCGATTCGAAACCGGTACCAGCCGGCAATGCCCGCGCTCGAGCGCTTCCTCACCACGCAGGGACGCCGCAAGTTCCTGCGACCCCTTTACGAGGATCTGATGAAGACCGACTGGGGCAAGGAGGACGCGCGGCGGATTTACGCGCGCGCGCGCCCGCTCTATCACGCCATGTCGACGAACACGCTCGATCCGATCATCTCGGGAGCGAAAAGCGGTTCCTAGCGAGCAGTGCTCGCTAAACGACCGCGCCCCTCAGCTTGTCGCCGTGCGGCGCTGTCAGCGTGGCCGGGTCCATCGGCTCGCTGTCTTCATGACTCCTCGCCGCGTGGTGCCGGCAGTTCGCCATTCCGACGATGGCGCCGACGGTTCCCGCTGCAACGGCACCCACTGCGAGCCATTCGGCATAGCCTGCCTGCCGCCGCGACGCGTGAGTCTGAATTGGAATAGGGTCGTTCGGCTTCTCCACGTTGCCTCCTGTTGGGTAGCTGAGTGGCCTGGGTTGCCTACGTTGCCTGGGTTGAATGCAGGAATCAGGCCCCAAGGCTCAGGCCTCAGAGATCGGGAACCATGACCCGCTGTTCAGTCACCTTCGCGGACACACCACGTGCAGAAACTGACTGTGAAGAGTACCCGCGCAACGCTCCGTCGCGTCCGCCGTAAGGCGGAAGTCACGGAGTATCATTTACGGCCGTGATTGCTCTGATTCTTGCTCTTGGTCTAGCGCTGCAGGGCGCGCCCGGCGGACGCGGCGCTGTCGCTCCTGGTGTCGTCACCGGTCAGATCCTGACTCGGGATGGCGCCCCAGCCACGGCAGTGCGCGTCGCCGC
>Ga0247825_10001079_pt1 | contig 17816 bp, 13 predicted proteins | sample 13C_Vanillin_Day_FD_194413 | JGI IMG/M metagenome (GOLD analysis project Ga0247825, IMG submission 194413) | Soil microbial communities from agricultural site in Penn Yan, New York, United States - 13C_Vanillin_Day48 | ecosystem: Environmental > Terrestrial > Soil > Agricultural land | place... | reverse complement strand
GAATCAGCCGCATGGAAACCACCGCTTTCAGGATGCTGGCCAGCTGGACCCGAACCTGCTTCTGAAAGTGTGGAGGGAAGACCGAGATGATGCGGTTGATGGTCTCGGTGGCGTCCACCGTGTGCAGGGTGGAGAGAACGAGATGTCCGGTCTCCGCGGCCAGCACCGCCGTGTCGATCGTCTCGTAGTCGCGCATTTCGCCGACCAGGATGACGTCCGGATCCTGGCGCAGCGCGCTGCGCAGCGCGTGCGCGAACGAGCTGGTATCCGCGCCGATTTCGCGCTGATTGACGATCGATTGCTTGTCCCGGTGGAGATACTCGATCGGATCCTCGATGGTGAGGATGTGCTTGTTCCGGGTCGCGTTGATCTCGTCGATGATCGCGGCGAGCGTCGTGCTCTTGCCGCTGCCGGTCGTGCCGGTGACGAGGATCAGGCCGCGCTCGAACTGGGCGACCTTCCTGAGCACTTTTGGCAGCGCCAGTTCGTCGATGGTGGCCGGCTTCATCGGGATGACGCGGAAGATCAGGCCGATCGTTCCGCGCTGATGGAACGCGTTGCAGCGGAATCGCCCGAGGCCGGACACCGCGTAGGCGAAATCGACCTCATGCGTTTCCTTGAAGCGCTCGCGGTAAGTCGTGGGAAGGACGGAGGCGGCCATGGCCACCATGTCCTCGTGCTCGAGCCGTTTGTCGGAAACGGCTGGGACCAGGGCACCTCGTACGCGCAGCATCGGGTAGCTGCCGACCTTCAGGTGGAGGTCCGATGCGCCGCTGTCGACTGCGATCTTCAGGAGGTCGTTGACGTGCATCCCGTGGGGTTATCGGCTCTTTGCGGCTCCTGAACCAGAGGCCTTCGGGCCCTGTGCAACGGCGGAAAGGGCCGGGACATTCACCGGTTGGAGCCATCCATACGGATCTGGCGCCTCTCCGCGCACAATCTGGAAGAATCGCTGCTGCAGCGCCTCGGTCACCGGCCCGCGGCGGCCGCGGCCGACCTTGACCCTGTCTACGGTACGGATCGGCGTGACTTCAACGGCCGTCCCCACGAAAAAGACCTCGTCGGCGATATACAGCATTTCACGCGGCAGCGTTTGTTCGCGCACCTCGAACCCCATGTCGCGGGCGATGATCATCACGGAGTCGCGCGTGATTCCCGACAGGACCGAGTTGCCGATCGGGGGCGTGAAAATCAGGCCATCGCGGACGATGAAGACGTTCTGGCCGCTGCCTTCGCTGAGATTACCGCCCGTGTCCAGCGCGATTCCTTCGGCGTACCCTTCGCTGACGGCTTCAAGCTTTATCAGCTGGGCGTTGGCGTAATTGGCGACGCTCTTCGCCATGGCCGGCGTCGTATTCGGCGCGTTGCGGGCCCACGTCGCAATCTTTACGTCAATGCCTTCCTCGATTGCTTCCTTCGTGAAGTATGCCGGCCACTCCCAGAGCAGGATGGCGACGTCGATGGGGCAGGCGCGCGGATCGACGCCGAGCGAATCGTAGCCGCGGTAGATCAACGGGCGGATATAGCAGGCGCGGAAACCGTTGGTCTGAATGAGGCTGATCGTCGCGTCGGTCAGCGTCTGCTGATCGTACTCCGGCTCCATCCGGTAGATGCGGGCCGAGTCGAGCAGGCGGCGCATATGGGCATCCAGGCGGAAGCACGCCGGCCCGTTGACCGTGTCGTAGCACCTGGCGCCCTCGAAGACGCCGCTGCCATAGTGAACGATGTGCGACGCGATGTGGATGTTGGCGTCCTTCCAGTCCACCAACGTGCCGTTCATCCAGATTTTGCCCGTGCCCGGAAACGCCATAACTGCTCCTTTGCAAGATCGTAGCAGGTGGCTGCGCGGATTCCCTAATGTGCTGCAGACATTAGGTTCAATGGGTTCAACGGGTTCAATGGGTTCAACGGGTTCACCGGGTTCACCGGGTTCAACAGGTGCAACTGGTGCAACGGGAGCTATCCCTTTGCACCCTTTGAACCTATTGAGCCTCGTTACAGAACGGACAGCGATCCGACCGGGCGTGCAGCGGCTTCCGGCACTGCCAGCAGAAGCGGGCCTGCGGCGTCTCGCGGGCCTTGAGGCGCGAGTGGATATCGGCCACGTTGGCGTCGACGAGATCCAGGCCCACGGCCGTCCGCTTGGCCTTCGCGCGGCGGCCCGCGGGGGCGCGGGCGGGGAGCAGATCCTCGAGCAGGTCGGCGGCCCGCTGATACCTCTGTGTCAGGTCGGGCGCCAGCGCGCGCATGATGATGTCGTTGATCGTCTTCGGAATCTTCGAGTTCCTGACCCGCGGCGCCGTAATCAGCTCACCGCGCATCAGCTTCTCGATGTCCGATGGAGCGGGCGTGTTGTAGGGGAGCTCACCGGTCAGCATCTGATACATCGTCACGCCAACCGAATAGACGTCGCTGGCGAACACGGCCTTGCCGTGAAACTGCTCGGGCGCCATGTACGGCGGGCTGCCGATCACCGTGGTGCCATGCGCGGCGATCTCGAGGAAGCGCGACGTCCCGAAGTCCGTCACCTTCAGCAGCCCGGTTTCCGAGAGCAGCATGTTGCCGGGACGAATGTCGCGATGGAGGACGCCCGCGCGGTGCGCGTGGTCCACGGCGTTGCACATCTGGCAGGTGTAGTCGAGCGCGCGTCCGAGTTCGAGCGCCCCCTCGCGGATGATCAGCTGCTCGAGCGTTTCGCCAGGCACGTACTCCATCACGATGAAGAACACGTCATCCAGCTTTTCCGCCGTGAGCATCGTGACGATGTTCGGATGACTCATCGAGGCGAGAAGACGCGGCTCTTTCAGCAGCTCACTGAAATCGAGATTCTGCTTGTGGGGAACCTTGATCGCGACGTTCTTCTTGATCCAGGTATCCTCGGCGAGATACACGCTGCCGAATCCGCCGCTGCCAAGATGCGACAGCACGCGGTACTTCCCGATTGTCTGACCCCGGAGGAACATGTGGTGGGTGGGCGGAGTATAGCACCGCGGAGATAATGACCCGTGCACGCGCGATTCTTTGCACCGGACGCGCACGCCTCCGGCGACGTCGTCTCGCTGCCGGACGACGAAGCGGAACATCTCACACGCGTCCTGCGGCTGACGCGCGGCGACGCGATCGTCGTGTTCAACGGGCGCGGTCTCGCGTTTGAAGCCACGGTGCACCGCGCGCGCAAAGGCGGCGCCGAGGTGCTGATCGGCCAGCCGTCGACCGCGGCTCCGGAGGCGCGTGTCGCGATCACGCTGGTCCAGGCCGTGCTCAAGGGCGACAAGATGGACGACGTCGTGCGCGATGCGGTGATGATCGGCGTTGCGGCGATTCAGCCCATTGTCACGGCGCGCAGCGAGATCGCTGCTTCGCCGCTCGCCCGCGGCAGACGCCGCGAACGGTGGGAACGAATTGCGGTGTCGTCGGCAAAGCAATGCGGCCGCGCGGTGGTTCCGATTGTGTTCCCGCCCGAGCCATTCGAGGCTGTCGCGGCGTTCGCCGACGATCGTCAATTGCCAGGTCCGATGATGATGCTCGTTGAGCCGCGTGCGACAACCGCGGCGGTGCCGCTGGGTGAGCTCGATGGCCAGCCGCCACGGGAAGCGAGTCTGCTGATCGGGCCGGAGGGTGGGTGGACACCCAGGGAAATCGAGGCCGCGTCGGAACAATGCCGGCTGGTTACGCTGGGCGGCCGCACCATTCGCGGCGACGCCATGGCGCTGGTGGCGGTGGCCGCGCTGTTTGCGAAGTGGGGAGAATATTGAGGCACACCTGAAGGGGTGCCCTACGGGAATTTGGCGCAGGGCGCCGCTTTAGCGGTGAATCAGACGTAGGGCGCCGCTTTAGCGGTGCCTTGTTACGGAGCGAGCAGCGGCCGGAGCAGTGTCGTCCAGAGCTCGTAACCCTTCGGCGACAGGTGCAGGCCGTCGTCGAGGTACAGCTCCTTTCGCGGCTTTTCATCCCATCCGAGCATCGGGCCGTCGACGTCGAGGAACGCGACGCGATCGTCGCGGCCGCACACATCTCGAATCATCGCGTTCGTTGCCCGCACGCGGTCGATGACCAGCCAGCGCTGCGGGCTCGGCTTGATGCCGACGAACACGACCCGTGTCTGCGGCAGCCGGGCATGAATCGTTCGCACGAACCGTTCGAACTGGACGGTGACCTCTTCCGACGTCAGTCCGGCGTCGATATCGTTGTCGCCGGCGTAGACGACGACCAGCCTCGGCTCATAGGGCAGGACGATGCGGTCGACGAGGCGGACGGAATCGACGAGCGCGGATCCCCAGAGACCGCGGTTGATGATCTTCTGGTCGGGAAAATACCGGGCCGGATCCCAGGAGACAATCGTGGAGCTGCCGACGAAGACAATCTGACCTTTCGGAGGCGGATTCGTGCGGTCGAGCGCCTCGAATGAGAGGACCTCCGTTTCGTATCGTGGATCTTGCGCTGCCGCCGGTGTGGTCATTCCCAGCAAAGCGTAAACGATCGCCATCACACGCACGCCGTCAGGTTACCATCACCGCGCGCGTATGCCCGCCCGGCTTGCGTGAACGGAGTTGCAGATGAAGGTCACGCCTCTTCCGGTCGTCGCCGCACTCGTGTTCGGCGGAGTGTTCTGCGGACCCGCTGATGCGCAGTGGCTCAATCACCCGACGCCGGGAACTCCCCGCCTTCCCGACGGCAGGCCGAATCTGTCGGCGCCTGCGCCGCGCACGCCGGACGGCAAACCCGATCTCACCGGGGTGTGGAGGGGCGCCGGCCCCCTCTATCGCTTCAACATCGCCCAGGATCTGAAGCCGGAAGACGTCCATCCCTGGGCTGAGGCACTCTTCCTCCAGCGCGTGCGCGACGCGCGCAAGGAAAGCCCGCTCGCGCGATGCCTCCCGGTGAGCGTTCCGTTTCATGACTTCTTCAACCTGGTGAGGATCGTACAGACGCCGGCGCTCACGGTGATGTTGTACGAGTCGCCGAACAGCCCGCACCGGACCATCTTCACCGACGGCCGGGACCTGCCGAAGGATCCGAACCCAACGTGGCTGGGTTATTCAATCGGCCGCTGGGACGGAGACACATTCGTCATCACGACCGCGGGCTTCAACGACCGCGCCTGGCTGGATAGCGCCGGCCATCCGCAGACCGAATCGCTGCGGATTACCGAACGCATGCGCCGACGGGATTTCGGGCACATGGATTTCGAAATCACTATTGACGACCCAAAGGTGTTCACAAGGCCGTTCACGATCAAGGCCGAGCGGCTGCTGGCGGCGGACACCGACTTGCTGGAAGACGTGTGCGAGAACGAGCGTGATCAGCAGCGGATGTCCGGCGACACCGGCGTGAGGCTGAGCCCGGCCCTCCTGGCAACCTACGCAGGAACATACGAGCTCGCGCCGGGACGTGCGTTCGCGATCGTCGCCCGCGGCGATGTGCTGTACGTCGAGGGGCTCAATGAACCAAAACTTCCGCTGCTGGCCCAGTCGGATACGCAGTTCATGTCAACGGCGACACCGACCGGTTTCGAGTTCGTCAGGGATGCGCGGGGCCGGGTCACGTATCTGACCGTCCGGGGCGCGAACGGAGATCAAAAGGCGGTCCGCAAGGACCAGTAACGCGGGTCCTGCAAGATTTCGCGAGTGCTTCCGTTCTAAGGGCAGGAGGACATATGAGCCGGCTCTTTCTCTGTTTGATCGCCGCCTGTCTCGCGCTCGCTGCCTACCCACGGCACTCGGTGTCCGCGTCGCCAGCCGACCCGTCGGTAGGCGTCGTCGAGATTCTCGTCAATGGTGCTCAGCAACGACTGTACGAGCATCGCGGGCGCTGGTACGTCGAAGCCCTCAAGGGGCGGGAATACGCGATTCGGCTGCGCAATCCGTACGCGGTTCGCGTCGCCGTAGCCCTGTCAGTCGATGGCCTGAACACGATCGATGCACGTCAGACCACTGCCGCTGATGCGCGCAAGTGGGTCCTCGATCCGTACGAGTCCGTCACCATCAGCGGATGGCAGACCAGCCGGACCGAGGCACGCCGTTTCGAGTTCACGACGGAAGCCGAGTCGTACGCGCAAGCGCTGGGCAGGGGTGCCAATCTGGGCGTGATCACCGCCGCGATGTTCAGGGAGCGCGTCACCACCATCGCTCGCGCCCCGGCCGACAGCAGCCGTCGCGCGGAGGCGCCGCCGTCTGCGGCGGCCCAGGAGTCTTCCGCAAAGGCTGCCGGGAACGCGCGAGCCAATGACGAGTACGCCGCCACCGGTATGGGCAGCCGAATCGATCATGCGGTTACGCAAGTCTGGCTGGACCTCGAAGCCGCGCCGGCGCAGACGGTCAACATCCGCTACGAGTTCCGGCCGCAGCTGGCCAGGCTCGGTATCCTGCCGGTGTCACCTGCACACGACCCATTGGAACGTCGTGAGCGGGCGCGCGGCTTCGAGCCGGGGTTCAGTCCCGAGCCGCCTCGTCGCCGGTGAGGGCAGCCGCGCTACCATTACACCGATGCGCTATCTCGTCACCGCGCGCGTGAAGCCTGGCCGGTCCGGCGCTCTCGACCGTGCGATCGATGATCGTACGCTCGGCGCCGGATCGATCGCGGGCGACGAGTACCTGCACAACATGGCCACGGCGCGAGAACTGCCCGACGGCAGTGTGAAATGGGTCGAGACCTGCTTCTGCGCCACGCCGCTTGCCGAAGAGCGGCCGTACTGGGAGGCCTATTTCGATTTGCTCAGCATCAAGGATGCGCACGCGCGCAGCCGGTGCCGACACGAGACGGGCGAACAGTACTGGGCGTGCGAGGGGTGCGACTGCACGGCGAAGCTGGAGCAGCGCCTCGCGGAAACCGGAAAGCCGTTTCGTCGGACCTCAGGCTGAAGGACTCAGGCCGACCCGCGATAAGCGAGAGGCGAAGCGCGAGTCTTTTCGCAGGTCGTCGAATTGCGGACCCACAGCAAGATAAAGCAGCGCGGGATCCCGCGCGTCGATCGCGGCATCGAGATGCTCGAACGCCCGCTCCAGCTCTCCCAGTTCGGCGTACAGGATCGACAACTGTAGATGCCGCGCCGGCGGTGCCGTTTTGGTGACGTGCTCGATTGAATACGCGACGACGCCCACTCTCCCGTCCCTCTCGTATGCGTCACCGAGCGGCCGCAGCGCGTCCTCGGGCACGCCGAACGATCGCGCGTGCGCGATCGACTCTGCCATCTGTCGATCGAAATCGCCCTGCTTCCAGTAGGCACCGATGATCATCTCGCGCGCGAACAAGTGTTTCGGATCGAGCCCCAGTGTGCGTCGCGACCACTCGAGCACGCGCTCGTAGTCGCGCTGGTGCCAATAGGACAGCGCAATCTCGAGGTGCACGAACGGCGAATCCACATCGCGCTCGAGGGCCTTCATCTTCATCGATAGCGCCGCGCCGGTCTCGCCGCGCAGATCGAGCAGCCGTCCGTACAGAACGTACGCCTCGGTGTGATTGGCGTTCAACGCCAGCGCCCGCTCGATCGCCCTTTCGGCCGCCAGCCAATCCCAGTCGTTCATCAGCAGCACTGCTCCCATCGCGGCGTGAGCGTCCGCACAGCGATCGTCGAGCGCCAGCGCACGGATGGCTGACGCACGAGCAGCAGCGTAAGCGTCCTCGTGCCGCATCAGCCGCAGTCCCGCCTGGGCGCAGCGGGCTAGCGCGAGACCTGCGTGGCCGGCGGCGTATGAAGGATCCGCGGCGATGGCTTCTTCGAAGGCGGCGACGGCCTTGGGGACTTCGAAGTACGAGGCCGACAGCACCCGTGCCCGTCCCCGACCGACCATCCCGTGAACGAGGGGAGAGAGCGCGGCGCGATCGGGAACGCGGCGGGCCGGTCCAGCGTAGGTGGCAACCGCGGCATTGAACCGGTATCCGGAGCGAGACACGGTTTCGATGTAGCGTCGATCATGGTTGCGCCCCAGAGCGGTCCGAAGCCGCGCCACGTGGACAGACAGGATGCCTTCGTCCACGAACGCCTCGGGCCATACATCGTCCAGGAGCTGGCGCTTTGTCAGCAACCGTCCCGCCTGACGCACAAGCGCCGTCAGCACGTCGAATGTCTTTGGCTCGAGCGCCACGGCATCGCGCCCGCGTGCGAAGCGGCGTTCTGTGACATCGAGCGTGAATTCGTCGAAGACGTACGTCTCGTTCGGCACGGATTCGGCGAATCTTAGCAATTCCTTCAGGACACCGGCAGGGCATCGCGGTCATTGTTCGCGTCGAGGAGGCTCACGATGAACGACGCGACGATGGCCGATCCCTTCCTTGGCAGATGGCAGCTCAACAAAGAGAAGTCGCGCTTCGACGCGAACCACAACCCACGTGGCGGGACGATGGTGTTCGAGCGCGATGGGGCGGACTACGTGATGAAGGCCGAGGGCGTTGCCGAGGACGGACGGACGGTTGCTGAACGGCCGCAGCGTTTCATCCTGGATGGCGCGGCGCATCCGCTCGGCGACTATCCGCAGCTGGCTGCCGTGAGCACTCAGCCGTCGCCGAAGGCGCTGCACAGCGAGGTCCGCCGGCAGGACGGCTCAATCGTGGGCGAAGGAGATTATGTCGTCTCCGACGACGGGCGCTCGATGACCGCGACCGCTACAGGTTTCGACTCGCAGCTGCGGCGGTTTCAGGTGACGACCGTCTGGGACCGGGCATAGGCGTCCACGGGTATAATCCGCGCCATTCCCATGCCGCTAACCAGTGGTACTCGCGTCGGTTCGTACGAAGTGATCTCACTGCTCGGTGCCGGTGGCATGGGCGAGGTGTATCGGGCACGCGACGCGCGTCTGCAGCGCGACGTCGCGTTGAAGATCCTGCCGGACCACCTCACTAACGATCCAGAACGGTTGGCGCGTTTTCAGCGCGAGGCGCAGGTTCTCGCGTCGCTGGCTCACGCAAACATCGCCCACATCTATGCAATTGAAGATGCTCCCGCAGTAACCGGGGGAACGCGAGCGCTGGTTCTCGAGTTGGTCGAGGGGCCGACGCTGGCCGATCGCATCGCTCAGGGACCGGTTCCGGTAGACGAGGCGATCGCGATCGCGAAACAGATCGCCGAAGCGCTCGACGCGGCCCACGAACAGGGCATCGTGCACCGCGATCTCAAGCCAGCCAATATCAAGCTGCGTGAGGACGGCACCGTCAAGGTGCTCGACTTTGGTCTGGCGAAGCTGGGAAGCGACACGGCAGATGGGTCGAGCTTTGGTGGCTCGCTCTCGCCGACGTTGAGTATGGCCTTCACGGGTGCCGGGACCATTCTCGGCACGGCGGCGTATATGGCGCCCGAGCAGGCCCGCGGAAAGAAGGTCGACAAGCGGGCGGACGTCTGGGGCTTCGGCTGCGTGCTGTTCGAGATGCTGGCCGGCGCGAAAGCGTTCGACGGCACGGACGCGACGGAGATGATTGCGGCTGTCGTGCGCGGCGAGCCTGCCTGGCCGGCGCTGCCGAAGGACACGCCGCCGGCGGTGATCGCGTTGCTGCGCCGGTGTCTGCAAAAGGATCCGCGCCAGCGGCTGCGCGACATCGGCGACGCACGTCACGAGCTCGAGCATGCAGAAGCACCGGTCGCTGCGCAGGCTGCGTCAATTGCCAGGCCGTCCCGCCGCCGTGTGGTCGCCTGGGCGGCTGGCGCGCTGTTGCTTGCCACGGGGGCCGGGCTCGGCGCGTGGCTGCTGAAACCAGAACCTGAACGCGTAATCAGACAGTTCGAGATCGCGCTCCCGGCCAATCAGCCGTTCACGTTTGCCGGCCGTCACATGGTGGCGGTGTCGGCACAGGGCCACATCGCCTACGCCGCCAACAACCAGATCTATTTGCGCTTGCGCGACCAGCTCGTCGCGACAGCCGTAACGCAAGCCAAGGGATCGGTCGTCGGAGCCCCGCGCAATCCATTCTTCTCACCGGACGGCGAGTGGCTCGGGTTCTGGGCCGACAACCAGTTGCAGAAAGTGGCGATTACCGGCGGCGCGGCTGTGCCGCTGACGTCCGCGAACAACCCATGGGGCGTTTCCTGGGAAGCCGACGGCACGATCCTGTACGGACAAGGTCCCGACGGGATCTTTCGCGTCTCCGAGAACGGCGGCACCGGGCAACGGATCATCAGCGTGAAGGCGCCGGAGAGCGCGCATGGACCGCAGATGCTGCCCGACGGCCACACCGTGCTGTTTACGCTCGCCCCGCAACAGGCTGCATGGAACCAGGCCAAGATCGTCGCGCAGTCCCTGGACTCAGGCACTCGCGTCGATGTGCTGAACGGCGGCACTGATGCTCGTTACCTCGCGACGGGCCATCTGGTCTACTCGCTCAATGGAACGCTGCTCGCCGTACCGTTCGACGCAGCGCGGCTGAAGCCTACCGGTGGCGTGGTGTCGCTCGTCGAGAACATCGCGCAAACCAACGTCGGTCAGACCGGCGCGGTGCAGTTCAGCCTGACGCCCGATGGAACGCTCGTCTACATTCCCGCCTCGAGCACGGTGTCCGGCAATATCAATCGCACGCTGGTGTGGCTCGACCGGCAGGGCCGGGAGACCGCCCTCAAGGTGCCGCTGCGCGCCTATCGCTACCTGCAGATCTCGCACGACGGCACGCGTGTGGCGTTCGACTCGCAGGACGAGAACAGAGATCTTTTCATCCTGAACCTCGCGACCGGCGTGACGACGCCGATCACATTCGACGAGTCGGTCGAGCAGTACGCGGTGTGGACCCCCGACGACCAGCGCGTCATCTTTGCCGGCGGGGCTACGAATCTATTCTGGCGCGCCGCCAATGGGAGCGGCAGGCCCGAGCAGATCCTGAAGTCCACGAATCCGCAGCTGCCACAGGCCATCACACCCGACGGATCGCAGTTGATCTTCGTGGAAATCACGGCGAGCCAGAATGAAAACCTGATGATCGTGCCGCTCACGGGCGAGCGGCGGCCGGAGCCCTTGATCGCCACGGACAATCGCGAGAGAAACGCCGCGTTGTCACCGAATGGCCGCTGGCTCGCGTATGAGTCCAACAAATCAAGCCGCGAGGAGATCTGGGTCACGCCGTTCCCTGTGTCGCCCACCAAAGGCGAATGGAAGGTGTCGGTTCAGGGCGGTACACGGCCGCTCTGGGTGTCCGACAGCGAGCTGGCGTTCGTCGAACAGGGCGACGGAGGCATTGCGCGCCTGATGGGCGTTTCTGTACGGGAGTCGAACGGCGCGCTGGAAGCCGCGCCACCGGCAAAGATTCTGGACAATCTGGATCGCTTTACGCAGTTTCCAGTCGGGCGGACGTTCGACTTTTCGGCCGACGGTCGTCGCGTGCTGACGGTGCGTACGCCGCCCTCGACCAACGCGGAGTCTGAATCGGCGCCGAAGATAATCCTGATCCAGAACTGGGTCGAAGAGCTGAAGCGCCGCGTCGCCGCGCGCTGATTATTTCTGCTGACCCTCGTGGCTTCCGCCTTCAGGCGGAAGCTACTTCGCCGCGTTCTCGACGCGGTTCGTCAGCGTTCCCACACCCTCATACGTGCACACCGTGCGATCGCCGGCCTTCAGGAAGATGGGCGGTGTGCGCGCCGAGCCGACGCCGTCCGGCGTTCCGGTCGCGATGATGTCGCCGGCGCGCAGCGTCATGATGTTCGACCCGTACGAAATCAGCTCGTTGACCGTGTGGATCATGTAGGAGGTGTTCGAGTCCTGCATCAGCTTGCCGTTCAGCGTGAACTTCACCGGCAGCTTCTGCGGGTCAGGGACGAACTCCTTCGGCGTGATGAACGGGCCGAGCGGCGCGAACGTGTCGTGCGACTTGGCGATCAGCCAGTCGGACGAGCCGTAGCGGTCGTCCGCGCGCCCGCCGCGGTCGGAGACATCGTGCTCGAGCGTGTAGCCGAAGATGTAGCTCGACGCCTGTGCGGCGGGGACGCGGCTTGTCGTCCGATTGAGGACGACCCCGAGCTCGCACTCCCAGTCGATCTGCGTGCGGCCGACAGGAATCCGGATCGCTTCACCCTCGGCGATGATCGCGGATGTCGCCTTCAGAAAAAGGTACGGATTCCAGCGGGTGTCGCTGGCGCTTCGCTCCCAGATGCCGGGCGCGCTTTTCGTCGCCGGCGTTGCGGAGCCGGCAGGAGCGCCGGCGGCCCGGCCCGCGCTCACGCCTGCGGATGTGGCAACGCCGGGGCGCGCCATTTCTTCTCCGTGTGCACGGTAGTTGACTGCCGCGTTGAGCAGCGTCGCCGGCATGATGGGCGGCAGGATCTTGAGTCCGGCCAGATCGTGCACGTATGCCGGTCGTTTGCCCGCCGCCGTCGGCACGGCTTTGACGATGGCGTAGATGCGCGCGCGGAGTGCCGAATCGTAGCGGGCAATCACATCCCGCATGTCACCTGCCGCGGGAGCAGTCCGGCCCGGGACCGCGTTGTCGGCGGCACTCAGGTCGATCACCACGGAGTCGCGGACGACTCCGACGAAAGTGCGTCCCTGCTGCTCGAAAGTGCCCAGCTTGAACGGGGCTGGCGCCTGTGCGTGAAGGGCGCTCGCTGTTGCAACAGCGGCCGCCGCAGCGAAGAACAAACGTTTCATCTAAGGCCTCCTGCGAGGCGTGAGTATATCTATAATCCGCTCGTTCCATGACGCTCGCGGCGGGCACGCGTGTAGGCGCCTACGAAGTGATTGGCCTCTTGGGCACGGGTGGCATGGGCGAGGTGTATCGAGCCCTCGATACCCGCCTCAAGCGGGACGTGGCGCTGAAGGTGTTGCCGGCTTCCGTTGCTGGCGAGGCGGAACGGCTGCTGCGTTTTGCCCGCGAAGCGGAGATGCTCGCGGCGCTGAATCACCCCAACATCGCCTCCATCTATGGCGTGGAGGAAGCCGACGGGGTCCGCGCCCTGGTGATGGAACTGGTCGAAGGGGAGACTCTTGCGGAGCAGATCGCCCGCGGTCCTGTTCCGCTGACAGAGGCGATCGCGATCGCGCGGCAGATCGCAGTGGCCCTCGAGGCTGCCCACGAGCAGGGCATCGTCCACCGCGATCTCAAGCCCGCGAACATCAAACTGCGCGACGACGGCACGGTGAAGGTACTGGACTTCGGCCTGGCCAAGCTCGCTGATCCGATCGCGGCGGCAGCCGGCACCTCATCGATGTCGCTGTCGCCGACGATTACGTCTCCCGCGCTGATGACGAACGGCGGGATGCTGCTGGGGACGGCGGCGTACATGAGCCCCGAGCAGGCCAAGGGGCGACCGGCGGACAAGCGCAGTGACCTCTGGGCGTTTGGCTGCGTCGTCTTCGAGATGCTGACGCAGAAGCGCGCCTTCGAGGGCGAGGACGTCAGCGAGACGCTGGCGGCGGTGCTGCGCGGTGATCCGGACTGGAGTGCGCTACCCGCAGAGACGCCGCCTGCGATCCGCACGTTGATGCGGCGCTGCATGGAAAGGGATCGCCGGAAGCGCGTGGCCGATTCTGCGGCCGCGCTCTTCGCGCTCGACGAGTATCCAAGTCTGGTGGCGCCCGCACCGGCCGCGGATCGTACGGCGTTTCAGCAGGAGCTGGATGCCGCCGTGCGCAAGACGGAAAGTGCCGTCGAGCGTCGCGCGAACCGCCGTCTGCTCGGCGCTGCGCTGGCAGCGGTTCTGCTCGCCGGCGCTGCCAGTGGGGCGACATGGTGGGTGGCGCGACCGCCATCTCCCCGCGTGTCGTATCTGGCTATGCCGCCCAGCACCGCAGCCGCTCCGGCGCTCCTGACGATTGGCACCGATGTCGCCATCACCAGCGACGGCGGCCGCATCGTGTATCAAACGGCGGCGGGGAACGCCACGTCCGTCGCGGTTCGAGCACTGGATCAGACCGAACCCGTTGCGCTCGGCGTCTCGGGCGGTGGCCCGTTTCTGTCCCCCGACAACGAATGGGTCGGGTTCTACAACGTCCCTGGAAACAGCATCAGCAAGGTCTCGATCCTCGGCGGACCAGTTGTGCCAGTGGCAACGGGCGTCCTCGGAATGCGCGGCGCAAGCTGGGCGCCGGATGACACAATTATCTTCGGCGCTGTCTCTGGTGGTCTGTGGCGCGTCCCCGCCTCGGGCGGCAAGCCGACGGCGCTGACCGAAACACCTGCCGGCGGATCAGAGCGCCACAACTGGCCGTCGGTACTGCCAGGCGGACGCGCGGTCGTCTTCACGAGCCTTTCCACAACGGTCGACGACGCACAAATCGGTCTTCACAACCTGCAGACAAAGGAGACGCGGATCATCATTCCCCGGGGGACATACCCGCGCTACTCCAAAACCGGCCACCTGCTATATGCGGCGGCGGGCACGCTGTTCGCCGTCGGATTCGATCTCGACCGTCTTAAAGTGACCACCGCGCCGGTACCTTTGATTGAAGGGGTCGTGACCAAGGACTCAGGTGCCGCTGATTTTGCCATCGCCGACAACGGCACGCTCGTGTACATCCGCGGTAGCAGCGCGACTTCGAACCGCGCCGTTGTCTGGATCGGGAGGGACGGCCGGCCGCAGGCCGTTCCCGGCATCTCCCCTGGCGATTACCGCAGCGTTCGCGTCGCTCCGGACGGCCTGCAAGCCGTCTTCGAGGAGGGGCCCGAGGGCAGCGCGAAGCTCTGGATTTACGACGTGGCGCGTGCGACGCGAAACCCGCTGGCGACCGGTCCTGGATATGCCCGCAGTCCGCTGTGGACGCCCGACGGCCGGCGCATCGTCTTTGCGTCCAATCGCGACGGCAAATCTGGCATTTTCGCGATCAACGCCGACGGAACCGGTCAGGTGGATCGGGTCGCAATCGTTGAAAAAGCAGCGGAAGTGTGGCCCGCGGCATGGTCGAGTGACGGAAAGAAGCTGATTGTCTCAATGAACAGCACGATGAACGGGGCTCCGGACATCGTGGCGATCTCGCTGCCTGACGGTAAGACGGAGCCAATCGCCGACGACACCATCGTTGAGTCACATCCCGCGATCTCGGCAAACGGGGAGTGGATTGCGTACATGGCGGTTCGGTCAGGACGCCCCGACGTCTACGTCGAACGATTTCCGGCGCGTAGCGACCGGCGTACGGTCTCGACGGACGGCGGACTTCACCCTTCGTGGTCCGCAGATCGTCGTGAGCTGTATTACTACCGCGCTTCATCCAGCGAGATGATGGTTGTACCGCTCATGGCACTGAGTCCCCAACTCGTGCTCGGGCCGCCGAAGCTGTTGTTCAAGGTTGCGATGCCGCAGGGGCGACCATGGCGGATCTACGACATCATGCCTGACGGACGGTTCATCATGATCGTGCGGAGTGAGTCACGGGAGCGAGACGCCGCTACGCCGACGCTTAACGTGGTTCAGAACTGGGCCGAAGAGCTGAAGCGGCGCGTGCCAGTGAGGTGATGAGTAGTCCGCCTAAAGGCGGACACTACGAACGGCGAACGGCGAACCCGGAACCGAACCCGAACACGAACCGGGAACCGAGAACCCGGAAGTGTGAACGGTGGTCTCTAAAACACGCGACCGAAGTCGAGGCCGAACTGCGGTTTCGAGCGCGGTCCTGAGATGCGGATGGGCAGCCGCGTCCCTCCGCCCTTGCGCCGGAACAGCGGCTGCGCGAGCCGGGCCAGCAGCGACTTGACGCCGCTGGTCATGTCCGCGAGGGTGGCGTCGGTCAGCAGCTCGCCCTGGAAGTTCAACTCCTCGCTGTGCAGGTTGTACGACCCGTGCAGCTGAACGGTCGATCCGGGCACGGCAAACGTCAGTTCTGAGAAGGTCAGCGCGCCATTCGCCAGCTTGAACCGGCCGCGCAGGTTCGAGACGACCCGCTCGTTTTCGGCGCCCTCGTTGCCCTCCTCCCCGCGGCCGCGGCGGCTCAGCGTTGTGATCTGCCGCTGCACGTTCAGGTTGGTGAATCGCGCCTGCGCCAGCTCGAACCGGCCATCCAGCTGAAGCCGCTGGACGACATCCTCCGGTCCCGCCGGCAGCAGCATGTGCGTCGTCAGATTGACCCGCCCGACGAGCGGCGGCTTGGCGGCTTTAACCGCCAGTTGCATCAGATCTTCGAGCCGTGCGTTGTCGAGGCTCACGTCGAGCTCGACATGCCGGCCCTTGACGTCCTGCGCGCGAATGACGGCTCCCTTGGCGGCAATCGCGGACTCATTCAGTTTCGCGTCAACGCGTTCGAGGATGGTGTCGCCGTTGGTGCCGTCGACGATCGCCTTGAAGCGTGTGTTCAGGATCACTTTCTGCCCGGCGAGGTCGAGCGAGAAGTCGGGCATTTCCGTGGTGCCCTCCACTTCGAGCCTTTCGAGCACTCCGCGGTAGGTGCCCGAGGACGACAGGGTGCCGCCAAGACCCTTGATGACGTTCATGTCGGCGTTCTGAAACAGGTAGTTGCCGCTGACCGGCGTGAGTCCTGGTTCGTCAGCGTGCCAGGGGCCGAACGAGCCGGTCGTGTCGATCACGCCGCGTGGGACCGGATTGATCAAATTGGCGTCGAAGCGGGATCCCTCCAGGTCTCCGAAGTCCCTCATCGTCAGCTTCTGCACGTCCCAGACGCGCGGCAATCTGTCCGGCCGGCGTGAGTGGATCTCGACCCGAACGGAGTTGGCGTCGATGCGCCCAATCAGGATCGGAGAGGGCCGTTCGGCGTGCGGCCGGTGAGGCTCATCCTCCGTCTCGGGCCGTCCCTGCCTGAAGCCGCCGGGAGGAATGCTCACCGCCAGCCCGTTTATCTCAACCTTGTCGAGCCGAACGGGCGTACGCAGGACGCCGAGCAGCGCCGCGCTCGTCTCGAACGAGTCGATGGTGATGAGCGGCGGGACGTCAGTCCGGCCGTTGTGCCGCAGGGTGAGTTGTGTTCCCACCGCTCGCGGTTTCGGGAACATATCCACATCGAGCGAGCCCAGCGCGACCTGGCTCTCGAAGCGGGCGTTCAGCGCGTCAACGACACGGCCCCGGAGTTGCGGGACGGAGCGCACCGCCCACACTGCCAGGCCGGCGATCGCGAGGGCAATGATGGCGCAGGAGACGAGCAGAATGCGTCGCACGAAGTCGTCTGCTTTCAGACAGCAAGCACGGTGCCGTCGGCGAAGAGCGGTTGAGCTAGGTCCGCCTGACGCGGGCGCTACGCTGCTGGCTTCAATTGCCGACCAGGACCTCGATGCTCGTCACGCGTTCACCACCGATGACGGTGATGCGATGCTCCGGAAGGATCACGCCTCCACGCGTGACCCGGCGTACGCGCCAACCGGGCGGCAATCCGTTCACGGCGATCGTGAACTCACCCAACAGATACGGCATCGTGAAGCGGCCCGTGCTGTCCGGGGCCGCGTCGGCGACAGGATACAGCGGAGACAGGGTCAGGCGCGCCTGCACTGGTGTCAGACGCAAGGTCGATGGGTCAGGGCGGCCGGCAGTTCCCTCGATAACGAGTTGCCCCTCGATGCTGCCAGGCTCCCGCAGCGTCAAGCGGACGTCGTGCACGGAATCGTTGACGACGTTCGTGGCGGCGATCGCCATCAACGGGCCGTTCGGTGTTTCGGCGCGCGCGAGCAGCACATAGGTGCCGCGCGACGCGCCTTCGATCGTAAAGAGCCCGCCCGGGTCGTCCACGTACCAGATGCCCGGGTGGACATCCGATCCACCGTATTCAATGACCACTCGTTCGACCGGCGCACCTTCCGGCCAGAGAGTACGGCCGCTGATCGAGTAGCGCCGCGCGGCTGGCTCGAGCCACACGTCGATTCCCTCGGTTGCGGTACCGTCGAAGACTTCGACCGGCTCTGCCTTCAAACGATCGGTGGTGCCAGGGTAGAGGGTTTCCACCGGTGGTGAGGTGAGACGCCTCGAGTCGCCC
>Ga0247825_10001078_pt1 | contig 17818 bp, 18 predicted proteins | sample 13C_Vanillin_Day_FD_194413 | JGI IMG/M metagenome (GOLD analysis project Ga0247825, IMG submission 194413) | Soil microbial communities from agricultural site in Penn Yan, New York, United States - 13C_Vanillin_Day48 | ecosystem: Environmental > Terrestrial > Soil > Agricultural land | place... | reverse complement strand
CGGCGAGTCGCAGCCCGCGCAGGCTCCTCCCGCTCCGCGGACAGAGAAGAAGGCTGCTCCCGCGACGCCGGTTGCCGATCAGGCCAGGGCCGCGGGCGTCAACGCCGACGCGGCAGTTCTCCAGGATTTCAAGAGCCGCATCGACGCGTACATGACGCTGCGGAAGGCCGCCGTCAAGGGTGCCCCGGCGCTCAAGGAGACGACGGACCCCACGAAGATCAAGGCGGCCCAGGATGCGATGGCGACGGAGATCCGCGCGGCTCGCGCCAACGCGAAGCATGGCGACATCTTCACGTCCGAGATCACGGCGAAGTTCCGCCGCCTGCTCTCTCCCGAGTTGAAGGGCGACGACGGCCGCGACGCGAAGGCGATCATCAAGGACGACGCCCCGACGAATATTCCGTTCAAGGTGAACGCGAAGTACCCGGAAGGCGCGTCCGTGCCGACGGTGCCGGCGAACCTGCTCATCAGCCTGCCGACGTTGCCGGAGCCGCTGCAGTATCGAATCATCGAGAAGCATCTTGTTCTCGTGGACGAGGATGCGGATGTCATCCTCGACTACGCGCTGAACGTGATCAGGTAGGGCCGGAGGGACATCATGCGTCGTCTACTGTTCATCGCTGTATTGATTGCGGGCCTGACGCCCCAGCTCGCCAGCCAGGAACTCCGCCTGCCCAACAAGGACGGTTCGGTGAAGTTCGGGGTGCTCGGCGATACCGGCACCGGCGGATCCGACCAGGTGGCGGTCGCCAAGGAGCTGGCCACATGGCGGACGCGGTTCAAGTTCGACTTCGTCGTCATGATGGGCGACAACCTCTATGGCGGCGAGAAGGCGCGGGACTTCCAGAAGAAGTTCGAGATTCCATACAAGGCACTGCTCGACGGCGGCGTGAAGTTCTACGCGGCGCTCGGCAATCACGACGATGCGGCGATTCAACGGAACTACAAGCCGTTCAACATGAACGGCGAGCGCTACTACAGCTTCAAGCCGCAGAATGGCGTGCGCTTCTTTGCGCTCGACAGCAATTACGTTGATGAGAAGCAGCTGGGCTGGCTGGATAAGGAGCTGGCCGCGAGCGGGTCCGAATGGAAAATCATGTTCTTCCATCACCCGCTGTATTCCTCGGGAGAGACGCACGGATCGGCCGACCTGCAACGCGGGCTGCTCGAGCCCGTGTTCATGAAGTACGGCGTCAACCTGGTACTCGCCGGGCACGAACACTTCTACGAGCGCATCAAGCCGCAGAAGGGGATTGCGTACTTCACGCTTGGGTCATCGGCGAAGCTTCGCCGCGGTGACCTGCAGAAGAGCGCGCTGACCGCCTACGGCAACGACACCGACTACACGTTCATCCTAATGGAGATCGTCGGCGACGAGCTGTACTTCCAGACGATCAACCAGAAGGGGACGACGATTGATGCCGGCAGCGTGCGACGTGTCGGCAAGGTCGAGCCCACGACGACGCGCACGGCACAGCCCGTCGTACCGCAGGCGAAGCCGTCACCGGCTCAGCCGGGGCCGCGCCAGGAGAAGAAATAGGGTCCGTAGGGCGCCCTTTCAAGAGCGCCTCGCGCAGTAGAATCCGGCCATGCGCAGGTTCATTGTCCTCAGCATGGCCGCTCTTCTGTACGCTGGGTGTTCCCGTGATGAGGCCCCGCCGCCTTCATCCGAGCCCGAGACCCCAGCGGTCTTTGCCGCGGGCCGGCTGTTTGTCACCAACGAGAACGGCGGAGACATCACCGTGGTCGATGTCGCCGCGGCGAAAGCCGTCGCCACGATACCAGTCGGCAAGCGCCCGCGCGGTATCCGTCTGAGCCCGGACGGATCGACGCTGTTCATCGCGCTCAGCGGATCTCCGAGCGCGCCGCCGGGCGTTGACGAAAGCAAGCTTCCACCTCCCGACAAGAAGGCCGACGGCATCGGCGTCGTCAGCGTCGCTGAGCAGCGCCTGCTGCGCGTGATCAAGGCGGGATCGGATCCGGAGCAGACGGCGGTCAGCACCGACGGGACCCGCCTGTTCGTCGCCAACGAAGACACCGGCGAGCTGACGGTTGTGTCCGTGGACGACGGCCACGTGCTGGCGACGTTCAAGGTGGGTGATGAGCCGGAAGGCGTGGACCTGCGGCCAGACGGCCGCGTCGTCTATGTGACGTCAGAGGAAGACAGCCAGGTCACGGCGATCGACGCCATCGATCTCAAGCTTCTCAAGACCTTCAAGGTCGGGCCGCGGCCGCGCTCAACGGCGTTCCTGCCCGACAGCTCGCGCGCGTACGTCACGGCGGAAAACGGCTCGGGCGTGTGGGTGGTCGATGCGATGAAGAACGCCGTGCTGGATGTCATCAAGCTCACGGGCGAGATGGTCCGGCCGATGGGATCCGTGGCGTCGCCTGACGGCGCGCACGTCTTCATCTCGACCGGACGCGGCAAGAACGTGGTCATCATCGACACGAAGACGAACCAGCCGGTCGGGTCGATTCAGGTGGGGGACAGGCCGTGGGGGATTGCGGTATCGCCGGACGGGAAGACCGTCTTCACCGCGAACGGCCCGTCCAACGACGTGTCGATCGTCGATGTCGAGAGCCGTTCGGTGAAGGCGACGGTGAAGGTCGGAGATCGCCCCTGGGGGGTCGTGTTCGTCCCGTAAGGATCCGCTAGGTCCGCCTGAAGGCGGACACTACTTCTTCGCCGGCTCGGGCTGAGTGGGGAACTGCGGGATGACCTCGTTCGGGTACCAGTAGGTCTTGTGGCAGTTTTCGCACGCGTGCTCGATCGTCTCGCCGACCTCGAAGATCTTGTCGGCGTCCTTGGCGTCAGCGGCCTTGGCGGCAAGCATCGCGGCGTTGTGCAGCGCCTTGGCGTGCTCGTAGAACTTGCCAGGGTCTGCCTGGATCAGCTTGTCCATCTCCTCCGGCTCGAGCTCGACGCCAGGTGTTTCCGACTTCTCGCCCGGCCGGGCAACGCGCCGTCCCGGAATCATCAGCAGGTTGGCGGCCTCGGCCAGCGTAATCGCGCCGGCCTTCACCCGGGCCCACTCCTCGTCGGTGGTCGGCCGCGTTTCGATCAGGCCCTTGTCACTGGCAACGGTGGTCACGGACAGCCAGACGACGTCGGCGTTCGTGTCCACGACGTTCAGCATCAGGTCCTTGATCGTCGTGTCGGCGACGAACGGCGGCAGGTTGCCTGAGGACTCTTCCTTCGACTCCACGGCGCGCTGGCATCCGGCAGCGGCGATGGTCACGAGCAGCGCGGCAAGGCAGGCAAGGGTCTGGGATGGTCTGCGCATTCGGGAATCTTAGGACAGTGGCCGCCACCTGTTTCTGAACTCTTCGTGAATTCTTCGTCAGGTTCGCGCGGCTCCGAACCTGAAGTAAACTGCCAAGGTTTCCAGCGATTTCAGGATACTTCAGGGAGCTACTCACGACCATGCGTTGGGCGGCGGCACTCATCACTCTGGCATTTGCGGTTGCGCTGACGACAGCGACGGCCGATGCGCAGCGGCGCGGCGGGGATCCGAAGCTGGCGGCGCGAAAGAATCCCGTGGCGGCGAACGCCGCGTCCATCAAGTCGGGGCAGGCTCTGTATGCGAAGAATTGCCGGCACTGTCACGGCCTTCGCGGGAGGGGCGATGGTCCGCTGGCCCCGAAGGATCCGAAGCCGGCCGATCTTACCGATGCGAAGTGGGACCATGGATCCAGCGACGGTGAGATCTTCGCTTTGATCTGGAACGGTGCTCCGGCCCCGAAATCCGAAATGAAGGGGATGAAGGGCACCCTGACGGAAAAGAACGTCTGGGAGATCGTCAACTACATCCGCAGCATCGGTCCGGCGCCGGCCGGAGCCGCAAAGGCCAAATAGCGAGGGTGCGGAGCGCTCTCGTCGTCAGCGCGCTGATACTGGCCGGCAGCCTTGGTTGCCGGATGCTGGACACAACACCACAGCCTTCGGCTTCGAGCACCCCGGCGCTGCCGGGCCAGAGCAGCGGTGTGTTCACGACGGCGCGGGCCAGCGTCGGCGAGGCGCTCAGCGACTTCGTCGGCAGCCACGAAAAGACGCCGGAGCAGCCGGTCGAGTTTCCGCACAACGTTCACTTCGGTAAGAAGATCGGCTGCACCGAGTACTGTCACGAATCGGTGACGACAGGTCCGGTGGCCGGCCTGCCGAGCGTGCGCACCTGCATGGTCTGCCACAACGCCATTGCCGTCGATCGCGCGCGCATCAAGCAGATCACGGCGATGCGCGATCGAGGCGAGGACTTCGTCTGGCGCCGCGTGTTCGACTACACGCCGCAGGCGCACGTGAAGTTCAACCACGCGCCGCACATCCGCGCCAACGTGAACTGCACGACGTGCCACGGCCCGATTCACGAGGGCACCGTCGCCAGCCGGAACGTCGATCTGAACATGGGCTTCTGCGTGAACTGCCACAACGAGCGCAAGGCGCCGGTGGACTGCCTCACATGTCACTTCTGAGACCCTGATGGACCGCCGATCCTTCATCAAGCTCACCGCGGTCTCGGGTACCACGGCCGCGCTCGCGAGCTGCGGCGATCCGGACCATCAGCTCATTCGCTTCGTCCCTGACGAGGACATCATTCCTGGCCAGGCGGTCTGGAAGCCGAGCGTCTGCCCGTTGTGTCCGTCCGGTTGCGGTCTCACGGTCCGGGTGATGGACGCCGATGCCGACGTCGTGCGCAACGGCAAGGCGGGCCTCCTTCATATCCTGGCGGCGAAGAAGCTGGAGGGAAACCCGAACCATCCCGTGAACCGCGGCGGCCTATGTGCGCGCGGCCAGGCTGGGATTCAGGTCACGTATCACCCCGATCGCATCACGCAGCCGCTGAAGCGGAAAGGGAATCGGGGCGATGGTGCATACGAGGCGATCACCTGGGAAGCGGCGATTGCCGAGGTCGTCTCGAAGCTGAACGAGGCTCGTGCCGCCGCGCCCGAAGCCGTCGCGTTCGTCGGCCGTGGCGGCGAGAGTCACCGCAACACGTTGATCGCCGCGTTCCTGTCGCGCCTGGGCGCCCCGGCGCCGGTCACCTATGAGCTGTTTGGCGACGACGTGCTGCGGGCGGCGAATGGCATCAGCTTCGGCAACGAGCAGCTGCCGACGTTCGACTTCGCGAACAGCCGCTACGTCCTGAACTTCGGGGCCGACGTCCTCGGCACGTGGGATGCGCCTGTCGCGCATGCCCGCGCGTACGGCGAGATGCGGCAGGGGCGGGTGGGCGTGCGCGGACGATTCGTCCAGGCCGAGCCCCGGATGTCGCAGACCGGCGCCAGCGCGGACGAATGGGTGCCTGTCCGTCCGGGGACGGAGGGTGCGCTCGCGCTTGGCCTGGCGCACCTGATCCTCAAGAACGGAACGAACGCGAACGGTACGCGTCCGGATCCGCGCGCGGTCTCGTCGATCGAAGGCTGGAGCGCCGGCCTTCCCGACTACGCGCCGGACGCCGTCGAGAAGATCACCGGCGTCTCGGCGTCGCGCATCGAGCGCCTGGCGCGCGAATTCACTGGCGAATCCGCGGTGCCTGGGATGCGTGCACTCGCCGGCGTGGCGGTCATTGGCGGTGCGGCGCTGGCGCACACGAACGGCCTGTTCAATGCGCTGGCGGTCAACGCGCTCAATGCGCTTGTGGGGAGTGTTGGCTCGCCCGGCGGACTGTCGTTCACGCCTCAGTTCGATGTGGCAGCCGCGGCGACGCTGCCGGGCGTCGCTCGTCAGGGGCGCACGCTTCAGCAGCTGGCGTCGTTCCTGCTCTCGGAGCAGGGCGCCGACACCCGGGCACTGATGCTTGACGGCGTGAACCCGGTGTTCACGGCCCCGCGCGCCTGGAAGGTTCGCGACGCGCTGAACAAGGTGCCCTTCATCGTCAGCTTCGGCAGCTTCCTCGACGAGACGAGCATCCTCGCGGACCTGATCCTGCCCGATCACTCGTTCCTCGAAACGTGGAGCGAGGCTGTTCCCGAGTCGGGCTCTGCGATCGCTGTCGTGAGTGCGGCGCCGCCGGTGATGAAGCCGCTCCATGAGACGCGCGCGACGCCTGATGTGCTGCTCGAAGTCGGCCGCGCGCTCGAGAAGCCGCTCGAGCTGCCGTGGCAGACGTTCGAGGAGATGCTGACGGCGACATTGACGCCGCTGCCGGCGATGACCGACGGCAGCGACACGTGGACCGACGTGCAGGAAAAGGGCGGATGGTGGGGGACCCTGCCCGCTGCGGTCCGGCTGAAGCCGGACACCACGAATACGGTCCGCCTGAAGGCGGACACTACGTCGACCCCTGAATTCGACGGCGATGCCGGCCAGTACCCGTTTCACTTCCTGCCGTATCCGTCGAATCAGTTCCTGGATGGATCGCTGGCGCACCTGCCGTGGCTGCAGGAGATGCCGGATCCGCTGACGTCCGCGATGTGGAGCAGCTGGGTCGAGATCAATCCGGCCACCGCGGCGAAGCTTGGGATCGAGCAGGGCGATGTCGTCGACGTGGCCTCGCCGCACGGGACCGTTCAGACGGCGGCGTATCTCTCGCCAGGCATCGCGCCGGACGTGCTGGCGATGCCGGCTGGGCAGGGGCACACGACGTTTACCCGGTATGCGAGTGGCCGCGGCGCCAACCCGGTGGACCTGCTGGCGCCGCTCACGGTATCGACGACGGGCGCGCCCGCATGGGCGGCGACCCGCGTCAAGATCGCGCGCGTCGGCAAGGCGGATGGGCGGTTGATCTTGTTTGCGGGTGGAATGCGGGAACACGAGGAGCACGGACGCTGATGCCGAACTGGGGAATGGCCGTCGATCTCGATCGCTGCACGGGGTGCGGCGCATGCGTGACGGCGTGCCACGCGGAGAACAACATCTCGACGGTCGGCGCCGAGCAGGCGTCGCGCGGGCGTGCCAAGCACTGGATCCGCGTCGAGCGCTACTGGGAAGGCGACTTCCCGGACGTCTCGCTCAAGTTCCGGCCGGTCCTGTGCCAGCAGTGCGACAACGCGCCGTGCGAGCCGGTCTGCCCGACCTACGCCAGCCATCACACGCAGGACGGCCTCAACGCCCAGGTCTACAACCGCTGCATCGGTACCCGCTACTGCGCCAACGCGTGCCCCTACAACGTCCGGTTCTTCGACTTCTTCAACCCGTCGTGGGACAAGCCGCTGCACCTGCAGCTCAACCCCGACGTTTCGCTGCGTGAAGTGGGCGTGATGGAGAAGTGCACGTTCTGCGTGCAGCGCATCAAGGCCGCGACGATCGAGGCGAAGGCCACCGAACAGGAGCTGAAGGATGGCGATCTGCAGACCGCGTGCGCGCAGGCGTGCCCGTCGCGCGCGCTCGTCTTCGGCGACCTGAACGATCCGGAAAGCGACGTGTCGCGGCTGTCACGCTCGCCGCGCGGCAGCAAGCTGCTGGAAGACCTCGGGACGAAGCCGAAGGTCACCTACCTGTCGAAGCAGGCGTGAGACTCCGATGACCCATCCTGCCCACCAGCAGATCAATCGCGACCTGCTCCGGCCGCTGATGCAGACCTCGTGGCGCTTCTATGCGCTCGTGGCGCTGCCGGCCGCACTCGTGGTGGCGGGCCTCGTCAGCTGGTTCACCCAGATGTTCTTCGGGTTCGGCATCTCGGGGATCCGCTGGCCGATCTTCTGGGGCTTCTACGTCACCAACTTCGTCTTCTGGATCGGCATCAGCCACGCAGGTACGCTGATCTCCGCGATTCTCCGCCTGGTCAACGCAGGCTGGCGTCGTCCAGTCACGCGTTGCGCGGAGGTCATCACGGTCTTCGCCCTGATGATCGGCGCGATGTTCCCGATCATCCATCTCGGCCGTCCGTGGCTGGCGTTCTGGCTGTTCCCGTACCCGAGCGAGAGATTGATCTGGCCGAACTTCCGGTCGCCGCTGGTGTGGGACTTCTTCGCCATCAACACCTACCTGACCGGCAGCCTGCTCTTCCTGTATCTGCCGATCATTCCGGACTTCGCCGTCGCGCGCGACCACGCCACGGGACTGCGCCGCCGGATCTATGCGGCGCTGGCGCTCGGCTGGCGCGGGACGCCGAGGCAGTGGCACCGGCTCGAGACGGCGATGCAGATCATGGCGATCGCCATCATCCCGGTCGCCGTGTCGGTCCACACGATCGTCTCCTTCGACTTCTCGATGGCGCCGGTGCCGATGTGGCAGACGACGATCTTCGGGCCGTACTTCGTCGCCGGCGCGATCTTCAGCGGCATCGCCGCGCTGCTGCTGGCCATGGCCGCACTCCGCAAGATCCTGCACCTCGAGGCCTACCTCCACCCGGTGCACTTCGAGAACCTCGGCAAGCTGCTGCTGGTGATGGCGTTGCTGTGGGGCTACTTCGTCTTCAACGAGCGCCTGGTCACCTACTACGGCAACGGGCCGGCGGAGATGGCGGTGTTCTGGCGCACGCAGCGCGAATCGTTCGCGCCGCTCTACTGGACGATGGTGATCTGCAACTTCGTGCTGCCGCTGAGCCTGATGGGGATCAAGCGCTTCCGCACGATCACCGGCTGCGTCATCGCTTCAATCGGCGTCGTCATCGGCATGTGGCTGGAGCGGTTCCTGATCATCGTGCCGGCGCTCGGCCACAAGTACCTGCCGTACAGCTACGGCATCTATCGTCCTCAGCCGGTTGAGATCATCATCACCGCCGCGACGTTCGGCGCGATGATCCTGCTCTACGCGCTCTTCTCCAAGCTGGTCCCGATCATCTCGATGTGGGAGCTGAAGGCCGGCGATCATCCGCCGGCGGATCTGATTCCACCGGCGACAGAAGAACATCCTCTCGGGGAGCTGCGGCTGTGAAGGCTGTCTACGGACTCTACGCTGACGGGCATGCAGCGCAGCAGGCGGTGAACCGCCTCCGCGCAGCTGGTCTTGGCGACGCGCAGATCACGATCCTGTCCGCGCAGCCGATGGAGGACTTCGAGTTCGGCCACATCGACAAGCGCAGCTGGATGTGGTGGATTGCCTGCGGCGGCGGACTGATCGGAATGGCGACGGGGTTCAGCCTCACGTGGCTGACCGAGACGTCCTGGCCGATCAACGTCGGCGGCCTGCCGATTTACGCGTGGTGGCCGAACCTCATCATCATCTTCGAGCTGACGATGCTCGGCGCGATCCTGGCCACGGTCACCTCGCTGGTCGCGTCCGCCGGCCTTGGCCGGAGCCGGGGGTTGTACGACCCGGAAGTCAGCGACGGCGCCATCCTGGTCGGCGTCGAGGATCCGGCAGCCGACAAGGTCGGCGATTTCCGGCAGGCGCTCGAGAGCCCCAGCGGAGCGCGGGTCAAGACCATCTAGTCCGGCTCGTCAGGTCCCTTGGACCCCTCCGACCGTTCTGCTACGATCCGCACCGACAAGTCAGGCCCTTTCGAAGGAGCGACCCGTGCGAGCAGCAACAGTCGTCCTCGGCGCCATTCTTATCTCGTCATCGATCGCGGTTGAACGCCTGGTTGCCCAGTCGGGCGCTGGCGCAAAGCCCGCCACACCCACAGCCACCGCAAAGCCCGTCACGGCCAAGCCGGCGCCGCGCACTCCCTGGGGAGCGCCGGACGTGCAGGGCACCTGGGACTACAAGACCATCACGCCTCTCGAGCGGGCGCAGCAGTATGGCGACCGGCAGTTCCTCACCGACGAGGAGGTGAAGACGCTCGAAGCACGGGCAGCCAAGCGGATGGACGAGCCGCCGCCCGACGAGGCGCCGGCCGGCACGGTCCACGCGGCGTACTGGACCGACCCGGGCAGGAACGTTGACGACGATCGGCGCACATCGCTCATCATCGACCCGCCGAACGGGCGCGTTCCGCCGACCGTTGCGGCAACGGCTGCTGGCGGCCGCGGCGGCGCCGGTCGCGGAGGCGGCGGCGGTGGCCGCGGTGGTGGCGCCCGTCCGGGTGGACGCGCCGACTCGTGGCTCGATCGCAGCCTGCTCGAGCGCTGCATTACGTGGGGGCTGCCGACGGCGAGCCTTCCCGGCCTCTACAACAACAACATCCAGATCGTCCAGAGCCCCGACCACGTCGTCATCGTCCACGAGATGGTGCACGACGCGCGAATCATCCCGCTCGACGGACGCAAGCGCATCACCGGCACGACGATGCGTCAGTATCTCGGTGAATCGCGAGGGTGGTACGAGGGCGACACGCTGGTGGTCGAAACGACCAACTTCAGCAACAAGACGAGCTACCGCGGTTCGAACACGAACTTGAAGCTGACCGAGCGGTACCGCCGCATCGACGAGCGGCGGCTCGAGCTGCTGCTGACGATCGAGGATCCCACCGTCTGGACCGCGCCGTGGACGGTGAAACTGAACATGCGGCCGACCGAAGGCGATCTCGTCGAATATGCGTGCCACGAGGGGAACTACGGCCTGCGCAACATCCTCGAAGTAGCGCGTGACGAAGAGAAGGCGGCTGCGGCAGCCCAGAAGAAGTAGGAGGACCGATGCGAACCTTTGGCATTCTCGCTGGCGCATGTGCCGCACTGATCGTCTCGCTGGCGATACCTGCCGGCGCTCATCACTCGTTCGCGGCGGAGTTCGACGCCAATCAGCCGGTGACGCTGCGCGGCACGGTGACGAGGATGGAGTGGATCAATCCCCATTCGTGGATCCATCTCGACGTAAAGAATCCCGACGGCACCGTCAGCAAATGGATGATCGAGGGAGGCACGCCCAACACGCTCACGCGGCGCGGCTTCACCAAGGACTCCCTCAAGCAGGGCACCGAGATCACGGTTGAGGGCTACCGCGCCAAGAACGGCGCGCTTCGCGCCAACGGCGCGGATCTGATCCTGCCGGACGGCCGCCGGCTGTTCATGGGCTCTTCGGGCACCGGAGCGCCGAAGGAAGCCGGCGACGGGCAGTAAAGTCTCCAGATCCCTGTTCGCATCTTCAAACGGCCACCGTCGTCCGACGGTGGCCGAAACGTTTACGCGGCGTTTGCGCCGCGGTATCAGCAGCGTCACGTCTGCCTCATAGCCTGAGCCTCCCTGTCTCTGGAGGCCACATGATCGAAAACAATGAGTTTGATCGCCGGACGTTTCTCCGTCGCGGCGCCATGGGTGCGGGCGCAGTCTGGGCCGCTTCGTTTGGGCCGTTCATGGCGCGTCGCGCCGAAGGCGCTGCTATTGCGAGCCCGTATGGGCCCATCGCTCCCACCGTGGACGAAGTCACGGGGCTGATGCTGCTCAGCCTCCCGGCCGGATTCCGGTACCGTTCGTACAGCTGGACCGGCGATGTCATGGCGGACGACGTTCGTTGTCCGAACCTGCATGACGGCATGGCGGTGGTCGACGCCCAGGGCAACTCGGGGCGCATCATTCTCGTGCGTAATCACGAAGGCGGCGGGGGCACTCCATACCTGAACAAGCCGTCGATTACGTACCGCAACGACGCGGCAGGCGGCACGACGAATCTGATCTTCAACCTCCGTACAGGCGAGTGGGAAAAGGACTGGTCCACGCTCGCGGGCACGAACCGGAACTGCGCCGGCGGCGTCACACCGTGGGGCACCTGGATCACCGGTGAGGAGACGACGGATGCCGGCCATGGCTGGTCGTTCGAAGTCGACGCACAGAAGGGCGACCCCACGCCGCTGACCGCACTGGGGCGCTTCTCGCACGAAGCGATGATGGTCGACCACAACACCGGCTACGTGTACGAGACCGAGGACGCCACGCCGTCCGGCTTCTACCGCTTCATTCCGAATGTGAAGGGCGACCTGAAGCATGGCGGCAGGCTGTACATGCTGAAGGCGCTGCAGGGCCCGGCGCAGGACGACTTCGGCCCGCTCGGGACCATCGGGCAGACCTGGAACTGCCAGTGGGTGCCGATCAACGACCCTGAGGCGAAAACGACGTCGTGTGTTCAGCAGGGCATCGCCCAGGGCGGCGCGAAATTCCGGCGGCTCGAAGGCTGCTGGTGGGGGACGACGAAAGGATATTTCCTGTCCACCAACGGCGGACCGGTCTCCGAGGGACAGGTGTTCGAGTACGACCCGTTCAACGAGACGCTCAAGCTGATTTACGCCTCGCCGACGGCGAACGACCTCGACAATCCCGACAACATGACGGTGACGCCGCGCGGCGGGCTGCTGCTGTGCGAAGACGCGGCTGGTGGAACGAACATCGCGGCCGAGCGGATGGTTGGCCTCACGCTCGACGGCAACACGTTCACCTTCTGCGAGAACAACGTCGAGCTGACCGCGAACCTGATCGCGATCGCCGGCAAGACGGTCGCGCCGGGCAATTACCGCAGCCAGGAGTTCGCGGGGGCCTGCTACAGCCCCGATGGCAAGTGGCTGTTCGCGAACATCCAGACGCCAGGGATCACGTTCGCGATCACCGGGCCGTGGGGCAGCGGACCGCTGTAAGGGCCGTACACACGAAGGGCACCCTCTGGGTGCCCTTCGGCGTTCTGTTTCGGGTTTCCGTCAGGTCCGGTCGGGATAGACGTTGAACAGCCGGCCATTCCACTTCACGCGCTCGGTCTTGACCTCGTACGTCTTGGAGTCGCGATGGCGGTGGCCCTCCACCGTCACCTGCGCGCCGACGGGGATCATGCCTTCCTTGAGCCCCGCTGACGACACTCGGTTTCCGGCCGACAGGACGATGTTCCACACCTGACCCTCCGCGCGGAGCCGCATCGTTGCGTGCGGGCCGGACAGGCTTAATGGTGTGTCGAGGGTGCCGGTGAGACTGAACTCATCGGTGCCGTAGTTGCTCCACCCGTGATGGGCGGCGAGTGGAAGGGTGAACAGGAGACAGCCGACTGCAATGGCGGCCGTCATGCATCGTCGAACCTCGACCATTACCAACCTCCAGCCGCTAGTGTAGCGGACCTGGCTGGTGGACTACACCTCAGCGTTGCGGTCGATCAACACGGCGATCGCATAGACGATCACGAACGACACGGCGACGGTGATGCTGACGATGATCGCTAGTTGCACAGGCGAACTCCCAATTCCCAACGCCCAACTCCCAACCTTCCGCTCATCGAGCTCTTTGGAAGTTGGGAGTTGGTTGTCAGGGGGGTTATTAGAACGCGTTGCCGAGGAACGGCAGCATGCGGCCGAAGTACATCACGAGGACCCAGGACAGGATGGCCGTTGCCCCGGCGATCTTCACGCGCAGCGGCGGCTCCTTGCCGGCGTCAACGTGCCACGGTCCCTCGAACACGGTCGTGTACAGCAGGCTCAGGCCGGCGACCACCAGGAAGACGATCTTCCAGAGGAACGAGACGTTCAGGCCGTACTGATCCGGTGTCGCCGTCGTGAATATCATCCCGGTCACGACGTTGATCGCGAGGCCGAGCGCGGCCCACGGCAGCATCCGGTGCACGGCGGAATACGGAACAGCCCGCATGAAGCCGAGCAGGCGCAGGTTGGCGATCAGCACGATGCCCAGAATCAGCCACAGGCCGATGAAGTGCAGCGCCTCCGACGCCGGCCACACCCAGACCTTGTCCGTGATCCACCGGCCGAGCCCACGTCCGCTGATCCAGCCTGGGTCGGTGTCCAGTTGCGCATCGGTCGCTGCCTGCGCGTCGGTTGCCCCCTGCGCTTCCTCCCCCGTCTGGCCGCTGACGATGATCTCCGGGTGACGGATCTCGCCGCCGAGGCTGGCCGTACGGGCGGCCGTGGCGAATGAGAGCACCGACAGCACCACGACGCCTGTGACCAGCGTCGTCGGCCAGCGGCCGCTGCGCCGCCATTTCCACAGCGCCAGCCAGGAGAACGCTCCCGCGAGCTGGAGCAGCGTGAAGGTGAAGATCGCGGCATCCCAGTGCGCGTCCACGAACGTCTGCGAGACGTCCGGTGTGGTGAGAAGTGACTGCTGCGCGCCGACACCGCTCATGTACGCGGGGAAGGTCAACAGCGCGACGACGTACGTGGCTTCGAGGGCGATGCGCTTGAGATCGTCGCTCTTGCGGACGAACGCGATGATGAGCAGCGCGATGGCGGCGGCGCCGCCGATCGTCGGGATGTGATTCAGCAGCAGGTGGAGGTGCGGGACGTTCATGTTCATCGGTCAGCCTCAGAGATACGCAATGAGGCGGCCCGCAGTCGTCGCCCCGATCCACAAGCAGAGGGAAACCACCGCCAGCGTCCGCGCGTTCGGCGGCAGCACCCCGCTGTCAATCGACGGATTCCGGAAGACGCGGTTGCGCATCATCTGCATCGTCACGACACCCAGCGCGACGAGGAGCAGCTTGATGTAGAACACCGGCTGATGAAGCCTGGTGACCGGATCGGTCAGCAGCAGCGCCAGTCCCGAGAGGGCGCTGACGGCGAAGCCGAGCCACATGATTGGAAAGAGGCGGCCGAGCGGCCCGAGCGGGACGCCACGCCCGAAGCCGAGGATGCGCAGGTCAACGCCCGCGTTGAGTCCGGCAATCGTTCCGAGGCTGAGTGTGTGGAGAAACAGGATGGTCGGATAACCCAGGAGAGAACCTGACTCGCCGATGAACCGGGCTAGCGCGCTCTGCTGGAGAGACTCCAGAAATGGATCCATGCGTCCTCAGTGAAAAGTGTCCGCAGATTGTATATCTTCAGCGCACGTCCGAGCGGACGACCGAAATCTGCGCCTGTGGCAGGTCCAGCCGCAGCAGGCGGCCGCGATCGGTCCAGAGATCCACACGCGTTGGCCGGGCCCGAATCTCCATCAGTACAAAGTGGCGCGCGGAGATCGGGCCAGAGGCCGTCTGGAGCCGCTCGGTGGCGACCGATTCGACGATCGCCCGGGTCTCGCCGATTGGAGGGATGAACAGCGGGAGATCGGCGTCAGCGGAACCGCCCGACAGACGTGCGGCCACCGCTTCATAGGCGCCATAGGCGCGGTCGGGGAGCAGGATCGTGTTCGGCGATGCGCTGTGCGAACGGAATCCCGCTTCGCGGGAACGCACCACATCGACCTGGGCCGTCGTCCGCCCCACCGCGACGTGCACGATCACGTCGTCCGGCTGCTTCATCTCCATCGTCATCCAGCGTCCGAACCATCGCTGGTCGTAGAGCAAATCGAGGTTGACGATTCGTACGGGCACGGCCCCTTTCGTCTGCAACGTGCCCTGGATGCGCCAGCCGCTGTCCGACCGCGTCACGCTGGTGTCGAGCGTTCCGGTTCGCTGGCCCTTCTCGTAGACCACGAACGATGCTTTTCCTGACGGCTGACCGTGGACGCTGCACGTCAGAAGGATCACAATGCCGGTTACAGCCCGCCACATCCGGAGGATCGTCATGCTGTCTTTCACCCGGGGTCAAGTCGCGACTGGACTAGAATTCGCCGCCATGCGCCGATGCCTTCTGCCGCTGCTCGTGCTCCTGGCTGCGCTCGGGGCCGTTCCGGGTGCTCAGGATGTAAAGGGGGCGGTAGTGATTGTCGGGGCCACTCTCGTCAATCCGACCAGTGCGGTTGTTCCGAATTCAATCATCACGATTGGCGGCGGACGGATCGTCTCGGTCGTGCCGCTTGCCCCGGGGACTGCAACGACGGGATCCCTGGCCGGGGAGATCATCGACGGCCGCGGCAAGTTCGTGATTCCGGGACTTGCCGACATGCACAACCACCTCGGCGCCGGCGGCATGAGCCTTGGCCCGCAGCGTGAGAACTACGTCGGTAACCTGGGACGGCTGCTCGCGGTTGGTGTCACCACCGTGTTCAATCCTGATGGCGGCGTGAATGAATTCACACAGCTCAAGACAGCCGCCGCCGCGGATGCCGCGCCCGTGGCGCGATTCTTCGGGACCGGACCGGCGATCACGGTTCCGGGCGCATCGCTGGGCCAGCAGGGCCTGACGCCGGCGACGGCCGCCGACGCGCGTGCCGTCATCCAGAAGCTCAAGTCTGCCAACGTGGACGCAATCAAGATTCACCGCGACGATCTCGCGTGGGCCTCGAAGAGCACGTTCCAGGTGATGCCGATGGACGTGCTGCAGGCGGTCGTTGACGAGGCGCACCGGCTGGGTCTTCGTGTCTACGTTCATGCGCCGCAGCTGGTGCGCGCCAAAGAGGCGCTGCGCGCCGGCGTCGATGGCCTGATGCACGGCATCATCGACGAGCCGATCGATCAGGACTTCATCGCGCTGATGAAGAAGAACAGCGCCGTGTACGTGCCGACGCTGGGAATGTTCGAGGACGTTGCGGACGTCGGGGCGTTTGCCAAGCGTCAGGCGCCATTCTGGGACCAGCTCGGGCTCCAGCCGCCGGGCATCTACCAGACCTTTACCTCGCCGCAGGGCACCAAGATCTTTCAGTCGCTTCTGAACAACTCGGCGTACACGAAGGAACACCTGCCCATGCTGCGGACCAACATGCAGCAGGCATTTGCCGCGGGCATCCCGATCGTCATGGGCAGCGACACCGGCTTCTTCGGCGTCCTGCTCGGCGTGGCCTCGCCGATGGAGCTGGAGCTGATGGTCGAGGGTGGCTTGAAGCCGATCGACGCCTTGCGCGCCGCCACCATCAACGCGGCGCGGATGATCGGAAAGGAAAAGGACCTGGGATCGGTGGAGGCCGGCAAGATGGCCGACCTGCTGGTTCTCGACGCGAACCCGCTCGACGACATCAAAGCCGTCCGCCAGATTCACAGAGTCGTGAAGGGTGGGGTCGTGCACGACCCCGCGGGGCTGGCGAGGTAAGTTGGCTAGTTAGCTAGTTGGTAGTTCGTAGTGAACTACCAACTCACTACGAACTAGCCAACTACCAACTATCCAACTAGGCCGCGGGCTGCGTCGCAGCCTTGACCTTGTCCTTGTTCTTCGCCAGCCACTGATCGAACGACTGCAGCTGCGGGTTCAGCTTCCGGGTCTCGTCGATGCTCCGCGCGGCATTCACTTCCTTCGCGAAGTCGCGGTAGGTCTGGAACATGTTTCCGTATTCGTCGGCTCCCGGGAAGCCGAAGCTGCGGAACAGGTCGGCGTCCACCGCGTTGAACTGCACGGGGCTGATTCCCAGGCCCTTGGACAGCTTCTCGCTCATCTCCTGGAAGCTGAGGCTCTCGCCCGCGATGCCGACGGTCTTGCCGATGTACTGCTGGCCGGCCTTGAAGACCCCGAGTGCCGCCTTGCCGATGTCCTCTCCGGCGATGGCGGGCAACTTGGCGTCGCCCATCGGGAACGTCCAGCTGTAGACGCCCTTGTCGTCCTTCTTCGGCGCCAGCCCGAACATGTAGAGGTTGTCCCAGTAGAACGACGTCACCAGATAGGTGACGGGGAGCCCCTTGAAGTACTCGTCGGCTTCGGCCTTTGCGTCGAAGTGCGGCACGCGGTACTTGCCCTGGAGCATCGGCATCCGCTTGTCGTCGGGCGACATCAGCTTGCGCGTGTCCTCGAGCGTTGACCAGATGACGTGCTTCACGCCGGCGGCCCTGGCGGCGTCGGCGATGTTCTTCGCCTGCGCCTTTTCCTTCTCACCAGAGAAGTGTTCCCAGAAGTTGGTGACGCCGTACGCGCCATACGCGCCGGCAAACGCCTTCTTCAGGCTCTCCACGTCGTCCAGGTCGGCCTGGACGACCTCGGCACCGGCCGCGGCCAGCTCCTTCGCCTTGTCCTTGTTCGCATCGCGCGTGATCGCGCGCACGGTGAAGCCGCTGTTCGGATCCGCGAGGATGGCGCGGACGAGCCCGCCTCCCTGCGTTCCCGTCGCACCGGTGACGGCGATGATTTTCTTGTCTGCCATGTATCGACCTCGCTATTTCGTGCCCATTAATTCGCCGCGGACCGTTCGCGCGCCTTCTGCGAGGGCCTTCAGCTTCATCTTCGCCACCATGCGCGCCAGCGGCTTCATGCCGCAGTCCGTGCTCAGTGTCAGC
>Ga0247825_10001077_pt1 | contig 17823 bp, 19 predicted proteins | sample 13C_Vanillin_Day_FD_194413 | JGI IMG/M metagenome (GOLD analysis project Ga0247825, IMG submission 194413) | Soil microbial communities from agricultural site in Penn Yan, New York, United States - 13C_Vanillin_Day48 | ecosystem: Environmental > Terrestrial > Soil > Agricultural land | place... | reverse complement strand
CGGAGACCCGTTCGCAGTCGTTCGGTCAGGTCCGCAACGCCTACATTCGCGTCGTCGACCAGGCCAACGGCACCGAGCTCGCCCGCTACGACCTGTCCGAGGACGCGTCGACCGAGACCGCTATGGTTTTCGGCGAGCTGTACCGCAACGGTGCGGAGTGGAAGTTCCGCGCCATCGGACAGGGCTACGCGTCCGGGCTGGCCGGTATCGCCCGCGACTACGGCGTCAACGTCTGACAGTCGTCACGTTCTCCAGCCGGGGGAGGGTTTCACGGCCCTGACGTGAAACCCTCCCCCGGTGCTCGTCCACCTGCAGTAGCCACCCTGCATGCCCACTAGAGAAAGGCCACGCTTCGTGGTTCTGCGAATATTCGGTCTCTCCTTCGCCGTGACGGTGATTTCCATCATCATCGCGGCGCTCTACGGAGGCCCCCAGGCCGTCCTCCTCGTGGTGATCCTGTCGATCCTCGAGATCTCACTGTCCTTCGACAACGCCGTCATCAACGCCACCGTGCTCCGCCGGATGAGCGAGTTCTGGCAGAAGATCTTCCTCACCGTCGGCATCGTCATCGCGGTGTTCGGTATGCGTCTGGTCTTCCCCCTCGTCATCGTGTGGCTCGCGTCCGGTCTCGGCCCCGTCGCCGCCCTCGACCTGGCTCTCAACCCGCCTGCCGACGGTGCCGCGTACTTCCCCGACGGCAGCGCCAGCTACGAAACGCTGCTCACCGACGCGCACCCGCAGATCGCGGCGTTCGGCGGCATGTTCCTGCTGATGCTGTTCCTCGGCTTCATCCTGGAAGAGCGGGAGATCACCTGGCTGTCCTGGCTGGAGAAGCCCCTTGCCCGCGCGGGCAAGCTCGACCAGCTGGCCGTCATCATCGCCGGCGCCCTGCTGCTGATCACCGCCGCGTACATCGCCCCCGCGGACACGGTCTCCACGGTGATGATCGCGGGCGTCCTCGGCATGGTCACCTACATCGCCGTCAACGGTCTCGGTGAGTTGTTCAACACTCCGGGGGAAGACGAAGACGGAGAACTGGTCGAAGGGTCCAAGGGCGGACCGACCGAGCTGGCCAAGGCCACCGGTAAGGCCGGGTTCTTCCTGTTCCTCTACCTCGAGGTCCTCGACGCGTCGTTCTCCTTCGACGGTGTGATCGGCGCGTTCGCGATCACGTCCGACCCGATCATCATCGCCCTCGGCCTCGGTTTCGTCGGCGCGATGTTCGTCCGTTCCATCACGGTGTTCCTGGTCCGCAAGGGCACCCTGTCGGACTACGTGTACCTCGAGCACGGCGCCCACTGGGCCATCGGCGCACTGGCCGTGATCCTGCTGGTGTCCATCGGCTACCACGTCAACGAGAACGTCACCGGACTCGTCGGCGTCGCCCTGATCGGTGCCGCCTTCATCTCTAGCATCGTCCGCAACCGCCGCAACCCCGAACCGATCGTTGCCGATGACCGCGACGACGAGCATCTGCCCGTCACCGTCGGCTAATCATCGCGAGAGGAGCCAGAGTCAGCCATGCCCATCGCCACACCCCTCAGCCGAATCCTCACCGGCACTCCCGATTCCAGCACACGGTGTCTCGACCGCGACACATCAGGCCGGACGCCATGCCCTCGCCGGCTGGACCGTCCACACAGTGATCCCAAGTTTCCAGATGCGCGGACGAACCCGCGCAATTCTGCGGCGTCGGCGCGACGCTCCGCACGGTAGCCCTCTCCCTACGAAGGAGACGCCGCTGACGAGCTCGGCCGACCGGTTCGAGTGCTGCACCCGCATCGGTAACCCCAGGCCGGTTGCGGTGTAGTCACACGAACCAGGCCTCGAAGCGCCGCGACCCACAAGACGCAGCGTTTCGAGGCCCCCACGGGAGACGCGGTCGCCCCCAGCCGCCCTCGGCACCCTCAAACTACTCAGCGTGCGGCTGGCTGCCGCACCGGAAGCAAGGAGAACAATGTCCGGCCAGACAGTTGCAGCCGATCTTATCCACACTCCAAGCCCCGAGATACCGGACGATTTCGTCAGCGGACTGGAAGGCGTGGTCGCTTTCACCAGCGACATCGCCGAACCCGACAAGGACGGCGGCGCCCTGCGCTACCGCGGCGTCGACATCGAAGAACTCGTCTCCAAGCACGTCACCTTCGGCAACGTGTGGGCCCTGCTCGTCGACGGCCGCTTCGGCCCCGGACTACCCCCGGCCGAACCGTTCCCGCTGCCCGTGCACACCGGCGACGTCCGCGTCGACGTCCAGGCCGGCCTCGCCATGCTCGCCCCCATCTGGGGATACCAGCCCCTCCTCGACATCGACGACGACACCGCCCGCGAACAACTCGCCCGCGCCTCCGTCATGGCCCTGTCCTACGTCGCCCAGTCCGCCCGCGGCATCTACCAGCCCGCCGTCCCGCAGAAACGCATCGACGAGGCCAAGACCGTCACCGAACGGTTCATGGTCCGCTGGAAAGGCGACCCCGACCCCGCCCACGTCGCCGCCATCGACGCCTACTGGGTCTCCGCCGCCGAACACGGCATGAACGCCTCCACCTTCACCGCCCGCGTCATCGCCTCCACCGGCGCCGACGTCGCCGCCTCCCTGTCCGGGGCGATCGGCGCGATGTCCGGCCCCCTGCACGGCGGCGCCCCCGCCCGCGTCCTGCCGATGATCGAGGACACCGAAAAGTCCGGCGACGCCCGCGCCCTGGTCAAGGGCATCCTCGACCGCAAGGAAAAGCTGATGGGCTTCGGGCACCGCGTCTACCGCGCCGAAGACCCCCGCGCCCGGGTGCTCCGCGCCACCGCCAAACGCCTGAACGCCCCCCGCTACGAGGCCGCCGCCGCCCTCGAGCAGGCCGCCCTCGCCGAACTGCGCGAACGCCGCCCCGACCGGGCCATCGAAACCAACGTCGAATTCTGGGCCGCGGTCATCCTCGACTTCGCCGAGGTCCCCGCGCACATGATGCCCGCGATGTTCACCTGCGGCCGCACCGCCGGCTGGTGCGCCCACATCCTCGAGCAGAAGCGTCTCGGCAAGCTCGTCCGCCCCGCCGCCATCTACACCGGACCCGCACCCCGCACCCCCGAGTCCGTCGAGGGCTGGGACCCAGGAATCGAGAACTAGACCGATAGTGCGGTCGCTGGACGACAAGCATTGCGCGGGAGCCGAACTCGTACCGGTTCCGAGTCCAAAACAGACACGCTCCTACCCTCGAGCGGGTGTCAACACAGACGAGACGGTGAGCAGATGGATCTCTTCGAATACCAATCGAGGAAACTCTTCGCCAAGCACGAGGTGCCGACTTCGGCTTGACGTGTTACCGACACGGTCGCCAGCGCGTGCGAGATCCGCGGGTGATCATCCGAGTCCCGCGCTGCTGTGCGGCTGTGCGGATCGAGCCTTGTCCACATTCGTAGTAGGCCTCGTCGGAAACTCGACGGGTTTGGCCTGTCGGTTACCTTCATCGTGTGGGTGAAGGCTCGTGCGTGTCCGTTCAAGTGGTGGATCCTGAAAGATAGTCGGATCCGCCAACATAGATGGTGTCGCCCGTGATGTTGTTGCTGCGAGTGGCATCGGCGACCGCACGGCCGAACTCTTCGACCGTAGGTAACGGCCCGTGTTCGCGTCGTTCATCGACAGCGTGGGGGTTTCGACGTTCGAGTAGTCGCACGATGATCGTGCCGTCGATCATATCGCCGGACACGACGACGAGGCCGATCCCGCGATCGGAAAGTTCGGGGATCATTGCGCGCAGACCGTCTTCACCTGCCCGCTTGCTGGTGGCAATGGGCTCGTACTCGGTGGGAACAGGCTTGCGGCCGTAAAAATGCGCCTGGTGACTGGTGACGAAAACTATCCGCGATCCAGTTGGCATGAGGGACAGCGCACGTCGCACGAGTCTCAGCTGAGCATCGCGGTTGATACGCATCGGATAGTCCGGGTCCGCACCGAGTTCGAGACCGCCGGAGGCATTGAGGACGAGAATATCGAGCTTTCCGAACTGTTCGTCGACTTCTGCCAACAATCGGTCGGCGGCAGACTCCTCCGAGAGGTCGGCTCCCATGGAAGATGCTGCGCCGCCGCTCCGAGTGATGGTGTCGACGAGGGCTTGAGCGCGCCTGTGCTTCTCGCGGTAGTTGATGATGACATGGTCGCCGTCAGCGGCGAGAAATCGAGCGGCCTCGGCGCCGATTCCTCGCGACGCTCCAGTGACCAGCGCAATCCGCTGGCTCCCTCTGTCTGTAACCGTGTTCATTCCGCCCTTCCGTACCCTCACTGGTTCGAGCCGCTGTGATCCCTGATGACTATTCGTCCCGCGGGTCCGTTCATTGCCAGGCAGCAGCCGCATCTATGTGAAACGTCCGCCGAATCCGTGGCAGGTGGCCAGGGCGTGAGGCGATGTAGGTATCGGCGCCCTCCTACGCGCCGATACCTTTCAGGGCGGCGTTGATCATTGTGTCGGTGGCCTTTTCGTCCAGGTTCCCGGTCTGAAAAAGAAGTCGAAAATAGATTGGAGCGTAAAGCATTTCGGCGACGACATCGGGGTCAAGGTCATTGCGCAGGGCGCCTTCGGTGATGGCGCGCGCAATCAAATCTCTTGCGGCGTCGGCGCGTCCTTTCCAGAACCGCTGTTTGAACTCCTCGAGGGTCGCCGGATCGTGCTGGCACTCTGCGATGAGCTGAGCGATCAGCCGCCCCTCGGGCCCGCTGTAGACGCGTGCCAGTGACGCCAGATGTTCCCGCAGTGCATCGATTGCCGGCCCCTCGTCGTGGATCGGGGTCTGCGCCACGTGGTTGTCGAGGAAGGAGTCGATGACCACAGCCGTCTTGCTCGGCCACCATCGATAGATCGTCATCTTGCTGACACCGGCATGCCTGGCGATGCCTTCGATGGACAACTTCTGCAGCGATATCGGCTCAGGTGAGGTGTCATCGAGCAACTCCATGGTTGCCTGAAGGACCGCTTTGCGGCTTGCTTCACTCCGTACGGCCATATGCAAATGGTATCCGGTCCGTCTCGCATCGCAACTACGCGGCTCCTGGGAGCGGCCACCGTGACCTCCACCCAAGGTGGCACTGGTGATGAGCGCCACCTTCCGATACAGTACGAGACGTATCGAATTGGATCGGTAGGGGCCAATTCGTGGGAATCGAGTGCTCCCGGAGAACGGGAGGGCGCTTCGTGGCGTCCCGGGGAAAGCCGTACCCCTATCGCCATCCCGGCCGCGAACAGACTTTCGGAGGAAAATTCATGAAAGAGACTCAGTCACGAACCGCTTGCATTCGCCGGGTGGTGACCGCGGTCGACGAGCAGGGCCGCTCGTACATCCTTGCCGACGGCAACGCCCCCAACGTTTTCCAATCACCGACGGTACCCGGGTTCGGTGCCGCGCAGGTGTGGGCCACCGACCCGGGACCGGTGTCCAACGACGGTGATGTCGACCCGGCCACGGCCGACGCCGAGATTGCGATGTACCCGAAACTCGGTGGCACGATCTTTCGCGTCGCCGACTTCCCACCCGACAGCGTGTACGAGAAGGCCGGCAAGGACCAGCTGTTCTCTGACATCGGAGGCGACCACGCACGCCAGGAAGCGACCCACAGCGGCAACCGCCATTTTTGGTTCCACAAAACCGACTCGATCGACTTCGCCGTCGTCCTCGAAGGCGAGATCTGGCTGCTGCTCGACGAGGGCGAGTGCCGGCTCGAGACCGGTGATGTCATCGTCCAGCGCGGCACCGCACATGCCTGGTCTAACCGAACCGACGAGAACTGCCGGGTGGCGTTCCTTCTGCTCGGTGCCGTGCCGGTATCGACGGGTGATACCGAGAGCGAACTAGCAGGGCAGTCGTCGTGACAGAAGCAGCGGCGGAGGTACTGTGGCGCCCCGATCAGGCCCGCACAGAGGACAGTGAATTCACCAAATTCGTCACCTGGCTGGTCGCAACGGGTCTCGTGAAGCCGGGAACAATCGACGACTACCACGCACTGGCAGTGGTCGGTCACTGACCCGAATGCGTTCTGGCGCGCGTTCGCCGACTACATCGGCGTCGCCGTCAACACTCCGGGCAGCGAGCCTGTCGTGCCGGACACGATGCCCGGCGGGCGATGGTTCCCTGGGACGACGGTCAACTACGCCTCGTATGCGCTCGCAGACAGAAACCGCCGCGGCGACGCCATTGTGGCCATCGACGAGGACGGTACGACAACGACGACCACCTGGCCGGAGCTTCGCCGGCAAGTAGGCGCCCTCGCCGGGTTCCTGCGACGGTCCGGGGTCCAGCACGGCGACCGCGTGGTTGCAATCCTGCCCGACCGCACCGAAGCTGTGGTCGGGTTTCTCGCCGCAGCCTCGGTCGGGGCGGTGTGGTCGATCGTCGCGCCCGAGTTCGGCGCCGGCGCCATCGTTTCGCGGCTGCAGCAACTCGAACCCGCCGTGTTGATCGCGGCGAGCGGTTACACCTACGGTGGCCGACGTCTCGATCGCACCGACGTCCCTGCCGACATCCTCGCTCAACTGCCGAGCCTGCGCGACATCGTCTGGGTCGACATTGCTGCGGGTGTTCCGGCCACGTCGACGCCGCGCACGCACTCCTGGCAGGACGTCGTGGCCGCCGAGCACGAATGGGAAGCCGACCAGCTACCGTTCGACCATCCCCTGTGGTGCTGTTCTCCTCGGGCACCACTGGCATTCCGAAGGGGATCGTCCATCGACACGGCGGCGCCGTCATCGACCACCTGAAGACCTGACCCTGCACGCCGACCTTCGCCCCGGAGACACGCTGTTCGTCGTCGGCACCACCAGTTGGGTGGTGTGGAACATGCTCGTCTCCGGGCTTCTGCGCGGGGCCACCATCGTTCTCCTCGACGGCAACCCCGCCCATCCCGACATCGACTGGGTTTGGCGAGCCGCTGCCGAGAACAAGGTGTCGGTTCTCGCCCTCGGCGCCGCGTACGCTTACGCCAGCATGCGCGCGCAGCTGCTGCGCCCCATGACCGACCACGACCTCTCCGCGCTCCAGATGATCCAGGTCACCGGCTCGCCCCTGGCCTCGGATGCATACCGGCGGGTCTACGACGCTGTCGGGCCGGTGTGGCTGGCATCGTTCAGTGGGGGCACCGACATCGCTGGAATCTTCCTCGGAGGCGCGCCGACCGAGCCGGTGCGTCTGGGACGCCTCCAGCCGCCTGCGCTCGGGGTCGCCGCCGCATGGGACGCCGACGGCCACCCTGTGGTCGGCCGTCCCGGCGAGCTGGTGATCACCAGCCCGATACCGTCGAAAACAGTAGTCCCACAGTGATCTGCGACCGGGTCGTGTCAGCGAATCCCTCCCACGCGGATGTACGGCGCAGGCGGCATAGTCGTTCGTAATGACTTCGCTCGTCAGCACGGTGCGTCGAACGGTTTCGGCCGGGCATGCATTCCCACAGGCCGGGCATCGGCCGCTGAAATCTGCTTTGACCGCGAGTGTGCTGGCTATTCCCATGAGGCGCGTCGACCCTGCCAGCCCGATGACGAGGTCCTCGACGGGGCGACGCACTACTCGTTTGAGTGAGGGACGTTGGCCGGTTCACGTGCTTCACGACCCGTATGGGGGTTTTTGTGGCATCGAACCGGCACGTTGAGGATGAGGCGGCGCAAGCACGAATTCTGGTGGTCGCACCATATGATTTCGTCTTCCCGTCCGTCGCGCAGTTTGTTTGCGAATTGGGGGTCGGCGAGGAGGTGGCGTGCCAGCATCATGGCGTCGGCTTGGCCCGATTCGATGGCGTCGGCGCCCATTTGTGGGTCGTAGGTGCTGCTGAGAAACAGCGGAACGTCGCCGACTTTGTCGCGGAGGATGCGGGGCTCTCAGTGCTCGATCATGTTGCCGGACACCGACGGCACGTTGACGTCCATCGTTTCGTAGTTGCCGTCGGTCATGGCGATGTAATCGATCCCTTCGCGGGCCACCTCGGCTGCGACGTCACCGAAACCGTCGGGGCCCTGTCCGCCCTCCATGTGGTCGTTGATGCTCATGCGGAGGCCGATGGGGTAGTCGGCTCCCAGCGTCGAACGAAGCGCCCGTAAGGCGTCGACGAGGATGCGAGCGCGATTGCTCGCGCTACCGCCGTACTCGTCGGTGCGGTGGTTGCTGAGTGGGGACAGGAACGAGGAGTAGAAGTAGCACATGTGGGCAGCTACCTCGATGCCGTTGAAGCCTGCTATCTTCGCCCGGATGGCAGCGGCGACGAGGTTGTGTTGGACCTCGGCTATGTCGGCAGCCGTCGCTTCCTGCGGTGTCGGTGTGAGGCGACCTCCGGGGATGTAGAGGCCGGGTGGGAGGTGGTCTTCGCGCACGTGCACGTTCTTGGGGCTTGCAGCCAGGATCGGACGGTTGGGGGCGGGTTGCCCCCATGCGTCCGAACCCGGAGAACATCTGCGCGAAGATCGGTGTGCCGTGGACGTGAACAGCGTCGGTAACTCGCCGAAGTGCGGGAACCGCATCGTCGGTGTCGAAGCGCAGGAGCGGGGAGAACGGTGCCTCGGCGACACTCCGCGCGGTCGCTGCGGATCCACCGACGATGATCATGCCGACGCCGCCCCGCGCGCGTTCGACGAGAGACGCGGTCGTTTGCTCGCTCGGCGTGCCGTCGGCGTTCGGCTGCAGAACCGCCATCGGACCCATGATGATTCGGTTGGCGATCTCGAGCTGTTGTCGCAGGGGTTGCACCCAGCCGCCGTCGGTTGATTACAAGGGGCTTGAACTACGTGTCTGTCGAGGCTGCGGTCATTGAGATCTCCTTGCCGAACGTTGCGGGCAAAAGGGCGGTGGCGGGCCGCTGTCACGGCCCGCCATCGGGTGATTCGGGGTCAGGGAGAGAAATCGCTACACCGGTGGGGCCTGGAATAGGCCTTTGTCTGGGTCGTTGAACATCTGGCTGCTGACCCATTCGTCCATCGGGTTGGCGGTGCCCCACTGGTCCGAGGTCTCGGGGTCGGCGGTGTCGTAGATGCTGGGGTGCCAGGTGTCCTCATCCAACTGCATGAGCTCGGTCGTGTACTCCATGGTGTTCCCGTTCGGATCCTTGAAGTACGAGAACGTGTTGTCGCCGGCGGCGTGGCGACCTGGTCCCCAAATCTTGGGGATCTCGGCCCGCATCAGGCGACCGGTGGCGAACATGTACTCGTCGAGGCCACGCATCTCGAACGAGATGTGATTGAGGGACGGGTGCGGGCACCGAGAGACGGCCATGCTGTGGTGTTGTGGACCGCAGCGCAGGAAGTACATCAAGCCGCCGAGGCGAGGGTGATTCAGGGTGTCCGACAACCGGAATCCAAGGTGGTTCTGATACCAAGCGACGGTCTTCTCGGGTTCGGGTGAGTTGAGGACCACGTGGGAGAGCCGGACTGGAATCGACTCCCGCACCTCGATCTTGCGGTGCTGACGCACTGCGACGTCGGATGATGCCTCGACCACGCGGCCGTCGCCGTCGAAGAAGCGGAAACCGTAGCCACCGCCCGGTGTGTTCAGACTGCCGGGTTCGGTGATAAGGGTGACGCCCGCGGCGATGAGGGACGACGCGAGTGCGTCGACAGCTTTCTGGTCTGTAACGCCGAATGCGACGAGGTCGAGACGCTTGTCCGAATCCTCGCGTACTCGAACGATGTACTGCTCGGGCGATCCCTCGGCGGCGAAGTACGTCAATCCGGATTCGGTTTCGGTGGCGGTGAGTCCCCAACGGCCACCATAAAAGTCGACTTGCTTCTTGAAGTCGGGCACAGCGATGTCAACGTGGCGAAGATGGGTGATCGGACTGAAAGACATGATTCTCCTGAAGTCATGGGGCGACGATCCTGCACGGGAAGATCCAATCGGTCACGGCGCGGCTGCGGTGATGGGGTCCGGATCCAGCGATCGTTCGAGGGTGGGGATTCGAGTGATGATCGAAGCGAACTCCGTCGCGTCGTCGGCTACGCCGAGGATGTAGCGATCCGGCCGAAGAACAACGGCCGCACCGGCTGAGTCGGTCAACCCGTCGATGATCGCCGGTTCGGACAGAACGGTGATGCGATTGTTTGCGTCCAGTGCGGTTCGCAGGGTGGGCGACAGTCGGTCCAAGAATTCGGTCGGCGCAGCAACGAGGAATTGCGGACCGACCTCGTCGTCCAGTCGCTTGTTGTCGGACAGCAACGGCTGGGCCGACAACTTGCCCGCCCGCGGGTCCCGGTCTCCGGTGTGGAGTCCGGGCCCGAGCGGGGGAGCGGGCGGCGGTGCCGAAGAATGCGGGTGCTCGCGAATGTGGCGGTCGCGGTGAGCTGCAACGGCCGCATCGGTGGTCTGTACGATCTCCGCGATGTTGGATGCCTGCTCGACCCAATACTGCGCATGGGTCTTGCGTTCGGTCTCGTAGGTATCGAGGAGGCTTTCCGGTGCAAGCCCGCGCGTGACCAGATCGATCTTCCATACCAGGTTCATGACGTCGCGCATTCCGGCGCAGAGACCCTGTCCGTACAACGGCGGCGCCTGATGGGCGGCATCTCCGGCCAGGAAGATGTTGCCCACGCGCCATTGCTTGGCAACGCGTGCGCGGAAGGTGTAGATGGCGATGCGGTCGGGTGCGAAGCGCGAGACGGGCAGCTTGCCCTGACTGATGCGTTCGAGAGCCTCCGGAGTGACGATCTCGGCGGGATCATCCTCGGGCATCACTTTGAACTCCATCCGGATCCGTTCACCCGGCAGGCGCACCCAGAGTGCGGGACGAGAGTAGTGTGCGAGGAACACCATGTCGCCGTCGATAGGGTGTTTGCCATCCTGCAACGGCAAGATACCGTCGACGACCAGCCAAGGGTCGTCCTTGCCCATCTTCTCGGTCTCGATGCCCGCGAGACGACGAACAGTGGACGTCGCCCCGTCCGCTGCGATAACCCAGCGCGAGGTGAGCGTGTAGGTCCCGCTGTCCGGGTCGCTCACCGTGCAGCGCACTCCACCGGCGACCAGCTCGTAGTCTATGAACGTGGTGCCGGAACGCAATTCGATGCCAGGAAGCGTATCCAGCTTCCGCCGGATCAACGTCTCCATCTCGGGCTGGTGGAACATGATGTCGTCGTGCCAACCCTGCGACCCGAACAAGCCCGTCGGGTAAGCGAACAGAGTTTCGTGCGCTTCGTTCTCCATCCGAAGCGACTCCATCGGTTTGCAGACGGCCATGGCCTCGTCTGCCACTCCCAAGCTCTGCAGGCACCTCATTGCCTCGCCGTCGAAATGCACCGCACGAGCTTGGCTCCAGACGGCTGTCTCGCGTTCGATACCGATGGCGGAGATGCCCGCTTTTCCGAGCAGGGCAAGCGCACTCACTCCCACCGGCCCACCACCGATGATCAGTACGTCGCAGTCCATGGGTTCTCCTTGCTGTACTAGACGTCTCGTATCGTAAGTAGCATAGAACAATGCGAGTTTCATCACAATCCCCGAATCTTCTGAGCTGCTCGACGGGCATGTGATGCTCGACGTTGAGTGTCTGGACCGGATCTACCGGAACGCCTATGTGCCGAACCTCCAGGTTGGTAGGCAGGTGGTGTCGTTCACGACCGCGCACCTGGGTTACCCGATCCCGTCGCCGGCGATCCTGGAGAGGATCGGCACGGCATTCCGCCGGGCGGTGCGTCGTTTCGCGGACGACAACCACATCCCGGTGGTGCGGTTCGGCAAGCACGACCGCAAGATCGACGTGATGGGGCAGTACCTGAGCAGGCAGGCGAAGACCGGTCGCCGGGGTAGCCGCGATTGGGGTCGCGCAGGAGTTCGCCCCGGTGTTCACCGCGACCAAACGCACCGGGCGGACCACGGGGGTGTGGTTCTCCTTCACTAAGACTGATCGGCGAGTGACCTGCTACTACTTCTACCTCTGGGGCGACGACTTCGGGCCGGCGTTCGTCAAGGTCTGCGCCTACTTCCCCCATTCGGCCAAGATCTGGATCAACGGACACGAGTGGGCCAAACGGCAGGCGGCCAAGGCCGGGATCGGCTTGACTGAACTGTCCAACGGGTTCGCCTCCTTGCCGACCCCAATGCACTGCAGGCGATCTGCGACCGTCTCGGGCCCGGCACGATCGGAGTGTTCGCCGAACGGTGGTGGTTGATCCTGCCGCTGCCGCTGCCGCTCACCGGCGCCGACCGTGCCGCGGGCTACTGGTGGCAGCTGTCGATGCGGCAGGTCGAGGTCTCGCGCACGATGGTGTTCGACGCGCCGCGGCATGCTCGCGGATTCTTCGAGGCCCTCGTCTCAGACAATCTCGACATCGGCCGCCCGAAGGTCATCGAGCTTATCTTCAAGCGGGGCCAGCGGCGGGGACGTCCGGCGGCCGGGCAGTTCAAGACCAAGATCGTCACCTACGGCGCCGAGGTCAATGTCAACACCATCTACCGGCACTCGTGGATCAAGCAGTACCTCAATTGGACGGGCGGGCTCTGCGAATCGAAATCGTCGTCAACGACCCGGGCGACCTGGGCTGCCTACGACGGCTGCCCAACCTCGACGAACTGCAGACCCGAGCCCGTGCGGTCAACCGTCGCCTGCTCGATACTGAACGTGTCGGCCAGGGTTGCGTCCTTGCGAGTCCAGCCTTTGAGCGGATCGCATACCTCACCCTCACCGAGGACGGCAGGAGGGCCCCGGCTCTGCGGTTCGGCGACCCTCGGGTCCAGGCCCTGGCCGGCGCCCTGTGCACCACCACCCTCGCCGTCACCGGCATCACCAACAAGCTCCTGCGAGCCTTGATGACCGGACTGCTCGGCGGTGCGAACTACTCGATGAACCAGGCCAGCTACGACCTTGCCCGGCTCCGGACAAACGGGCTCATCACCCGTATCCCGGGCCGAAACACCTACCGCCTCGACCCAGACGGCCTCCGATTCGCGATCTTCCACACCAAGGTGCACGACCGGGTGCTGCGCCCCCTGCTCGCCGCCGACGAACCGCCGGCTCCACCATCAATCCGTAAAGCACTGCACACCATAGACATTCACACCGAACAGTGCATCGATAACTCCAGGCTGCTGCCCACAGCAGCCTGAAACTCGAGACAACTCTCGTACTACTTGCGACCAAGGTTCGCTAGCACCGCGGGTACGCCCGCGGCGTAGTGCTTGTTCTCAGTGACGACGATGCTGTTCCCGTCGTACTCGTAGTCATCGAGACGAGCCATCAGCGGTAGAGCCTTCCCGGGAATGAAGAATACGGTCAACCGAGCCTGCACTACCGTTGGATGCTCTGTCCAAGATGCCCGACCTACCGTCCGATAGGAGCCCGATGATGTCCGGTCCAGCACCGCGGAGGTCGTATCGAGAGGGGCCGCCCATAAGTGTCATCGACTACAGGTGCGGTCGAGCAACCCAGTGCAATGCGACCAGTCGGCAATTGGATGGACCGACTACCTCGACCCAATTCCGGTCAGGTGCGCGCCCGATGGTGGCTCGGGAAGGCTCGAGCTCGCCGTCGCCATGATCATTTCGTGGATGGTTGCGCGGAGCTCCAGGTAGTCCGGACGCGACTTCGTGGCGATCTGGTCTCGATCTCGCCCCAGAGGCACGGCCACAGTCGCCGAAACAGACGCGGGCTTTCCGGACAGGACGATCACCTTGTCACCGAGGTACACCGCTTCCTCGATGTCGTGCGTCACCAGCACGATCGTGACTCCGAGGCGTGATCGGATGTCGAGCATCAGGTCCTCGAGATCCGCGCGAGTTTGAGCGTCGACCGAGGCGAACGGTTCGTCCATGATCATGACCTCGGGTCGATACGCGAGGGACCGTGCGATCGCAGCGCGTTGCTGCATGCCCCCCGACATCTCCCACGGGTACAGGTGTTCTGCGTGCTCCAACCCGACATCCCGCAGGGCCTCTTTCGAACGCTCCGCTCGTTCGGCTGCGGGCATCTTGTACCGCCGCAGCGGCAGTTCGATATTCTTGCCGACTCGCATCCACGGCATCAGCGACCGGCTGTAGTCCTGGAAGACCACCGAGAGCTCGGCGGGCGGACGTGTTATCTGTGTTCCGTTGATCCGCACCTCGCCCGAGTCGATGGAGCCGAGTGCCGACAGCGCTCGAAGCAGAGTGGTCTTTCCGGTGCCGGACGGCCCGACGATGCAGACGAACTCGCCCTCCTCTGCCGAGAACGACACGTCGGCGAGTACACGTTTTTCCCCGAAAGACTTGCTGATGGAGACGGCCTCGAGAACTGGTTTGGCTGCGGTGGTTTCCATGATGGGGTCTCCTAAACTCATGCGCGTGACTTTCGGTGCCAGGCGAGGGCGTAGTGCTCGATCACCATGAGGGCGACATTCAAGGCGTAGCCGATGATGCCGAGAACGATCATCCCCGACCACATTTCGGGAAGCGAGAATTGTCGCTGCGCCTCGAGGATGAAGTATCCGATCCCGCGTGATGCTCCCAGCAGTTCGCTGGCGAACATCAAGATGACGGAAACTGCAAGACTGGCTCGGACGCCGGCGAATATCTGCGGGCTTGCGCTCGGAATCACGATTCTGAAAACCCAGTCGACGGTGCGGACCCGATTGGACCTCGCCACGTCTACCAGCGACGGCGGAATGCTACGCACGCCGTCGATCGTGTTGAGTAGAATCGGCCACAGCGCACCGAGCACGATGATGGTGACACGCATGTCCTGGCCGATGCCGATCAGCTGAATCGCTAACGGCAGCAATGCGACAGCCGGCAGGTAACGCAGGAACTGCAGAACTGGATTCAGTGCCGTCGCGACGTAGCCGTTGAGTCCGAGGAGGACACCGAGGCTGATGCCCAGCACGATCGAGATACCCAGGCCGAGAAATATCGATTGGAGACTCGGCACGACGTGTTCGGGGACGAGCGTGAAGAGCCACAGCTCGCTGAATCGCTCGAGAATCTCGGAGAGCGGTGGGAAGAAGATGGATGTACTTCCTGTGCTTGCGAACCACCAGATCGCGACGAGAAGGATGGGTAGCAGAGCAGGCACTACGAACCGGGTGGGGCGTGAGATCATGGCGCAACCTTCCTGTGCGACGGATGCCACGCGAGGGCTTTGGCTTCGAGCCAGCCGAATGACGCATTCACGCAGACACCGAGGATGCCGCACAAGATTATGTAGGCGTACATCTCGGCGATTGCCCCGCCCAACTGGGTGATCAGGATCTGCTCTCCGAGGCCACCGGCGGGAATCACGATCTGAGCGCTGATGGTGACGAGTAGGCATATCGCGGCGGAGAGACGGATACCAGTTGCTATGTACGGCAATGCGGTTGGCAGGAACAAGAGCTTGACGGTGTCGCCGCGGCCAACCTGGAACGACTTAAAGGTGTCGCGGGCTACCGGATCTACGTCACGAGCACCGTAGATCGTCTGCATGATTACCGCCCACACCGCGGCGACAAACGACAGCAATATCGTACTTTCCACACCCGAGCCGTAGATCAAGACGACCAGAGGTACGAGAACCAGCGCGGGGATAGTGCGCATGAAGTCGAGCGTGAACACCGTCAGTCGATAGGCGAGCCGGCTGGCTCCCAAGGGGAATCCGACCACGACGCCCACCACGATGGCGAGCATCAGGCTGGTGGCCCAACTCGACAGTGTGGTGGTGAGTGGCTCCCAGATCGTGCCCTCGGCGACGATGGTGATCAGGGCTCCCGCGACGTCGATCGGGGTGGGTACGGCGCCGAGCCCACCGATGCTCGCTGCTAGTTGCCACAGCAGTAGCAGAGCGATGATCACCGCCGGCTGGGCAACCCGTGCCGATTTCCACAACGGTGCCGATACGGGTCTCGCCAGGACCGTGGTCGGACTACTCGCCATTCTCGGACCAGATTAGAGTAGCTGGATCGTAATCGTTGCCTTCGATGAACTGCTCGCGCGTCATCAGATCGACGTAGGCTTGGATGTCCTCGGTGTCGATGCTCGCGTCGTACTGGGGGATGACCGAGTTCGCAATCGTCTCGGCGGAGAGCGACGTGAACTGCGGGAGGACAGCCCGGACAGCTTCAGGGTTCTGGTTAGCGTACTCCTCGGCTTTCTCGATCGCGGTGGCGAACTTTCCGGCGGTTGTCGGATTGGACTGCAAGAAAGCGTTGTTCGCAACCCATAGAAGCGCGTTCATGCCTCCCAGACCGTCGGTGAAAGGTTGCGAAATGACCTCGAGTCCCGCCGCTCTTGCCTGGGAAAGGAAGGGATCCACGACGAAGGCTCCGTCGACACGGTTCGATTGAAGGGCGGAAACCATGTCGGGGTACGAGATCTCGACGATCTTCACAGTGCTCGGATCGACGTCGGCCGTCTCGAGGACGACTCGTAGGGCAAGCTCGGGTGCCGACTTGAGTCCCACCACCGCAATAGTCTTACCAGCCAGATCGGCAACGGACTTCGTATTGCTGCCGGGCGTGACGACGAGCGCAGTCGTGTCGGTCGCCCCGTCGACGGGGTAGCGGTCGTTGCCGGAAACGACCCGGATCGGGAGGCCTTTCGACGCAGCGGTCACGACCGGCACTGACGTCATCAAGGCCAGTTGCAGCTCGTCGTTCAGTAGCGACGGGATGGCGGTCGATGCGGTTTGGATAACTTCCGGGGTTACGTTCAGTCCCTCCTCTGCGAAGTAGCCCTGCTGGATGGCAATGTAGAGGTTTGCCGCATTTGCGATGGGCGTTATGCCGACGCTGAGATCGGTCACTTCACCCCCGCCATAGGCCGATCCGCCGGCCCCGTTCCCGCCGGAGCAACCGGCGAGAACTAGGACCGCTGTCGTGGCTGCGGCAAGAACCGCGGTCGTGCTGCCTAGCTTCATGGATCACCTTCCTGTCTTATCAGGATCGTTCGCTATCTCGAAAATCGAATGTGCGCAGCGAATCAGAGCGCGAAGCCAGCTTTCGGGGCAGTCGCATCCCTACAATGAGGTGGAGACGACGTCACGCCGTAGAGGCCTGGCGCGGGGTGTTGCATACGTCATAGATGGCTACAGATGTATTCCACCTCACATCCACAGGTAGGTAAAGTGAAGAAAATCGGGGAGTTTCCTCGATCGAGTCGAAGTGTCGGCCTCGACCGAGTTGTCTGCGAATTAGCGCTGTTGCCCGACTTCTTCTTGGCCGCGAGTGTGCTGGCTATTCCCATGAGGCGCGTCGACCCTGCCAGCCCGATGACGAGGTCCTCGACGGGGCGACGCACTACTCGTTTGAGTGAGGGACGTTGGCCGGTTCACGTGCTTCACGACCCGTATGGGGGTTTTTGTGGCATCGAACCGGCACGTTGAGGATGAGGCGGCGCAAGCACGAATTCTGGTGGTCGCACCATATGATTTCGTCTTCCCGTCCGTCGCGCAGTTTGTTTGCGAATTGGGGGTCGGCGAGGAGGTGGCGTGCCAGCATCATGGCGTCGGCTTGGCCCGATTCGATGGCGTCGGCGCCCATTTGTGGGTCGTAGGTGCTGCTGAGAAACAGCGGAACGTCGCCGACTTTGTCGCGGAGGATGCGGGGCTCTCAGTGCTCGATCATGTTGCCGGACACCGACGGCACGTTGACGTCCATCGTTTCGTAGTTGCCGTCGGTCATGGCGATGTAATCGATCCCTTCGCGGGCCACCTCGGCTGCGACGTCACCGAAACCGTCGGGGCCCTGTCCGCCCTCCATGTGGTCGTTGACGCTCACTGGTGCACCATCCTTGTGTCGGTGGTCTCAGATGGACTGCCGATGCACCCGAGGTGCCGCCGGGTCACTGCCCTGCTCGCTTGACACGATCGATGTCCGGCATGAGTTCTGCAGGACCCGGCGGTCGCCCGGGCCGCGCCGACCGTCGACAGGG
>Ga0247825_10001076_pt1 | contig 17825 bp, 14 predicted proteins | sample 13C_Vanillin_Day_FD_194413 | JGI IMG/M metagenome (GOLD analysis project Ga0247825, IMG submission 194413) | Soil microbial communities from agricultural site in Penn Yan, New York, United States - 13C_Vanillin_Day48 | ecosystem: Environmental > Terrestrial > Soil > Agricultural land | place... | reverse complement strand
CCCCCCGGCCGCGGCTGATGCTGGCCGTGCGGCACGCGCCGGTGGCGCTGGTGGCGGCCGCGGCCGGGGGGGCCGTGGTGGCGACGCCGCGCCGCTGACGCCGATCCAGTCATTCACCCAGGCGCTGCTGAAGGCGCCCACACTCGGCTACATCTGGACCACCGACGTGACCGGCTACTCAATCAAGTACGCGTGGCACGCGACCCAGCCGGATGGCTCGGAGCGCATCATTCTCGCCACGGATCGCCGGCTGGGCGCCTACTCGCCGGCGTGGACGCTCAATAACCCCGGCACGCCGACCGACTACGAGTTCACGCTGCTCGAACTGCGTCTCGATCCGAAGGGCGGCGAGGGCAGGGCGTCACTGACGACAAAGCTCGTGGCGGACAACGACACCAAGCAGGTCGCCCTCGAGAACTACGCGGCCGCGCCGGTGATTCTGCAGAACGTCAAGCGATCCTCGAATTGACGTTGACGAATCGGTGGATTGACGAATTGGAGACACGGAGATGAGCGGAGCGCAGAGACGGTCGGTACGGCGTCTCCTCGTGTGCGGCTTTCTGGCGTCGCTGGCAGCCGCACCCGCGTACGCGGCGGGCAGCGAGGTTGCAGACGCGGCGGCGACGGGCGATCGCGCGGCCGTTCGAACGCTGATTCAGCGCAAGGTGAACGTCAATACGCCGCAGGTGGACGGAACGACGGCACTGCACTGGGCGGCGCGCGGCGACGATCTCGAGCTGGCGGAGATGCTCATCGCCGCCGGAGCGAACGTTTCCGCCGCGAATCGCGAAGGCGTGACGGCACTCGGACTTGCCGCCATGAACGGCAGCGCGCCGATGCTGCAGAAGCTGCTCAAGGCCGGCGCCGACCCGAACGCCCCGCTCGACCAGTTCAAGGATACGGCACTGATGATGGCGTCGCGGACGGGGAAGACCGACGCGATTCGCGTGCTGCTGGAAGCCGGCGGGCGGCCCAACGACGCCGAGACCTGGGGCGGGACGACCGCGCTGATGTGGGCGGCGGCGGAGCGCCACGCGGCGGCGGTCAAGGTGCTCGTCGACGCCGGAGCCGACGTCAACGTCCGAACGAAGTTCGTTGCCGCGGCGAACGGCCGCGGCTTCGAAGGGCGCTCGCCACGGGCGGACGCCGCAGACCAGAAACCGGAGGACTTTGCCAGCGGCTGGCTGACGCCGTTGATGTTCGCGGCGCGCGAAGGGGACGTCGAGTCGGCGCGTCTGCTGGTGTCGGCCGGCGCCGACGTCAACGCGCTGGGAGGCGACAGCAAGAACGCCCTCGGGCTGGCGATCTTCAACGGCAACTACGAGGTTGCGTCGTACCTCATCGACGCGAAGTCGAACGTCAATCAGGCCGACACGCAGCGGTTCACGCCGTTGTACTGGGCGGTCGATCGGCGCAACATGGAAACGGCGCCGAACTTCCCGTGGATGGTCACGGCCGATCCGCTGCCCCTCATCCGGAAGCTGCTCGATGCCGGCGCCAATCCGAACGCGCTGGTCCAGAACACGCCGCGCGCCCGCATGCGCGAAGGCTCACCGCGCATCGTCTTCGCGACGCCGTTGATGCGAGCGGCCTTCGCGGGCGACCTCGAGCTGACGAAGCTGCTGCTCGAGCATGGCGCGGATCCCAAGATCATCTCCAACGATGGGGAGACGATGCTCGCCGCGGCGTGCGCGCTGGCCTTTATCCAGGGCTATCATCGTGGTCGCCCGCCGGCAGAGCGGCTCGAAGTGGTCAAGCTGTTCGTCGATCTCGGCGTCGACGTGAACCAGGCCGACGACTACGGCATCACGCCGTTGATGGCCGCCGCCAACCTTGGCGACACAAAGATCATTCAGTATCTCGTTGACAAGGGCGCCAATCTCGGTGCGTACGACCTTGGGAAGAAGAACGACGGGGCGTTCGGCGCGAGCGTGGAGCCCTTGCTGCCGATCGACTATGCGATCGGCGTCGGCACCTTCGTCCCGAACAACGCCGTCATCATGCATGACGACGCCGTCGCGCTGATGACGAAGCTCATGCAGGAGCGCGGCATCAAGCACACAACATCCGAGTGCACCCTGCGGGGCTTCACGTGCGCGCAGGCGAACGTGGATCCGAAGGTTGCCACTCCGGCCGAGATCCAGCGCATCCGGGCCCTGCAGATCGGCCCGCAGGTGCAGGGAATCACGGGCGGGCTGGCGGCGAAGGAAAACAAATAGATTTGTGACTTGCGATTTGTGATTGTTGGTTCGCGAGCGTCGTACGACGCGCGCTGATACCATCAATCACGAATCGCAGATCGCAAATGGACTTCTCCCTTTCCGACGTCCAGCTCGCCTGGAAATCCAAAGCCCAATCGCTCGGACGTGACCTCCCGTCAACGGCGGCGTCGGCAGACGTCATTGCCGCCGCGTCGCGCGTGGGCCTGATCGACCCGCGCATCGACCTGCTGGCGGCAGCTGTCGCCGTCGAAGCACTCGCCGGCGAGTCTGCCGCTGCCGCGCTGGCACTCGCGCTCCACACCAGCATCGTCCTCTCCGTGGCCGGTGACGATCGGTTCACGGCCCTGGCGCGCGGAGAACGCGTGGCGGCCGTCGGCCTGTCGTCGGACGATGTTGCGAGCGAGGAAGAGGGGCGGCTGACGGGCCGCGCGTCGTGGGTCGGGTCGTTGACGAATGGTGGCGTTGCGGTGATTGGCGTGCGCCGCACCGGCAGCGATGCGATGCCGCGGGCGGCGGTTGCCGTGTCGCTTGATCAGCCCGGCGTGACCATCGAGGAAGTCCAGACGGCCGCGCTGTCGGGCTTCGCCTGCGGGCACGTCACCTTGCGCGACGTGCCGTTCTCGGAGGTCGGCTCACCCCTGCCAATCATGTCGCGGGTCCGGATTCTGCTCGCCGCGGCCGGACTCGGAATGGGGAAGCGTGCGGTGCAGGAAGCTCTGCAGGTGGCGCGCACGATGTCTCATCGTGGCGCCGGCGGTGAGCAGACGGTGCAGGGGCTGCTGGCGGATGGCGCCACCGAACTCGACGCAGCCAGCATGCTGGTCTGGAAAGCGGCGACCGACAGCGCGCCGACGCTTGCTGGTGCGTCAATGGCGAAGCTGGCCGCGACGGAGGCGACGCAGCGCGCGGTCGCTCGGGCGACGCAGATCGTCGGCGCCGACAGCTTCCGCGCCGGCCACATCGTCGAGCGGCTGGCGCAGGATGTGCGCGCGCTCGAGCTGTTCGCCGGCCGGACGGAAGCGCTCAGGGAGGCGGTGGCCGAGGAAACCCTGCCGCGGGCGTGACGGGTTACGGTGCGACGGTATAGCCGAGCGTCGTAATCCGCTCGCGTATCATTCCCGCGTTGACTCTGCCTGCGTCGAACGTGACGGCGACCTGGTTGTCCGCATGTGATGCGGTGACCTCTTCGACGCCCTCGATCTGGCGCACCGCGCGCGTGACGGCGTTCTCGCAGCCGCCGCACGTCATGCCGGTGACCATCAGTTGAAGCTTCTCGGACATGGGCGAATCCTCTCTCGACGCTGCTCAGGGCAGGTTCTCCAGTAAGGATGATGCACAGGAGCGCGCCGATCAAATCGAGGCGTTCCGCGCCGAACTCGCGCAGCTCGAGAAAGAAGGCGTCAACCCGCTGACGCCGGCTCAGCTCGCTCTTCTCGCCAGCCACCACGACGCCCTTCTCGATCGGCTGGCCGGCGAGTTCGACATCGATCGCACGATCGCCGAGCGTCGCATGTCCCTCGGCATGCGGATCGCGTCGGGCTTCGGTGCGGCAACGCTCACCGCCGCTGTCGTATCGTTCGTCTACCAGGTCTGGGGATCGATTCCAACGGCCGGCCAGGTCGTGCTGCTGACGGCGGGCCCGCTCGCCGCGATCGCGGTGATGATCGTGGCCGGTACCGTCGAACGCACCCGTTACGTGGCCGCGGTCATGGCGATGGTGGCATGCGGTGCGTTCGTGGTGCAGACGCTGCTCATCGGGCAGGTCTTCAACCTGCGGAGCTCGCCGCAGCCGCTTCTGCTGTGGGGGCTGTTCGCCATGGCCATCGCCTGGCCGTGGCGATTCGTGCTGCCGTTCGCGCTGGGCATCCTGTCGCTCACCTTCTATGTGGCTGCGCTGACGTTCTGGTGGTCAGGGATCGCATGGGCCTCGGTGATCGAGCGTCCGGAGCCGCTGATGCTCACCGCGATGGTCCTGTTACCCGTGGTATCCCGCGCGCCGCGTGAACTGGTGACCGGCGCCCGTGCCGTCCAGCTGATCCTGATTCTTGGGCCGTTGCTGCTGCTGTCCGGCATCGCGGAACTGTCGCTGCTCTCTTGGAGCGCGTCGACGATTCGTCTCGTCTATCAACTCGGAGCGGCGCTGGCGGCGGTCGCGCTGATTACGGCCGGCGTCCGGCACGCGCAGGACGATGTGGTTGTGATCGGCGGCCTCTTCGCGGGCGCATTCCTGCTGACGCGCTTCGTCGACTGGTGGTGGGACTGGATGCCGCGATACCTCTTCTTTCTCGTCCTTGCGATCGTGGCGCTGGGGTGGATCTGGGCGCTCCGCGTCCTGCGCCGCCACGCGGCCGTGAGGGCAGCATGAGCGGGTGGCGGTTGTTCGGCGTCGTGCTCGCGTTGCCGCTCCTCTTCACGGTGCTGGTCCTGCTCGACGTGCGGCGCAATCGGAGCGGAAGAGGCGTCGGAATCGAGCTGACCGAGCGCGAGGTGACGCTCAGTGGCGCCACGGACGAGAACTCCGGCATGACGGCACGCGTCAGGTGGGCGTTCGAGGGCGAGTCGCGGCAGCAATGGCTCTCACCTGACAAGCTCGAGTCGCTCGGTTTCGATCTCAATGACGGCCGGGACGCTGCGCCCGGCAGGCAAAATCCGCGGCGCCAGCTTCAGCGTCGTGCGTTCATCGTGTTCGAACTGCGCGAGGGCCTGCCGCAGTCGCGACTGGTGCCTGTCGACGCCTCCGTCGATCGCGACGAGATGCTTGCGAAATATCCGGACCGGCAGACGCACCTCGTCACGGCCGGCCTTGTCGGGCTCCGGCGGGATCTGCTCCCCGGCCAGCCGCAGGCGGTTGACGGCTATGTCGCGAATATCGACCCACGCGGCCTGCACGTGCCGACCGAACTGGCCGCGCGACTGCGGGAAGGCGGGAGGCGGCGGTCAACGTTCACCATCACCGTGCGGTACGGCTCCCAGCTCGAGCCATGGATTACCGACGTTCGATGACGATCAGCCGAGGAGCTGTTTCGCGATCGTCTGAAGCTGGAGGTTGGACGTCCCTTCGTAGATCTGGCCGATCTTCGCGTCTCTGTACAGCTTCTCCACCGGGTAGTCCTTGACAAACCCGTAACCGCCGTAGAGGTTCACGGCCATCGATGCGGTGCGTTCCGCCGCTTCGGACGCGAAGATCTTGCACATCGCGGCTTCCTTCAAGAACGGGAGCCCGGCGTCGCGCAACCGGGCGGCGTTGTAGACCAGCAGGCGCGCCGCCTCGATGTCCGTCGCGGCCCGTGCCACCTGAAACTGCACGCCCTGGAAGTCGGCGATTGCCTTGCCGAATTGCTTCCGGTCCTTGATGTAGCGGATCGTGTGGTCGAGTGCGCCCTGGGCAAGGCCGACCATCTGAGCGCCGATCCCGATGCGTCCCTCGTTGAGCGTCTCGATAGCCACCTTGTAGCCCCTGCCGACATCGCCCAGGACGTTGGCTTTCGACACGCGACAGTTCTCGAACAGCAGCTCGCAGGTGCTGCTTGCACGGATGCCGAGCTTGTCTTCCTTCTTTCCGACCGTGAACCCGTCCGTCCCGCGTTCGACGATGAACGCGGTGATGCCGCGATAGCCCGCGTCGGGATTGATGGTGGCGAACACGATGAAGACGTCGGCTTCGTTACCGTTGGTAATCCAGAGCTTCCGGCCCGTCAGGACGAACGCGTCGCCGTCTTCCGCGGCCCGGGTTGTAAGCGCGAAGGCATCGCTGCCGGATCCTGACTCGGAGAGCGCGTACGCGCCAACGGCGCTGGACGCGAGTCGCGTGAGGTAGCGGTTCTTCAGATCGTCGTTGCCCCAGCGGAGGAGGGCGTTGGCGACCAGCGTGTTCTGGACGTCGACCAGTACGCCGACGGAAGGATCCACCCGCGACAGCGCCTCGACGGCGAGTACCGAGTGAAAGAAAGTGGCGCCAGCCCCGCCATACGGCTCGGGAATCTCGATCGCCATCACGCCGAGCCCGAAGAGCTGGTCGACGAGCGAACGCGACATGGCCGCATGCTCATCCATCTCGCGCACCAGCGGACGGATTTCGGCATCTGCGAACTCGTAAACGCTGTCACGAAAGAGCTTTTCGTCCTCGGACAGCGTCGAAAGAGCAGCCGTGGCTTCCGTCGGGGAGGGCACGACCGCAATGCTATCATCGCGATCAGAGAGGCGGTTTCATGGTGGGTTCCCGCATCCGGGCCGCGTTCGTCCTCGTGGTCACCCTCGCTGTTGCGAGCGTCGGCGCGCAGCAACAGGGAGATCGGTCTGCCTCGCCACAGGGCACGACCGCGCAAGGTGGCAGCCAGCAGGCCGGCCAGGCAGGTGGTCAGCAGGCCAGCCCTGCCCCGCAGGGCGGCGGCACGCAGCAGGGAGGCGGTGCCCAGGCGCCGCCGCAGCCTCCAACATTCCGGGGCGGCATCAACTACGTTCGCGTCGACGCCACGGTGACCGACCGGAAAGGGCAGCCGGTCTTCGACCTGAAACAGTCCGACTTCGAGATCGTCGAGGACGGCAAGCCGCAGACGGTCGATTCCTTCCGTTTGATTCGTGTCGACGGCAACCCCAGGCCTGGCGAAGCGCCGCCGCGGGCGATCCGTTCGCGTGACGACGAGGAGACCGAGGCGGGGCGAGATGATGTGCGCGTCTTCGTCATCTTCCTGGACGATTACCACGTCCGGGCCGCCAACGCGATGCGGATGCGCGAAGTCCTGTCACGCTTCATCAACCTTCAACTTCGGCCGATGGATCTCGTGACCGTGATGTACCCGCTGACGCCGGCCAGCGTGCTCGGGTTCACCCGTAACTTCGATTCGCTCGCCACTGCCGTGCAGCGGTTCGAAGGCCGCAAGTACGACTACCAGCCCCGCAACGAGATCGAGCAGCAGTATTCGCGTTATCCATCGGAAGTCGTCGAGCAGATCCGCAACGACGTCGTCATGGGAGCGTTGAAGGGGATTTCGGTACGGCTTGGTTCGCTGCGCGAGGCGCGGAAGTCGGTCATCTTCGTCAGCGAGGGATTCACCGTGCAGCTGCCGGCGTCGATGCGGCGCGAGAACGCCGAGATGCCGGCGGCTCCATGCGTGCTGCCGAACCAGCCGAACTGCAACCCCGCGATCGGCCGGCCTCTGGCATTCGACAACCCGTCGCCGCAGGAAGAGACGGCCGCCTGGTTCGCCCAGACGGATCTCTATTCGAAGCTGCGCGATGTCTTCGACCTTGCCAACCGGAACAACGTGTCGTTCTATTCGCTCGACCCGCGCGGCCTGGCGGTCAACGAGTTCGGCATCGACGAGGACGTGGGTCCGAAGGCGGACGCGCGGAGCCTGCAGGTGACGCAGGACACGCTGCGCACGCTGTCCGAGGAGACGGATGGCCGCGCGATCGTCAATCGCAACGCGCTCGACGTGGGCCTGAAGCAGATCGCGGAGGACGCCAGCTTCTATTACCTGCTCGGCTACAACACGCAGGCACCCACGGACGGGAAGTTCCATGAAATCAAGGTCCGCGTGAAGCGGAGCGGCGTGGAAGTGCGCGCGCGCAAGGGCTACTGGGCGGTGACAGCGGACGATCTCGCCAAGGCCGCGAACCCGGCTCCCGAGGTGGCCAAGCCGGTCCAGCAGGCATTGGCCTCGATTGCGGCGTCCGTCCAGTCCGGCAAGTACGTGCGGACATGGGTCGGGGCCGAGCGTGGCGAGAACGGCAAGACACGCATGACCTTCGTCTGGGAGCCGCTGCCCGTCACGCCGGGTACGTCACGTGAGACACCGGGGCGCGTCTCGCTGCTCGCCGCGAGCGAGAAGGGTGATTTGTTGTTCCGTGGTCGCACACCGGATGCGGCGCTGGCCTCGACGGGTGCGCCACAGTTGCCCGCGGCCAGTGCGGCCACGTCACCGCAGCGGCTCGTGTTCGATGTTCCGCCCGGGAAGGTCGAACTCCGGATGACGGTCGAGGGCGCAGGCGCCGGCGGCACGCTCGACCAGGAGATCCGGACGGTCACCGTTCCTGATCTCACGGGACCGCAGGTGGCGATTAGCACGCCGCGCGTCTATCACGCCCGCACGGTGCCGGAGTTCCGCACGTTTGCGTCGGACCCGAACGCGGTGCCGACCGCCGGCCGCGAGTTCTCGCGGACACAGCGGCTGCTGATCCGCTTCGACACGTATGGCCCGGGGACCGAGAAACCGGCGCCGACGGCGGTGCTCATGAACCGCGCCGGTCAGAAGATGGCAGATGTTCCGGTCGCTGCCGCGACCGCCGGGTCCGGCTATCAGATTGACATGACCCTGAACACCATCCCGGTCGGTGAGTACCTGATCGAGATCACCGCCAAAGCCCCGAGTGGAGAGTTCAAGGAGCTCGTGCCGTTCAGGGTGACTGGATGAAAGGCCGCAATTCCCAAGGCGGCATTCGCCTGAAGAGGGAGTTGACGTGCTTCAGGCGTACATCCCGCGAAGCTGCGTGACGGTTCCGACGCGGGAGATTGCGACGATGTAGGCGGCGGTGCGCAGATCGACTTTGTACTTCAGCGCGGTCTGAAGCACGCTGTCGAACGCCTGGCACATCTTCTTCTCCAGTCGTTCGTTGACCTCGCTCAGGTCCCAGAAGTAGCCATACCGGTCCTGCACCCACTCGAAATACGACGTCGTCACGCCGCCGGAATTCGCCAGGATGTCCGGGACGACGAACACGCCGCGCTGGTACAGCAGCTCGTGTGCGTCCGGGGTCGTCGGACCGTTTGCGCCCTCGACGAGCACTTTGGCGCGAATCTTCGGCGCGTTCTCCTCGGTGATCTGGTTCTCGAGTGCGGCCGGAATCAGTACGTCGACATCCAGGCCCCAGAGGTCATCGTTGGAGAGCGGTTCGGCGCCAGGGAAGCCGGCGACGGTCTTCTGCTCAGCCGTGTGCGCGATCAGCTTCGGGATGTCGAGGCCGGCGGCGTTGTAGATGCCGCCTTTCCAGTCGGTGACGGCGACAACGCGCGCGCCGATACCTGCCAGCAGTTCCGCGGACACGGACCCCACGTTTCCGAATCCCTGGATGGCGACGCTCGCCCCTTTGATTTCGAAGCCGAGGTGCTTCGCGGCTTCCCGGGTGACGATCATCACGCCGCGCCCGGTCGCTTCCCGGCGGCCAAGCGATCCACCCATTTCGATCGGCTTGCCGGTCACGACGGCGGTCTCGGTGTGGCCGACGTGCATGCTGTAGGTGTCCATCACCCATGCCATGACCTGGTCGTTCGTGTTGACGTCGGGCGCAGGCACGTCCTTCTCGGGCCCGATGGCGTCGATGATCTCGGCGACGTAGCGGCGCGTCAGGGCTTCCAGTTCGCGCCTGGACATCTTCGTCGGGTCGCAGATGATGCCGCCCTTACCACCTCCGAACGGGATGTGCGCGACGGCGCATTTCCACGTCATCCACGCGGCGAGGGCGGTGACCTCGTCGAGCGAGACATCGGGGTGGTAGCGGATGCCGCCCTTCGCCGGCCCGAGCGTGATGTTGTACTGGACGCGATAACCGGTGAAGACTTCGATCTGCCCGTTGTCCATCTGGATCGGGCAGCTCACCGTGATCTGCCGCTTCGGGTGGGTCAGGATCTTCCAGATGCCGGGATCGAGATTGAGGATGCGGGCGGCCTGCTCGAATTCCTCGAGCATGGCGCCGAAGATCGGGCCGTGTTCGACCATACGGCAATCCTAATAGCAAATCCCGAGCCCTCAAGATCTGCGTTTTTGAGAGAATGTCCCTCATGAAACCGGCCGCTGGCGCGGCAGCGACTCGCTCCCTTACCACTATTTCCGGTCGTGTCATCGACGAGCTCTACACGCCGGACCGCATCACCGCCACCGATTACGCCACCGACATCGCCGATCCCGGGCAGTTCCCGTTCACGCGCGGCATCCACGCCACTGGCTACCGCGGCAAGCTGTGGACGATGCGGCAGTTTGCGGGGTTTGGCACGCCCGAGGAGACGAACGCCCGGTACAAGCAGCTGCTGGTCGCCGGCGGCACCGGCCTGAGCGTCGCCTTCGACCTGCCGACGTTGATGGGGCGTGATCCCGATCACGAGCTCGCGCGCGGCGAAGTGGGCAAGTGCGGCGTCAACGTCACGTCGCTGGCGGACATGGAGGTGCTGTTCGACGGCATCGACCTCGGATCGATCACGACGTCGATGACCATCAACTCGCCGGCCGCGATGATCTTTGCGATGTACCTCGTAGTGGCGGAAAAGCAGGGTATCGACTGGACGACCCTCTCGGGGACGATCCAGAACGACATCCTGAAAGAGTTCATCGCCCAGAAGGAGTTCATCTACCCGCCCCGCGAGTCGATGCGGCTGATCACCGACATCTTCGCCTTCTGCGCCGAGCGCGTGCCGCGATGGAACACCATTTCGGTCAGTGGCTACCACATCCGCGAGGCCGGAGCGACGGCCGCGCAGGAGCTGGCGTTCACGCTGCGCGACGGTATCGAGTACGTCCAGTACGGCGTGGACGCGGGACTCGACGTCGACGTCTTCGCCCCGCGGATCTCGTTTTTCTTCAATTCGCACAGCGACTTGTTCGAGGAGCTCGCGAAGTTCAGGGCGGCGCGCCGGATCTGGGCCCGCGTCATGCGCGAGCGTTTCGGGGCGACGAACCCGCGCTCGTGGCAGCTGCGGTTCCATACCCAGACCGCCGGCGTGTCGCTCACCGCACAGCAGCCGTACAACAACGTGGTCCGCACCGCGCTGCAGGCGATGGCTGCCGTGCTGGGCGGGACCAACTCACTCCACACCAATTCGCTGGACGAAGCGCTGGCGCTACCGACCGAAGCGGCCGCGACGCTGGCGCTCAGGACGCAGCAGATCATCGCGTGTGAGGCCGGCGTGACCGATCTGGTGGATCCGCTCGGCGGGTCATACTTCGTCGAGAAGCTGACCGACGACCTGGAGGCAGAGGCGCTCGCCTATTTCGACACGATCGATCGCATGGGCGGGATGGTCGGAGCAATCGAGCGAGGGTTCCCCCAGAAGGAAATCGCAGAGAGCGCCTACCGCTTCCACCAGTCCGTCGAGTCGCGCGAACGGGTGATCGTCGGCGTGAACGACTTCGTCGCGTCCGGAGACGACGGGGTGCACATCCTCTACATCGACGAGGGGGCGGGCGACCGGCAGCTGGCCAGGCTCGAAGAGGTGCGCCGCCGCCGTGATCGAACCGCCGTCGATCGGGCGCTGGAGGCGCTGCGTGCGGCTGCCGCGGGGCGGCGCAACACGATGGAGCCGTTGCTCGAGGCCGTGCGCGCCTATGCGACGATAGGCGAGATGTGTGATGCGCTCCGAGTCGTGTGGGGTGAGTACGTCGAGCAGCCGGTCATATGAGCCCGAGGAATCAGGCATCAGGAACCAGGGTTCAGGAATCACCCATCACAGGTCGCACATCGCCAGTTCCCGAGCCATGAACCAGAAGATTCGAGTCGTCATCGCCAAGCCGGGTCTCGACGGGCACGATCGCGGGGCAAAGGTGATTGCCCGCGCGCTCCGTGATGCCGGGATGGAGGTGATCTACACCGGCCTTCGCCAGACCCCTGAGCAGATCGTCACCGCGGCCCTCCAGGAAGATGCCGATGTGATCGGACTGTCGATCCTGTCCGGGGCGCACATGCACATCTGCCCGCGGATCATGGAGCTTCTCAAGGAGAAGGGGCTGGACGACGTGCTGGTGGTGGTGGGTGGGATCATTCCGGACGTGGACATCCCGCGGTTGAAGGAGATTGGCATCACCGGCGTGTTCCTGCCAGGCACGCCGATGCAGGAGATCATCGAGTTCATTTCCCGCAATTCACGGTCGCGCGCCGGGTCGATCTGACCGATGCCGACCCTGCTGCTGTCCGACGACAGCGTCACCGTCCAGCGGCTGATCGCGATGACGTTCGCCAACCATGGCCTTCAGGTTGTCTCGGTCCCGGACGGGGAGGAAGCGATCGCGCGGATGGCCGAACTGCGGCCGGATATCGTGGTCGCCAGCATTGCCACTCCCAGGCGCAGCGGATACGACGTGGCCGCGCATGTGAAATCGACGCCGGGCCTCGCGGCGATTCCCGTGCTTCTCCTCGCCTCCGCGTTCGAACCGGTCGACCAGGTCCGCGCGGCGCAGGTCCGGTGCGACGGTGTCCTGGTGAAACCGTTCGAGTCTCACCAGCTCGTTGCCCGGGTCATGGAGTTGCTGCGCACCGGCACGCGTGTGCTGCCGCCATCCCCGTCAGCGCCGCCGCCGGCCGATTCCGCGCCATCGGACGCATCCGGGACAGGAACCGCCGACGACTATTTCGAGCGGCTCGACGCGGCGTTCGCACGGCGGGCAGCCACCCGTCCTTCACTCCCGTCAGAGGACGTTGGAACGGTGCCGACAATCGAATCGGTCCTGCAGCCCACGGCGCCCCCATCCCCACCTGTCACGGCGCCCGTCGCGCCAGCGCTCTCGGACGCCCTCGTCGACGAGGTGACGCGTCGCGTCGTCGAACGGATAGGCACCGCGGCGGTTCGTGACGTCGTCAGGGATGTGGTCGCCGACACGGCCGAACGCCTGATTCGCGAAGAGATCGCGAGAATCCGGCACAAGTGCTGACGGCTCGGCCCGGCCATCAACCGCCGATTTGGGTTTTCGGATTCGGGATTTCTACAATGGACATGAATGTCTGACAGCCCTGACGCGCAGCAGCCGATCGCCCTTCCGGAAAAACCCGCCCTCGAAGGCCTCGAACAGAAGTGGAACGACCGTTGGTCGGCTGATGGGACCTATCAGTTTGACCGGACGCGCCGCCGCGCCGAGGTCTATTCGATCGATACGCCCCCGCCAACGGTCAGCGGCTCGCTGCATATCGGGCACGTCCTGTCCTACACGCACACCGACGTCATCGCGCGGTTTCAGCGGATGCGCGGCAAGGCTGTCTTCTACCCGATGGGGTGGGACGACAACGGGCTGCCGACCGAGCGCCGCGTCCAGAACTACTACGGTGTCCGCTGCGATCCATCGCTGCCGTACGACCCGACATTTCAGCCACCCGAGAAGCCGGGCAAGCATCCGATTTCCGTCTCGCGGCCGAACTTCATCGAGCTGTGCAATCGCCTGACCGTCGAAGACGAGAAGGCGTTCGAGCACCTGTGGCGGTATCTCGGCCTGTCGGTGGACTGGTCGAATACCTACGCCACGATCGACCGGCGCGCGCAGCGCGTGTCGCAGACAGCGTTCCTGCGCCTCTTGACGCGTGGCGTCGCGTACCAGCTCGAGGCACCCACCCTCTGGGATGTCGACTTCCGCACCGCGGTCGCCCAGGCGGAACTGGAGGATCGCGAGCAGCCGGGCGCGTATCACCGCATCCGTTTCGTGAAACCAGGCGGCGACGCCGTCGAGATCGAGACGACGCGGCCCGAGCTGATTCCGGCCTGCGTGGCGCTCGTCGCGCACCCGGACGACGAACGCTACAAGCCGCTCTTCGGAACCACGGTGACGACGCCCTTGTTCGGCGTATCGGTGCCGGTCAAGCCGCACGTCCTGGCGGATCCAGAAAAGGGCAGCGGCATCGCCATGATCTGCACATTCGGCGACCTCACGGACGTCACCTGGTGGCGGGAACTGTCGTTGCCCGTGCGCGCGATCATCCAGCCGAACGGCGCGCTGCGGCCGCTGTCGTGGGGTGCGTCCGGCTGGGAGTCGGCCGACGCCGAACGCGCCCAGCGGTATTACGACGAACTGGCGAACCTGTCCGCCGCGAAAGCCCGAACGCGCATCGTCGAGATGCTGAAGGAATCGGGTGATCTGGTGGGGGAACCGCGGCCCATCACGCATCCGGTCAAGTTCTACGAGAAGGGTGACCGGCCGCTGGAGATCGTGACCAGCCGGCAGTGGTTCATCAAGACCACCGACTTCAAGGACGGACTGCTCGAGCGTGGCCGGGAGTTGCAGTGGCACCCGGACTACATGCGTCATCGTTACGAGAACTGGGTCAACGGACTGGCCGGCGACTGGTGCGTCAGCCGGCAGCGGTTCTTCGGCGTGCCGTTTCCGGTCTGGTACCAGGTGCGGCAGGACGGGAGCATCGACTACGAGCGGCCGATCCTTCCGGATGAGGCGCGGTTGCCGATCGATCCGTCGACCGACGTTCCCGGCGGGTACACCGCGGATCAGCGCGACACCCCCGGCGGGTTTGCGGGCGATCCCGACATCATGGACACGTGGGCGACGTCGTCGGTCACGCCGGAGATCGTCAGCGGCTGGATCGATGATCCGGATCTGTTTGCGCGCGTGTTCCCGATGGACCTGCGGCCGCAGGCGCACGACATCATCCGCACCTGGCTGTTCGACACGGTCCTGCGGTCGCATCTCGAGCACGACTCGCTGCCCTGGACACACACGGCAATCTCCGGGTTCGTCGTCGATCCCGACCGCAAGAAGATGTCGAAGTCCAAGGGGAACGTCGTCACGCCGATGGCGCTGCTCGAGGAGCACGGATCCGATGGTGTCCGGTACTGGGCCGCCAGCGGACGCCCGGGCACCGACACGACCTTCGACCCGGGCCAGATGAAGGTGGGCCGGCGGCTGGCGATGAAGCTGTTGAACGCGTCCCGGTTCGCGTTGATGGCTGCCGAGCCGCGCGGGCCGATTACTGAACCGCTCGATCGCGGCATGCTGACCGCGCTGGCGGCGCTGGTCGAGAACACGACGCGGGAATTCGAGGCGTACGACTACGCCCGTGTCCTGCAGGCATCCGAGACGTTCTTCTGGGCGTTCTGCGACGACTACCTGGAACTCGTGAAGGCGCGGCGCTACGGCGACTTCGGGCCCGAAGCGGCGTCGTCTGCCAACAGCGCGATGCTCGTCGCGCTTTCGACCCTGCTCAGGCTGTTCGCTCCGTTCCTGCCGTTCGTGACGGAAGAGGTCTGGTCATGGTGGCAGCAGGGGTCCGTCCATCGTGCATCGTGGCCCGAGGCGGCTGACGTCGTTGCGTCGATCGGCGGAAGCGATGCGGAGGCGCTGACCATTCGTGACGCGACCGCGCTGGCGCTGGCGGACATCCGGCGCATCAAGTCGACCCTGAAGAAGCCGACCAAGGCAGTGATCTCGCACGCGGTTCTGCCGGCGGCGTGGGAGGCACTGACGCCGGCCGCGCGCGATTTCCGGGCGGCAACGCACATCCGGAACCTGACGTTCGGAGATGTCGCCGAATCGCAGCTGGTGTTCGAGGAGCCGCTGGTGCCAGAGGCCGGGGCGTGACGCGCGTGCCGGTCGCGCCCCTGGATCCCGTGGTGTATCGGGACCTGGTCCGCCGCGCGCTCGATGAGGACGTGGCGACAGGGGACATCACGACGCTGGGCACGATTTCGCCGATGCAGAGGGCGCGGGCGATCGTCCTCGCGAAGTCTCCGTGCGTTGTCGCCGGGCTGGATGTCGCCTGCGAAGCGTTCCGTCAGCTCGACGCCGATGTCGCGATCACCGTGCATCACCCGGACGGCTCCGTCTGCCACCCGGGCACGACCGTCGCCGAACTGCGCGGGCGGGCCGCGGGACTGCTCACGGCCGAGCGCACGGCGCTCAACTTCATGCAGAGGCTCTCGGGCACCGCAACGCTGGCTCACCGCTTCGTCGAGGCGGCCGCCGGGCGGATCACCGTGCTCGATACGCGCAAGACCACGCCGCTGCTGCGTCCGCTGGAGAAATACGCCGTGCGGGCTGGGGGCGCGGTCAATCATCGTTACGGCCTTGCGGATGGGATCCTGATCAAGGACAACCACGTGCGGCTGGCCGGCGGTGTCGTCGAGGCGGTGTCGCGGATGCGAAAGGCGAACACGGGCCTCGCGATTGAAGTCGAGGCGCAAAGTCTCGATCAGGTCGATGCGGCGCTCGAGGCGGGCGCCGACATCATCCTGCTGGACAACCTCACCACGCTCGAGATCATCGAGGCGGTGCGCCGCTGCCGCGGCCGTGCGAAGACCGAGATTTCAGGTGGCGTGTCGCTGCCGCGGATGCCGGAGCTCGCCGCTACCGGTGCGGACTTCGTGTCGATTGGGGCGCTGACGCACTCTGCGCCGGCGGCGGACTTGAGTTTCGAAATCGAACCTGACTGACCGTGGAATTGTTCACGACACCCCGAGGCGCGAAGGCACAGAGAGATGACGTCCCCCCTGACGTCCGGGACGCTCTAGGGGCATACGCGCCTCGACTGGGCCTGTTCGGCGCTGGCATCTGGTGGCACCGGGAAATCGGGTCCACCAACGACGCGGCGCTGATGATGGCGGAACGTGGCGCCGCTGAGGGCACCGTCGTCGGCGCCGATCTGCAGACTGCCGGGCGTGGCCGGCAGGGGAGAGTGTGGTCGTCACCCCCCGGAACTGGCCTGTACGTGTCCGTCGTGCTGCGCCCGGCGTTCCGCGCGGTTCCGCTCGTGACCATTGCGGCTGGTGTGGCCATCGCTGAAGGCATCCGCGAGGCAAGTGGCTTGACTGCTGCCCTCAAATGGCCGAATGACGTCTACTTCACCGGTCACAAGGTGGCCGGCATTCTCGCGGAGGCTGGTGCCGGTGACCGGGGGCTGACCCACGTCGTGCTGGGGTTCGGTATCAACGTCAGCCAGGCGGCGTTTTCGCCGGAGATCGCGATGCGCGCGACATCGCTGGAACGGGAACTCGGCCGGCCAGTCGATCGAGGCCTGGTCCTGGCGTGCTGTCTGGCTGCCCTCGCGTCACGCTACGAGCAACTGGCGAACGATCCGCAATCCGTCCTGCAGCAATGGCGCATCTATGCGGCGCCAATGCTGCAACGACCCGTCACGTGCACGGTCAGCCAGCGCACTGTCGACGGCGTCGCCGAGGATATCGATGATCAGGGAGCATTACTGGTGCGTACCTCTGGCGAGACTGTTCGCGTAGTCTCTGGTGAGGTCATCTGGCGTTGACATCGGTGCCTCAGCCTGACCGCCGGAGCCCTGGCGAAGGTGGTTCCCTCGATGTCGAGAGAACGAGCGTGGAATCCCCCGAAGATTATTGCCGCCAACTCGAATCGTACTTGTGCCGGAAGAACGAGGGTCACCTCATCCGGATTGTCGGGCCCGCCTTCGAGCAGGTGTGCGGCTGGGCGACGCGCGGGATCCCGATCAAGGTCGCGTGCCGCGGTATCGATCGCTATTTCGAGCGCTACTACGCGAAAGGGCCTCGCCGCCGCCCGATCCGGATCGAGTTCTGCGAGGCCGACATCCTGGATGTGTTCGACGAGTGGCGGCGCGCCGTCGGCGTGCCGGGGCCCGTCGAGTCGACCGATGCCGACTCGTCACGCCGTCACCCGTCGCTACCCGCGCATCTCGAGCGAGTGATCGCCCGGCTCACGTCGCTGCGGGCCGGCCAGGATCGATCGCTGGACGATGTGCTGGATGCCGTGGTGCGGGAGCTGGATACTGCCCGTGCGGGCGCCAAGGCGATTCGCGGTGACGCGCGCGATCGGCTGCTCGAACGACTACGCGTGCTCGAACGGGACGTGCTGCAGGCGGCTCGCGCCCGCCTGGAACCGCCCGTAATGACCGAGATCGAACGCGAAGCAGACGCGG
>Ga0247825_10001074_pt1 | contig 17842 bp, 17 predicted proteins | sample 13C_Vanillin_Day_FD_194413 | JGI IMG/M metagenome (GOLD analysis project Ga0247825, IMG submission 194413) | Soil microbial communities from agricultural site in Penn Yan, New York, United States - 13C_Vanillin_Day48 | ecosystem: Environmental > Terrestrial > Soil > Agricultural land | place... | reverse complement strand
CGCTTATGATGGCGTCGCACCACCTTCGAAGGAGCCTTCTATTTGCCGAAGCAGCGCGTCCTCGCCATTGGTCTAGACGGGTTCGAGCTTTCGATCGGTGAAATGCTCGCCGCGAAGGGCGAGATGCCGGCGCTCAAGGCCCTGGAGACAAAGGGCGCCCGCGTCCTTCTGGATCATGGGTTGGCGAAGCACACGGGCCTCGGCTGGGAGCATGTGAGCACCGGGCTCTCGCCCGAGAGCGCCCAGCGCTGGTCCGCGGTCGAGTTCGACCCGTCGACCTACGCGACGTGGCAGCAGGGCACCAACATCCCGCCCTTCACCACAGGCCTCAGCTCACGAGTGGCTGTCTTCGACCCGCCGTACTTTCATCTCAAGGCAGATCGCCACGTCCGCGGCATCGTCAACTGGGGCGCCCACGACCCAGGCACGGACCTCATGGGACAGCCGGAAAGTCTGGTGGCCGAAGCCGTCGCGAAGTTTGGGCCCTATCCGGCGGGTGCGGCGCTGTACGGGCTCCCGTGGCCGTCGGCGCAAGCCTGCTCGACGCTCGCGCGCGACCTCGTCGCCGCAACTGAGCAGCGGTCACGCATCAGCCAGTGGCTGTTTAGCGAGCGTTTGCCGGACTGGGACCTGGCGATTGTGGTAGTCAGCGAACCCCACTCTGCTACCGAGGCCCTGTGGCACGGCGTCGATGCAACCCATCCCCTGCACCTGCGGCCTTCATCGGCGGCGGCGGCGGAAGGGATGGCTGACGTCTACCGGGCAGCGGACGGCCTCGTCGGCGACCTCGTGATGGCGTTCCCGGACGCAACGGTGATCGCTTTCTCGATGCACGGGATGGGCCCGAACACGTCTGACGTGACCAGCATGGTTCTGCTGCCCGAGCTGCTATACCGCTACGCGTTTAGCAAACCACTGCTCGATGTTCCGGCCGGATCACCCGCCATCCCCGCCCTGAACGAGGGCTGGAACGACGCCATAAACCGCCTGTACCCCTCGATGCTGCCGTATGCGGCGAGCAAGTTCGTCAGGCGCGCTCGCGGCCGGATTCGCCGTCAGTTCAGCCATACGAGCGACGCCGGACCACAAGTCCTTCCCTTGGATTGGATGCCTGCCTCCCGCTATCAGCGTTTCTGGCCAAAGATGCCCGCTTTCGCCCTGCCGTCGTACTACGACGGGAAGGTGCGCATCAACCTCCAGGGGCGCGAGCGTGACGGCATCGTGCCACTGGCTGAATACAACGCGATGTGCGATGCCATCGAAGGCATGCTGCGGCAGTGCATCGACCCTCGCACCGGAGAGTCCGTGGTCGACCTCATCGAGCGGCCGGCGCGCGACCCCATGCGGCTTGACCGCACGGAAGCGGACCTCGACGTCTTCTGGCGCGGTGCCGCGAACGCCCTCGAGCACCCACGCCTCGGCCGCATGGGTCCCCTGCCGTTCCGGAGGCCGGGCGGACACACTGGCCCTACAGGGGTCGCGTACGTCGCGGGTGAGGGTATTTCGGTAGGCAGGCACGGCAGCCGAAGCTCGTTCGATGTGGTGCCTACGCTGATCGAAATGCTCGAGGAGGCTGTGCCGACGCATCTGACGGGGGAGAGCTTCCTACCCCTGCTCAGGGCTGGTAGCCCTTCTATCTCGGCTGGCTAACGTCGCTCCGGAGCGCTGCCGAGTTCGAGCCTCACCCACTCGCCGATCCAGGTTAGCCTCAGAGCGATCAGTATGGCGGCCAGTTGGGCCCGCTCCCAGACCGGGCCCAACCCGGAAGCGGTGGCCGCGTGAATAAGGCGGCGCAGTGGCGGCCGGGAGTGAAACAGCATCTCTCCTCGTGCCCGGCGGAGCCCCGATTCCGCAACGAATCGTTGGTAGACGCCACCGGCGATGCGCCGGGTCTTGGTGACGTGCTGATGCAGGGTCCTCCGTGCAGGGTGGCGAACCACCGCGGCGGCTGAATAGACGATGGGGACTCCCAAGGCGGTGGCGCGTTGGCACCACTCCTGATCGCCGTCAGAGAGCAGGTGTGTGCTGAATGGGCCAACCTCGTCAAAGACTCTGCGTGGCATAGCCAGGTTTGCGCTGGCGCCATATCCTTTCGCCACAAAGCGATGCTGGGGGAAGCCCCACAGGATATCGAAGCGTTCCGAGGCAGTGGGCCGCTCGGCGATTAATGGGAACGCTTCGATCCGGCCGGCGACCATGATGCGTCTTCCCGCAAGGGCATGGACCAGTTCCTCCAGCCAGCAAGCAGCGGGTAAGCAGTCTGCGTCGGTGAAGGCGAGAATTTCCCCGCTGGCGCGCTCGATACCAGCATTGCGCGCGACGAAGCCGCCGGGTCGAGGTTCCGTCACCAGGATCGCGCAGCCGGCATGCCGGCTCAGTGCGTCTGCAACCGGAACGTCTGAGCCGTTGTCGACGACGATGACTTCGAACCGGTTGCGAGGGTAGGTCTGTGCTTCTAGCGCCTCCAGGCAGAGGAGCAAGCGCTCGGAGTCATTGTAGACGGGGATAATCACGCTGACCGGCGGCCGTGACGAATCTGGCGCAAGTGGATCCACCGCGCCATTGTCGCAGCGTGGTGGCACATAGGGACAGCAGACTTCCCATAAGACTGAACCATTAAATCCTTAAGTGTTGTAAGCTGCCGTCACTCTGCGCCCATGGGGGCGTCGGGCTGGAGGGACGCAGCGTGTGAGAGCGCTCGAAACTTGTCGATGATCCTGAAGCGTTTCAACGCGCTCGAAGGCCTCACGACCGAAGAGGTGAGGCTGCTCGTCGCCCTTGGGCCTGGCTCCTTCGTCCTCGCCAGCACGATCGGCACGATCAACGTCGGGCTGCCGGCAGTCCAGGACGAGTTCGATATCAGCCTTTCGGCCCTCAAGTGGGTCTCGATCATGGGCTCGATCATGATGGCGAGCATGTCGCTGTGTTTCGGGCGCCTTGGCGACATCCTCGGTCGCAAGCGCATCTACAAGCTGGGCATCCTCTTCTACGCCGTCTTCTCCGGCCTAGCAGGCATCTCCTTCTCGTTTGAGTCGCTGATGTTCTTCCGCGTTTTCACAGCACTGGGCGTGGCTATGTCCCTGCCCCTGGGCATCGCCATCGCCGCCGGTGGCGCCCGGCCGGAGCGGCGGGGCCAGGTCATTGGCCTGCTGGCGTCGTTCACGGCAGCTGGCATGCTGGCAGGACCATCGCTGGGTGGCTTTGCCCTGGACATCGCCGGCTGGCGAGGCATCTTCTTTGCCAATCTGGGTCTCGCGGGCGTGTGCTTCCTTCTACAGCAGGTGCTGCTCAAGGGGTATGACGAGCGCCGAAATCAGCCCTTCGACTTCCCCGGCGCCGTGTTGCTGCTGATGAGCTATCCGGCCGTGCTCGTGGGTCTGTCGCTGGGTCCCGGCGAAGGATGGACGGCCCCGGTGACCATCGCGGCCTTTGCGTTCGGCGGCATCGGCCTGCTCGTGTTCGCGGCGTGGGAACTGAAGTACCCTCAGCCGTTGTTCCGCTTCAAGTTCTTCCGCAGCCTCAGCTTTTGCGTAGCGATGTTCACGCTGGTCATCGCCTCCTTCGTGCAGCAGCCGATGGCCCTGTTCACGCCGATCTACCTCCAGCGCGTGCTCGATGTGACACCGATCACCGTCGGTTTCCTCATGATGGCCCTGCCGATCTCGACCTTTATCGCCGGGCCGATCGGCGGACGGCTCTCGGACCGCAATGACCCGCGCGTGATCGCCGCCGCGGGCATGTTCATAACATTCTTGTCCGTGCTCGCGTACTCGCAGCTGGGCACAACGACGCCGGTGCTGTTCATCCTCGTGCCGCTGGTGCTCCTCGGCATCGGCGGCGGATTGTTCCGGCCGGCCAACCAGGTGGCAGTGTTTGCCGGCGTCACGGCTGCCGAATACGGGTCGCTGTCGGGCATGCTTCAGTCGATGGGCGCCCTCGCGGGTACGCTGGGCACGACGATTACGGTGGCGATCAGCGACGCGCGCAGCACATCGTCGACAGACTCCGTCGCCTTCGCAGAGGCGCAGGCGTTTACCTTCACGGCTCTGCTGCCTCTGCTCTTCATCTCCGTCTTCGTCTCCCTCATCGGCCGCACGCCGCGCCCGAAGCAGGAGCCTGCTACCGCAACCGCAGAACCATCCGCCAGCCCCGGCGGCTGATCCGGTCGTAAAGCCCGGCCGCAGGGTCGTAAGACCGGGCTGTACCGCCACTCGCGTGTAATGCAGCATGCCCCTTCCGGCATGGTCTCGACCTGGCTGGAAACTGGAATATAAAGCAGTAGTCGGTTTCCACAGGAGGGAAAACGTAATGGGAATAATCGCCTGGATTGTTGTGGGGCTTATTGGCGGAGCGCTGGCGAAGCTGCTGCTGCCCGGTAATGACCCCGGAGGCATCATTCTGACGATCCTGCTTGGCATCGCGGGCGCCGTCCTCGGCGGATTCGTCGCCGTTGCACTAAACATAAGTAACGGTATCGACGACTTCGACATCGGTTCGATCGTTCTATCGGTCATCGGCTCGATGATCCTACTGCTTGGCTACCGCCTGATTGTGGGCGGCCGTCGTGGCCTCGCCTAGGCTATGCCGGAAGGCAGGAGGAGCGTATGCCCTGGCTGATCCGAATCGGAGCGTTAATAGGTCTGTGGGCAGCAGCGAGGCTCGCTGGCGGCGGTGACTCGCCGCATGCCCAGCGCATCTCGAGCCTATCGTGGACTGCGAAGGCGCGCCTGACTTGGAACCTGCTCAACGATGAGCGTGTGCCCGTCCTCTCGCGTGGTCTGATGTTGTTACCGGCGCTCTACCTCGCCTCGCCCATCGACATCCTGCCGGACTTCATTCCGCTGCTCGGCCGTCTGGACGACGGCATGGTCTTCGGCCTCGTGAACAACCTCATGGTCCGCTTCGGCGTCCCCAACTCGGTCCTCGAAGACCACCTCAACCGAGTCGAAGGCATCAGCCGCGTGTAGCTTAGGCAGGCGGCGCCAAGGAGCACGATCGGGCATAGAACGGTATGTGGATCTGTCCTTCAGAACGAAGTCTCGCCTTAGGCATCTGTGCGAGTAGTGGTGACAAGAAGCAAGAATGGGCGCAGCTATGCGCCCATTCTTGCTGTGGAGAAGGATGAGTCTTAGTTTGAGGCCTTGAGTTCCGTCCAGCTGTTGACCGTGCGGTCTGGCGTAAACAGCTTTTCGATGAGCGAGTTGCGCAACCGGCGGATGGCCAGCACATCATCAGCGGTGATCTCGACGGCCTTCTCGACAGCGGCCGCGACGATCTTTTCCGTCTCGAGGTCTTCCGATGTCTCGATAAGCTCGGCTAGCTCGACAGGGCTCTCTGCTACAGGGAGGTCCCTGGACGCAGGGTTCGGTGATTTGCGATGCTTGCGGCTCAAAGAGGGCACTCCTTGCTCTCGTCGTTGATTCTGGTCCGTCAGTATCGAACACTTCTCTCTCTAGAACGGACGGTCGCCCCTCGCGTTACAGACACCCGTTCGTCCCTGCCAACCAGGCCCACCCGTATCTGGGGTCTCCCTCGACACACAAACCGTCCGCTCTTCCGCTCGCCATGCGATGACCAATTCGACCGTGCGCTTTCCACAGGTTGTCCCATGTGCCCATCTCCGGAGTAACATCGCGATGCAGGTTCGCGGGACACTCGAAGGGGGCAGACCATGGCGTTCTTAAACGAAGAGCAGGAGGCGCTGGCTAACGACATTGCCGGCCTGCTGACCGGGCGCGGCGAGACCGTCTGCGTCGCCGAGGCGACGGCGGGCGGCCTGGTGTCCGCAGCGCTGCTCTGGGTGCCCGGCGCCTCGAAGTACTACGCGGGCGGCGGCGTGGTCTATACGCTGAACTCGCGTACCGTCCTCGCCGGTATTACGCCCATCGACCCGGCGACCTACAAAGGCACCACCGCCGCGATGGTCGCAGAGATGGCCGAGTCGCTACGGCAGCGTCTGGGCGCGACGTGGTGCATCGCTGAGTCCGGCCTCGCGGGCCCCACGTCCGGCCGCTCCGGCGCCCCGCCCGGGCGCGTGAACATCGCCGTCGCCGGCCCCGTGCGCCGCGCTGAGACAATCGAGACCGGCACCACCGACCGCACGGAGAACATGATCCTGTTTACGACCCTGAGCCTGCGCATGCTGCGCGACGCAATCCGCAGCGCCTAGAGGAGAACCTGAATGCCGCGAGTGGAAGTGAACCTGGACACCGCCGAGGGTAGGGCAAAGGTGAAGGCCGGCAAATGGCGCCGAGGCATTGGCCTGGTCCCCGGTGAGCCCAACCAGGGCCTCGTAGCCGAGCTGGAGTCCAGTCCCGCGCGCCTCCTCGACTACGACGACTCCGGCTGGGACGAGGTGGAGTCCGTGCGTGAACTCGTCTCGAAAGGCTTCACGTTCGCCTGGTGGCGCATCACGGTCGAGATCCCTGAGTCGCTGGACGGCCTCCAGCTCGCCGGCGCCAACACCCTCTTCGAGACCAACGTCGACAACTATGGCGAGGTCTACGTAGACGGCGAGATCGACCTCGTAGCAGGCGTCGTCGTCGGCTTCAACGCCCAGCAGCGAGTCGTCGTCAGCCCCAGCGCCGTCCCGGGCACCAAGCACACCATCGCCGTCCTCGGCGCCAACGGCCCCATGGGCATCCCGCGCGGCGTCATCTTCATGCGCTACGCCACCCTCGCCTTCGAGACGCGAGGGTAGAAGCTGGGCGGACGTAGGGGCAGGGCTTGCCCCTGCCAGCCGTTGATCGCTCGTTCCAGTGTCGCGCCACCATGGGCACCCGCAAGGGGGCGCCCCTACGTCGCCCACTCGGCACTACGGATACCAACGCATTCCGCGCGCCCTACACCTCGAACGTCATTAGGTCTTCGCCCACCGTCATTTTCCCGCCGTAGTTGGGCCCGATGTCCTCCGCAAACGATGACCGGTCGCCCTGCGCCCGCAGGAGGTGGCTGAGCACGAGGTGCTTCGTATTGGCATCCCGCGCAACGCGTCCCAACTCGATGGAGCCGGTGTGGTAGGTCTTCAGCAACTCGAAGCGGGCGCGCTCCTCCGGCTCCGTGGCGGCGTCCGCGATCTGCTGCAACCCCTTCGACCAGAACACCTCGTGCACCAGGATGCTCGCGTCCTGCGAGTGACTGACGAGGTTCTCGCTCTCCTTCGTGTCGCCTGAAATGACGACCGAGGCGCCATCCTGGTCGATGCGAAAGCCGAAGGCCTGGTCGACCGGCATGTGCTCAACCCGGAACGCTGACAGACGCCAGTCGACACCCTCGACGTTCCAGTCCTCCTCCACCTCGACGACGGTCGGCACCAGGTTCTCGCGCCTGAGCACGGGGCCAAGGCGCACGCGGATGTCGTAGTCCATCGCAAGCACGAGGTGGTCGATGAAGTGCTGCGTGCCGGGCGGCCCGTAGACAACAGGCGGGGTCGTCCAGCGCCGCTGAATCCAGCCGGCCCACAGCACGTCCATGATCCCGGTGACGTGGTCTGAGTGCAGGTGCGTGAAGGCGATGGCCGTTAGCGGCAGCGTCCCGTACCCGGCCTCGACGAGCCTGTGCAGCGTCCCTGCGCCGCAATCGACGAGGATGTGGTCGTCACCGGCCTCGATGATCTGACCGGGGCCGCGTCGCTGCACGTTGGGCGCCGGTGAGCCTGTGCCGAGCAGGGTGAGCTTCATCGCCTCGCCTCCGTCAGATGCGTTCGAGGATGACGACCGGGATCGGGCGCTGCGTGCGTTTCTGGTAGTCATCGTAGGCAGGCCAGATCTTCGTCATCGTCTGCCAGAGAGCAGGCTTCTCGCTGTCGTCGGCCGCGCGGGCACTCGCCTTGAACTTGTCGCCTTTGACCTGGACGCCGACCTCGGGGTTCTTGCGTAGATTCAGGTACCACTGGGCGTGGGTTTCCGCGCCGCCGCGTGAGCCGACGATGAGATATCGACCGCTGTCTTCGCCAAAGATCAGAGGTGTTGTGTACTCACTACCAGACTTGCGGCCTGTCGTCGTGAGGAGAAGGATGGGAGCGCCGTTGAAGATGTAGCCATCCTCGCCATCAGTCGCCTGGTAGCGGCGGACGTGCTCCTGCTGCCAGCCGGGCGTGCCCGGTCGAAGGGGTGCGTTATCAGACATGTGCGTCGTCTCCTTGTTGCCTGGTGCCTGGAGTTTGTTGCTACCTTCGCGGCCTTGGCCCGCCGTCGATCTGGATGGCCGCGCCGCTCATCCAACTCGCGGCGTCGGAGGCGAGGAAGACGGCAGCGCCGGCGATGTCCTGGGGCAAACCGACGCGACCGAGGCCGATGTTCATCGCCAGTTCTTCGTCCGTGGCGCGGCGGTTGGGGTCGTTGCGGGTGCGGTCAGTCTGGATCAGCCCCGGCATGAGTGCGTTGACGCGGATCTTCGGTCCCCACTCGGCCGCCATGCTGCGAGAAAGGCTGAGGATAGCCGCTTTCGTTGCGGAGTAGAACGCCATCGTCGGCGTAGGCGAGGTGCCCGTGATCTGACCGCCGACGGACGACATGTTGATGATGGCGCCGCCGCTTTGCTGGTCCATCATGATCGGCGCGACCGCCTTGCCGCAGTAGAACTGGCTCTTCACGTTCGTGCTGAAGATGCCGTCGAAGTCGGAGCCCTCCAGCTCGAACAGCGTGCCGCGTTTGAAAGTCGTGCCCCAGCTAGACCCGGCGTTGTTGACGAGCACGTCCACGCGCCCGAACTCCCGCATCGCCGCCTCGACCATCGACTTCACCTGCGCCTCGTCCGTGACGTCGGTCTGTACACCGATCGCGCGCCGCCCCATGGAGCGCAGCTGCTCGACCGTCGCGTCGATACGGTCCTGGCGCCGCGCGGCGATGACGAGGTCCGCCCCCGCCTCCGCGTAGCCGATAGCGATCCCCTTGCCGATACCATCCGAGCCACCGGTAACGATGGCGACACGGCCGGTCAGGTCGAAGCTGGGCATGCATTCCTCCTCAGGTTGTGTGGCAGCGGGCGGCTCGAGCGAAGTGCAGTGTAGCGCGTCGACAACGGGATCGGGTCGCTCGTTCAATCTCGCATGCTCATCTGTAGCCGAGATGTTCCCCATCTCGGCGTCGTGTTCACGAAGAGCCTCCCATCTTCCGGCAAACTCGCCTTCGATGAGGGTTCCAGCGTCCGCATCGTGGTGACGAAGCGTTTGTGCGCGCTCGACGCCGAGATGGGGAACATCTCGGCTACGGAGAACCCTGGGTCAGGCGTGAGGCTAATCGTCGGCCCGTGTAAGATTTCAGAGCACCCCGCACGACACTCTGAGGGAGAACACACAGCATGCCGGCATTGGGCTTTACTTCGAACGTCTTTCAGGTCGATACGCTGGACCTGGGTAACGGAGAGATCGAGCAGATCGTAAAGGGCGGCCGGCACTTGTTCCCGCTCCTGCCCAAGGCCTTCGATGGCATCAAGCAGATCGGTGTCATCGGCTGGGGTTCGCAGGGTCCGGCACAGGCTCAGAACCTGCGCGATTCGCTCCAGGGCACGGACATCGTCGTCAAGATCGGTCTGCGCCCGGGCTCGTCCTCCGCGCACGAGGCGGGGGAAGTCGGCTTCACGGAAGAGAACGGCACCCTTGGCGAAATGTTCGAAGTGGTGCGCGAGTCCGAGCTCGTGCTCCTCCTGATTTCGGACGCCGCCCAGGCTGAGCTGTTCCAGGAAGTGTTCAAGAACCTCAAGGCCGGCGCGACCCTCGGGCTGTCCCACGGCTTCCTCCTCGGCCACATGAAGAACGTGGGCGCCACCTTCCCCGCTAATATCAACGTCGTCGGCGTCTGCCCCAAGGGTATGGGCCCGTCCGTGCGGCGCCTCTACGTGCAGGGTAAGGAGGTCAACGGCGCCGGCATCAACAGCAGCTTCGCCGTCGAGCAGGATGTCGATGGGCGCGCAACGGACATCGCCCTCGGGTGGTCGGTCGCAATCGGCTCGCCGTACACCTTCCAGACGACGCTGGAGTCCGAGTTCAAGTCCGACATCTACGGTGAGCGAGGCATCCTCCTCGGCGCCGTACACGGCATCATCGAGAGCCTCTACCGCCGCTACATTAACCAGGGCATGTCGCACGAAGAGGCCTTCCTCAACTCGGCCGAGGCGATCACCGGCCCGATCTCGCGGATCATCTCGAAGCAGGGCATGAAGGGCGTCTACGAAGCCGTGGGCGCCGACGGACGCCGCGAGTTCGAGGAAGCCTACGCGGCCTCGTACCCGGCGGCGCACGAGCTCCTGCGGGAGATCTACGACGAAGTCTCCAGCGGCAACGAGATCCGCAGCGTCGTCCTCGCGGGCGATCGGCTGAAGAGCGTGGCCTTTGGCAAGATCGACGGCACGGAGACGTGGCAGACGGGCAAAAAGGTCCGCGCCGGACGCGTCGAAGATGACATCCCGCTGCACCCCTTCACTGCCGGCGTCTACATCGCGACGATGATGGCGCAGATCGACGTCCTCCTCCACCACGGCCACCCTTATTCGGAGGTGGCGAACGAGAGTGTCATCGAGGCGGTCGACTCCCTCAACCCCTACATGCACGCCCGCGGCGTCAGCTACATGGTCGACAATTGCTCAACGACGGCCCGGCTCGGCTCACGCAAGTGGGCGCCGCGCTTCGACTACGTGCTCACAGAGCAGTCCTACGTCGGCCTCGACAACGACGAAGCGATAGACGAGTCCCTCGTGTCCTCCTTCCAGGACCACGAGATCCACGGCGTGCTGGCAGAGTGCGCGCGCCTACGCCCGTCAGTCGACATCTTCGTCGAGTAAGCGATGCCACCTACGCCGTACGGACCGTGCTGCTGCAAGACGGTCTGATGTCTGCGTGCCCTGAGGGTAGACGCCCTGCCAGAGAGCCATCACAGCCATCCCTACACCGACAATAGTCAGCATTACACCGGCTACGGTCAGGATGATGTCCGGACCACCGACAGCATGACCAACGTGTAGCAGGAGGACCATGTCAAGCAGCCGGTGCCGCGCTCAGGCGCTGCGTCCCGCCCCGAGTAAGGAACCAGAACGGCGTTACCGTGGCCACATACGCGATGGCGTTGTAGACGAAGTGCAGTTGCGTGTCTGTGACACCTAGCGCAACATCGCCGATCCCTGGGCAGGGACAGCCGCTGTTCTTGATCACGTTGGCGATGATCACGCTGTGCTCGACGACATGCCACGTTTCCAGCCCAACGGCGCCGGCGAGAAAGACTGCGAGGGCCCAGGGCGGGATCGCGCCCGGCACGTATCGTCGCATGGGCAGGACGAGGGCGTAGAGGGCGAGAAGGAAGGTGACATTGAACACGAGGTGGAGCCATTCCTCGGTACCCTGGAACTCAAAAATGTAGCCGAGGATGCCAAGTGCGTCGTCGTCAGCGACACCGAACACGTAGACCTGAGCGAGTTGGATGACGTGCTCGATGACGTGGATGCCCTGGATCAGCACAACGGCTAGAAAGAGCGCGGGAAAGACACGATAGAGCAAATTGGACATGATCTGGTCCTCACACCAGAGAGGGCCCGGCCGGCTTCGGACGGGCCCTCTCTCGGATTACTCGGCTCGAATGCCGAGCTGCGCGTTGGAGGCCTTCTGGGCATTCAGCCCTTCAAGGCAGCGGTTTTGGTGGAACACATCTGAGTGTCCTTTGTCTCCGGTTGGGCGAACCTGATCACCCAGCCGGCCTAATCGGTCAGTCCCGCGTCTCCCGTCGATGGAGGACGGATCGCCTGCTGCGGCTGCTGTGGGGCGGAAGTCCCGCCCACCAATCGCAACGGAGGTACGCCGACGGGGTTGATTGATGCAGAGATCGCTGTCGCTGTGACGCTGGTGGAGTTAGCGGCCTCGTGAAAGTCGTGCGGTCCGTGGGCAAAGGTCGCCGGCTGGACGACACCGTTGACCCGGTTTGTGACGGTGCCAGAGATGTGCGTGAGCAGGTGCCAGCCGTCGTGCGTGTGCGACGCGAGACTGAACCCGGGCAAGACTTCGAACATACTGTGGGACAGCGTGAAATCTGCCGGAACTGTGCCGGTCGTCGTCCTCGCAACGGCGATAAACGTGGGGCCGGGTGAGGTCGAAGGCCTGTTAGGGTTGAAAATAAGGGGTTCCGCACCGGGCACCAGCAGGAACGTCGCCAGAAGGCGAGCCGAAGTGTTGCCGTTGTTTCGGTCAACATCGAACTCGTCTTCCGCGGACTCCGGGAAGGTCTGACCGGCTCGAAACACGGTGGTTCCGCCGTCTTCCTCGATGCGCGAAATCTCCCCTGTCACCACCGTGATGATTGCCTTGCCGTTGACGCGATGGGACGGGACCTCAGCTCCCGGCGCCAACTCGAGCAGCATTTGCATCATGTCGTACTGGCGTGGCGTACCTGAAACCGGGATGCTCGCTGCATGCAGGGTGCGGATAGTCGGTGGCGGCGCCTGTTGGGCTAAGACGCCCGCGTTGCCACCGATACCAAGGGCAAGACCGGCCATTACGAGCAGTCCCGCGACCACGAGGGTGGTTGTGCGCCCGCCACGCCCGGTGCTTCGGAGGCCGGGGATGGCGCCTCCTGTGGAGTCGCTGCGTTTCAGGGCTAGTGCGGCTTTGACCAATGGGAGCTTCATGATTCCATCCTCCTGCTAAGTCGACGCGACGTTTGCAAATTGCCGGAGGCCCGCCGGGCGCCGCGGCCCTAGGGCCCTCCGTCCGGCGAGCCGTCCAGCAGTTGGAGGTTAAGAACCCGAAACAGGAGTGCGCGTCCGAGATACCACGCAACTTTCCCGCCCAACGAGCACGTAGGGTTGGCGGAAACCTCGTAGGGGGTTGGTACTAGGCCAGGTTATTCCGCAGGGCGAAGGCCGTGGCGTCGGCTTTTCCGTGAGCGCCGATCTTGGTGTAAAGGTTGGTGATATGACGCTCTACGGTGCGCACGCTGAGCACGAGATCTTCGGCGATTTGGAGATTGCTCCGTCCACGCGCGATGAGCCGCAGTACCTCAGCTTCTCGGGGCGAGAGTCGAGCGGATTCCGGACCGCGTTTGAGCAAAGGAGCACCGGCAACCTCTTCAAAGAGGCCAAGGTCCCTGACAAAGTCCTCGATCGCAGAAACGGCCTTTGGCTCCTCGTTGCCCTGTGGGTACCAGATGCTGGCCCAGCCGTCGTAAAGGACGAGACGCGACCCTGGGATCATTGCCGCGGCTGCTTGCCCGTAGTCGGCGAAGGCGTTTTGCGGTTCGTCGCCCGACAGACGCCTGTTGTTGATAATTAAGGTGGGCACGGACACCTGCGGCAGCAACTCGGCGAGATTCGACACTCTCGCGCTCCCCACCATCTTCAACCAGTCGTCGCGCTCAATCGACTCTCGCCAGTAAGGCAGCTCGATCGGTGCGCCTTGCAGCGAGAAACCGGCGACAAAGACATGCAGAAACGTGTCCCAGTCGCGGCGGGCCATCACATCGAAAGCCGATGGCACGGGCTGTGCTGGGTGGGAAAAGGTCAGGTCGCCAAGTACGAGAGCAGCCACGCGTTCTGGGTGCTGCAGCACAAACCGCACGGCGACATCGCAGAAGGTCGGGCCTCCGTAAAGGACAAACCGGTCGAGGACAAGATGGTCGACCACGGCCTGTAAATCGAAGACGTAGTCGTCAATTACGTGGTCTTCGGGCAGCCCTCTAGTGGACATGCCCTGACCGCGACTGTCGTACTGCACGAGCTTAAAGCGCTGTGCCAGGGCCTCCGCCAGTGGCCGTCCGAAGGCCGTCTCCCACCAAAGGCCACGATGACTGAACGGCCACGGCATGAAAACGAAGGGTAGGCCCTTCCCTGCGACAGTGAAGGCGATGTCGAAGCCATCAGCCGTGCGGACGTATTGGATTGGCGGCGGTTCCATCGTGGACGCGATTATACGCGGTGCGATGATGAGTTGGTTACACCTCTGCGGCGAGGTGTGGTGGTGGCGCTGCAGCACTCTGACGGACGCTTTCGGTGCAAGTGTCTTCGACGGATGACGATTACCAGCGATGGGTAGGCGCACACGCTGTGGGGTCACGAGCGAAGGGTTTACGTTCTCCTAGCGGGATGTGCGAGGCTTCTCGCGTCGTCCTACAAATTCCCGCGTGACGTAAAGAGGACACTCCGTCGATGCCCGCAGTTGGCGCGGTACTGCCAGGGCCGCTTCTCTGCATGCAGCGTCCACGGACACAATGGCTGCCAACGAGAGCCGCGCGGCCTAGGTGAGCACGCAGCCGGGCCCGGTGACGAAATTCAGGCCAGGTTATTGCGCGTCGCGTAAGACGCCGCCTCAGCCCGGTTCGCCGCCCCCGTCTTCGCATAGATGTTGCTCACGTGGCGGTTCACCGTGTTCGGGCTGATCACCAGCTCCTCCGCGATCTTCGCATTGCTCCGCCCACGCGCGATGAGCCGCAGTACCTCGGCTTCCCGAGGCGAAAGTCGAGCAGATTCCGGTTCGCGTTTGAGCACAGGAGCACCGGCATCTTCTTCTAAGAGGCCAAGGTCCCTGACAAAGTCTTCGATCGCCGAAACGGCTCGTGGCTCCTCGTTGTCCTGTGGGTACCAGATGCTGGCCCAGCCGTCGAAGAGGACGAGGCGCGATCCCGGGATCATTGCGGCGGCTGCTTGCCCGTAGTCTGCGAAGGCATTTTGCGGTTCGTCGCCCGACAGACGCCTGTTGTTGAGGATTAAAGTGGGCACGGACACCTGCGGCAGCAACTCGGCGAGATTCGACACTCTCGCGCTCCCCACCATCTTGAACCAGTCGTCGCGCTCAATCGACTCTCGCCAGTAAGGCAGCTCGATCGGTGCGCCTTGTAGCGAGAAGCCAGCTACAAGGAAATGCAGAAACGTGTCCCAGTCCCGGCGGGCCATCACATCGAAAGCCGATGGCACTGGTTGTGCTGGGTGGGGAAAGCTCAGGTCGCCAAGTACAAGGGCAGCCACGCGTTCTGGGTGCTGCAGCGCAAAACGCACGGCGACATCGCAGAAGGTCGGGCCTCCGTAGAGGACAAACCGGTCGAGGACAAGATGGTCGACCACGGCCTGTAAATCGAAGACGTAGTCGTCAATTACGTGGTCTTCGGGCAGACCTCTCGTCGACATGCCCTGACCGCGGCTGTCGTACTGCACCAGCCGAAAGCGCTGTGCCAGGGCCTCCGCCAGTGGACGGCCGAATGCCGTCTCCCACCAAAGGCCACGATGACTGAACGGCCACGGCATGAACACGAAGGGAAGGCCCTTCCCCGCGACAGTAAAGGCGATGTCGAAGCCGTCTTCCGTGCGGACGTATTGGACCAGCGGCGGTTCCATCGTAGCCGCGATTATACGACGTCAGCGTGAGAAACGGCGCCCTGATCAGACCTCCACCGGTACAGGCGGCGCGGCGTCCGCCTCCGCGCCTTCGCGTCCCGGAGCTGCGCCCACGGGCACCCGCTCGCGTAGCGTGACCTGCGGTAGGAACCAGCTGACGATGAAGGCCAGCACAACCAGCGGCACCGCCAGCAGGAACACCGTCTCCAGCGAGCTCGCGAAGGCCTGACGGACGCCCTCCAGGACCTCGGGCGGTAACGCACGCAGGCGCTCCGGGCTGGAGGTCAGCTCCTGCGCGCTGATGCCCTGCAGGGCGCTGATGTCAACCAAGCGCGGCAGGTGGTAATCGAGGCGGTTGGCCAGCGCCGAGCCAAACAAAGCCACACCGAAGGCGCCGCCCATCGACCGGAAGAACGTCGCGCCGGACGTCGCCGTGCCCATGTCCTTGAAATCGACCGCGTTCTGGACTGCCAGTAGCGTCACCTGCATGACCAGGCCAACGCCGATGCCCAGGAACAGCAGGTAGAGCGACAGCAACCACACGCTGGTCTCGACGCCCAGGCGGGACAGCAGGAACAGGCCCACCGAGGCGATAGCGGTGCCAACGATAGGGTAGATACGATACTGCCCCGTCTTGCTGATCATGCGGCCGGAGAAGATCGACATCGAGACGATGCCGACCATCATCGGCACCGTGCGGAGGCCGGACTCCGTCGCGCTCACGCCCTTCACGACCTGCAAGTAGACCGGGATGAAGGCGATGGCGCCGAATAAGGCCATGCCCAGCAGGAGGCCGAGGACGCTCGAGACCATGAACGTGCGGTTCTTAAACAGCGTCAGAGGCAGGATGGGCTCCGAAGCCCGCAACTCCTGCGCGATGAACAGCGCGATCAGCGCCGACCCACCGACGAGCAGGCCGGTGATCGTCGTCGAACCCCAGGCGTACTCGTTGCCGCCCCACGTCATCGCGAGCAGGATCGCGCTGACACCGCCGACAAGCAGGCCGGCGCCCAGGAAGTCGATGCGGTGCTCGACGCGTCGCCGCGGCAGCTTCAGCACGCGCGTGGCGACCACGAATGCCAGCAATCCCAGCGGCACGTTGATGTAGAACACCCATCGCCAGCCGATGCCGTCCGTGAAGAAGCCGCCTATCAGCGGTCCCGCCACACTTGAAAAGGCGAACACGCTGGCGAGGTAGCCGATGTAGCGGCCGCGCTCTCGCGGCGCCAGGATGTCGCCGATGATCGCCTGCGACGTCGCCATCAGCCCGCCGGCGCCGAGGCCCTGGACCGCCCTCGACACGATGATCTGGTTCATGTCCTGAGACATCCCGGCGGCAATCGAGCCGAGGACGAAGAGGATGATCGAGCTCTGCAGCATGACCTTCCGGCCGTAGAGGTCGCCGAGCTTGCCATACAACGGCACTGAAGCCGTCGAGGCCAACAGATACGACGTCAACACCCAGGAGAGGTTTTCCAGCCCGCCCAGCTCGCCAACGATCGTCGGCAGAGCGGTCGCAAGCACGGTCTGGTCGAGCGCCGCGAGGAGCATGCCCAGCATGAGGGCAGAAAAGACGAGCAATATCTCGCGGTGCGAAAGCTGCGGTGCCTCGAAAGCGGGCGGTGGTGCGGGAGGAGACTGTGTACTCATGGTGGTTCCAACTAGTGCGGCGAGGACTTATTGGGCGTCGGCGATTTAGTTAATGCCTGAAGTATTAGCCTCGCATGAACTTTCTACCATGATACAGAGATCGGCGCTGTAAGGAATACCGTGCCAAGAGCAAACGCGCAGCATGAGTCTTTGTAGCTGCATGCCTTCAGGCTTGCCATTGGGATGATGGCGCTCAGCACGTCGACACCAACCACCCGACACCGTAACCGTAGCCGAGATGTTCCTCATCTCGGCGTCTTTGCACGACGGAGCGCGCGTCGCCTTTGCCCCTGCCCTTGACCCTTGCCCCTCGAATGCTCTTAAGTGCGCCCGATAGTTAGCCGCTAAATCGAGTCGACCAAGGAGCGTGCGATGCGACTGATGCTGTTTGAGGGACCGGGAGCCGGTCAGGGCATTCGACTGGGTGTGCTGCGCGAGGACGGCGTCCACGACGTCTCGCGCGCAACCGTGGGTCTCGATGCCTCGACGCCACAGCAGCTAATGCAGGAAGTGATCGACGAGTACGACGCCCTGGCTCCAACTCTGGAGGAAGTCGCCGATGCTATCCTGCCGTTGCCCCTCGACATCGTGCGCATCCGTCCGCCCCTGCCGCGCCCCGGCAAGATCCTCTGCTGCATCGGCAACTACTGGGAGCACGAGCAGCGCGAGCCTCGCGCCCTCAACATGTTCCTCAAGAACCCCGACGCAGTCATCGGCCACGGCGACACCGTCGTGCTGCCGGAGTTCACCGACGCGCCCATCGCCGATGGCCCCGGTCCGTACGTCTTCCAGCACGAGGCCGAGCTCGGACTCGTCATAAAGGGCCCCGCGCGCAAGGTGTCGCGCGACAACTGGCGCAGCGCCGTCTTCGGCGTCACCGGCATGA
>Ga0247825_10001073_pt1 | contig 17846 bp, 16 predicted proteins | sample 13C_Vanillin_Day_FD_194413 | JGI IMG/M metagenome (GOLD analysis project Ga0247825, IMG submission 194413) | Soil microbial communities from agricultural site in Penn Yan, New York, United States - 13C_Vanillin_Day48 | ecosystem: Environmental > Terrestrial > Soil > Agricultural land | place... | reverse complement strand
CCTCATCTCCGACAGCAGGTAGCGCTGGTTGTCGATGGCGTTCAGGTCCACCTTCACCAGCATGTTGTTCAGGTAGAAGGAGTCCTTCACGCCCACCAGATCCAGCTTCCCCTCCTTGGAGATGATCTGGTTGACGATCTCCTGGAGCTGGGAGAGCGGCTTCTCGAAGACGGCGTTGTCCGGATCGTACATCTTCACGGACCGCACCAGCATGTAGAGCCCCGACACCAGCCCGCGTGCCAGCACCTGGAGCTTCTCCGAGTGGGCCCGGCCGTAGTTGTCCGCGCTGTCGGTCTGGGCTTGGGTGATCTTCAGATTCTCGGCCATGACGTCATGCCTCCTCGGACTGCACCGAGTCCCCGAACAGGGCCTTGCGTGTCTGGTACATCGCCTTGCGCGCCGCGGTGAGCACCTCCACCGGCTGCGACCTGTCCTCCACCACGCCCTGCAGCACCTTGTAGGTGTGGACGTTGCACGCCGTTGCCAGCCCCTGGATGACCAGCAGCTTGTCGTCCAACACCTTCTTCTTGTTCAGCAGCGAGGGCTTCATCGCCATCAGCTGCATCAACATCGCGAGCGCGTTGGGGACCCCCGTGGCGCCCAGCGCCCCATAGAGGGTGGCGCGCTCGTCCGGCGTCTTCTTCTCGAAGCCAGAATCCCTGACGAGCTTGAGCAGGTCCGCGTAGGCCTTCTCCGCGTCGAACTCCGGCAGCAGCCGGGCGGCCTGCATGCGCACCTGGGAGATGGGATCGTTGAGCAGCTCCGCGATCACCTTGCGCGACTCTCCGGAGTGGCTCAGGGCGAGGATGTTCATCACCTCCAGCTTCACCACCAGGTTCTTCCCCTTGAGCACCTGCGCGAACATCTTCAGCCGCTCCGGGTGCTGGCACTTCTCCAGGATGTAGACCATGTCGCGCACGGTCTGCGGCCGGTCCGACTGGAGCCGCATCACGAACGGATCCGGCCGCTCCTTGGCGAAGCCCGCCAGCACGTCGCACAGGAAGGCCCGGTTCTCCTGCAGCTCGATGGTCTCCAGCACCGTGAGCAGGGGGATGATGGCGTGCTCGTCCAGCGCCTGGAGGTAGCGGGTGATGTCGCCTGGGTTCTTCGGCCTCGCACGCTTGAGCGCCTCGCCCATCCGGATCAGGCGCTGCTCGTCCCCCATCTTCTGGATGAAGTAGGCCAGCAGCCGGCGGACGGGGCCGCCCTCGTCCTCCTCGCGCTGGGCCATGGCGCGCAGCTTGAGCACCATGTTGTTGATGGTGGCGTAGTCGTCCTGGATGAGCATGGCGTCCAGCAACTGGACGAAGATCTCCTCCAGCAGCGACACGTCATCCACGCCCCCCTCCATCACCTGGAAGATGGCGCTCACCACCTTGGGGAAGAGGCGTTCGTTCTCCTCTTCCTCGATCTCCTTCTGCAGCCGGGCCTTCAGCGCGTCCGAGGCGTACGTGCCCCCGATCACCACGCCGCGGATCTGATCGACGCCCTCCATCTGCGCGTCCAGATCCTCGGCGGACACGCGCGCGAAGCGCAGGTAGTCCTCCGAGTTCGATCGCAGGCGGGCGTAGAGGTAGCCCACCACCTTGTCCACCTCGACGGCCACCTCCTCGTCGGAGGAGCCGTCCATGGCGAAGCCCTCCACCACCACGTACTCCACGTGCTCCAGGCTTGCCTTCCACAGCTGGGCGAGCACGTCGTCCGCGCCGCGCTCCGGCTCCGAGAGCGCGATCAGGGTGAAGGTGACGAGCTCCTGCAGCGTCAGCCCCGGGCGGAAGATGAGCTGGCGGATGCCGTCGCGGAAGAACTTGTAGGGCAGCGGCGTGTCCTCGGAGAACAGCGCCTCGTTGTGCAGCAGGAAGTTCTGCTGCTCCACCTTCAGGGACAGCGGGCCGTGCTTCTCCGTGTACTCCTCAATGGCCTTCAGCGCGGAGTTCAAGAACTCGGGGTACTTCGCCTCGTTGTGGCGGTACATCCCGATCTGCTTGATGCCCTTGAGCAGCTGGAAGGCGAAGTTCCGCGCCAGATCCACCTTCTCGCGTACCACTGGATCCGTGGCGGGCTCCGAAGGTGTTTCAGGGGTTTTCTGAGGCGAGGCCATGCGTCCTGGGGCTGCGGGGGGAGGTGGGGGTAATCCCAAGTCTACCCGCTCACGCGCCCCAGGAGAGCCCCGTCACCCAAGAAACTCCAGGTGGGGTGTAGGGCGATGGCCCACCTGGTGCGTTGGATGAATCAGGAGGCTGCGGCAGCGGCTTCCGGGTCCACCTCGGCCATGAGCGCGGCCAGCTCCGCCTTGAGCTTGTCCTTGGCGCGGATCTCCAGCTGGCGGGCGCGCTCGCGCGAGAAGCCGAAGTGCTCGCCCAGCTCCTTGAGCGTCATGGGCCGCTCGTTCATCACGCGCTGCTCGATGATGAAGCGCTCGCGCGGATCCAGCCGCATCAGCGCCGTGCGGACACGGGCGTTGATCAGGCCTGCCTCTTCCTTGTCCGCGAACTCGTCATCCTGCGGCGCGCTGGCGCTGGCCACGAAGTCCACGTGGCTGTTGCCGCCGTCCTCGCCCATGGGGGCGTCCAGGGACAGATCCCGCCCGCCCATGCGCTGCTCCATCTCGCGCACCTCGCCGGGCTTCACGTGCAGCTTGCGGGCGATGTCATCCACGTTGACGACCTCGCCATCCGCGGAGCCGAACTTCTCCAGCTCACGGCGCGTGCGCGCCAGGCTGAAGAACAGCTTGCGCTGAGCCTGCGTCGTGCCGAGCTTCACCAATGACCAGGACTTGAGGATGTAGTTCTGGATGTACGCGCGGATCCACCACACCGCATAGGAGATGAGCCGGATGCCCTTGTCCGGATCGAACTTCTGCACCGCCTTCATCAGGCCGATGTTCCCCTCCTGGATGAGGTCGCTCATCTTGATGCCGTAGGAGCGATACTCGTAGGCGACCTTCACCACGAAGCGCAGGTTGCTGGTGACGAGCCGGTGGCCCGCGGCCAGGTCGCCCTTGATGAACTTGCGAGCCAGCGCCTGCTCCTCCTCCACGGTGAGAAGGGCGTAATGGTTGATCTCCGAGAGGTACATCGCCAGGGAGCCAGAGTTGGAAGACTGCTCGTGGGTGTTCTGCATGTTTCAGTTCTCCCGACGTGGGGCCCGAGGAGGCCCGGAGTATGGGTGGCGTCCGCTTGACGACCGCACGCTCCATGCCATGAGCAACCGCGGTGCCAGCCCCGCGCGTAAAAAATCCCCTGAGACTGCAAGGGGTTGACGTGGAGCCCCTCGCCACGGGGGGATCCACGGGTGTAAGCGTTACAGACCTCGTCCAGAAACCTCCGTGTCCTGACTTCCAACCCACTAACGAGGCGGAATCCAGACTGCCCTTGGGGACAATCCGGCTCGAGCGCGCGGCTGGAGAGGGAGCAGGGGAGCTCAGGAGGAGGTGTGCCGAGGCCTCGCCGAGGAGGCGGCGGCACGGCGAGCTTCCAGGTAGCTGCGAAGCGGCGTGAGCAGGCGGTCCGCCTCTCCGGGCGCGAGCGGGCGCTGCCCGAAGCGGGCCTCCAGGTAGCGCCGGGTCAGCGGGGCCAGCGGCTCGGCCAGGGAGTGCTGCTCACGGACGAGGCGCGCGGTGAGCTCCTCCAGCGCCTCGCCCTCCCGTGGGCGCACGCCCGCTTCGCGCAGCAGACGCTCGACAGTGTCCACCAGACGGGTGGCCGAGTGGGGCCTGGGCTCGGAGAGCCGCCTGGAGAGCACGCGCCACAGGGCGTAGGTGAGCAGGCCCGCGAGCAGCGCCACGCCCCAGATGCGCGCCGGGGGCAGGCGAGCCGATGATCGGCCGGGATCGCGTGGTGGACGGACGAGGCGCTCGGCCACCGCCAATTGATCCCTCAGTGAGAACTCGATGACAGAGGAGCGCCAGCTCGACTCCAGCGCTTCATACAGCCCGGTGAGGAGCTGGAGCGCCGCCATGGACTGGCTGGAGCGGTTGGCCGGAGGCGTCGCGTCCAGCGTGACGAAGCCGCGCCCCGGAACGAGCACGTGCGTCCAGGCGTGGGCATCCCCGGCGCGGAGGATGTAGTCCTCGTTCGAGCGCTCACCTCCAAAGAAGCCCGAGGCCAGCCGCGTGGAGATGCCCTGGGTGCGCAGCATGATCGTGAGCGCGGTGGCGAAGTGTTCGCAGTGGCCCGCCTTGCGCACGAAGAGGAAGTCCGCGAGCGGATCGTCCACCTCGCCGCCCAGCTCCAGCGTGTACTCGTACTCGCTCTGAAGCCAGGCGGACAGCTTCCGCGCGGCGGCCAGCGGCTCCTTCTCGCCGCCGAGCACCTGGGCGGCCAGCTCAGCCACGCGAGGATCCAGCCGGTCCGGCAGCGCCAGGAGCTGGCCTTGTTCGGGCTCGGTGAGCTGGGTAGAGGCATCCTCGTCCGGAGGCAGGCTGGTGGCCTCGTAGGAGTAGGCGAGGGCGTTCTCCGTGAAGCGCACCTCGCCGCCTCCGAGCAGCACCAACGAGGTGCGCCGGCTCCCGCCCTCCCCATGCGCCACCGCGTTGCCCATGCGCGTGGGTGTCTCCAGCGCCACCAGCGTCTGCGCGCCATACGCGGGCAGAAGCTCGATCCGCTGATGGACGGAGCGCTCGCCGCCGGGCCGCAGCGTCACCTGGGTGCGCCTGCGCCGGGAGGTGCCGATGCTCGTCCACTCCTGCCCGTCAAAGGTGTCATAGGTGTGGGCCAGCCAGTACGCGCCGAGCTGCTCCGCGCGGGGATCCGGCGTGAGGTGGGCGCGCAGCACCACGCGGGGGTTGCTCTTGAGTGTCCCCGTGCCGCCCAGGCGCACTGTCTCCGAGAGGCCCGTGGTGGCGCCCAGCCCCGGGCTGGTCCGCCGTGGGGCCATGTTCCAGCTGAGGCGGGGAAAGAGCAGGAAGAAGGCCGCTGCGGCGAGCACCGCGAAGCTCAAGCCCACCGAGAGCGGGCGCACCACCGCGCGCACCGGCAGTGGCTCACCCTCGGGGACGGTGGCCTCCACCACGGCCAGGGCCATCGCCATGCTGGCGCAGACGCAGAAGGCCACCAGGAAGACGGCGAAGAGCATGTCGCCGGAGAGCGCCGCGCCGCCCGCCACCATCAGCAGGCTGGTCAGCAAGACCTGCCCATCCGTGCGCACGTCCGGTATGGACAGCATCCGGTGGGCGGCGAGGAGGCCCGCGAAGGAGCACGAGGCCACCACGGGATCGAGAAACCCCCGGGCCGCGAAGAAGCCGAGCACGCCCGCCGCTCCCAGCAGCAGCACCGCGGTGACCGTGCGGCTGGCGAACGGACGCCAGCCCAGCAGCGCGCACACCCACGCCAGGCCGAAGAGGGCGAGCGTCCACGCGGGCAGCTGCCCGGACACCGCCATGGCGCCGAACGCCGCCCCGGCGCTTAGATCGCGCAGCAGCAGCCGCAGCCGGGAGGGAGCGCTCATGCCGCCTCCTCCTGCTCCTTCTGCTTCTCACGCAGCGCCTCGAAGCCCACCCATGCCAGGGCACGGAGGATGCGCCGCTCCTGAGTGGGGCCTCCAGCGGGGCGCAGCTGCTCGCCCAGCGTCTCCAGGCCTACCTCGTTGCCTGTCTCGAGCAGCTCGTGGCTGATCGCGGCCACCTCCTCGCAGCGGCGCTCCAGCGCATCGCCAGAGAGGCCACCGTCCACGGTGAGCACGTACGTGCGGCGCTCCTCGCGCTCGCGCTCCACCTTGAGCAGCTTCCCCATGGCGGCGCTCTTGCGCCAGTGCACGCGGCGCGCGTCCTCGGTGGGGCCCAGCTCGCGCAGGCCAGCCACGTCTCCGGTGCCGTCGTTGCGGCGTGGGGTGCTCGCGTCTCCGAAGTGGCCCTGCCGCGAATCGCCGGGCAGCTGGCATGCATAGCCACGCCGTGGGTACACCAGCAGCGTGCCCTCCAGCTCGAAGACCCGCGTCTTGGCGAAGAGACCCAGCGGCCAGGTGGTGGTGACCCGTACGCCGCTCAGCCGCAGGGGGCCGCGGCTGGGGGCGGTGAGGTCCGCGCGGACGACGTGCTCCACTCCCTCACGCAGGAAGCCCACGCGCCCCTCGCCCGTGAGCGGCGCGTCCGCCTCGGCCACGGTGAGGGCGAAGGCGTGTCCCTGGCGGCGAGTGAGGGCCCAGCGGAAGGCGAAGGGCTCGCCAGCGAAGGCGGACTCGATGCCCAGGCGGCGGATGCGCAGGTGGCGCAGGCAGCGCTCGGAGAGCACACCGGACACCACCACCATGGACAGCAGCAGGCCCAGCACCAGGTAGAGCAGGTTGTTGCCGGTGTTGAGCGCGCCCAGGCCCACGCCGAATGTCACCACGAGGTAGGTACGGCCCGTGCGCGTCACCTTCAGGGTACGCGGAGGGCGGAGCAGGACGCGCAGCCGCGCCCAGAAGGCCTGGAGCCAGGCCCTCACCGGGGCGCTACCACCTTCCGGGAGAGCTCCTCGAGCAGGTGGGAGGACTCTTCCCGGGCCGCCGCGCCTTGCACGTTGCTGCGCAGCACGAGCCGGTGCGCCAGGCACGGCACCAGCACCGCCCGCACGTCTCCCGGCGTCACGAAGTCACGTCCCTCCCAGAGGGCGTGGGCCCGGGCCGCGGAGCCCACCGCCAGCACCGCGCGAGTGGAGGCGCCGCGCTCGATGTCTCCGTGCTCTCGCGTCGCCTGGGCCAGCCGCACCACATACTGCGCGACGGCGTCGTCCATCCGCAGCTCCGCGGCGAGCGCGCGCAGGCCGATCAGCTCCTCGGGCCCCGTCACGGGCTCCAGCGCCTCCACGGGAGGGGTGCTCCCACGCGTGGTGAGCAGCCGCGCCTCGACCTCGGCCGCCGGGTGCCCCAGCGACAGCCGCATGAGGAAGCGATCCAGCTGCGAGTCCGGCAGCGGGTACGTGCCGGTGAGATCCAGCGGGTTCTGCGTGGCCACCACCGTGAAGGGGGCGGGCAGCGGATAGGTGTTCCCGTCCAGTGACACCTGGCCCTGCGCCATGCCCTCCAGCAGAGCGGACTGGGTGCGCGGCGGGGCGCGGTTGAGCTCATCGGCCAGCACGAGCTGCCGGAAGATCGGACCCTGGCGGAAGGAGAACGTGGCGCTCGCCGCGTGGAACACCTGCGCGCCCAGGATGTCCGCGGGCATCAGATCCGCGGTGAACTGGATGCGCGCGAAGCTCAGCCCGCAGGAGCGCGCCAGCGCCTCGGCCAGGGTCGTCTTGCCCACGCCCGGCACATCCTCCAGAAGCACGTGGCCCCCGGCGATCACGCAGGTGACGGTGAGGCGGGCTTGGAGCTCCTTGCCTTGCACCACGCTCGAGAGGTGGGCGGCGATCCGCTCCATGGCCGAACGCGCGGAGGCGAGGGTAGGGGCCTGGGTGAGGGCACGAGCAGGTTGGTTCATCTGTCGGCCCAGTCTACCCGAGGCGTCCGCCCGGAGGGGCACCTTGCCGGGTGGCGGGGCCTTTCAGCCTGCCTGCCGCCCAGCCAGGCCTGCTTCAGGCAAGGATCTCTTCAGGGGTGTAGTACGCACGCGGCGTTGAGCCCGTGCTCACCCCGAAATAACGGAACATCCTCTCGTGGTGCCCGGCCAGCCCGCGGAACTGCACCTTGCGGCCTGGAAGATCCTTCGTCAGGACCACCACCGCCGTGTCCTTGAACTCTCGCAGGTGGGTGAAGTCCAGCACCACCTCCCGCGAGCCGAGCGCCTCCAGAGAGTGACGCAGCTGCGACGCCGTGCGCCAGTCCAGCGTCCCCTCGAGCCGGAGGGTGATGCGCCCTGCGAGCTCTTCCTGGTGGATCTGCAGCCCCGCCATGATGGTGTTCTCCCTTGGTGCCAGCTGGTCAGCAAGCCATCCTCGGATGGCTTGGGTGTCTCGTTTTGCAATTTCCGGACCACCATGTGTTCCAAAAACTCTTGGAATTTCCGGGGGGTGGCCGTGTACGGCCGGGACAATTCGCGCAAAGCGGGAGATTTTGCAGCCCCCTCCGGAAAGATTTGCACCGAGTGTCCTGCAACGAGCTATCGAGCTGTTGCGCAGCCGTCAGCCCTGGCTGCCGTTCGTCTGCTGCTGAGCACGAAGGGTCAGCTCGCGATCCTGCTGGGCCTTCAGCTTGCGGAACTCGCCCACCACCTTGGAGGGGTAGCCCTTGATGAACTTCTTGCGGCTCTCGCGCTTGGCGAGGATCTTCTTGGCCAGGCCCGGCCCCGCGTTGTAGGCGACCAGCGCGTGCTCAATGGAGCCGAAGCGCTTGATGAGGTCGGCCAGGTACGCGGTGCCCAGCTCGATGTTGGTCTCCGAATCGAAGAGGTTGGTGGAGCGCCCCAGCCGGATGCCCGCCTTGTCCGCCAGATAGGTGCCGGTGTCTGGCATCACCTGCATCAGCCCCATGGCGCCCACGTGGGACACCGCGTAGTTGTTGAACGAGCTCTCGCAGCGAATGACGGCGACCACCAACATCGGGTCCACGTTGTTGCGCTCGGCCTCGCGGACGATCGCCACCGCCAGCCGCCGCTGCTGACGGGCTGGCAGGCGGGAGGCCTTCACCGCCTCCACGACGCCCAGGTGCAGCGCCTGCTGGTAGTACACCTCATCCTCGTACTCCTGGAGGCGCGTGCGCACGTCCCGGAGCTCGGCCTCGCGCTGGGCCAGCTTCGCGCGCAGCTCTTCGAGCGCGGGACTCTCCACCACCGACCCTGCCGGCCATGGCTGAACGAAGTGGGGGACCGCCGCCCCGGTCAACATCGCCGCCGCCGCCACCGCCACCATCCAACGCCGCATGTCCTACCTCCACCTGTCCACCTGCGCGCCGACTTCCGCGCCCCCAGACTTCTGCGGCTCCCTCAAGCACCTGGCATGCCAGCGCCACAGGTGCTGCCCATGTCATTAAGATCCTGGGAAAGCGAGGCCCTGGAAGGGGCCTAGAGAGGGCGAAGGGAGGCGGTAGAAATGCCCGGGTGTGGAAGGGTTTTTCCCACGTCGGGATGATCGGGAGCACTGGCACGGCGATCTCGAGGCCTTGTCGTGGCACGAGAGGATTCCTAGCTTGCCCCGCATCCGACGGGTGGGGTGTGGCCAGGAGGGCGGCGGCGTGTTCTGGACGATGAGCATCATCCTCTTCGTGTTGTGGGTGCTGGGAATGATCAGCGGCTCCACGGAGGGGTACTGGGTTCACCTGTTGTTGGTCTTCTCGCTGGTGGCGCTGACCCTGGCGGTGGCTCAGCGCGGGCGGCGGTTGGTGGCATGAGCGCGCCGGAACGGCTGGAGGTTGCGCTGCCTCGGGATGTCTCTGGCTTCGTGCGCCGGCAGTGTCCCACGTGCCTGCGCATCTTCAAGACGCGCCCGAGCCGCTTCGATGCCCGGATCCTCCAGCGCCGGTTGCTGGTGCTCTTCCCCTTCGAGAATCCGCACGAGGGTTACGAGCCCGTGCCCACGTGGACCTGCTTCTACTGTGGGCAGCGGGCCGAGGCCGATGAGTTCCTGGTGCGCGACCATGTGACGTACCTGGAGGAACTGGCGAAGGGGCTGGCCAACCACGTGCGCTACGAGCAGCTCGCCCACGTGACGCGCACGCTGTCACAGAATCCGCGGCCCACCTTTGTCGTGGTCACCCCGGAGGAGCTGCCCCGGTACATGCCCCCGGAGCCCGAGGATCTCCGCCCCATCCACCTGGTGTGCTGCGCGGACGAGGTGAAGGCGCTGTGGGACTGGGATGGGCCGTTCTACTGCCCGCGCTGCGGCGCGCACCACGGGGGCTTGAGCGGCCGGCAGCAGATCCACCTAGAGTTCATCCAGGAGTAGACGCCACCCTCGGGCTCGGAGCAGGCTCTCCGGCCCATGCGGATGGCACGACTCGCGGTCCCGCTGGCCCTGCTGCTGGGGGCAGGCGTGGCCCGCGCGCACGACGCGGACATCATCTATACGCAGGTCCGGCGCACCCAGGCGGAGGCCTCCGAGGTGCGCGTGCTGCTGACCATGACAGCGAGCACGCTGAGCCTGGTGCTGCCCGCCGACGCGGACGGAGATGGAGCCGTCTCGCAGGCGGATCTGGACGCTCGACGCGCTGCGCTGGAGGTGGGGCTCTGGGACGCCCTGCCGCTCACCGCCGGCGGAGCACCGTGCACTCGCAAGGAGCACACCGCCCGGGAGCGCGAGACGTACGTCGAGCTGACCGCCACCTATCAATGTCCGCCGGGGCCACTGCGGCAGACGTACACGGTGCTCTCCCTGCTGCCGCCCAACTACCAGGTGGTGCTGGGCTCCTTCGGTGAGGGCGGCCAGCTCTTCGCGGACGCGCAGCGGCCCACCCTGGACATCCCCGAGCGGGGCCCGGCCACTCCCAGCGCCTTCTCGCCAGGGTTCGGCGGCTGGATCCAGCTGGGGATGAAGCACATCTTCGAGGGCATCGATCACCTGGCCTTCCTGCTGGCGCTGCTGCTGGTGGGAGGGAGCCTCAAGCGGGTGCTGTGGATGGTGACCTCCTTCACGGTGGCGCACTCGATCACGCTGGGCGCCACGGCGCTGGGCTTCATCCTGTTGGATCCGCAACGCACCCGCTGGGTGGAGGCGGCCATCGCCGTCTCCATCATCTATGTGGCAGTGGAGAACCTGCTGCTGCGCGAGCACCGCCACCGCACCCTCATCACCTTCCTCTTCGGGCTGATCCACGGCTTTGGCTTCGCCAGTGTGTTGGGGGCCTATGGCCTGGGAGAGCAGGTGGCCTCCGGCCTTCTCGGGTTCAACCTGGGCGTCGAGCTGGGGCAGGCCCTCATCGTCATGGCCTTGCTGCCGCTCATCCGGCTGATCCAGCGCAGGCCCAAGGTCAACCTGTGGACGATCCGCGTGCTCTCAAGCGTCATCCTCTGTGCGGGAGCCGGATGGTTGGTGCAGCGCCTCGGTTGAATCCTTGAGATCCCATCCCTAAGTTGCCGCGAAGGTTGATGGTAGGGAAAAGGGGGACGCTGATGGGAGCCAGGCATACTCGCTTGGCGGCCGCGCTGGCCGCGGCCTGGGAAGCCGAAGTGGTCTCGGCGCGACGCATGACGGCGTTGGCTGAGCGCGTGGGAGATCCGCGTGCGCGCGCGCGCCTGATGGTGCTCGCGGCGTTCTGCCGGGCCCACGCCTCCCGGCTGCTCGCCCGCCTGGCGGCACTGGGACGCGGGCCGCTGCCGGTGCCTCCGGAGGATGTGGAGGTCAGCGCGGACCTGGCCCACGAGCTTCGCAGGGAGGGAGCGTTCGCCCGCACTGCGGCCGCCCGTTACGAGGGCACCGCGGAGATGGCCCGTCAGCATGCGGATCTGTCCTCCGCCTGGGTCTGCGAGCTCAACCGCACCGAGGAGCAGGATCGCTCCCGTGAGCTGCTCTCCCTGGCCGAGGGTGTACTGCCACCCGTGGGGCTGGACGACTCCGCGGCGGCGGCGCCGGCTGACACCTAGGCTCGTCCTGGGCCTGTCCGCTGTACACCTGCTGACAGGCCGTATGCCTTGGGCGTATGAATGCGCCCATGGCGAAGGAGAGCTACGACGATCTCATCTTCAACCTCGGCGATCTGGCGCGCGACCGGCTGGCTGGGAAGCCGAACTGCCCACGCACCATGGACCGTGTGTACCGGGCTGAGGAGGCACTGCTGGCCCGCCGGGACGAGCTGGCGGCGCTCGAGCAGGAGATGAATGACGAGGACGCGGCCTGGCAGGAGTACCTCGCCCAGGAGGAGCAGGAGAAGGCCGAGCTCCAGGCCATTGTCCGGAAGTTCAAGAAGGCCGTGGACGCCATCGAGGGCAAGGTGAAGGAGATGCGCAAGGGGCTCTCCTCCAAGCGCGCCGAGCTGCGCTATGGCAACGAAGGCCTGAAGAAGATGGAAGCGAAGATCCACGACATGGAGATGGAGCGCCGGGATCCGCAGGCGATCGCCACCGCGCGCGAGAACCTGAAGAAGAACCGGCTCAAGCTGATGCGGCTGGCCCGGGACATCGAATCCGTCCAGATCGAGCTGGATCAGGCCCTCACCCCCATCCCCGGCCAGCCCGGCGCGCAGGGCATCCTGGCGCACAAGCGCCTGCTGGAGCTCCAGGACCAGGCGGAGGACCGCAAGATCGCCTTCGATGAGCGGATGGCCGAGATCGACGGGGCCATCGGCCAGAAGGAGCAGGAGATCCAGGCTGCGGAAGACTACCTGGACCAGGCGTTGTTCCTGCTCGGCGAGGATGTCTACAAGCAGCGCATAGCGGATGCGCAGCTCGCGCCGTTCTACCCGAGACTCGATCGCGCCAGGTGAGGGCGCGATCCGCTCTCGGTGCTTGACGCGAGGGGCGTGTCTGCTAGATTGCGCCGCTTCCTGCTGCCCCGGGGCAGATAAACGGGCCAAGCAGCGGATTTCATTGAGTTTTTCTGCGCCACGCGCGCTCGCAGTGAGGATGACGTGAAGGGTCTCATTGGCAAGAAGATCGGCATGACCCAGGTGTTCAACGACGAGGGCAACCTTGTCCCGGTCACCGTGATCGACGTGAACAGCTGCCAGGTGGTGGGCAAGCGGACGCCGGAGAAGGATCAGTACTCGGCGGTGACGCTGGGCTTCGGCGAGGTCCGCGCGAAGTCGCTGACCAACGCTCAGCAGGGGTTCTTCAAGAAGAGCAACGCCCCGCTGCGCCGTCACCTGAAGGAGTTCCGGGTGACGCCGGATGACGCCGCGAAGTTCAACGTGGGCGATCCGGTGAAGGCGGATCTGTTCGCCAAGGGTCAGCTGGTGGACGTGACGGGCACCACCAAGGGCCGCGGCTTCCAGGGCGTCATGCGCCGGTGGAGCTTCAAGGGCTCGCAGACGAAGACGCACGGTACGCACGAGTATCAGCGTCACCCGGGCGCCATCGGTCAGCGTAAGACGCCGGGCCGCACCTACCCGAACAAGAAGATGCCGGGCCACTACGGCGTGGAGCAGGTGACCACGCAGAACCTGACCGTGGTGGATGTGGACGTGGAGAAGGGCCTGCTGCTGATCAAGGGCGCCATCCCGGGCCACGCCGAGGCCATCGTCTACGTGAAGCCCTCCGTGAAGGTCTCGCTGCGCGAGCAGCACAAGGCCGCCAAGGCCGCCAAGTAGTCCACTGCGGCTGACTTACAGTACCCACACCCCGTCTGGAGCCCCCCAAGGGTTCCGGCGGGGTGTTCGTTTTTCCGGGATGCCCTCAAGGGGGCAACCAGGCGGTTCTGTCAGCTTGCCCAGATCTGGGCGTAGTAGTCTCAGAGCGCCGCTCGCGGGACTGCGATGCGACTTCCGAACCGAGCATTTAGAGCTTGACTAGCTGGTCGTGTCCTCACTCCCCGAGCGGCGCTTGTACCCACCCGAGCGATCGGGCCCTGGGAGGTCGTCGTGAAGGAGCTGGCAGTCGCGCTGCGTGCCGAGCAGGTCGCCCGTGAGGACCTGGTGATGTTCGTCAATGCGTGCTTCTCCTGCACGGGGCAGCACGAGTTCTACAATGATGCGCGCGGGCAGGCCGTCTCCATCGAGTTCCTGCACGAGTACATCCTGGGCAACTACCGTCGGCTCTACACCCGCACGCTGGCGGCGGGCATCAACCACTTCAACCGGGCGCAGATCGTCCTCAACCTGCTGGCCACCGGCCGTGACACGCCGGCTGCGGACCGGCGCGAGGAGGGAGCGCTGATCGCAGCCACGCTCCGCGCGCTGCCGCCTCCCCGGGCCTACCGCGTGCTGGAGCTGCTGCGCTCGCGGCGCATCAACAACCGCCGCTCGCGCGCGATCATCCGTGAGTTCGTGGCGGGGCGGCCGGACCCGGACTTCGACGCGGTGAAGTACCGCTCCAAGCTGCGCTCGGCGGTGGTGCACGCGCACCTGAAGCTCGGGGACGAGCGGGGCCCGTTCCTGTTCCACGGCTGGCGCAAGCGCGTGTACACCCGCCCGCTGCTGGAGAAGTTCCGCCAGGCCCATTACACCCAGGAGGCCCTCTTCGAGCTGCCCTTCACCATCGCCGAGGGGCTGGCCTACAAGCACGGCATCCCCCGCGCGGTGTTCCTCGAGCGCATCGACTCGCGCCTCACCCAGGCCGAGCGGCTGCGCCTGCAGGGATCCGCCGCTCGCGCGGACGGCACGGAGCTCTCCGTGGATCTCTCGCGGGTGCCGCTCACCCGGCTTGCGCTGTACGCGCTATCGCTCTCGCCTCAGGCACGGCAGGAGCGTCGTGCGGAGCTGCACGGCGCGCTCGTGCAGACCACAGCGAGGACGCTGGGGCGGGCTCCGCTCACCCTGGGCCGGGTTGCCGCAGTGCTGGACAACAGCTACTCCAGCTCGGGCTCCCACGAGAAGCGCCGCCGCCCGTACGGGGTGGCGCTGGCCTCGCACTACCTGCTGAGCGCCGCCGCCCGGGAGTATCGCGCCTTCTGGACGACGCCTGTCGAGGATCCGCTCCTGAACAAGCCTCGGGGGCAGACCGACCTGGCCACGCCGCTGCTCGATGCGCTGGAGTGGGGGCCGGATCTGGTGGTTGTCGTCTCCGACGGCTACGACAATGGGCCTCCCAACGCGGTGGCGGATCTGACCCGCATCTTCCGCACCAGGCTGGATCCCGGGCGCCGCACGTCCATCATCCACGCCAACCCCGTGTTCGACTCGGAGCTGTTCGCTCCGCGCGGGCTGGGGACCAGCGTGCCCACGGTGGGCGTGCGGGACGCGGAGGATCTGCCGACGGTGCTCGGCTTCGCGCGATTCGCTGAGGGCGCGGCCCCCCTGTCCGAGTTGGAGTACTACCTGGCGGCACGCGTGCGCGTCCTGCTCGAGCGTGATGCGCGCAAGCGGGGCGTGCCCTCGCCGCTGGGCCCCGAGGTTTCACCGCAGGGCCTCCCCGAGGAGGCAGAGCCCTCCTTGGAAGAGGAGGAGGTGTGAGATGGGACGTGGCAGCGCGGTGAAGAAGCAGCTTGGCCTCCAGGGCCTGCGCGTGGCGCCTTCTCAAGTGTACGGCAACTTCCGTCTGGTGCCCGTCCTGAGGGACATGGTGCGGGGAGACCTGCGCATGACCCAGCGCAAGTACAAGGATGACCTCGCCGTCGTCTCGCTGGGAGGCGAGCCGATGGCGCCTGGGCTCAAGTACGCCTCGTACATCCCGCACGGGCTGGTGATGTCCTGGGACAAGCAGCAGGTGGAAGCGGCGGTCGAGACGCGGCTGACCAAGCCCGACGGCAAGCAGCTCAAGGTGGGCCCCTTCTCCCTGCGGGTGATGCACCGGATGGTGCGCCGCGAGGATCGCCAGCAGCTGCGCCTCCTGCCGCTGCACCTGGCGATGGAGGGCTTCCTGGCCCTGCACTTCGCGGGGCCTGAGATCGCCTGGCACGAGTACTCGCGGGAGTCACTGTCCCGTGGGCTGAGCCCGCGCATCGAGCAGTCGGTGCCTGGGTGGGCCAACGCGGCGTTCGCACAGGCGTTGCGGGTGTTCGAGATCCACGAGCAGCAGGTAGGCATGCTCATCTACCGGGCGGACGTGCTGCTGTCGGCCTTCATCCTGGCGCACCCGGACGATTACCGTGCGCTGCACCAGCCCATGCTGGAGGACTTCTACGGCGAGCTGCTGTTGCAGTACGGCTTTCTGGAGGAGGTCACCCCATTGGGAGGCTCCATCCATGAGCAGCGGGTGTCCTCGCTGAAGGATCTGCGAGCGGAGGTCGCTCGCCTGCGTCAGGACTGGGCGGACTTTGTCCAAGACGTCATGGGAGAAGGGCTGCTGAAGACGGATGTCACCGCGACGCCCGTCTACGAGGCGGGCCCGTTCACCCTGGAGCGGTTCATCACCAGCCTGGAGCCGTCAGCGGAGAACCATATCGGCGAGATGATCCTCCGCGAGGAGGACGGCACGATCGAGTACCTCAAGACGTACCGTCTGTCGGCGGCACAGACGCGCCGGGCCTATCTGCTCAAGCAGCTGGCCGCGGCGGGGTGGAACCTGGACGATGCGGCGCTCAACCTGAGGACCACAAAGGCGGAGCTGATCGTGCGCATCCACAACGCCGGGTTCGATCACCTGTTCAAGCCAGAGGTGCTGGAGCAGGCCCAGCGTCATCAATCCCGGCGCTGAACAGGGCTGGAGAGCATGTCCGTTATAGCGGACGTATCTGGTGCTTGCTGTCACAGCGGTTGTCCGTTATATTGGAGGACAAGCGCCGTTTCTGTTATATTGGACGCATCCAAGATGAAGGCCTGTTGCCGCTGTTGTTGCACCGCTCCCTGTCGGCAGTGAACACCGATCGAACGCGAAGCTTGTGTTCGGTCGGCCAGAAGCGTCTTACGCACCCGCGGTCAACTGAGCCCATCTCTCTATGTCTTCACATGTGCCCATGAGCGCTTCGCGCGCTGTCCACGTCTTTCTCTCGCTGTGGCTTGGAATCGGGACCATCGCCCAGGCCCAGGACAAGGACTCGGCCAAGCCACCTCCCAGTGTCACTGCGGAGCCCGGCCGTGGAATCGTGGTGAAGTCCGCGGACAACCGCTACTCTCTCGGTCTCCGGGCGCGCATCCAGCTCCGAGATACGTTCACCCACTTCGGCGATAGCGACACCAACGAGATCAACGTCAGGACGCTCCGTCTCGTCGTGAGCGGGAACGTCCTCTCGCCAGAGCTGAAGTACACCATCCAGCTCGCCTTTGGGGGCAACGACTTCGATACCGGCAGCAACTCGCCGATATTCGATGCCTACTTGGACTACACCCGCTTCCGCGACCTCAACATCCGCGTTGGGCAGTTCTTCGTGCCCTTCGATCGGGCCCGCACCATCCGCGAGTTCGCGCTGCAGTTCGTGGATCGTCAGTTGGTGGTGCGAGAGCTGACCCTCGACCGCGACGTGGGAGTGATGCTGTCGTCCACCAACCTCTTCGGGTTGAATGAGCTGCTCGGCTATCAGTTCTTCCTCGGCGGAGGCGACGGGCGGAATCGCTTCGGGCCCTATCCCGTGGGGCCGATCACCGTCCTCCGGCTGGCGGTGCGGCCCTTCGGCACCTTCGATGACGATCAAGAGGGAGACCTGACCCGTGGGGAGAAGCCAAGGCTCGCGGTGGGTGCTGCGGCCGCCTACAACTATCGGACCTCGCGCGCCCAGAGCACCTACGGCACAGCCTTCACCCTCGGGACGGCCAATTACACCCACCTGGCTGCGGATCTGGTGTTCAAGTACCGAGGCCTCTCGGTGCTGGCCGAGGGCCTCTGGAGGAAGGCCAGCGACGATGTGATCGAGAAGGAAGTCAATGGCACCCTCAACACCGAGCCGACCCGCTCGGGCTATGGCTACTTCGTGCAGGCCGGCATGATGCTGAACTCGGAGCTGGAGGTGACTGCTCGTTGGGACAAGCTCTTCGCCTTGGGCGCCACGGACCCTCAGCTGCAGCAATTGGTGCGGACACAAGGCAAGCAACTGGGCGCGGGCCTCAACCTCTACCTGAATGGCCACGCCTTGAAGGTGCAGGGCGACTACTTCTACATCTTCGGCAGCTCGGGCGATCCACGGCATGTGGCGCGCCTTCAGCTCGACGCCAGCTTCTGAGCCCAAAGTCGAAAGGCCCGGCGCTCTTTGGAGTCACGGGGCGCAAAGTCCTGCAGGTCGCGCTGTTACCGGCTAACGCCTTGTCCCCCAGCTGGCCGGGCCAGAGGATCCGCGAACTCGCGACGGTGCGCCCACTCGTCACGGGCTCGGGCTTCCGCTACCTCCTCCCAGAGGGAGGGTAACGGCCAGCGCTCCAGGGCCGCCATGTCCGCGGCGTTCCGAAGATCCCTGGCCGCTTCCAGTAAACGCGCCACGCGCTCGCGTTCACCTTCGTTCCCCAGGTCTGTGGCCCCCTGCTCCATGAGCTGG
>Ga0247825_10001072_pt1 | contig 17861 bp, 12 predicted proteins | sample 13C_Vanillin_Day_FD_194413 | JGI IMG/M metagenome (GOLD analysis project Ga0247825, IMG submission 194413) | Soil microbial communities from agricultural site in Penn Yan, New York, United States - 13C_Vanillin_Day48 | ecosystem: Environmental > Terrestrial > Soil > Agricultural land | place... | reverse complement strand
CGATGGAGCCGTCCGGGTTCGTCAGCGACGCCAGCATCTTGGCCAGCCCCATCACCGGATCCGGAATGGGCCCGCCCCACATCCCCGAGTGCACCGCCTGCTTCAGCCCCCGCACCTCCACCTCGATCGTCACCAGCCCGCGCAGCGCCGTGGTGATCGACGGCAGCCCCACGTCGAAGTTGGACGTGTCCGTCAGCACGATCGCGTCCGCCTGCATCAGCGCCTTGTGCTTCTGCAGGAACGCCGTGAGGTGATCGCTGCCCACCTCCTCCTCGCCCTCGATGATCACCTTCACGTTGAGCGGCAGCGAGCCCGCACCCTTCAGCCACGCGTCCACCGCCGACGTGTGCACAACGATGCCGGCCTTGTCATCCGCCGCCCCGCGCCCGTACAGGCGCCCGTCCCTCAGCTCCGGCTCGAACGGCTTGCTCTTCCACGCGCTCTCGTCCCCCGGCGGCTGCACGTCGTGGTGCGCGTACAGCAGCAGCGTCGGCTTGCCCGGCGCCTTGAGCACCTCACCGTAGACATAGGGGTGCGCTCCCTCGATTTCGAGGAGCTGCACATTTTCAAAGCCACGGTCCCGCAGGAGCTTCGCGGTCGCTTCGGCACTCCGGCGTACCTGGGCGGGATCAAACCCGGAGAAGGAGACGCTGGGGATGCGCACCAGGGTCTTGAGATCTTCCAAGTACGCGTTCTTCTGGGACTCGAACCGGGCAAGGGCTTGGTCGATGGGCATGGAACGTTCCATATCGCAAAAGCCTCGCCCCGTGCGCTCGCCTTCGCAGACGAGTGATGCTTCCCCCGGTTATCATGCGCCCATGTCCGACGCTCCGACCTTGCTCCTCGTGGATGATGACAACTTCGTCCGGCGAATCCTCAAAGACACCCTGGCAGAGACCGGCATCGAGCTGAGGCTGCTCGAGGCCTCGGATGGCGAAGAGGGTCTGGCCATCGCCGCCCGTGAGAAGCCCGCACTGATGTTCCTGGATCTGTTCATGCCCCGGCGCAGCGGACTGGAGGTGCTCGCAGCGATGAAGCAGACCTCGCCGGGCACGCGGGTGCTCGTCATCAGCAGCATGGACGCCGAGCCTGTCGTGGAGCAGGCCCTGGCCGCGGGGGCCGTGGGCTTCGTGGGCAAGCCCTTCCACCCCTTGGAGATCGCCTCGGCCGTCCGGCAGGCCCTTGCTCATTCCTAAGAGGGCTGCCTCATGACGAGCTCCTATTGGATTGGCGATGACGCCGGCCGCGTCCTGGGCCCGCTGACCCTCCAAGCGCTGAGAGAGCTGATCGGCTCGGGGCGCATGAAGAAAGTCACCCGCGCCTCGCGCGATGGCAGCACCTGGGTGTCCATCCAGGACTTCGACGAGGTGAAGGACCTGGTCGCCGCCGCGAAGCCCACACCTCTCTCCGACAAGCAGCGGGCCGAGCAGCTCCGGGCCCAGCTCCGTCAGCTGCAGGCCTTGAAGACACCGCAAGAGATCTTCGGCGCCAGGCCCGGCGCCAACCTGGACGAGGTGCGCCTGGCCTTCTTCAAGGTGGCCAAGCGCTTCTCGCCGGACCACCTGCCGCCCGAGAGCGCGCCGGAGCTGCGCCGGGCCACGCAGGAGCTCTTCGACTTCCTCTCGCAGAAGATGCGCGAGGCCGAGGCCGCCCAGCCACCCCCGCCCCAGGGCACGCCGCCTCGTGGCGCCACGCCGGTGAGGGGCTCGGCGGTGGTGGGAGCCCGCGCGGTTCCCCCCGGCTCGACCGGGCCGTTCCCCCCGGCCTCGCCCGTGGCCACTCCCGTCCGCAAGCAGGTGGCCGCGCCCACCTACTCGAGCGAAGAGTTCGTGGGCCTTCAGCTGCGCACCCACAATGATCAGGTCCATGCCGACATCCACGTCACCGCGCGGAACCTGGGCATGTTCACCGAGCACCGGCTCATCAACCTGACCTCGGGCGGGCTCTTCATCCACACCCGGCGGCCGTTGAGGCTGGGAACGAAGGTGAACCTGACGCTGCACTTCGAGCAGCCGTCGCGCACCATCGAGCTGCGCAGCGCCGTCATCTGGGAGCACGCGCTCGATGATGGCAAGCAGCCCCAAGGCTACGGACTGGGCCTCGCGGGGCTGCGGGCAGAGGAGAAGACCTTCCTCCAGGAGTACGTGAGGACACACTACAAGCCACCGAACCTCGCGTAGAATGGCCCCCGTGCCCACCGGCTCCGAGTACCGGCCGCTCGAGATTCTCCCTCTCCCCATCGCCATCGTGCGCGCCGATCGGGTGGTCTACGCCAACCCCGCGCTGACAGCGCTGCTCGGCACCTCGATGGAGGAGCTGTCCCACCTCCCCATGGCGCAGCTCCTGGAGCGCTTCCTGCCCCAGGAGAGCACGTGGGTAGAGCCGCTCTATGCGGCGCGCATGCACCTCGACCGGCCCCCAGGCTCGGAGCTCTGGCTGCGCCTGCGCGGCGCGGAGGGGCGGGAGCGGATGTGCCAGGTCATCACCACGGCGGGCTCCCAGCCGGACGAGCACCTGGTGGTCGTGCAGGACATGGAGTGGGAGGGCACCGTCCGCCGGCTCACCGAAGCCCTGGTGGCCGCCGCGGTGAAGATGCTTCACTGCCGGGACGAGCAGTCCGTGCTGGAGCTGGCGGTGGACACCATCCACCAGCAGGGCTTCTATGTCTCGGTGCTGCGCCTGGACGGAGACGCGTTCGTTCACGGCCCTGTCCGGCAGGATCCCGTGGCGCTCGCCTTTGGCGAGAAGCTGTATGGCGGACCCATCGAGAAGGTGCGCTTCCCTCGCTCGAGCCTGCCCCATGTCGAGGCCGTGCTCACCCAGCGCAAGGCGGCCTTCCACCAGGACATCCACGCCGCGCTCGAGCGCTTTCACACTCCGGAGCTGGCCGCGTACCTGCGGCGCACCTTCCCCAACACCTGCGCCCTGGACGCCCCCATCTTCATCGAGGACATTCCATACGGCATCCTCGCCGTGCAGGGCCAGGCGCTCACCCCCGTGAGCGCGAGCACGCTGGAGCTCTTCGCCAACATGGTGGGGAGCGCGCTGGAGGACGTGCGCCACCACCGGGAGGCCCTGGCCCGGCTGACGGAGCTCTCGCGGCTCCAGAGCGATCTCATGGAGCAGGAGCGCCTCAAGGTCCTGGGTGAGGCCGCGGGCGTGGTGGCGCACGAGGTGCGAAACCCGCTGGGCGCCATCCTCAACGTGGCGTCCGTGCTCAAGCGCGAGCCCCAGCTCAGCGCCATTGGCGCCAGCGCGGTGACGATGCTCGAGGAGGAGGTCACCCGGCTCGAGGACATCGTCCGGGATCTGCTGGACGTGGTCCGCCCCTTCGAGCTGCGCCCGCGGCCGCTCCACATGGGGGAGCTGGCCCGGCGCACGGTGGAGTTCCTGCAGCCGGTCGCCCAGGCGACGCAGTCTTCCATCCACCTGGAGGAGCCAGAGTTACCCCTGCTCACGGCGGACGAGACGCTGCTGCAGTTGGCGCTGTCCAACCTGCTGCGCTACGCGCTGCGCTCCTCTCCCGCGGGGGGAAAGGTGCGGCTGGCGCTCGCGAGCGTGGCGGGAGGACTCTCCATCGTGGTGGAGGATCAGGGCGCGGGACTGTCCGGGGTGGACTCCCAGCGAGTCTTCGAGCCCTTCTTCACCAGCCGCGCCACGGGAGCCGGGCTGGGGCTGGCCGTGGTGCGGCGAGTGGTGCTCGCGCACGGCGGAACCGTGGGCGTACGCGAGCGGTCTGGCGGTGGAGCCCGCTTCGAGGTCTTCCTCCCCGCGGGCTCCAACAGCTGAGCGAGCAGGCCCGGATCAGACCCGGATGCCCAACCCGCGCAGGGTGTTGAGGATGCCGTTGTTCTGGTTCAGGTTGGAGTAGGAGCCCAGATCCAGGTTGAAGTTGGAGGCGCCGCCAGTCAGGTCGCGGTGGATCCGCTCGCCCAGCGCGTCCACGGTCTGCTCCTCCAGCTGCGAGTTGCCGTCGCCGGCGCTGGCCGCGTGGCCCAGCTCGTGCGCGAGCACGTGGATGAGGTTGGGGCTGTTGGGGTTGGCGATCTCGATGCGGCCCTGGCCAGGGAGGAACAGACCCTCGGTGCCGGCGCCGCCATCCGGGTTCAGGTTGGAGTTCACGGCGATCTCAGTGAGGCCCTGGGCCTTGGCGGCCTCGAGGAGCTTGGCGCCATCCGGGTGGTTGGCGATCGCCTCGAGCTGCGGAGCCAGCGACGGATCGACCTTGATGCCCTGGATGTTGACGGCCGGGCCCGTCGGAGTCGTCTGACCCGCGCCCTGCACGCCGCCGGCGCCACCGCCGCCGCCCGCCGGGGTGAAGCCGTCCATGCCACCGCCACCGCCACCGCCGCCACCGGAGGCCGCCTGGGCCGCCTGGCCACCACCGCCACTCTTGGGGGCCTGGCCCACCGGCGCGGCCTGAGCCTCCGGAGGCGCAAAGCCCATGTTCTTCAGGATCTCCATCAGCATCTGGAGCATCTTCTCCAGATCCTGGAGCGCCTTCTGCAGGTCCTCACCACCCGCGCCGCCCGCCTCACCCGCAGCACCCGCTGCACCGGCACCATCAGCCTTGGCACCACCCAGCGCGCCGAGACCTGCCATGCCAGAACCAAAACCACCGCCGATGGGGGCAACCATGGATAGAACTCCTGTCCGACCGGATCGTCGGGACTGATGGGGGAAGGGGTTACTCACATTATCGGGGCATGTGTGCCGTGGTTGCGTGTGGGTGTGAGAAAGTTGATCAACCCTTGAAAATCAAGAACTTACATGCCTGAAAAGCGGGGCCGTGATTATCCGGCAACGAAGTCCGCCGTTGCGTACCCGCAGATTTATTTTCGCATTTTCCAGCCCTAATTGCCCGATCAGGATTTCGTCATCGGGGACGAGCAACGCGACGCGCCATCCCTGAAAAGCGCGCCGCAGGGTGGCGCCCAGGGCCCGGTACAGCGCAGGCAGCTCTCCGCTCTCGCCCACGCGCTTTCCATAAGGAGGGTTGGCCACGATCAACCCCGGCCCCGCCACGGGGGCCACGAGCGTCTTCACGTCCCGGCGCTCCAGCGCCAGCGTCAGCCCGGCCCGTCGCGCGTTGCGCCGCGCCGTCCCCAGCGCTCCCGCATTGATGTCGAAGCCGTGCAGCGAGCCCCGGGGAGACGGCAGTGCCTCTGAGAGCGCTCGGGCGCGCCGCTCCTCCCAGGCGGCCTTGTGAAAGCCCGGGAAGCGCTCGAAGGCGAAGCTCCGCTCCAGGCCTGGCGCCCGGCGCATGGACCTCCAGGCACCCTCTATAAGGAAGGTGCCCGAGCCGCACATCGGATCCACCAGCGGCTCCGTGCCGTTGTAGCCCGCGAGCTCCAGGATCCCCGCCGCGAGCGTCTCGCGGAGGGGGGCGCGCCCTATCTCCTGGCGGTAGCCCCGGCGATGGAGCGGCTCGCCGCTGGTGTCGACGCTCACGGTGCACTCCAAGCCCTCCAGCCGGATCAGGACCGTGAGGCCCTTGGGGTCCTCCTCCTCCAGCGCCCCCGCGCGCCCGATATTGGAGAGCCTCCAGGCCCGTGCCGCGGCGGCAGGCACCGCGTTCCCCGGCACGCGCGAGCCATGCGAGGCCACGGACAACTTCGGAGTCTCCTTCCCGTCCCACACCCGGCTCAGGTCCAGCTTCGCGAGCTCCTTCGTCAAGGTGCCCACGTCCGGCGCGCGAAACCGTCCCAGGCGCAGCAGCACCCGGCTGGCGGTGCGCAGGCGGAGGTTGGCCTCCTGATGCAGCCCGGCCGGGCCCTCCAGCTCCACGCCCCCCTCCACGCTCCGAGGAGCAAAGCCCAGCGCCGCCGCCTCTGTATCGAGCGCGGGCTCCAGCCCCGGCGGGGCCACGGCGAAGAGGTGCTCTTTCTGGGGAACGCTCGTCACGGGTGGGTCATTGTCCGCGCCCCGGCTCCCGCCGCAATCCTTATCGGCGAAGCCCCCTCATTTGCGTTAAGGGGAGAGCCCATGAGTACCGCCGCGCCCCCTGCCCCCGTCCGCAAGAAGCCCCTGGACTATGAAGTCCTTGTCACGGAAGTCCGGATGGAGACGCACGACACCGCCACCGTCTTCCTCGACTTCGGGGGCGCACCGCCGGAGTACAAGGCGGGGCAGTTCATCAACATCGATCCGCACCAGTTCCCGGCCCTCCGCGCGCTCGCCGCGTTCCTGCAGGAGCAGAAGGGCCGCCGGGAGCTATTCCGCTCCTACTCCATGTCCTCGGCGCCTCACGAGCCCCTGGTGGCCATCACCGTGAAGGACGAGGAGTTCCTCCCGGGCCTCACGAAGTACCCGCCGCTGCTGGCGCCCTACCTCATCCACGGCCGGCTCCCCGGGGCGCGCATCAAGGTGCAGGGCTTCATGGGCCCCTACGCCCTGCCGGATGACGTGCAGGAGCGCACGGATCACATCGTCCACATCGTCGCCGGCTCTGGCGCGGTGCCCAACTTCTCCATCCTCAAGGACGCCGTGCACCGTGGCCTGAAGCTGCGCCACACCGTCCTCTGCTCCCATAAGACGTGGGTGGACATGCTGTTCCGCGAGGCGCTGGAGAAGCTGGAGGCCACGCATCCGGACACGGTGCGCGTGCTGTACACGCTCACGCGCGAGACGGACGAGTCCCGGTTCAGCCCCAAGGTGCGCAAGGGCCGGATCAGCCAGGCGCTCCTGGAGGAGCTCATCCCGGACCGGCAGACATGCCTCGTCTACGCGTGCGGCCCGGCCATCACTCCGTGGGAACGGCGTAAGGCCCTGGAGACGCGCACCCCCGCCACGCCCCGCTTCATGGAGGCGGTGCTCGGCCACCTCCACACGCTGGGCGTCGACGACAAGCGCATCAAGCGGGAGACGTACGGCTGAAGGACACGCCCATACGCCTCCGAACTTGCAGCCAGCGCCTGCTCCCAGGCTAGGATGCGGGGATGCACACTCCGTTGTGCAGGAGGTTGTCGTGAAAGGGAAGGCAGCGGCGCAGAAGCCCACGGGCTACGGCTACACGCCGGAGGATCCCATCAAGGTCGGTGGAGGGATACGGGGCGAGCGCGAGTACCTGCAGAGGCTGCGCGGTCCCAAGGGGCAACAGCTGCGCTTCGAGCGGCGCGGCAGCTACAGCGGCCCTCCCCCCGGCGGCGGCCTGCTCGACGTGTACGAGCTGATGTACGACGGGCTGGAGAAGCCCGTGATGATCTTCCTCGACATGTACCGCAGCGAGGATCCGCGCGCACCCGCCGGCTTCCTTCTCGACTGAGACGGAAGCCCGGCCCACTCAGAGTGGAGACAGGGCGCGCTGACGCAGCGTCAGCCTTGCGTTCTCTTCCGGCGACTTCAGCCAGTCCGCCTGTGGAGCGATGCACCCGCGGAGTGAAAGCAATTCGTGGCTGACCATCGCCACCCTACCCATTGCATTAACTGATCATCCAACCGCTTCCTGGCCTGCCTGTACAAGATGATCCGCCAGTGCCACTACGGCATCCTCGGCCCCGTGAAGGCGGCGCAGCATCCGGGACCTCGAGAGGCTGCTCACCCGGAAGCTGGAGCGGCTGAGCTGATCCCTAGAGGTTCTGTGCATCTTTGATCCAAACAGATACTGCCTGCTCCATGAGAATCTACGGGCAGTTGAAGATCTCCGCTAGCAGCGTCCTCCCGTCCCTCAATCTTGTGCTTGGGCCCACACCCGAAGCGCCTCTCTTCACCGGAGAGCTCACGAGCCCCGAAGGCGGCTTCCTCCTCAAGGGCATCACTTCCTCGAAGCTCTCCTATCCCCTCACCTTGTTCGTGCTCCGGAACGGAGCCTCACTCGCGGAGCGAAGCTTCCCGGACAAGGCTTCTCTGGATTCGGTGCTGCTCGCGGAGAGCAAAGCCGCCGAGCCCGCGCGCCTCGTCATCCTCGAGCTGCCCTCGTCTGAGCTCGTCGTCGACAAGGTAGCGAAGCTCGCGACGCAGACGCAGACGCAGACGCAGACGCGGGCGGGGGCCACCGCGCTGAGTACCTCGTCCGAGGCCGTGCGGACCCTGAACACCGTGTCCTCCAAGGAGGCCTCCGCGGTGGTCGCGGCCGAGTACAAGGAGGAGCTGCAGATGTTCCCCCTCGAAGGCTTCGTCACCAGCACCCGCGCCAACGAGTCCATCGCGGGCTATGTGCTGGAGATCTCCTGCCCCGACACCATCGCCCTGGATGAGAAGGCCACGCCCATCCACCAGCTCATCACCCTCGACTACACCGGCAAGTTCCGGGTGGACTTCGTCGCCTCGGGCCGCTTCGCGGACAGCCCCCTCACCCTCGTGGTGCGAACCCCCAACGGGCTGCCCACGCGCATCGTCTCGCCGCCCCAGCTCACCCTGAGACAGGCGCTCAGGTACGCCTCGCTCGAGGTGAAGGTGGAGCCGTTCACCCCTTCCGTCCTCGCCCCCAGCCCCAGCGCGCCCACGAACAGCCGCGTCCTCAAGGGCCGGCTCGTCGAGCGCACCGGCAAGGCCATGAAGAGCCAGCAGATCATCCTCTACGGCCAGCGCGCCGGCGCGGAGGGGGAGAGCGTGGATGTACCGCTGGCCACGGTGAGCGCGCACAGCACCGGGAACTTCTCGGCGGTGCTGCCCAACGAGCCGTTCACCGGCGCATATGCCGTGGTCTCCGCCAGCCCGGACACGCCCCTGCCCGTGCTGCTCGACGCCGATGGCCGCTTCCCCGCCTTCACGCAGCTGGTGCTCGAAGTCCCAGCCTCCCCCTCCTCCGGCGGCGAGGACGAGGACTGCGCCTGCAATGACCCTACCCCTCGGCTGCCGGGCACCGAGGAGCTCGTCTCCGGCGAGTCCAGCTACTCACAGGACATCGGCGGCTCGTGCGTCAACTTCACCGTGCCCAACCGCACGCTGGAGGAGTTCAGCCACCACGCCATCGTGCGGACCACGGATCCGCGCGGCCAGCTGGTGCCCATCGGCGAGAATCCGCAGTGGGAGTGGAACGGCAACACGGCGGACTCGGCCGGCTACGCCAAGCACCTGCACCGCACCTTGCGGCAAACGCTCGGGCTCAAGAGCCCCATCCGCTGGGACGACGAGGGCACGGACTTCGAGCTCTACCAAGCCGTCACGCTCGCCCACGGCCATGTCCTCCACTTCAAGCAGACGTTCAAGGCGGACGGCTACTCCATGGGGGATTTGCTCTACTCGCTGCCGCTGGCACCGGGGCAGAAGAAGCAGCTCGTCATCTACGACTGGAACCGCGTGGACGAGGCCTCGCGCGCCGAGAGCACCGAAGCCTCGGAGGCTCTGGAGCACAACCTCTCTCGGGATCGGGACATTGACGAGATCCTCACCGGCACCCTGAGCGAGTCCATGAGGGGCGGCAGCAAGGCCAAGACGAAGGGCTGGTCCACGGGCCTGGGGCTGGCGGGCAGCGGCGGCAAGAACAACATGTCCCTGGGCATCTCCACCGGCTTCAACATCTCGGGAGGCTCGGGCACCTCGTCGGCGTGGCAGGACAACACGCGCAACATGACGTCCAGCCTGCACAACCGCCTGAGGGACGCGACGATGCAGGCCACCTCCTCGGTGCGCAGCCAGCGCTCCACGGTGGTCACCAGCGCGAGGCAGGGCGAGACGTTCTCCGTGCAGACAGAGGTGGTGGCCAACCACAACCACTGCCACGCGCTCACCATCCAGTACTTCGAGATCCTCCGGCACTTCGTCGTCCAGCAGGAGCTGGTGGACGTGCAGGAATGCCTCTTCGTGCCGCTGACGATGAGCCGCTTCACGGACGGGAAGATCCTCCGCTGGCGCGAGTGCCTCTCCGAGCACCTGCTCTACGGGCCGGATACCACCAAGGGCCAGGAGCTGCTCAAGGGCTTCGATGCCCTCGATCGCATCTCTCGCAGCTACCAGGGCGTGGACTTCCCGCAGCGCAAGGAGGCCAACGGCTCGGTGACGTTCCTGCCCTTCTGCGAGGAGTCCATCGATGAAATCTTCGGTGAGCTCCAGCTGCGGCTCACGCTGAGCCGCCCGGCGGACGCGCAGGATGGCACCGTGGACGTGGCCGCCTGGGCCACCCTGAGCGCCATCTTCCGGGGCCTGGACATCTACGGCGTCCGCAACCTCTTCGCCCGGCTGGCGGCCGAGGAGCGCGACCGCGTCTTCCAGGAGAAGCACGCCCCGGCCATGGCGCGCAACTTCGTGGAGCAGCTGCGCTTCGAGGCCATCCTCGCGGACGGCACGACGGTGCGAGACTTGCGGCTGGACTGCACGCTGCTGACGGACTACGCGCCGGGCAAGCCGCTCACGGTGTCGGTGCGCTCCACGCTGGCACAGGATCTCAAGGCCCTGAAGGCGGGAGTGAGCCAGCAGGGCTTCTCCGGGACGCCCACGGACCTGCGGCGCGGCCAGGTGGTGGGGCTGCGGCTGCAGTCCCCGAACCTGAGCACGTCGGGCAGCTTCGCCATCCTCGACCGGGGCACGCTGCGCTACCGGACGCGCCACCACACGGGCGTGCTGATCAACGACCGGGCCATCCGCAACGACATCGCCTTCGCGGATCAGATCTACCTGCCCACGCCGCTCACCCCCGAGGAGCAGCGCAACCCGTGGCAGGAGGACCAGCGGATGGCCCAGCAGCTGAGGGACCACCTCAACCGGGAGAACCTCGAGTACTACCACCACGTCATCTGGTGCCACGGCATCACCCCGCACCGGCGGTACATGATGCTGGACCGCCTCCACCTCGCGCAGGACGAGTTCAACACCGTCTACGCGCGGCGCGGGGTGCTGGGGCGCTCGCTGGCGTCGCTGGTGGAGAACCGGCTGCTGGGCGTGGCGGGCAACTGCCTCATCTTCCCGGTGGCGCGCGGCTTCAACCTCGACCCGACCTATGAGCTGGGCCGGCCCGAGGAGAGCGGCAGCTCGGCCACGGCCTTCGCCTCTCTGCTGGAGCACTACCAGACGGAGGCCGAGCGCGAGGGCGGCCAGCAGATCGCCTTCCGCCTGAGCGTGCCCACCCCCGGCGTCTTCGCCGAGGCCGTGCGCGGGGCCTGCAACGCCTGCGAGCGCATCGACGACACGCGGTTCTGGCGCTGGGAGCAGTCCCCCATCGACGAGCCCACCGCCATCAACCCCGTCAGCACGGACAGCCGCTACCAGGCGCCGCAGGACACCAAGCCCTCTCCGCTGGCGCAGCCGGTGGTCAACATCCAGAACGCGCCGGCCGCTCCGGATCCGACAGGGGTGGGAGCGCTGCTGACGGCGCTCGGACAGGCCAGCCCGTTCGCCAACCTCACCGGCCTGGACGAGAACCAGAGGAACGCGCTGGCGGCGATGACGTCCAACCAGGAGACCGCGAAGGCCTACGCCCAGATGGCCACCCAGATGGCCCTGGCGGCCCAGAGCAGCCGCAACGCCGCCAACCTGAACGACCAGATCGACCGTGCCTTCCCGGCCAGCAAGTACCCGGAGAAGAACCAGGAGTGGAAGGAGCGGGTGCTCGCGGCGCAGCTCGGCGGCGGCGCACAGCTGGGGAAGCAGGAGTCCCCGCTGCGGCAGGTGGACCTGATGGAGACCATCGGCGCCGTCCGCCAGAACCCCGGCATGGAGGTCAGCGTCGGCGAGTCCCAGCTGAGCGTCCGCAACGGCGCCACGGGCCGCCAGCCCACGGGTGGCACCGAGGGCTCCAGCGGGGGCGAGGTGGGAACCCCGTTGCCCCAGCCCGAGCCCATGCCCGAGCCCGAGCCCACGACCGAGCCCGAGCCCGGGCCCGAGACCATCGAGGGCTACGCCGAGGCGAAGGCCTTGATTCCGCAGATGTTCGAGATCCTCGAGGCGTCAACCGTCTTCCAGGAACTGGCCATCAAGCCCTTCACCGAACCGGACGACCCGAACGAGTACATACCGCTGGTGATGAACGTCCGGCGGCAGAAGGATGACATCGATGGGATGTGCAGCATCGAGGTCAGGGATCCCTCGGATACCACCACTCCCGGTGGGGGATGGCTGCCCCTGTACACCCTGTCGCGGGAGCTGCCGGGGTTCGATCCCAACCAGCACCTGCGGCTCTCCGTCTACATCGCGCTGGGAGGAATGATCTCCTGGCATCCCGCGGGCATGGCGCTCATCATGTCCCACGAGCTGGCGCTGCATGGGCTCAGCTCACGAAAGATCATCCTCCGCGCCCGGCGCGAGGGCTGGGCGCTGAGGACGCTCCGGGACTTCTACGTCAACTACGTCGAATGCGAGGAGGACCACTGGGCGATCAGGCCGGGCACCCACACCGAATACGAGGCCGTCAACAATGACCTGGAGCGGGTGCTCCAGCTGCCACGCTGGCGGCGGTTCATGACGAAGATCCGGAGCTCGTACGTGACGCCGGTGGGAGAGCGGCCGGATCCGTCCCGAGCGCTGCTGTCCTTGCCCGCGCGTGCTGTCGCGGCGCCCAGCACGAGCTTGTACAACCTGAACCTCAACCACCAGCTGTACTCGGCCTACCAGCTGTTCGTGTTCGATCGGCAGATGGAGAAGGACGTGTTCTACAACCCCGACCACTTCTTCACGTTCCTGGGCCAGGGCTCCCGCATCGATACAAGGACCTGGGATTACCTCGACACGCAGCAGGGAGGGCGGTGAGAACAGTCCGCGAGCACGGCCTCACGCGATGTGCAGCTCCTCGCGGATGGAAACGATCGTTGAGGAACGCGGGATTCCGATCGCGGCGACTGCGGGCAACCGCGGGATCGCCCCCATGGGTTTGGATCAAAATCCAGCCCCGTCGACCGGTTGGCGACCTTCAGACTGCGGGCGTCCCAACCCCTGGGGGACCCGCTCCTGGCAGGAGCAAAGGCAGTCCTCCGCCTGGGGCGCGTCACAACACGCGGGCGGCGCGGGCCTCCTCCAGCGTGTACTCCCGCCCGACGGTGGTGAAGGGGCCTGTCTTCTGAATGAGCCACGCGCGGGAGCCCGGCGGCATGTAGAAGTCCTCCTCGAAGGGTGACAGCCCCAGGTGGCGCAGGTAGTCCTTGAGCATCTCAAAGGTGAAGCGGTCCCTCACCCGGCGCGCTTGGTACTGCTCTACCTGCTCGAAGGGGAAGGGCTCACCCGACTGCACGAAGGCCCAACGGCCCCCGTCATTGGCAACCTCCACGACGCGCACCGTGTTGCTGATCTTCCCCGGCTGCGCCGGGCCGAACACATCCAGCATGACCGAGCCATAGCGGCCTTTGTCCCCGCGTAGCGTGTGGGGCACGGCGACCACCCGCAGGCACCGGATGCTCAGCCACCGGGCCATGTAGCTCAAGGGGCTGGCTGCATCCGTCCCGGTCCACCCGTTGGCGACGTAGGCGGTCCAGGAACTGCGCGTCGGGATGAACAGGCGCCGCTGGGGCTCCCCCCCACTCAAGGGCAGCAGGTGGGAGAGCACTTGCTCCAGGGTGCCCGTGACGGGGAGCACCTCAATGGTGAAGCCGCGAGAGATCTCCAGCCCTTTGTGCCAGTGGGCGAAGGCTTGGGCGGCCTGCTCCGCCCCCAGCTCCAGGAAGCCCATCTCTGAGGTGACAGGCGCCCAGCGGTCCTCCAGCAGCAGTCCCTTCATCTCTTGCGTCATTCAGGCCCGCCTCATTCCACAGGGATGATGATCAGGATGATCTCGGCGTCCGGGTCGTTGGCGGTGAGGCGCGACTGATGAGCAGGGCCACGGCCCGAAGTCGGTGAGTCGTACTCCACAGAATAGCGACGGCGCGGATGCCCTGCACCACGCGCACACCCGCACGGACAAGAGCGGGCGCCCGCTGGGCATCGTTCATCGGGCCATCAACCCCGCAACCGTCTTCATGGACTGGCGCGGAGCCGTGAAGCTGGCCGATTTCGGCCTAGCTCTCTCCAGCCTGCCCGGCCGTGTCGTGTCCACGGTGCGCCGCCCCCAGGGGGACGGAGACGATCCTCAAGAAGCGCGGCGCAACGATCGCGGCAACCCCGATCGCATCCGACATGGAGCGCGAGCCCAAATGATCGAAAGACCAGGAAAGCGCCCGCGCTGGCGAGTTCCGGGGGCCTGCAGCCCCCAAGCCCCCTGCGGCGTCGAGAAGCCCCTGTTTTGCGAAGAAGAGAAGGCAAAACAGGGGCTTCTCAACGCGCTCATTCAGAACGCTCCTGCCGGTCGCGGGTCACCCAGGGGTTGGGACGCTCGCAGTCTGAAGGTCGCCAACCGGCCGACCGGGCTGGATTTTGATCCAAACCCACGGGGGCGATCCCGCGGTTGCCCGCTGTCGCCGCGATCGGAATCCCGCGTTCCTCAACGATCCTTTCCAGTCATTTCGATCGTTGCGTGCCCCATCAGCTCCTGAATCACCTTCATGGGGACGGCGCGCATCGCAAGGTGGCCGCCGTAGGTGTGGCGTAGGTCGTGCCACCCGATCCGCCCGTGCTCGCGGCTGATGCCCGCCCGCTTGAGGTTGCGGCGAAGCGGCGACTCCATCTTGCCCGCCGTGAGCGGCTGGCCGTCGTCCTGACAGAAGACGAAGCGCCCGCGAAGGTGCCGGTGTCCCTTGAGCGCATCCACCGCTGACGGCGGAAGCTCTAGGGTCCGCTCGCGACCGCCCTTCGGCAAGCCCTCCACGCCGCGCCAGATCGACCGACGCACGTTCAGCAAGCCCCGAGACAGGTCGAGATCGGCCCACTGGAGCCCGATCAGCTCGCCTTGCCGCAGACCCGTCTTGATCGCCACGAGCAGCAGCGCCCGCCACTCGGGCTCGGCTGCGGCGATCAGTCGCGCGGCTTCCTCGAAGGTGAGAAAGCAGAACGAGCGGGGCGGCTTCGACTGTGACGCTCAAGAGCTGCTCGAAGTCTCGATCGTAACGATCCCGGAGAACTCTCGCGCCTTGCGCGCGAAGTCTCTCGACGGCGAGGGGGACGACATCGTCGAGCGCATCGCGCAGCGGGTCGTCGAGCTGCTCGACGAGAGAGAAAGCGAAGGCCCCCGAAGACGAGCACGACAAGCCTGACGCGGGCGACGAGCAGGGCGCGAAGCCAAAGACTGGCGACGAGCCCGCGGCCCCGAACGAGAGCAAGCCCGAGACGGGCGAGCCGCCGCCTGCCGATGCGCCAAAGGCAGACGACGAGGAAGACGACAAGGCGAAGGGTCTCGACGCCGCCGAAGCCGCGCAGCGCTTCGTCGAGGCGTTCAAGCAATACATCCGATGGAGTGACAAGGAATGAATCGCGAGCAGATCACGGAGATGGTGAAGGCGCTCGGCCCCGAGGTCGCGCGTGAGCTGATCGACGCTGCGGCCCGAAGCGCCCCCGGCCGCGTGGGCAAAGACAGGGCGACGCGCGAGGGGAGCGTCTACGCGAGCGTCGCGAACTTCGGCGCGTTCACGAAGAGCGTCATCGCCTTGGGTCGCCGCACGAGCGCGGCTGAGCTGAGCGACGCCGCGAAGCTCTTCGGCAATGCCGACGTGCAGAAGGCGGTTCAGCTCAGCAAGTTCGACTCGGCCGGTGTGCTCGTGCCCAACCAGCAGAGCGGCGAAGTGATCGAGTTCCTGCGGCCCGACGCGGCTCTGCTCAAGCGCGGCGTGCGAACCCAGCCGTTCAAGGGCGAGTTGCACATGGGCATGCAGACGGGGACTTCGGTCTTCAAGTGGGTTGGCGAGGGGGAGACCGTCCCGAAGAGCGCGCCGAAGTACGGGAAGATCGTGCTCAAGGCGCACAAGGGGATGGTGCTGACCGACATCAGCAACGACCTTCTGCGGACTCCGGGAATCGGCGACGCGGGAGTCGGCGAGGACATCCGCGCCACCGTGGCCGATGGTCTCGATGATGCGGGCTTCAACGGTGACGGCACGGGCGCCGCGCCGAAGGGTCTCTTCGTGCAGCTCGACGCCGGGCAGGTGTTCGCGAGCACGGGCACGACTGCTGATGCCTACCTCGCCGACATCGACAAGGCGGTAGAGCTGCCGCTGACCGCGCACGTTCGCATGGGCACTGCGGCATGGGTGATCCACCCGACCCGCGCGACGGCGCTGATGCAGCTCAAGGACACGGGCATCTTCATCTTCCGGCAGGAGATGCTCGACAAGGGGACGATCCGCAGCTTCCCCTTCGTGATGACGACGCGCGTCCCGGTGACGCGGATCACGTTCTGTGCCGACTGGCGCCAATTCATCTACGGGATCGACGAGAATCTGATCCTCTCCGAGCACGACACTCGCGCCGAGTACGACGAGACGACCATCCGCGCGATCGTGAAGGGCGACTTCAAGCTGCGCCAGCCGAAGGCGTTCAGCTCGATCACCTACTAACCCGACGGCGTGACACCGGGGCAGTTCGCACAGTGCATGCGGAAGACCTGCCCCCGCGCGAAGCTCACCGTCCTGGAAGGCAACCACGACAACGCGGTCCTACGGATGCTGTCGAGCACCGCACCGTCGATGGTTGTCGGTCTTTGGGAACGCTTCGCTCGTGATCTCGTCTTCAAGCGGCTCCGCGTCGAGTGGTTGCCCGAGACTGCTCAGTCGCTCAAGCGCGGGAATCTGCGGCTGATGCACGGACACCAGATCGCGAAGGCGCTCCCGAAGCACCACGCCGCGAAGGTGGCCGACGAGTGGGGAGCACCCGGGCTCACGGTCGCCTTTGGGCACTCCCACCGACCTGGGATGCACGTTCGGCCTGGCCGCGAGGGCAACTGTCGGGCGATCGCGGTCGGCGCGGGCCGCACGCTGGATCCCGACTGGATGAAGGGGCGCCCCGGGGGATGGGAGAACGAGATGCTCGTCGCGTACCTGTTGCCCACGGGCCAGGTCGCGGCCTACAGCGTGCCGCTCGTCGGGGGCGCATTCCTTTGGGGCGGCAAGGTTTACCGCTAGCGGCGCAGCGAGGCTCCAGGGGCCTTCACCGCTAGTGCCCATATGACACTGGCTATCAAGTGTCATATGACACTAGACCCCAAGTGTGAAACCCCGCGCTTGATTGACAAGGCCGTGTCCATGCTTCACCGAACCTGCGTCGCACTCCTGTTCCTGCTCGCGGCCTGCGCCACGATGGATCCGAGCCTGGGAGAGTGGGAAGACCCAAGCCCGGGAGAGCGGGAGGCCCCGAGCCCGAGACTCGCCAATCTTCAGCGCGCGGCGCTGTACCCCTGGACGGACGACGGTCATTGCGTAGTGCGCGAAGCCTCCAACGAATGGCCGATCCTTGCGGAGAGATGCTTTCACGCTCTCGAACGTGACAGGGTCAGGTTTCGGGATGTGACAAAGAAATGCGCCGTCGCCTCAGCGCCTGCGGCTGCGGCTGCCGTGCCCTTCGCCGTAGCGCTCTGCGTCTTTGCGTCGCCGGCAGTCGTAACTGGAGCAGTGGTTGTGATTGGCGCGGTGGTGGTGGCAGCCGCCATCCAAGAGGCGATTAACACTCATCAACGGAACGCATCCCGTGAGCGTGCGAAGCCCAAGACTCAGACACGGCCATCCAGTCAGCAAGAACCCGTGACGAAGAGAGAGCCGAAGCCGAAGGGCTTGGGGCCGGATGTGCTCCCGCCCATACCATCCGATCCCACCGAGCGCCCGGAATGCAGGCCCGTTCCGGTTCCGCACGCGGGCGGCAATGACCCGCACAACCACTGCGCCGACCTCATTCCGCAGAACAGCTTCCCCGGCTGGGATGTTCTCGTTAATGGCAAGCAATTCGACGCGCTGGTGCTTGTTACGCGGACCCTATGGGACATCAAGACGGATAATTTCGATATACACTCGCCTCGGTCTCAGGAGTTTCTTGCCAGAGTGAAGCTGCCAGAACTTCAACGTGAGAAGAGACTCGCGGAAGAGTGTGGGTATAACTTTGCCATTGGCGTGCGGAGCCAAGCGCACAAAGACATGTTGTTC
>Ga0247825_10001070_pt1 | contig 17871 bp, 16 predicted proteins | sample 13C_Vanillin_Day_FD_194413 | JGI IMG/M metagenome (GOLD analysis project Ga0247825, IMG submission 194413) | Soil microbial communities from agricultural site in Penn Yan, New York, United States - 13C_Vanillin_Day48 | ecosystem: Environmental > Terrestrial > Soil > Agricultural land | place... | reverse complement strand
CGTACGCGCAGATCCCCGCGCTGCAGGCGGCCGCGAAGGGCATCACCCGCGTGATGGCGGCGGCCGCTCGCCCGGCCGACTGATCCCGGTCGGACCGGCTAGCACCAGACGGTCTCGGCATCGACCGCCGACGACGGAGGTGCCGTCGGAACGCCGCTCGGGGTGCGGGAGAACCGCGGTGCTGGACCGTGCTGCGTCACACCGTCGACCTCTATGAGGGTGTCGCGTGCCTTCAGGTGCACCTGCTCGGGGGCCTCGGCGAAGGTCAGCACCGGCGAGACGCAGGCGTCGGTGCCGTCGAAGATCGTTGCCCACTCGTCGCGCGTCTTGGATCCGAATGTCGCGGTGAATATTTCACGAAGCTCCGGCCAGCGCTCACGCTCGTTCTGCTCGGGGAGGGTAGTCGGGTCGAGACCGAGGCCTGTGATCAGTGCGGTGTAGAACTGCGGTTCCAGTGCGCCGACGGCCATGTACTTGCCGTCTGAGGTCTCGTAGGTGTCGTAAAACGGGGTGCCGGAATCGAGGCGATTGACGCCGCGCTCGTCGGACCATCTGCCGGTACCACGCCAGCTCCAGATCATGTGAGAGAGCGCCGCGGTGCCGTCGACCATGGCGGCGTCGACGACCTGCCCCGCACCGGATGTCTGGCGTTCGAAGAGCGCCGCGAGGATGCCGAAGACGAGGAACATCGATCCGCCGCCGAAGTCGCCGACCAGATTGAGTGGGGGGACGGGGCGCTCGCCACGCCGGCCGATCGCGTGCAACACCCCCGTGACGGAGATGTAGTTGATGTCGTGGCCGGCCACGGAAGCCCACGGTCCTTCCTGACCCCAGCCGGTCATGCGGCCGTAGACCAGGCGCGGGTTGCGGGCGAGCGCGTCGTCGGGGCCCAGCCCCAAGCGTTCGGTGACGCCTGGGCGGAAGCCTTCGATCAGGATGTCGGCTCGCTCGATGAGGCCGAGTACCTTCTCGAGGTCGGCGGGGTCCTTCAGATTCGCCTCGACGACAGTGCGGTTGCGGAGTTGCTGATCGTGCTCGGCGATCTGACCGGCTCGTTGTACGCGGACCACGTCGGCGCCGAGGTCTGCGAGCAGCAGCGCAGCGTGCGGGCCGGGCCCTATGCCCGCAAGCTCCACGACGCGAAGCCCACTGAGTGGGCCCTTCTTCGATGAATCGACTACCGACACGTGTCCTCGTTCCAGCCGGGTTGGCGTCAACCATTGAAGCCAACAAGTACCACCAAGTCAACTATGTCCTAGATGCTACGCAGCGCGAGGGTCGCGTCGACGTTGGCTACCAGGTGACGGGTAGTTCGTAGATTCCGTAGGCGAGGGAGTCGCCTTTGAATCGGAGGTTGTCGAAGTCGGTGGCCAGTTGCAGTGTGGGGATGCGGCGGAAGAGGGTGCTGTAGACGACTTCGAGTTCGATTCGGGCGAGCTGTTGGCCGATGCATTGGTGGGGTCCCCAGCCGAAGGCGTGGTGGTGTCGTGCCTCGCGGGTGAGATCGAGTTTTTCGGGTTCGGGGAATGCGATCGGGTCAAAGTTGGCGGCGGGGAGCGGGGAGATGATTCCGTCGCCGGCCTTGATGATCGTGCCCTGGTAGTCGATGTCGTCGGTGGCGATCCGGCGTTGGAGTAGGTGGGGGATGGTGAGGTAACGGAGGAGTTCTTCGACGGCGCCTGCGATGACCTTTTTGTCGGTGGTGTCGCGGATGATGGCGAGTTGGTCGGGGTTCTGCAGGAGTGCTGCGGTGCCGAGGGAGATCATGTTTGCGCTGGTCTCGTGGCCTGCGATGAGCAGGATCATGCCGAGCATGGCGGCGCCGGGGAGGTCGATGTGGCCCGCTGTGACCTTTTTGCCGAGGTCGGAGACGACGTCTTCCTCGGGATTGTCCATCTTGGCCTGGATCAGCTTTGTTACGTAGTCACCGAGCGCGCGGGTCGACTTGGTGCTTTCCTCGGGCAATGTGTCGCGGGCATTGGCGATTTTGGCGTGGAGTTCGAAGAAGTCGTGGTCTTCGTAGGGGACGCCGAGGAGTTCGCAGATCATGAGCGAGGGCAGTGGGAGTGCGAGCGCCTCGACGAGGTCGGTGGGGTTGGGTCCGGCGAGCATTGTGTCGATGAGGTCGTCGGTGGCTTGCTGGATTCCGGGTCGAATTTTCTCCATGCGGCTGCGGGTGAAGGCGTTGGTGAGCAGGCGACGGAGAGCGGCATGCTCGGGGCCGTCGGTATCGAAGATGGTCTTGGGTCGGTCCGACAGAGTCTCTGCCATCGAGCGGGTGGCGATGGGGAACCCGGGAAGGTGATCGTTGGCGCTCACTCGTGGGTCGGACATGATCGTCCGCTGGGCGGCGTGGGTGGTAACCAGCCACGGGGTGTTGCCGTCCCAGGTTCGTGCTTTCGACAGTGCTGTTCCGTCAGCGTGGAGTTGGCGTAGTTCGGGTGATGGCAGGAAGGGGCACTTGCCATCCCGAGGCGTGGGGTAAGCAGGGACTACTTCGGTGGCACGGGCCGCAATCTCGGTCATGACCGAAGATTAGTCCAATCGGTCGGTATAAGCTACGAATTTCGCGAATTCGATCGGTTGCCCCTCCGGTATCCATCAGCGCCTGAGAATTCCTTCGAATCCGGCCGCGTCGAGCACCTCGGCGGTCATCGGTAGGACCTTCTCCATCAGTACTCGGTGAACCTCGGGATCGAAGTCTGCGCAACAGTCGGACAGGATCATGACCCTGTAGTCACGGTCGGCGGCCTCGCGCGCCGTGGACAGTACTGCGCCGCTGGTCGCCACTCCGGTGAGGACGAGCGTGTCGACACCTCGTTCGCGAAGTCGTGCGTCCAGGTCCGTGGTGGAGAAGGACCCCATGCGTGTCTTGCGGAATACAGGCTCGGCGGGAAGAGGTGCGCCAAGCCTCTGATCGACCTGGGTTTCCGGTCCGTCCGGTGGAGGAGTCATCGCGGCGAAATGCCCGAACAACTTGTTCCTCGGCGAGACTGCCGCAGCTTCCTCGGCTGTGAGGTACACCCGCGCATAAGCGACGAATACGCCCGAGTCACGTGCGGTCTCGATCGTCGCTCGCACGCGTTCCAGCAGTCCGCCGGTGTCGGAGAATCTGGACAGCACCGTCGGCTGAACATCGATCGTCAGAAGCGCGGTCGTGCCGGGATCGAGCGGTTTGGTCTCGGTCATAGGACTTTCACTCCTTCGATTGGGCTGAATCTGCGCCCTTGATCAGTACACTCGTTTAGTGTACCAATCAGTCTAGTAAAGCTATCCAGGAGCCGGTATCGGATCGTGGAGATGAAAGTGAGGTTGCGATGCCGCAACTCGTACACAGCGAAACGATCGATGGGGTGGCCACCGTCCGGCTGGATCGCCCCCCGTTCAATGCCTTCGACACGGAGTTGCGCGTCGAGCTCGGTGATGTCGTCAGATCGTTGGCTGACAACGCGACAGTAAGAGCAGTCGTCCTCACCGGAGGTCCCAAGGCATTCGCTGCTGGTGCGGATCTCAAGCAGCTGGCTGCGATGGACTACGAGCAGATTTCCGTGTGGAATCACGCGCTGCAAAGGGTGTTCAACGACGTGGCTGCCCTGCCAGTGCCGGTCATCGCGGCGGTCAACGGTGTAGCCCTGGGCGGCGGGATGGAGCTCGCGCTCGCAGCGGACTTCCGTGTTCTCGCCGAGGATGCGAGTCTCGCGTTACCCGAGGTTCAGCTGGGTATCGTGCCCGGTGCCGGCGGGATGCAGCGGCTGCGGAGGCTCGTGGGAATCGGCAAGGCGAAGGATATTCTCATGTCCGGTCGACGGCTCGAGGCCGAGGAAGCGCACGCGATCGGCCTCGCCGGGCATGTTGTCCCGGCTTCGGCGGTCCTCACTCACGCACAGCGGCTCGCGGCCGAGTATGCGGCCGGGCCACGTTTCGCTCTGCAGGCGATCAAGGAAGCGGTGGAATTGGGTGCGGACAGTCCGCTCGCTTCCGGGCTGGCGATGGACAAGAATATGCTCGCAGGTCTGTTTGCGACCCGCGATCGTCGAGTCGGGATCGAGTCCTTTTTTGCGCAGGGTCTGGGTAAAGCGCGCTTCGGCCTGGCAGCGGAATAGCATCGCACAACATCCGACCGACCCGACCAGCTGAGGATTCATATGGCGCGACCGCCCGGGCACGGCCCATCGTACGAGGTCAAGCGTCAGGAGATCATCGATCTGGCTGCCGGCCTGTTCGCGAAGAAGGGGTACGCAGCCACGGGTATCGTCGAGATCGGCGAAACGGTCGGTCTCGCCAAGGGCGCGTTGTACTACTACATCCGCTCGAAGGAGAACCTGCTCGTCGAGATTCAGGAGCGGGTGCTCGACCCGTTGGTCCAAAGCGCGAATCGAATCGCGGAGTTGGATACCTCGCCAGCCGTGCAGTTGCGTCTGCTCTCGCATGCAATTCTCGACATGATCTTCACGCGGTTCGAGCTGGCCATGTTGCAATTTCTCAACATGCACAACCACACCTATCAGTGGCTGAATCGGGACCTCGAGTGGGACGCGGCCTACTTGTCGAAGACCTATTGCCAGACTTTGTTCACCGGTTTCGCTGGCGGCAAATTCGACGTCACGACCCTCGAGGCCGAGGTCGTCCGAATCAAGGATCTGGGCAGTGAGCAAACCCGATCACGAAACGGACTGCCGTCGAGAATTCTTTCCGCACTGGAGGTTTCGTCGATTCGTACGGCGAGGGCGGTCGGGACGAATCCGCGCGGCTCTTGACAGCAGCTCTAGGATGATTTTGTATACCGATTGTTCTAATTTACAAATCCGACGAGCCGAAGTCCCCAGGAGGCTGCCGTGAGCAGGTTCGAGTCGAAGACAGTGTTGGTCACCGGTGCAGCCGGGGCACTCGGTGCCACGGTGGCGAAGCGGTTGGCCTCGGAAGGCGTCGCGAATCTGGTGCTCGCTGACCTGAATGCCGACGCGCTGACTCCACTAGCGACCGAACTGGGAGACAAGGGCGTTACCGTGAAGACCGAGAATCTCGACGTCACCGACGGGGACGGGTTCGATGCACTGGTGGTCCGCGCCGTGGACAGTTTCGGAACCGTCGATGCATTGGTGAACTCGGCGGGGATCGTCTCGCCCAATGCGCGGATACACAATCTCTCCACCGCGGACTGGGAACGCTCGTTTGCCGTGAACAGCACGGGCACCTTCCACGGCATTCGCGCCGTCGCTCGGGCCCTTCGCAAACGTTCGCCCGTGTCGATCGTGAACATCGCGTCGGTCAGCGGATTGACGGCGTGGGCCTACGCGGCGCCGTACTGCGCATCCAAGTCCGCCGTCATTCATCTGACGCGCGTCGCTGCGCTCGAGTATGCGAAGGAAGGGATCCGAGTCAACGCCGTATGCCCCGGAACGTTTCCTTCTACGTTGCACGAAGGACTGCCCTCAGAGGCGCTTGCCTCCATCGAGGCCAAGCATCCTCTGGGATTCGGCACACCCGACGATATCGCGGGTGCAGTTCTGTACCTCGCCAGTGACGAGTCGCGTTGGGTCACCGGACATTCCCTTGCAATCGACGGTGGGTACTCACTGCCGTGACAGTGCACACCACAGGCGGGACCTTCTACCGACAATCACCGCCTCACCGACGGTGCCGACGCGGGGCGGTTCCTGGCGACGGTCGAGAGGCGGCTCGAGTCCGGGCTGTTTCACGCGGAATCGGTCTTGTGACGGGCACCGTTGTGAGTAGACTGAACGGTACAGAGAACGTTGACAGAGTATTACGATCACGGAGAGGGCGAGACCTGTAGATGATCAACTTCGCGTCTGTGGTCGACAGGAATGCCGACCGATTCCCAGATGGAATTGCACTCTCGGAGGGCGACCGTGAGGTCAGTCATGCCGACCTACGGACACGGGTCGACGCCCTGTCGAACGCGTTCCTCGAGATGGGCATCGACCGCGGCGACATCATCGGCGTGCTGCTCTACAACCACATTGAATTCTTGGAAACGATGTTCGCGGCCAACAGAATCGGTGCTGCAATCGTGCCCCTGAACTATCGTCTCTCAGCTGCGGAGTGGGCGTTCATCCTGGAGCATGCCGACGCGGTGGCCATCGTGACGGAAGCGGAGTTCGTCGAGAAGGTGGACGCGCTGGTGCCCGGGTTGCCTCACGTGAAGAACAAACTGACGCTCGACACCCCGACCGACAACTCCTGGACCGAGTATTCTGCGCTGGTGCGCCGCCACTGGGGCTCGGCATCGGAGCTGGTCGACGTCGAGCCTGCCGATCTGCAACGACTCATGTATACCTCGGGAACGACGTCCCGCCCCAAGGGTGTCATGCTCTCGCATCAGAATCTCCTCTACAAGAACCTTGCACACATTCTCGAGTTCTCGCTGACGAGCGCCGACACCACATTGGTTTGTGGACCGCTGTATCACGTCGGAGGAATGGACCTGCCCGGCCTGGCGACATTGCACGCCGGCGGCAGGCTGTGTTTGCTCCGGCGATTCGACCCGGCGGCTGTCATCGACGCCGTCGAACGCCTTCGGCCGACGAACGTCTGGCTGGCGCCATCGATGATGAACTCGATACTGCAGTTGCCCGACATTGCGTCGTGTGACACCAGCTCCATCAGGTTCATCACCGGTGGCGGGGAGAAGATGCCGATTCCACTGCTCGATCGAATCGCCCGTACCTTCCCGGGCGCGTGGTTCGCCGATGCATACGGACTGACGGAAACCGTGTCGGGCGATACCGTGAACGACTCCGCGCACATGCGATCGAAAGTCGGCTCCGTCGGCCGCCCGGTGGCCCACACCCAGGTGGCCGTCGTCGACGACGACGACGTGGCCGTTCCGTCCGGCACGCTGGGCGAGATCGTCGTACGCGGCCCGAAAGTGATGTCGGGGTACTGGCGAGACCCCGAAGCGACGGCAAAGGTGCTGAGGAACGGATGGCTTCACACCGGGGACATCGGCCGGATCGACGCCGACGGATTTCTGTACATCGAAGACCGTAAGAAGGACATGATCGTCTCCGGTGGAGAGAACATCGCCAGCCCTGAGGTCGAACGAGTACTGTACGAAAATCCGGACGTAATCGAGGCCGCGGTCATCGGCGTGCCGCATCCACGGTGGGGCGAGGTGCCGAAGGCCTTCGTGGTTCTCCGCCCAGGGAGCACTGTCGACGAGGATTCTCTGAAAGAGTTCTGCCGTGGACGGCTTGCCAAGTACAAAGTGCCGTCGAGCATCGTGTACATCGAGTCGCTACCTCGAACTCCGTCCGGAAAGATACTTAAACGTGAACTGAGAGATGTGGATTTATGACAGAGGCTACGTCCACTATCGAGAAGTCGATGTTCGACCTGACGGGGAAGGTCGCCTGGATCACCGGCGCGGGTAAAGGCCTCGGCTCCGCAATCGCGGGGGCGCTCTACAGTGCCGGCGCGACTGTCGTCCTGACCTCGCGCACGGAGTCCGACCTCGACCGCATCGCCGGTGAACTAGACCCTGACGGCTCCGCCGATCGAACCTCGGTGATCGCGGGGTCGGTGGACACCCCCGGTTTCGCCGACAACGCCGTGCAGCACGTGCTGGCTACTCGCGGACAGCTGGACGTGCTGATCAATTGCGCCGGAATCAGTCCCAGCTTCACTCGGAGCGAACTGGTGTCCGACGACGATTGGCAGCGGGTCATGAAAGTGAACCTCGATGGTGCCTTCTACTGTGCTCGTGCGGCCGGGGCACACATGCTCCCGCGTCGATCGGGAAGCATCGTCAACGTCACATCAGTCCATGCCGTGACGGGGTTCGAGCGTATCGCGGCCTATGCTGCAAGCAAGGGCGGCCTCGATGCGCTCACCAAGACACTGGCTGTCGAGTGGGCAGAGCGTGGTGTGCGAGTCAATGCGTTGGCCCCCGGGTATTTTCGGACCGATCTGTCTGCGGGGTTGCTCGACAGCAAGTGGGGCGACAGCATCGTCAAGGCGACGCCGGCCGGACGGCTCGGTATCCCCTCCGAACTCGGTGGTGCAGCAGTCTTCCTTGCAAGTGACGCTTCCTCGTACGTGACCGGCACGACCGTGAACGTAGACGGTGGTTGGGTCGCGCGCTGAGCGTCGCAGAATCGGGCTCATTCCTGCACCGGCATCGTCGATGGTGGAATGGGCCCGTCGTCGTGGGAGCGCGCGCGGTGCCGGCCTCGTCCGGTCCGACGGCACGCCGCCGGACCGGAGCGGGTCAGCTCCGTTTCGTGCCCAAGGCGGCACGGGCGATGACATTGCGCTGTATCTCGTTGGTGCCCTCGCCGATCTCGAGGATCTTGGCATCCGCGTAGAAGCGGGAGATCTTGGATTCGCGAATGTAGCCGTACCCACCGTGTATCTGGACGCTGGCACTGGCCGCCCTGTTCGCGACTTCGGACGCATAGACTTTGGCCATAGCCGCGGCTTGACCGAAAGGCTTGCCGCTGTCGGCAAGCCATGCGGCGCGATAGACCAGGCTGCGAGCGGCCTCGATCTCGGTGGCCATGTCGGCGATCTTGTGCTGGACCGCTTGGAACTTCGTCAATGGACTGCCGAACTGTTCGCGATTACGCGCGTGTTCGATTGCCAACTCCAATGCTGTCTGCGCGAGCGAGAGCGCCAGTGCCGCAACACTGATTCGGCCACCGTCGAGCACATCGAGGAACTGGCGCAGGCCGTTACCTTCGTCCCCGATCAGATTCTCCGCCGGAATCCAGCAATCGTCGAATACCAGTTCTCGGGTGTCCATCGCGTGCCATCCCAGTTTGTGCAGCGATTTCCCCACGGTGTAGCCGTCAGTGTTCGTCGGAACGAAGAAGGTGCCGAAACGTTTGGTTCCGTCGTCGTTCTTACCCGTGACGGCAAGGATGGTCACACCGAGACTGATATCGGTCCCGGCATTGGTAATGAACATCTTGCCGCCGTTGATGACCCATCCATCTGCGTCGCGGCGTGCTGTCGTGCGAATGCCGGCGGCGTCCGACCCCGCGGTGGGTTCGGTCAATCCGAATGCGCCGATCCGGGTGCCCGTCGCGAGCGGCACGAGCCAATCCTGCTTCTGCTTGTCGGTGCCGAAGGCGAGGAGGGGCAGCGATGCGATGGTCGAATGAGCGTTCCACGCGGCAGCAAGCGACTGATCGGCTCCGCCGATCGCCTCCATGGCAGCAACGTAGGACACATACCCCACATCCATTCCGCCGTACTTTTCGGGTACGAGGAGGCCGTTCAGGTTCAGTTCCCCCATCTTCAGAAACACGTCGGAGGGGAATCGTTCCTCCTCGGACCAGAACGCTGCTTGGGGATCGATCTCCTTCTCCGCAAACGAATGGCACAGCGCCTGGAGTTCGAGTGTCTCGGCGGGCAGCTCTAGATCCATATCGAGTTCGTCCTTCGGCTAGGTCGTCTGACGACGACTCTTGTAATTTCGACCATACGGTATAATATTCATTGTCAGGTGATATCAAGTCAAGAGCCGGCGCTCTCCGGCACGACACATCGACTGACAGAGGCCTCATGACCACAGAAACAGACACTCGCAGAATCGCATTCGATCGTTCGGACGCGCTCGTCGAGTTCTACCGCCGGATGCGGCTCATCAGGCAGTTCGAGGATCGAGCGTCCCGGCTGTACAAGACCAATCAGATTCCTGGGTTCCTGCACCTGTCCATCGGACAGGAAGCGTCTGCGGTCGGAGCGTGCTGGCCACTCGACGATCGAGACATAGTGACATCCACTCACCGTGGACATGGGCACTGCATTGCGAAAGGCCTCGACGTCGACGGCATGTTTGCCGAGTTGATGGGGAAAGCGACCGGAACCTGCAAGGGTCGGGGAGGGTCGATGCACATTGCGGACCCTCGGAAAGGCATTTTCGGCGCCAACGGAATTGTCGGTGCCGGCATGCCGATAGCGGTCGGCGCCGCAACCGCTGCTCAGTTGCACGGCGACGGAGCCGTGGTCGTTGCGTTCTTCGGCGATGGTGCAGTGGCACAGGGTGTGTTCCATGAATCCGTCAATCTCGCTGCAGTGTGGGATCTTCCGGTGATCTTCTTCTGCGAGAACAACGGATACGCAGAGTTCTCCCCGGCAGCTGATCAGCATCGTGCCACCCTCGAGGACCGCGCCGCCGGATACGGGGTCGAGTTCCACAGCGTCGACGGCAACGATGTCGTTGCTGTTGCAACCCTGCAGGCCGAGTTGGTCTCGCGGATCCGCGACGGCGCAGGGCCTATGATCGTCGAAGCGTCCACCTACCGATGGCACGGTCACTACGAGGGCGACCCCCAGAGCTATCGACACGAAGACGAACTCGCCGAATGGAAGCTCCGCGATCCGCTCGAGGTGCTCGCGGCGCGTATGAGCGCAGCTGGTCTGCACGATCGGATCGACTCTGTGAACCGTGAAGTCGACGACATAATCGGGCGCGCAGTCGATCTGGCAGACAAGGGGCCGTACCCGGAAGCGGAGACCGCCGCCGATTACGTCATCTCTGTCCGGAAGGTCATTCCCGAGCCTACGAGTCCGACTGACGGAACGTGGAAGACGATGCACGCGATCACCGCAGCATTGACGCGCGAACTCGATGACGATCCCACAGTGTTCCTGGCGGGAATCGATGTGGGAGAAGGCGGCAACGTCTTCGGTCTGACTCGTGGTTTGGCCGCGAAGTATCCAGGTCGGATCCGCGATACGCCGATCTCGGAGAGCGCCATCATGGGTACCGCCGTAGGTGCCGCGATGGCCGGTTACCGGCCGGTGGTGGAGCTGATGTACTTCGACTTCATCGGTGTATGTCTGGACCAGCTCATGAACCAGGCCGCCAAGATGCGATTCATGACCGGTGGTGCGGCGTCTCTTCCGTTGGTGGTTCGCACCCAGTTTGCTGCAGGAAAGTCTTCCGGCAGTCAGCATTCGCAGAGCCTCGAGGCTCTGCTCGCGCACATACCTGGTCTGACAGTGGTCATGCCGTCCACGCCCGCCGACACGTACGGGCTGTTGCGAGCCGCAATCCAGGACCCGAACCCCGTGATTTTCATCGAGAATCGCCTGCTGTACGGAATGAAAGGACCCAAGCCCTCCGACGACCATCTGATACCGATCGGAAAGGCCGTAGTGCGTCGACCGGGCAGCGACGTGACCGTCGTGTCCTACAGCTCGATGATGCAGAGTTGCCTTGTGGTGGCCGATCGTCTCTCGGTGCAGGGAATCGACGTCGAGGTCATCGATCTGCGTACGATCACTCCTTTGGATTTCGACACGGTCCTGACGTCGTTGAAGAAGACGAATCGTCTGGTTATCGTCCATCAAGCGGTCGGCGAGTTCGGGGTGGGCGCGGAGATCGCTGCGAAGGCAGTCAGGGAAGGCTTCTGGCATCTCGATGCCCCGGTTGTTCGTGTCACGGCGGAACAGTCTCCGGCTCCGTACTCACCGGTTCTCGAGAAGGTCTGGCTACCGGACGAAACGAAGATCGAGGCTGCGATACGAGAGGTGTTCGAGGCCGACCCGGCGTGACGTGACGCTCGCGGGCCGGGTTTCGTGTGGCTCACGGAATGTTCTGACCCGAAGTCGGTCTCGTCTGTCGCAGGGGCAACTGAGCGACGATTCCGGGAGTTCTATATACACGACTGATCGGTCGAACTATAATTCGCGGAACGGCGCAGGCGATCTATTCGACAATGGAGGAACACATGAACCAACCGACCAACCCGCAGGACCTGGGAGACGTGGACGTCGACGTAATCGTCGTCGGAGCCGGCGTCACGGGTATTTACCAGGCCCTTCGTGCTCGCGAAGCAGGCTTCTCGGTGAAGGTCCTCGAAGCGGGTGCCGGCGTGGGCGGAACCTGGTACTGGAACCGCTACCCCGAAGCGCGCTTCGACTCCGAGAGCTACACCTACGGCTACCTGTTCTCCAAGGAGCTGTGGGAGGAGTGGGAGTGGTCGGAGCGTTTCGCAGGACAGCCGGAGATCGAGCGGTACTTCAACTATGTCGTCGATCGCTTCGACCTGCGCAAGGACATTCAGTTCGGTGCGAAGGTGACCTCGACGGTCTTCGACGAGGATTCCGGGACCTGGACGACGAAGGCAAGCGATGGTGCCGAGTTGCGCAGCAGATTCCTGGTGGCCGCGACGGGCGTGCTCTCGGTGCCGTTCTATCCCGATATTGCCGGGCGCGAGGACTTCGATGGAGAGAGCTACCACACCGGTCTGTGGCCGTCGTCGCCTGTCGATTTCGCAGGCAAGAGGGTAGCCGTCATCGGTGCCGGTTCGAGCGGCGTGCAGTTGATTCCGGTGGTAGCGCGCGAGGCGGCCTCACTGACGGTGTTCCAGCGCAGCGCCAACTGGTGTACTCCACTCAACAACGGACCGATCTCGCCGGAGGAGCAGGCGGACCTCAAGGCGAACTACGAGTCCATCAAGCAGACTCTGGACACCTCGGTCAGCGGGTTCCTGCATCCGATGGACGGACGGTCGTTCGCCGACGATGCGAATGCCGATCGTCAGGCGTTCTACGAGAAGATGTGGAACAGTCCCGGTTTCGAAAAGTTGACCACGCATTACGCTGACATGACCCTGAACCCCGTCGCGAACAAGGAGTGGTCGGACTTCATCGCCGACAAGATTCGTGGCATCGTGAACGACCCCGCGACCGCGGAGATGCTGATCCCGAAGGATCATGGCTACGCCGGCAAACGCCCACCCTTCGTGACCAACTACTACGAGGTCTATAACCAGCCGAACGTATCCCTCGTGTCTCTGAAGGAAACGCCGATGGTGCGCGTCACCGACAAGGGGATCGAGACGTCCGGGGGTCTCGAAGAGTTCGATATTATCGTGTGGGCCACGGGGTACGACTTCGGTACCGGGGCGCTCAATCGCCTGGGTGCTCGCGGCCGTGACGGGCGAGCGCTCGAGCACCATTGGGCCGACGGTCCGCGTACCTTCCTCGGCGTGGTTACCGCCGGTTTTCCGAACTTCTTCTTTCCCGGTGGCCCGCACGGTGCGCTCGGAAACAATCCCCGGTACGCCGGCGATCAGGTGGAGTTCGTGACCGACGCCCTGATCTATGCACGTGACCACGACGTGGACGTCATCGAAGTGACCGCCGACGCCGAAGAGGAGTGGACGTCGATGATGGATGCCAGCAGCGTGTACTCGTCATTCAACGAGAGCAGTTACTTCTACGGATCCAACATTCCCGGGAAGCCTGTGAAGCAATTGCTGAACCCCACGGGGCGACCCACCCTCCAGCAATTGATCGCGAAGGTGTTCGAAAGCAACTTTGCGGAGTTCGACCTCGTCCGGCGACAGGGCAACGATCGCGTCACCGTCTGACTGGTTGTGCAGTAGTGCCGAGTTCCGCTCGATGTCTCAGATCGTGTCGATTTTCCTCAGCCGTGGGCGCCCGGAGGAATCAGCGGCTGCTTGCAGAGATAGTCGTCCCCGCCTTCGCAGGGACGGGTAGATCGAGCCCGACGCGCATTTCTCTGCGGTCCGTGTGGTCGCGCGTCGGCGGGTTCGGTTTCCTGGTCCATCAACGGGGAAAGCAATTTTCGTCGGTCGCTCGCTCCCTTCGGACCGCTCGGTATGCGTCCATGCGCGGAGATCCGGGTACCCGTGGACGTCCGAAAGTTTCATTGACCGGACAGTACAAAAATGAGTAACATCACATCGAATCAGTCAGCGTCGACTGACACCGAACGAAGGAGTTGCCGTGACGAAGCGGTGGAAACAGCGCCCCCCAGGTTCGAACTGGGGCGAATTTGGCGATGACGACGAACTCGGTCGCATCAATCTGCTCACCCCGGAGAAGGTGTTGCAGGGAGTGCGTGAGGTCGAGACGGGCATCAGCTTCAGTCTGAGTCTGCCGCTCGACTACCCGGGTGGCTCTGCTCTGAATCAGCGCCGCTACCCACCGATTCTCCGCCCCACCGAAGACCTGGCGCACAATCAGGACACCTTCTACAACATCGTTGCTCGCGACAAGATCGCTCCCAACTTCATCGACGTGTGGGGCGACGATGTCGTGACTCTGTGGCTGCAGTACTCGACTCAGTGGGATTCTCTGGCTCACCAGGGCGCCTTGTTCGATGCCGACGGTGACGGTGTCGACGAACCGGTGTACTACAACGGATTCCGTCCCGGCGAGCACATCGTCGGGCCTCAGGAAGACGCCAAGGGGGACGGTAGCGGCAGCTTGGCCTTTGCTCGCAACCTCGGCCTCGAGCATATGGCCGCCCATGGCGTGCAGGGGCGGGGAGTGCTGATCGATATCGCACATCACCTGGGCGATACCGCGCACGAGTGGCAGCCGATCAGCTATGCAACTCTGAAAGAAATCATGGAGAAGGACAACGTCGTCGTCGAGCCCGGCGACATGGTCATCATCCACACCGGTTTCGCCACCCAGGTCCTTGCTTGGGAGAAGAGCCCTGATCCTACGAAAATTCAAGCGATGTACTCCTACCTCGATGCCGAGGACCCGGAGATGCTCCAGTGGATCACGGATTCGCAGCTGTCGGCTTTGATCTCCGACAACTATGCCGTCGAAGGCTTCGTGAACGGCGACGAGACACCGCACTCTCTCCTTCCGATTCACAACCTGTGCCTGTTCAAGCTCGGGATCCCGCTCGGCGAGCTGTGGTACACGCAGGACCTCGCCGACTGGCTCCGCGAGCACAAGCGCAGCCGGTTCCTCCTGACCGCGCCGCCGCTGAATCTGCCCGGAACGATGGGCAGCCCGCTGACGCCCGTAGCGACGGTGTGACGTGAGCGAATACAGATTCGACGGACGCGTTGCCGTCGTCACCGGCGCCGGACGGGGCATCGGACGGGCCTACGCCCGCTTGCTGGGAGAGCGTGGAGCGAGCGTCGTCGTCAACGACTTCGGTAGTTCGATGGAGGGTGACGGGACCGACGCCGGTCCGGCGCGCAAGGTCGTCGACGAGATCGTCGCTGCCGGAGGCAAGGCTGTCGCCGACACCAACGACGTCTCGACGGTCGAAGGTGCCACCGCAATTGTCGATACCGCGATAGCGCAGTTCGGTCGTATCGACGTCGTCGTCAACAATGCCGGCATCGTCCGATACGCAGGCATGCCCGACGTCGAACTCGAGAATGTCGAGCGCCATCTCGCGGTCCACCTGCTCGGCTCGTTCAATACGAGCAAGGCAGCGTTCCCTCATATGATCGAGCAGGGCTACGGCCGGATCATCATGACGACATCGACCGGAATGCTCGGTCTGCCGAACAATTTGCCCTACGCCACCGCCAAGGCGGGTCTTGTGGGGATGACTCGGAGCATGAAGTTGGCAGGTGAGCCTTACGACATCAAGACCAATCTCATCGCACCGGCTGCAATGACGCGGATGGCCGGAGGCGACGAACCCCCGGACGATGCGCCGGCGGTTCCGGGGCAGCCGTACATGCCGTCCTCGGCGGTAGCACCGATGGTTGCATTCCTGGCTCACGAGAGCTGCCCTGTGAGTGGCGAAATCTATACCGCGGGTGGGGGTCGTTTCGCCCGGCTCTTCATCGCTTCGACCGAAGGCTATGTTCGGCCGGAGGGCGCGCCGACGGTCGAGGATGTGGCCGACAACTGGGCTGCGATCAACGACGAGACCGGCTACTACGTACCGGCCGACCTCATGTCCTGGTCGGGTTCGTTCCTGGAGCACCAGTTCCCGCAGCCTGCCGATCAAGCCGCATCGTCCTGACTACGCGTCAGCGCAGCGGGGCCGAGTTGTCGCCGTTGAATTGATCGAACAAATCACAATACGGTCCCCGTCACTGAAAGGACCGTTCCACCGAGTTCTTGGAGAGCACATGACCGAATCGACACAGGCGCGGGTCGCGACAGCCGTTCGCGAATTGATCGGCGCCCACACGCAAGCGCAGGATGCCGGTCGAGCAGACGACATCGTCGAGTTGTACACCCCGGACGGCGTCCTCGAAGTTCCGGGTTTCGGCGAGATCGCAGGACACGACGCACTGCGTGAGGCGTTCTTGGGTTGGGCTCCGACGCAGCCTCAGCGGCATCTGGTGGCGAACACGCTGATCACCTCGGCGACAGAAGAGCAGGCGACCGCGACCAGTGACGTAGCGTTCTTCCAGCGCGGCGAATCAGGCTGGTCTGTACAGGTTCTCGGCCGATACGAGGACGTCCTGCGCTTTCACGGCGGAGCTTGGCGGTTCCACAAGCGAACGACCACGTACCAGGCATGAACAGCCTCACCCGTCCCGTCAGATCTACCGTTAGGGCAGAACAACGATGAGTAATTCCACGGAAGCGGAAGCTGCTGCCGGTGTGCGTGGCGCTATCGCTGCATACGCCCACGCGTTGGACGACGGTCGAACCGAGGACGTCGTCGCGCTGTTTTGTCCCGATGGCACGTCGGACATTGCGGGAGTCGGCAAGTTCGTCGGACGCGACGCGATCCGGGCGACCTACTCCAACATGGTGCCCACTCAGCCGCAGCGACACATGGTAGCGAACACCGTGATCACGTCCTCCTCCGAGGACATGGCGACGGCATCGAGCGACTTCGCGTTCTTTCAGCGCGGCGACGCCGGCTGGTCCACCCTGGTCGTGGGGCGATATGAGGACACGCTGCATCGGCGCGACGGTGATTGGCTGTTCTACGAGAGGCTGACGTCGTACGTCATGTGACGGACTCAGTTCCGGCGGCGCGGCTCATTCGGTATCCGAATGTGCCGCGCCGAGTGCATTGCGCGGCAAAGGAACCGTGACGAAGGATGCAGAAGAATCTCTCACCTCTATTGATTAGACCGACCGGTTGAACTAATCTATTATCTGTGACTACGACCACAATGACATGTATCAGGGTCTCGCTGTGAAAGCCGAGGACGCTCAGGGCGTCGCTCCCGCCGACCAGCGCACCACCGATCCGGCGCGCGATTCCGCACAGAGCATGCCGTCCCAGTGGGTCGATCTGCGAGCCGATGGCCTCGAGGCGATGCTCGACGCGCTTCCCGGCGTGTTCCCCGAGAGCGACGGTGATATCGAACTTCGTGACGGCAGGCTGGGAGAGGAACTCGTCGAGATCGGCTTGGTGAGCGTATGGGGCTCGCTGTGGGCGCGTGAGGGTCTCGGAAAGCGTGAGCGCAGCCTCGTCACGCTCGGGATCCTGATCGCGCTGGGCGCCGAGTCCGAATTGCGGACCCATGTGCGGATCGCACTCACCAACGGGATCACCAAGGATGAGATCGCCGAGGTCATTTACCACGCGGCAGGCTATGCAGGCTTCCCTGCCGCCACCGCAGCGCGGACTGCCGCACGCGAGGCGCTCGGTGAGTAGCGAAGTCTCCTCGAGTCCCTGTCGTGAACAGGGAGGGAGCATGTCCTCGGGGCGCCTGAAGGGGCCGGGTACGTGACAGGTCAGACGCTCAGCGTCAACGGTGGCCGGTACGTGGTCTGATCCTGGCCACATCGTCAAGAATGATCCAAAGTCGAACACGGAGCTCGTATGATCCCGAATCACATACTGGTCGTGGGTGCTTCCGCATCTGGGCTGTCGACGGTAGAGGCACTCCGCCGTAAGAAATATACCGGTGGCATCACCCTTCTCGGTGATGAGCGGCACGCGCCCTACGACCGGCCGCCGCTGTCCAAGCAGGTTCTCTCCGGCGCCTGGGAACCGGGGCGTGCTGCACTACGGACAGAAGAGCTTCTGTCCGCGCTGGACGCCGAGTTCCTTCTCGGTGACTCGGCCATCGAGCTCGATCCGTCGACGCTGACGGTGCGCGCGGACTCGGGGCGCAATCTGCGGGCGGATGCGATCGTGATCGCCACCGGTGTTCGTGCCCGAACCATGCCCGGCCAGCAGCATTTGAG
>Ga0247825_10001069_pt1 | contig 17887 bp, 27 predicted proteins | sample 13C_Vanillin_Day_FD_194413 | JGI IMG/M metagenome (GOLD analysis project Ga0247825, IMG submission 194413) | Soil microbial communities from agricultural site in Penn Yan, New York, United States - 13C_Vanillin_Day48 | ecosystem: Environmental > Terrestrial > Soil > Agricultural land | place... | reverse complement strand
AGTAAACGCCACGCGCTACCATTGGAGCCGGCTACATGCCGGCTCTTTTTTTCATGCGCTGCCCCCACTGTTACCGCACGCTGCGCACGTACGAGTCAATCAGCGCAGTCGGCATCGTGATGCGTGTGCGTGACTGCCACACCTGCAAGCTGCGCTATCGCACCGAGGAGCGCAGCATCCAAGAGACGCCGATCCCCGAGCGCATTCGCGCGCGCCCCGCGACCCGTCGCGCCGAGCGCGAGCAATGGCATCGCGAACGCTGACCGGCACGAATGCCGCTGAGTAGCGCAAACTTGCGCAGTGGCGCAAATTCGCGCATGATGCGAGGGATGAAACGGACCCCGCCAATGACCCACTTACCGCTGCTGCTGTGGCTGCTGTGGGTCAGCGTCAATACGTCGGCGCTGCATCTGACCCCGTGGCTCGACGTGCTGGGTTTCGCCATCGCCTGCCTCGCAACTTCCCGAAGGGATCACGCATGAAACGCACGCTCGTTGCATTCGCTGTCGCACTCGCTGCATCCTCGCTGCAAGCGCAACCGTTGGCGCATGAAGTCATACGCGACGCAGCCGGGCGCGTCACCTATCTCGCCACCGAGGACGGCGCCGTCGCATTCACCTATGACATGCGCGCGCCATTCTTCAGTCATATGTGGACGCACAATACGGGCTGGATCGCAATGCCGGGATTCGGTGAACCCGTCGAAACCACCCTCGCCACGCTCGATGCTCGCGACGACACACCGACCACGCGCCAACTGAAATCGCTATTGCGTAAGCCGGTGCACAGCGGCAAATGCGAACTGACGATCGACCGCGAATTGATGACCTACGAAAAGGCCGACTGCACCACCGGCCCGCCCGACATCACCGTCGACGTCGTCGCGACCGCGCCGACGCGCGCATGGTCCGGCACGATCGGCGGCATCAGCGGCATGCCGGTCAGCACTGGCGGGCCGGTAAGCACGCGTGGCGGCTATCCGTTCGGCACGGCAAACGAACGCTTGGACACCATCGTGCGGCAACGTAATTGCAGCGCGGTTTGTGATCGCAACTACAGCACCGCTTCCGTGTCGTGCGCCTTTGCCGCCGTAATCGCCAAGTCGCCAGCGGCGGGGCTGGCGTGTACCGGACTTGCATGGGATGTGATGCAAGCGTGCAAGGCCGAAGCCGCCGCGTGCTAATCATGAGCGAACGCGAAAATCGCGTCATCACTACGCTGGACCCGGCCGAGTATCACGGTCTGGAACGTCTCTCGAGTGGCGGCGTCAAGCAGATGCTGCGCTCGCCCGCGCACTACCGGCAGTGGAAAGACACGCCGACCATCCCGAGCCCGGCGATGCAATTCGGCAGCGCCGTGCACTGCATGGTGCTGGAACCGCACAAGGTCGAGCAAGTCATCGCGGTCATGCCCGACGACGCGCCGGACAAGCGCAGCAATTCCGGCAAGGCGTGGCACGCGGAATTCGCACTCAACTGTGCCGGCAAGGTCGTGTTGAGTGCGGAGGATAACGCCCGCGCCGAGCGCACCGCGCGGGCGATCATCGAGTCGCCGGGGTTCCGCATCATCGGTGCCGGCAACTTTGAAACGTCGCTGTTGTGGCGCGACCCGCACAGCAACGTGCTGTGCAAAGCGCGGCCGGATTTTTTCGCCAGTGACGGCGCCATTTGTGTCGATCTGAAAACCTGCACCGACGCATCGCGCGAAGCGTTCAAGCGGCAACTGTGGAACCTGCGCTACGACATCCAAGCCGCGTTCTATCTGGAAGGCATGTTCGCCGGCCTCGGCGTGCTGCCGCACTCGTTCGTGTGGGCGGTAGTCGAGACGGAACTGCCGCACGGTGTAGCGTGGTATCGCATCGGCCACGGTGCACTGGAAATCGCCCGCGCCGATATCACCAATGCCATGTTCGCGTATGCGGAATGCGTAGCCAGCGACCGCTGGCCGAGCTACGCCGCCGACATACAGGAAATCAGCCTGCCGCCATGGGCGCGTGCGCGCACCGGCAACGGCACTCAACCACAGGAGTTTTGACCATGCCCGAAACGAACGACGACGCACCCCGCATCCCAGTAACGCCACGCGAGCAACCGTTCCCCGCGCTATCCACGTCGCCGGGCGCATTGCAGCGCCTCGATGACGCGATCGCGCAGGTGCCGTTCAGCGTATTCAGCACCGCCGCGAACTTCGACCTCGCGCAGCGCATGGCACGCGCGCTCGCGTCGAGCGATCTGGTGCCGGCGCAGTACCGCGACAAGTTGGCGAACTGCCTGATCGCGCTCGACATCGCCGTGCAACGGCGCCAGTCGCCGCTGACCATCATGCAGAACATGGTGGTGATACAGGGTCGGCCAGCGTGGTCGGCGCAGTACATCATCGCCTCGATCAATGCCTGCGGGCTGTTCACGCCGCTGCGTTACGAGTGGCGCGGCGCCGAAGGCAATGACCAGTGGGGCTGTCGCGCGTATGCGTACGACGCGCAGAACAATGACCGGCTCGACGGTTCGTGGATCACGATTGGACTCGCGAAGGCCGAGGGTTGGTACCAGCGCACCGGCAGCAAGTGGCAGACGATGCCCGAACAGATGCTGCGCTATCGGGCCGGCGCATTTTTCGGCCGCATCTATGCGGGCCACGTCACGCTAGGTTTGCCGACCATCGAGGAAGTCGCCGACTCGCCGCTCGACTATCAGCCGCGCATCGTCATGCCGGCCGGCAACGGCGCCGCGCCGCTGCACGAAACCACGCTCGATGAAATCTCGCGCGCTGCCGAGCGACAGGCCGCAGTCCCGGCGCCCGCGCCACCTGCGCGCCGACGCGGCCGGCCCCGCGCGGAAGCCGCCGCAGAGGCAGCGGAAACGCCCGCAGCGCCCGCCGCCGCAGCGCCGGCACCTGCCACACCTGCGCCCGTCGCCGTGGCCGGCAGCGCCCCGCCTATGCCGCCTGTGGTCGACTCGGGTCTGGAACCGGCGCCGCACCGTAGCACCATCGACCTCGATCCGTTCTGATCATGCGCACCGCGCTGCTTCTCGCGGGGGTGCTGAATTTCTTTATCGCCTACGGCTTGTGGCGGATGCTAATACAAGAGTTGCCAGTGGTGGTGCTGGCCGTGTTCATCATGCTCAACTGTCTCGCCGGCGTGGCGTGCGTCGTAGCTGCCGCGCACAAGATCGACTTCGGTTAGACCAATGGCGCATCTATACACCCTGCGCGGGCATAAGCCGGTGCCCTGCGCCGACGTGCTCGAATGGGGACGCTGGATCGAATCGGCCGACCGCCACGTCGGCTCCGACTATCTCGGGACGATTCATGTGTCGACGGTGTTCCTCGGGCTCAATCACCAATTCGGCAACGGCCGCCCGATGCTGTTCGAAACGATGATTTTCGGCGGGCCGCTCGATCAGTACACCGAGCGGTATTCGACGTGGGATGAAGCGGAAGCCGGCCACCGCCGCGCCGTCAACATGATGCGCGAGCGGATGCCGGCGTGAGCACATGGACGTGGGATCAGTACGAGCGGGCATGGTTTCGCAAACTGCCCGACGGTTCTAGTGAATACATTTCCAACGAGGAGCACATGACCGACCGACTCAAGGGTGTGACCGTAACGTTCCGCGAAGATATGCGCGAGGACGATGCGCGCCCGATCATCGAAGCGATCAGGCTGCTGCGCGGCGTGCTGCACGTCGAGCCGCGCGTCGAGACTTCGGCCGACCACTTCGCCCGGGTGCAGATACGCAACGAAGTACGCACGAAGTTGTTCAAGGTGCTCGAATAACCATGCGCTGCAATCGTTGCCACCGGCTGATGATCGGCGCCACCAGTTACGACGGCGCCTGTGAGTGCGGCGGGCTGATCGAAGCCGACCGCCTCGATGCGTTGCTCGCCGACTGCGGCCACATTCGCGTGGCGGTGCTGACCGAATTCCTGCGCCGGCTCGAGTGGCCGCTGACGGCAGCGCAGGTCGTGGCGATCTGTGAGCCGGACCTGCGCCCGCTGGACGCCGACCTCGTGCGGGCCGTGGCCGCGTGGGCGGGCATCCGGCTGGCGCCTGACGACGCGCCGCTGGCGCGAGCTACCGTGACCCCGGGCGCACTTTTCTAGCGCCTCTAAAGGCCGCTAATCGAGCCGGGTCGCGTTCCGTTGGCGCCGCCCGGCTCTCTTTTTGACTGCCGGCCGGCTCACCGGCAAGATTGCCGCTGAGCAGTTTCGCCGTTTTGCCCCAAACCGCGAAAGCCCCGACCGGCAATCCTGCCGCTCTGGCGCAGGGAAAGTTATCCACAAGTTATCCACCGGGTTTGCCGCTCGTCGGCTGGCGCTAAAAAACGCTTGCGCAAAAAAGCGCCACCTGCCACATTATCACCACGCGCTGCAAACAAAGCGGCGCGAAAAACCAAACCCCTAACAGACCCAACGGAAACCCAAAATGCTTTTCTCTGACCTGACCTTCGGCGTGGAAATCGAGTGCTACGTTCCGCGCTCGCACAGCGACCTGTTCGACGCGCTGCGCACCGCCGGCGTGACGATGAGCCATGCAAGCGGCTCGATCCACCGCGTCACCCCGGGCTGGAAGGTAGTGCACGACGGCTCACTGAACAGCGCGCCGGCCGGCCACTACGGCTGCGAAGTAGTGAGCCCGATCCTGCGCGGCGAGGAAGGCATCGCCGCCACGATCAAGGTGCTCGAAGCAGTCAAGGCGTTCGGCGGCAAGGTGAACAAATCCTGTGGCCTGCACGTCCACGTCGGCGCACAAAACGCGACCCCGACCCAACTCAAGAATCTCGCCAAAATGTTCGTCAAGTACGAGCACCACTTCGACGCGCTGTGCCCCGAGTCGCGCCGCAACAACCAGTACGCGAAGTCGAATCGCGAAGTCGCCGCCGGCTGGAACGTCGCGGCGACGTACGAAGCGCGCGTCGGTGCCGCGTTCGCGAAGTTGGACGGACTGCGCAGCGTCTCGGCGATCGCCACCGTGATGAATGGCGGCTACAGCCAGCAACACTACACCGGCCATCGCTACTACAAGCTGAATTTCCAGTCGCTGGCGTCGCACGGCACGGTGGAATTCCGCCAGCAGGCTGGCACGGTCGAGGCAGTGAAAGCGGCCGCGTGGATTCGCTTGGTAGTCGGCCTGACGGCGGCGGCGTTCACGATCAAGTCCGTGTCGAGCGAAGCCGAGCCGACGTTTGCAAAGTTGCTGCGCAAGGTTGACCGCACGACGGCCGAGTATCTGAAAGCACGCCGCGCGGCGCTGAATCGCGGCGCGGAGTTGGCCGAGTGAGCCGGCTCGATGCGCTGACCGTCGCGGGCGCCTTCGTCGGCGCCTTAGTCGGTGCCATGTACGCCCCGCAAATTCTCGCCGCGCTCGCGCGGCTGTTCTAACCACAAAGGAAAACGCAATGATGAAACCTACCCCACCAATCCCCGGCGGCGTGCTGATCGAAACCATCGACGGTCGCGCCTTCATCGGCGACTCGCTGAAAGACGCCGTGCAGAAAATCCGCGCCTCGGCGTGGGCCTGCACCGACTCCACGCTGCGCGGCTACATGCAGGGCGTCGCCCGCCGCGCGACCGACTGGACGAAGCACACCGTAGTGCGCACCGACACGGTGGAAAATTTCGTGTTCGACATGGAAGCGTGCGGACTGTACCGCGTGCACCGGCTGTCATGAGGCCCGAGTGGATGCAGGAGGTCGCCCGCCGCGCGATCGAGCGCCACTTGGGCGACGTGCTCGAAGCCGACGCGACGCCCGAAAGCGTTTACGACAATGCTTTCGTGCTCGCCCACGACGCACTGCTGATGCACGGCGTGCACCCGGAAGTCGCCACGCCGATCGCGCAACGGCTAGCGCAGGAAATCGCACAGCCGTAAAAAAGCGCTTGTGCGCTGGCGCAAATTAGCGCATACTCTTAACTCGCACTCCAACTAACGCAAGGAAAGCAAATGCACCAAACCTACCCGATCCTGTACGCGGCCTACGGCGCGAACACTAACCGCGAGCACATGCGCACGCGCTGCCCGACCGCGACCTACGTCGGCAACTGCACGCTGCACGACTTCGCGCTGGTCTTTCGCGGCGTCGCCGATGTGATCGACGCACGCGGCGAGGAAACCGTTTGCGCGCTGTGGGAAATTCAGCCGAAGGATGAACGCGCGCTCGACACGTTCGAAGGCTATCCGTTCCACTACACAAAACGGTACGCGCGGATTCAGTATCGCGGCCAGTCGCGCCTCGCCATGTTCTACGTGATGGCCGGCAACCGCCGCGACGTGCACGAACCGCCGCAGTCCTACGAGCAAACACTGCGCGCCGGGTACCGCCAATGCGCGATGCCCGAGCGGCAGATCACGCGCGCCGTGCGCACCGCGAAGCGCAGTGAAGCGCGGATGAAAACCTATCGCGGCGCGTGGGTGCAAAAGGATATCAAGGCGAAGGCCGCGAAGTATCCGCCGCGCCAGTGGCCGCTGATCGAGGAGCGCGACCTGTCGCGCGACTTCCCCGAGTACCCGGATTGGATGCTCGCCAATTTCGACCTGACCAAGATCGAGGGGATGTGATGCCACTGTCCGCCGACTTCACCGCACCGCAGACCGACAGCACCGGCCGGCGCTTTGTAATCCACGTCCCGACCGGGATGCGTTACCTGATCCGCGAACAGGATCACGCGAAGGGACACGTCACGACGTATCAGCGGATGACCGCGACCGTCACGACACTCACGCCGAAAGCGCCGCAGGCGCCGAAGGCGAAACACCGGCCGCACAGCGATGACCACTTCGCCCGTGCGACCTTCATCGAAGGAAGCGAGCCATGAGCAAGTCGAAGCAACCCAAGTTGTCAGTCACCGAAACAATCGTACTCGATGCAGTCGAACAGCAACCCGGTTTGGTCGCGCAGGAATTGGCGCCGCACCTGCCAGTCGGTGCGGGCTCGGTCGCCGCGCTGCTCAGCCGGATGATGAAGTTGAAGCAACTCAACCGGGTCAAGGTACCGCTGTCGTCGGCGTATCGCTACTACCCGTTGAGCGCCGCGCTGCCGGCTGGTTATGAAGCGTGGGACAACAAGTTGGTCAAGCGCTACAGCAAGCCGAAGGCCGGCAATGGTGCCGCGCCCGAAGCAACCGCGACCGTGCTCGATTACGCGCCACGCGCTCACCCGAAAAGAACCGTGCTGATCACGCTGCAAATCGGCGACCGCGAATCCGTCACGCTGACGCCCGAGCAAGCGCAAGACGTGTTCGAACAACTCGTCTCCCTGTCCTCGTTGTTCGGGGCGACTTCGTGAGCCGGGCTCTCAGCGCCGACGCGCTGGCGCGGCTAGAACCGCATCCGCTGTCGGAGATGCTGCCGCCGATGCTGCCGCACGCGTTCGAACAACTGCGCCACGACATCGAAGTCAATGGCCAGCGCACCGCCATCGTGCTGCTCGACGGCAAGGTGCTCGACGGCCGGCACCGCGTGCGCGCGCTGATCAACCTCGGTCGCGGCGGCAACGTCGCCGACTTCCCGACCGGACAGGATGCACGCGGCTACGTGCTGTCGGTGAACGTGCAGCGGCGCCACCTGTCGACCGCGCAGTCGGCGATGGTCGCCGCGCGCCTCGTCACCACGCGACAGGGTGCGCACGCCGCCGACAGCGAAGTAACGCAGGAAGCGGCAGCGGCCATGCTCAGTGTGTCGGTGCGCTACGTGCGCGACGCGCAGTGGTTGATCGAGCACGACGAAGCGCTGGCCGATGAAGTGTTCACCGGCAACCTGTCGCTGGCCGCAGCGATCCGTCGCGCCCGCCCGCCGGTGCAGCGCGAGCGCGCACCGCGCCCGGTGCTGATCGACCCGCATCCGCCGGTCGCGCCGCCGCACGAATTGCCGGCCGGCACCGACCTCATCATCGCGGCGATCGAGTTGATGGCGAGCACCGACCCCGGTGTGTGGGCGAACGCGCTCACTGCCGACCAGCGTCCGCTGATTTCCACGCTGGATAGTTTTGCTCGCGGCGCCTATGACATTGCCGATGAGTCCGGCATGATTTAGCTACCTCCACCGACAAGCGCGCAGATGCTATTGCCGATGGCGCGCGCTAGGTGGCCGGGAGTGAATCGAGGACAGGCCCGCCGCAGTCGGCTGCCTCCGACCCTGTCGTCCTTCGCTCTCGGGCTTTCACACCGCGCACGCCGCGCGGGGATAATCGGCCGGCCGGGCGTGGCGCACGCGCCCGGCTTTTCAATGCAGCCAGCGCACCACGCGGAACGCGAGCCAGACCGTGCCCGCGCTGGCCAGCGGCGCCAGCAGGAACAGCAGCGCGACCGCCCACCATGGCGGGTTAGGCCCGCGCTGCCGCCGCTGCCGCCACGCCACTACGCCGCCCGGCGATAGCCGTCGATAACGGGCCGTGGCCGCGCCGGGCGCAGCGGCGGGCTACTACCCCCGCCCGCCGGCCCGAGCACCGCCGCTACCCCGGCCAGCGTACGCGCCGCGACCGCCAAACCGCCGGCCGCCTTGACCGCCGTCAGGAATCGCCGCTGCCCGCGCGACAGGCGCCCGGCCGGCGACTTGGTTTCCACCGCCACGAACAGCGCCACGCGCTGCCCGACCATCTGCGGCGTAATCACGACCGACTGCCAGCCGACCAGATCGGCCGTCCCGGGTGGCCAGCCGTGCACCGCGCGCGGCTTGTCGAGCACGATGCGATCGCGGGTGTGCTCAACCTCAAGTCCCTGCCACGACACGCCCGCATTGCAGCGGAACAACCGCGTCGCGCCGCGCCCGAATGCGGCGAGGACTTCCTTCATGAATACAAATTCACTCACGCGGACACGCGCACCGGTGCGCTGAGCGTCGGTGATCCAGTGAGCGGCACGACAGTGGTGACCGGCGTGACTTCGAACGCAACGTTATGCGGCGCGTCGCCCGCGACCAACACGTAAGTGACCGTCGTCGCGCCGGCGATGACCACGCCATCGCGCCGCCACTTGAACGTCGACGTGCCCTCGGGGTTGCCGTTGATGTCGAAGTATTCGTAATGGCCGGTGAGCGTCTGCCCGACCGTCGGCGTGCCGGTGATGTTGACGTTGAGCGCCGTCGGCGCCGCCGGCATCGCGCCACTGCCGCCACCGCCGGCCATGAACGCCGGCCGCCGCACGCCAACGGATAACCCGTTGACGACTTGGCCGAGCTTCGAATGAATCGTTTGAATGCGCGCGGCTGCTGCCGCATACGCAGCGGTGAACGCCGCGCCGAAGGTCAGGTTCGCGTTGGCAACTTGCTGTTCCGGCGCGTCGCGCTCGTCACGCTCATCGCGGCGCTGCTCGCGCGGCGTCTCGAGTGGCGCGTCAACCGGTAGCGGTGGCGGCGCTGCGCGCGGCGGCCTCAACAGCGGATCGATCTGATTCATGCTGACTCCTCTACTGATAGGCAAAATTGCCGGTGACTACAGGTACAGGTCCATGAACATCGCGCCCTGCTCGGCATTCACGTTATAAATGCCGATCGCGTAATTGGTGTTCGCCTCAAGCGCGACTCGATACGGCGTCGGCGGCTGGCCGACCAGACAGTTCCACGACAAGCTACTGGATTGCAGCCGCTGCAACACTACGCCATCGCTACGCCGAAACAGAATGCCGACGCGGTGCAGCGGCCCGCCCTCGCGTTCGATCGCGCCAATGCGGACGAGTCTAGTTTGCGCCGCGCCCGCGCGAAAGTTCACGATCCATGCCGAGTCATGGGTAATCGTCGGACCGCTCAAGCGCGTGCCGGTTGTCCACGGCAGCGTGGACAAGCTCTTATGCTTCGACTGCAATTCCGTTGGATAGACGGTAGTGCCCGGCTCGGTTGGTTTCGGCGGCTGCGTAACCGGCGGCTCGACCGGCACAACCCCATCGTCGTAACTGCACGGGTGCCCGTTGTACGTCAGCCCGGCGATGGGGATTTGCGCCATCGCTATTTGACCAGTTCGATCACGCGCGGCCCGCCGACGAGTAGGAACGCCAGCAGTCCGGCAAAAAACATGAGCCGGCCGACCTCCTGCAATTTGATCTGCGCGCAGAGTGCATACATCAGCACGCCGACGATCGCGACGATCAACGTCAGTCCGATGAACATGGTCAACCCTTTCGAGTCGGCGGGCTCGGCGGTGTTGGCGGCGTGCCCGGCGTTGGCGGCGTGCCCGGGGTCGGTGGTACACCCGGAGTCGGTGGTACACCCGGAGCGCCGGGAGTCGGTGGTACACCCGGGGTCGGTGGCGTGCCCGGGGTCGGTGGCGTGCCGGGCGTGCCCGGGGTCGGTGGCGTCAGTGGATTCGCGGACGTCGACAGCGGCGCAACAGCAACCATGGCAAGTCTCCTCGAGTGAGCCGGCAAAAATGCCGGTGACCGCTGCATTGTGCGGCGATTGTCCCGGTCAGGCAATCAACGTTTTTCCTCTTTCGGCTGCACCGGCACCGGCACCGGCACGGTGATCGTAGGCACCGGGACCGGCACCACTTCAACCGTCGTGGCGGCACGCCCGCGTACGCTGCGCTCGATGTCGGTACTGCGTTCGATCGTGCCGTCGCCGGTCTGCACGTACACGCTAGTGCAGCCGGCCAGCATGGCCGCCAGCAAGAGCGCGCGCATCGCTATTCGTGCGCCTTGGTGTACGGGATCACGACGTCGACCGCGCCGGCTGCTTCCAGCTTCCCCCATACCGAGTCGCCTTCGTTCAGGATGTGCGCGCGACCTTGCGCAGCGTTGAACGCATTTTTAATCTGGCAAGCGCGCTTCGAACAGACGTGCCAGTCCTCTGCCCCGCTATCACGTATCGTAATCGTGATGTTCGCCGACGCGGTGCCTTTGTTGCACACGCTGATCTGTTCGATGAAGTAGGCGTAGCCGGTCGGAACGGCAGCAATAAGTTGGACCAGCGAGGTCGACGTCAGATGATAGAGCGCGCGGTCAGGCGCGACCACCAGCGTTGCGGATTTAAGATTCGGGGCGGCCATTAGTTCTCCTCCATTTGAAACCTGATTGCGGCACGCGACTGATTCAACGTGAGCGGACTGATCTGTGCGAGCGTTCCGGCAAACACCTGATTGCGCTCGCGGCGCGAGCCCTCGCCGGCGAATAGGTTGGCGATCAGGTCGCCGCCGATATCGCAACGCCGTTGCATATCCTCGAGTACCGCCGCCTCGTCCGTCGTGATGGCATTGAAGTCGAAGGATGCGCGCCGGTACGACTCGCCCCGGTTGACGCGCCGTGACCCGCCGAAGGTGCGGCCGGCTTTCGATTGTGTCTCGCGCGACCACTGATAGCCGGCGACGGCGGTGTGTTCGAACCACTGCGACTTGCCGACCCATATCCGCGACAGCCAGAACCAACCCCAATCGCGCGGCGTCCCGCCGAAGGTGAGCGTGTACGCATCGTCGGTCTGCTCGGGGAAGTCGAGCCAGAAGCTCGACTCATGCGCATACGGATCGGCGCTTCCATCGCTGTCGGTGTAGCCGGCGACGACGATTGCCGGCACGGTGAAGTCGGCCACATCGACCACACCGGAGTCGTATGCCCCGCACTGAAAGCGCAGCGTCGCCCCGTACAGGCCATGCTGGTGGACGCTGAAATGGTTGACGGTTTTCGGCGCCGCCCATGTTCCGGTCAGGGTTTGCGCGCTCAAGTTGGTCGTGGCGAACTCGTCATCGCGGATCGCATTCTGCGTACGCTCGGCCTCATAGCCAACGCCGCGCGGCGCGAGCGACGTCGCCAGCGTGGCCTCGTCGTGATCGTTCTGGATTACAAGGTAGGCGCGGTCGGCCATCACTCCTCCTCGACCGTGGCGTCGATGCTCGGCGTCACGCCAACGCTGACAGCGATGTTCGGATTCACCTCGCCGATATAGAAGATGCGGCCGGCGCCGCTGGTAAGCTCGCCGATGGTGAAATGCGTAATCGACTCCGATCCTGCGGTGCACTGTCCAAGCTCGACCGGGTTCGTCGCCGGCTCGACCGTGTTACCGCTGACGACCCACCCCGCGCCAGAGCGCACGATCCCGATGCGCGCATAACCCGTATACGCGCACTCGCTCGTCACCTGCGTGCCGCCGACACCGGGGTCGGCCGTATGCGCGGCGATGAAAAAGCTCGCCAGCGGCGACGACGCGGCATCATCGGTGATGTTCGCGAAGTTCGTGCGGTTGAACATCTGCAACAGATAACCGCTCCGCAGTGCCGTGCTCTTGCTCATGTGAGAGTCACCTTCGGATCAACGTAGACGGTGGCCGACGCCTTCGCCAGCATCACGCGGGCAACCACGAAGCCGGCCATCTGCGGCGTGAATGTGACATCGAGCTTTTGTTTGATCGGGCTCGCCAGTCCGGTGGTAGTCCACGTTGCCGAGGACGACGTTTGATTGGCGGCGGTCGCAATGATCGCGCGCCGGTCGGTAGTGTGCGTGCTCACCGGCGCCGCCGAACTCCCGAGATATTCGACCTCGATCCACAGCTCGTCATCCTTCAGCGTAGCGCCATCGTTCACGACCTCGATCGTCGCCGTAACCGGTGAGCCGACCGTGGCGTTCCACTGAAATATGTCAGCGCTTTGCAGCGCCGAATTCGGGAACACCGGCGACGCCGCAACCATCTTCCACGTCAGCGTCGTCGCGCCATCGGATGCGCCGCCCGCGTGCACGATGGTCGTCTCATCGCGCACCGAGCCGAACCGGGTCTGCTTCCAATACTTGTAATTCTGCGCGCCCGCGCTGCAATTGATCATCTCGGCGGTCGCTTCCGGGTGCATTGATGCTGGCGTCTGCACCAAGCTCCCCGACCATGATGCCGGCAACTTGCAGTTGCGGAACATCGCCCACGCGGGCGCCGACGCTCCGGTTATGTCGCACAGATGCACGCCTGCGCTGCACGCCGAGAAGTCGAAGCCTTCAACAAAGTGCTTCGTGCTGGTGAAGTCGAACACAAACGTCGGCGACGTACCGCCGGCGATGATGCCGCCGCCGCGTATGTTCGAACCACCGGCACCCGCGTTGAACTTCTGGCCGGCTGCGGCGAATTGAAAGCCGCAGTTGATATAGATGCCGCCGCCGATAACGATCAAGCACGTCGCACCGCTGGCGACCATCTTGAAGTTGCACGATTCATACACCTGCCGGTGGCCACTGGAACCGTTGGACCCGGCCGACAGGTTCATATTGTTCGCGCCGCTGCCGCAGTTGAACGTGATACCGGCGACATTGAACGACGCCGGCACCGAACCGCCCAGCGTCATCCCGGCGCCGGCACCCGTGGTCGTAACTGTCGCAGTCGTCGCACCTGCGGTCGGCGGCTGCGCTGCATCGTTGCCGCACAGAATGCGCACCGGCGCTGCCACGGTGCCGTTCCAATTGATCGTGATAGCGCCAGCCGTAGTTTCGGCGTGCACCTGCGACACATAGATAACATCGCCGGCCACCGTGATCGCCGACACGCCAGCCAAGTCGAGCTTCGCCAGCGCCCACGTCGTGCCGTTATCAGCATTGCTGCCGTCTGTGCTGCGGACGTAGCGAGTAGCCATCAGATATCTCCCTGCATCCCGCCATCGGGCGCCATCGCATCATTGCCGGACACCGAAATCAAGTACCCGCCAGTCGGTGTCATGAGTTCGCCAGCGCCAGCCGGCAACGTGAACGAGCCGATGCCGGTAACGATCGCGCGGCCGAGCGCTTCGCCAACGCTGCTCTGCGTGTTCGTCCAGTGGAAGAAGTCGAGCGTATCGGCGCCGCTGAAATCGCCGTCTGCGCTCACCACCGCGAAATGGAACCCGTCGCCGGACACCGCCAGCGACTCGCTGAAGCGCTGGCTGTTCGTCGCGCTCCCGTAGGGATTGGCAACCTCGACGCCGTGGCTCGATAGGTAGCGCGGGCCGGCCAGCAGGAAGCGCGGATGATCGACGTACCATAGCGCGCCAGACTCGGCCGCAGGGTTGTCGCGATACGGCGCGCCAATGAAAATACGCGAGCCGTCATCATTGACCGCGACCGACCCGATCGCGGTGTTCGTCCCCGGAGCAGCCTCGATCCTGATCCACGTCGCGAGCGCAAACGTAGCGCCGCGATTGCTTGACTTGTAGACGAACACCGTACCGCCGACGAACGAGCCATCCTGATCGACCGGCGCCGCCGCAACGAGCAATTGCCTGTCGGCCGACAACGCGATCTGTTGGACAGCGAAGAATCCTGTGTTACCCGAGTCGCTTGCTGGCGATAGAAAATTAGTCAATGACCAAGTGGTCAAGCCGGGATTGGATTGGTAAACGAGGATGCGCGTATCGCCGCCGACGCCGCTCGATCCGTTCACCACGATCAATTCGCCATCAGGCGAAATCGCCAGCGTGCCCGCCATATCGACGCCGCCGAGGCTCACCGTCTGCATGTGCGTCCACGTACCCGTCACCAATTTCCAAACGCTGAACACCAAGTCGCCGAACGAGCCGATGTACGCAATCACCGTGCCGTCGCGGCTGATCGCAATATCAGGTGCGGCATTGCTAGATGCCGCCGTAGTCAAATCGTCTATTCGCTGATGCGACCACGTTGTCGGACTCGTGCGGGTCCAGACGTGAAAATGCTGACCATTGTTTTCGGATGCGACGACGGTCGCGTTGTCCGCTACGCTGACCGCGTAGCCAATCTCGGAACTGTACGGCGTAGCCGTCAACGTCTGCGTCAAGCTCCACGTCGCGCCCGAGCGCTCGTAGACACGGACCGACCCGTCGGGGTGAATACCGGATGGCGCATACGAAGGAATCCCCACAGCGGCAAGCGTGCCGGTGGAGTCCATCGCGACGGTGCGATTGAAGTCGGCGAACGCCTGAATGCTGCCGACGAAATGCTGGCCGCGTGCGTAGGCCGGCGTCGGCGGCACCGGATTCGGTACATCCCCCCACGCCTCGAGTCCACCGACCAGCGCCGCGCCAGCGCCCAGCAGCGGAATCCCCGGCGGCACATCCGTCGGCCCGGGCGGCGGTACCACTGGCGGCCCGGCCGTCGAATCGTAGTCGAACGACGAGTCGGTCGTCGCGTCCTCGCTCGTCGTGATGCGCTCCCAGCCCTCCGGGTACGGTTCCGACAGCGAGCGGAAATAGAGCACTAGGTCAATCTCGTAATCGGTCGGCCGCAGCTTGATGCCGACGACTTGCGCCAGCGTGCCGGCATCCATGCGAAAGAACGGGAACGTAATCAGCGCGACGTCGCCGAGTTCCTTTTCGAAAAACTCCATCCCCACCGTCAGGTTCGCGTGGCGCAACTGCGGCAGTCCGTTGAACCGCTCGACCTCGGCCCACGCGCGCAGAATCTCGGTCGCGGTTTCGTCGTTCTCTGCCGAAATCAGCGTGTCGATGATCGGCGACTCGACCAGCATCAGGTCGTAAAGCTCGGGCCGGTCGGCGTACGTGGTACCAACCGCGTCGTCCTGCTCGAATGGCAGGCCGAGCCGCGTGCGGATGACATATTCCTCGCCAGTGATAACGTCGCCGGCTACGTCATCGGTCTGCGTCCAGTTGCGATTGCCGCGCGCGCGAATCTTGTAATAGCCGGGCCGCTCATTGGCGATCGATGGTTCCGGTGACAGCTTGACGTCATCCTTGCCAATCTCGAATGGGACCATCGGCAATGCTGCGATGTCATTCGGCCGGATGCGCAGATAGTTGAAATCGCCAAGCCGGGTGATGGCGTAGGCGAACTGCCCGGTCTGCGCCGCATCCTTCAGGAAGTCCACCGTGTTTTCGGTGTCCCTGACGCTGGTCCCAATCGGATAATCCTCGAAGTCACCGACCACGAACGTAGGGTGCGCGCCGCTGTACGTGCCGGCGGCGATCAACCCCGACCGCTGCCCGACCGCCACGTCGAGCAAGTCGCTGACGAGATGCCGCGTCGTGTCGGACGGGTCGGCGTCGGGCGCGGTCGCGAGAACCGTCGCCGTGACCTTGCCCGAACTCGGCGGCGAATCATCGAGGCGCACCGTGCCGTCGCCGTCATCGGTGAACGCGACCGACTCCAAGCGCACCTGCACGTCGAGCGCGATAGTGTTGACGCCGGTATCGCTATGCGACCATCGCAACGCATCCAGATCAACGAGATCGCATTCGACCTCGCGCACCAGACCAAAGTTGAACGAGCGCGGCTTGTCCGCATTCGGTCCGGTCCCGCCGACGAGCACCTGCCCGGAGATGCTTTTGTTGAGGTCGGCCGACGTATCCTGCAATTCTATTTCGAGTGTGTCGGTATCGGCGCGCTCGACGGCAACCATCTTCGCTCGGAAGATCAGCCGATGATCGGCGACGTCCCACGCCACATCGCCGAGACGGAATTCGACTATCGAGCCGTCGACCGCCGCGTCGATCAACCATTCGAACTCGCCGCCTCGCTTGTCGATAATCAGCTTGCCGTAGGACGCGGCGTACACGCCATGCTTCTCGCCGCCTAGCTCGCGTGATAGCTCGGGACTCTGCACCACCACGGCGTAGTAGCGGCCGGCGCCGCGACGGTACGGCTTGTCCGACAGGCGCAACAACTGCGTGACCGGACCGCCGCTCTCCTCGGCCTGATAGTTGAGGTGCGTCGTCCAGACGCGGTTCGCCCGGTTGTCCTGCTTCAACCAGAGGCGAAACGCCGCATCGGTAATCATCGCGCCGGTACAGGCGTTCTCGATGCTGCCGCGAGGATGCGTTGCAGCGTGGCGTTCTGCTCGCCGGTCATCGTGTTGGTTGCCGCGTGCTCCTGATACAGCGCGGCCAGTATCGCGCCGTTGTCGCGGACCGCCTGCGTGTTCTCCTGAATGTCAGTCTGCGACGCGATCGTGCCGGCCGGCAGCGCCGACTCAAGCGCAACAGCGGCCGACGCCTGCGCATCGGCGCCCGGCAGCGGCAACCCGGTCGGCGTCGAGCCCGCGAGCGCGGCCAGCGCTTCGGTGACAGCGGTATAGATATCGGTGTACGCGGGCGCCGACGCATAGAAGTCGCGCGCCTGCTTGAGAAAGTCGCCGGCGAACTGCGTTATATCCCCGAGCGCCCCGAGGTCGCCGGCCTGCGCCTTCACCAACTCACCGGCAAACGCTGCCTGTGATTGGTTCAACCGCTCGAGTGGCGACAGCGGCGACAGGTCGGACAGCGACAGCCCGCGCAGATAGTCGGCGATGCCCTCGCGCAACTTCGCCAGTTGGTCGATCGCACCATCGACGCCATCCTTCACGCCGTCAACGATCGACTTCCACTTCTGGTCGAAGATGATCTTGAGCGCATCGAGCGCGGCGGTGTTTTTGTTGAACGCGGTATCGCCGCCGAAGATATGGAACTGCTGCGCATACCAGTCTTGCAGCGAGATAAGTTGCTCGGCGCGCGCTGCGTCGTACTGCGCCGACAGGATGGTGAACCGCGACAACTCCGACGTTAGTTGCGCAGCAGTGCTCTTGAGTCGCCCGACGTAGGCAGTGAACGCCGTGTTCGATGTGAAGTCGGCGCGACTTGCGTTGGCCACGGCATCCCGAATCAGACCAATCTGAATGCCGAGCTTCGTCCCGAAGTCGCCCGTTGACTCGCCGGCCAAATCCGCGATCTGTCCGATCAGCGTATCGGCCAGCGACTGCGACTGCTTGATGAGCCCGCCGACGCTGACGACGATGACATCGGTTGCCTTGTTGACTTGAGTCGCGGCATCCTCCGCTGCATCGCCGAACCCGCCGACGCTATCGATCAAGTCGCCGATACTCGGCAAGATGGCATCGAATTGATTGACGACTTCGCTGCCCTCGCCATACATCGCAACGAGCGAAGCGCGCACGTCCCGAATACCGGCGACCGTAAGCGGCAACTCGTCAACCCCGAGTACATGCAGCGCCGCCCCGAGTGCGGTCGTCTGCCGCGTCGCGGTATAGATC
>Ga0247825_10001068_pt1 | contig 17892 bp, 19 predicted proteins | sample 13C_Vanillin_Day_FD_194413 | JGI IMG/M metagenome (GOLD analysis project Ga0247825, IMG submission 194413) | Soil microbial communities from agricultural site in Penn Yan, New York, United States - 13C_Vanillin_Day48 | ecosystem: Environmental > Terrestrial > Soil > Agricultural land | place... | reverse complement strand
CCGGATGCAGTCCGAACTTTGCGAATGTACGCCGCCACCTGCCAGATCCTACCGACCCGTTAGTGTGCCAAATCCCGAACCAGCAAGCTCTCTACCAGCGCAGACGCCACGTCGACCCTGGCAATCCCCTCCGACCTGTGCAAGTCAGGCCACACGCTGGGCAGGCAACGCCGCAATCGCCTCGTCGGCCCGGAGCTCGGCGCATCGACGGTGAAGACCGCTGTTTCAGCGAAATTGCGAGCACGTAGGACAATTCGAGGCCTCGCAGGGCACGGAGTCGGCGCACCTGCCCATGTACCGCGTCCCCGGTGACTTATCGTGCCGGCACACCGGCGGCGACGGCGCGCTCAAGCATCGCGAGCGCCCGCTCGGGTTGGTCACAAACTCGGGGCGGCGGCGTCCGCGTAGCGGGCGCGGTCGTCGGTCCAGGCTTTGGGCAGGTACAGCTCTCGGTCGGTCAGCGTTCGACCCGTTGGGGTGACATAGGTCAGCAACAGCTCGTCACAGTCCTAGAATTAGAAATTGAGCAGCCGCTGCATGCCTCCCGAGCCGGTGTCACCCGCCGCCTCCGCGAGCGTCCACCCGTTCTTGCATTCGACCTCACCGTGCAGCCCGCACGTTGGGCCCATCCGGCGCCGCGGCTCCACCCGCGGAAACCAGTGGGCCAAATCCGCACAGAACGCGGTGTGTGCCCTGCCGGCCACTTCAGTGCCATGGTCGCCGAACTCGAAACAGTCCTACACCCCGTGCCACTCGCTCGATGCCACTCCTTGAGTGCATTCCGAGATCCGGTCGCACGCCCAGTTTCCGCCGAACTGCGGATGCTCGGCCCTTGTGAGGAATGCCGCCGACACTGCTGCGAAGAAGCCGGACCGGACCGGCCGTATTCGGCCACCGTCGCAATTTGTAGGCATTTATCGAATGTGGCCCATAAACGTTGGGTACTACGACGAGTTTCGATGCAAGTCGAAACGCAATGCAGGATATCACCGAAACCGGAAAGTTCTTGATCTGGCTGAGCGACAATCATCGGGGCCACTATCGACGCACTCACCCGGGACAGCGTAGGCGATTACTTTTCCACCGGCACCACTACCCGCATGGACATCGATACCTGTCGTCTGCGGCGCGCCGAAGCACGCGGAGCGTGCGGTCGTGCGTCGGACGGTGCCTCCGGTGAACAAACCCGAGATGCGTGGCAAGATAGAGGACACGACCAACTGCGCCCTATTCCCCGAATAGACCTCGCATCTATAGGCAGAGCGGCGTGCGCTCATACTCATGCAATGGCCCGTAGTAAATCTGGGGAATCGATCCTCACCCGCGTCATGCGCATCCTTGAGTCGTTCGGACCGGCGAGTCCTGAACTCACAATCTCACAGCTGGCTGAGCGCGCTGATCTCCCCCTTTCAACAGCGCATCGCCTCGTCCATGACATGGTCAATCACGGAATGCTCGATCGGCACGACTCTGGGAATTTCCGTATGGGAACTGAGATGTGGGAGCTCGCCACACGTTGCTCTCGAGTTGGGTTGCGCGAAGCGTCGGCGCCGGTGCTGGAGAGCCTCCACGTCGTCGTCCGGCAACACGTTCAGCTTGCTGTGCTCGTCGACGGCCAGATCTTGTTCATCGAACGACTCAGTTCTCGGGGCGCGGTGCCAAACATTGCGAAGATCGCTACGCGACTCCCCCCTTACGCCTGTTCTGCAGGACTGGTTTTTCTCGCCTTCGGCCCGGACGACCTCCGAGCAGATGTGTTGGCCGGTGAGTTCACTCAATTCACGCCACGATCGATCACCGATGCCACGCGGCTCAGGCGCGTTCTTGCGGCCACTCGACGTAACGGTTACGGAGTGGCCTCCGAGTTAATCAATGTCGGCAGTAAGGGGTTGGCTGTCCCAGTTCACGGGGCCGACGGCGAGGTCGTCGCAGCACTGTCGATCGTCATCCAACATGACGCCGACCACCAGCCCTGGGTCCCGATGCTCAAGGCAGCGTCACGCTCCATCTCGCAGAGTCTGGGAGCCCCAAGTCTGGGAGACGACGACGTGCATCGCATCCACAACTTCCAGAACCCCGGCTACGCACCCTTTCATTGAATGGAAGAAGCCCTTGTGTCGGCAGTCACGTCCTCATACGTTGCGACGGCGACGTGGCTACGAGTCACCGCCCCAGCCAAAGTGAGGTTCACATGGTCGACATTCAGGCCAGATCGAAGGCCAGCGTGCCGCGTCGTAAATGCAAAGACCAGCCCAACGGGGTCTTAGTAGACGTGGACCTACGCATCTCGCTGGTGCTCCCGACAGAATCGAAGGACATGCTTCTATGACGGATTTACAACCAAAAGCGCAGTCCATGTTGGATCGATTGACCGCCGAAAACAACGTGCGCCGCGTTCTCGCCGACTACTGCCACGGTGTCGATCGGAAAAACTGGGACCTGGTTCGCCAGTGTTATCACGACGACGCCACAGACTCCCACGGAGCGTTCAATGGAACGGTGCCCGACCTGCTGCAGTGGATGCGAGATAGTCACCAGCACGTGTCTTCGTCATTCCATGTGCTGACAAACGTCCGGGTGATGCTCACAGACGATCTCCAAACGGCGCACACTGAGAGCTACTGCATGAGCTTCAAAGAGGTGTCGCCGGGCGGGTTCGACGCCTACGCCACCTCCGCCACGTCCTTATCGCGTTCGGCCCGACGTACCGTCGCGTGTCGATACGTCGACCATTTTGAAGACCGCCCGGGCGTGGGGTGGCGCATCACCTCCCGCGTGGTCGCTATCGACTGGATCCGACGCGACGACGGCGAAATGTTCCTCCCAATCGACCCCTCTTGGACGAGATCCCAACGCGACCGGAGCGATGCCTTCTACGCGGAAGTGCCAGCGAAAGAGCAGGTGAAGCGATGAGCGCCACCGAGACCGATGCCAATATCACCACCCGACGACACGCTGAGGATGCACTCGAACCAGATCTGGTGATCGTGGACCCGCACCACCACCTGTGGCCAGACGGACAAGTACGTGTGCCACCTGCGCCAGGAGATCCCGACGATGCGGGCACGACCGTTGCCGTTGCGACCGCGTACTCGCTTGACGACCTTCGCCAGGATGTCAGCGGCGGGCATTCTGTCACCGAGACCGTATACGTGGAGTGCCTATCGCACTATCACGACCAGGGTCCACACGAGCTACGTTCAGTGGGCGAAACCTCCTGGGTGGCGGAGCAGGGGAACCAGGAGTCGACCGGACTTCTCAGCGGCATTGTCGGTTACGCCGATATGTTGCTCGGCGCCGAGACAGGCCGGGTACTGGACGCTCACCTTCTGGCCGCGGGGAGCAGGTTCAAGGGCGTCAGGTACACCGTGTCATGGGATCCCCATGTCGATGCTTACGTCAGTCCCCGCAAGCCAGCTGCCGGGGTCTTGCTCGCGCCTGCCTTCGGCCGTGGCGTCGCCGAGCTCGCACGGCGCAGCCTGGTCTTCGAGACGTGGTGCTACTTCCATCAACTGTTGGAGTTATGCGAGATGGCCAGACAGCATCCCGAACTGACCATCGTCCTGAACCACTTGGGCGGACCTGCCGCAAACGGACCCTACGCAGGACGGCGGCGCGAGGTGCTTGAGTCCTGGCGGCGTGGGATTCACGAGGTCAGTGAGTGCCCCAACATCGTCCTGAAACTCGGCGCCATCGGCATGCCCGTGTTCGTCGAGCCATCATTCCTCGCAAGCGCACCGCATTCGTCGCAAACGATCGCCGATTACTGGGGGCCGGAGCTTCGTTTCTGCATCGAGACCTTGGGGCCAGAGCGCTGCATGTTCGAGAGCAACTTTCCGGTGGATTCCCACCTGTGCGACTACGTAACGCTGTGGAACTCCTTCAAGCTCGTCACGGCGTCCTATGCCCCGCACTGGCGTGAGAAGCTCTTCGCCGGAACTGCGCGCCAGACCTACAAGCTCGAACCCCAGCGGTTCGAAAGGGCACCGATATGAACAACAACTACCGCGCCGCAATCGTCACGGGGGCAGCCTCAGGGATCGGTTTGGAAACGGCCCGACTCTTTGCGAGCCAGGGCTATGACGTCGCACTAGTTGATCGAGACCACTCGCGTCTCCTTCATGCCATCGATCAGATCCATACGGACAGTCAGATTCATGCTGTGGCCGCCGATTTATCAACGGTGCCCGGGGCCCGGTCGGCGATCGAAACGTCGATTGCCGCCTTGCCCCACGCTGAGACCCTCGTCTGTTGCGCAGGTGTACTGCAGCCGGGCAACTTACTGGAACTGCGTGTCGATTCGTGGGACGAGATGTTCGACCTGCACGCACGCGCGCCTGTTCTCATGGCGCAGAGTTTCATCGCGAGCACACGAACTTCGGCGCTGGCGAATCCCCGTCGCCACCGCATCGTCGCAGTCTCCTCCACCGCAGCCGTCCGGCCGCGAGCAGGCAATGGCGCCTACGCCGCAAGCAAGTCGGCGCTGAACATGGCCTTTCGGGTCCTCGCGGTGGAAGTGGCACCATTCGGCTTCAACGTTAACGTCGTAACACCGGGACTCACTAACACTCCGATGGTCACGGCAGGCACCGACAACGCGGGCACGTCGGGGTGGCAGCCCAGCAGCATGCCGCCTGTTGGACGAATGGCCGAGCCCTCCGACATCGCGTCGGGCATTCGCTTCCTTTGTGGCGAGGACGCGTCCTTCGTTACCGGCGCGAACCTGGTCATCGACGGGGGTAGCAGCGCCGCCGTCCGAGGCGGCTAGCTGTTCGCGTCCCCTAGTTCTCATGTGCAATACCCACGGTGGACATCCAGTTTCTCAGCCTGGATGGTCTCTCACAGACCTGCACGTGTTTTGGCATCACGAGGATCCTGAGCGCGACGGCGAAGGCTGATTCTCATGCCAGGGCCTGGCTGCTCTGCTGCCCATGCCCCCGGTGTCCACGCGAGGTTCGAGGGGCAGGGCGGGAGACGCCGTACCCGCACGCAATCTTTATACATACAGGGACATCAGCAATCTTCGATCTCAGTCACATCGCGACCGGCACCGAGTGCTGAGCGCGGCACTGAACCCCTGGATCCCGAGGGAGATACGTAACGAGCGCCGGCTTCGGCCATCATCAATATCCAATCCGGACCCATACAAAGGAAGTTTGCACGGTGACAAACCAACCGGTCGTGCAGGACGCAGACAGCGGAGCGGCTGAACCGAAGTCAGGCCCCGCACAACAGTCGACACTAAGGGTCGTGCGCGCCGCAGTTGTCGGAACGCTCGTCGAATACTATGACTTCGGCATCTACGGCTATATGGCGACGACCCTCGCCGCACTCTTCTTCACTACGGAAGATCCATCGGCCGCCCTATTGGGAACCTTTGCAGCATTTGGCGTTGCGTTCTTCCTTCGGGTGCCAGGCGGAATATTCTTCGGACATCTCGGAGACAAGTACGGCCGCAAGAATGCACTGTCTTGGACAATTCTGTTAATGGTGTTCGCGACAGTGTTTATGGGCTTCCTACCGACTTACGCCACCTTCGGCCTGTGGGCAACCGCAATGCTCGTGCTCGTGCGATGTCTTCAGGGCTTCGCCGCAGGGGGAGAGCTCGGAGGAGCCAACGTGTTCGTAGCAGAGTCAGCCCCATCACGATGGCGAGCGACCCAGACCTCGTTGGTCCTGACCGGCAGCTATTTGGGATCGTTGGCAGCTTCTCTGGTAGGCCTAGCGATACACTCGGCGTTCTCGCAAGATCAGATCCTCGCCTGGGCATGGAGGATGCCGTTTGTGCTGAGCCTGGTACTCGGCGTCGTGGGTGTCTGGATTCGATCCCAAATGGAAGACACTCCGCAGTTCGCTGAATTGGAGGACAAGGGCGCGGTCAAGAAGCTGCCAATCACGGAACTGTTGAAGACATCGCGCGGCAATGTCGTTAAGGTCGCCTTGCTTGGATCATTCACTTCCGGTGGCTTCTATATTGGCTCGGTCTATTCAGTGTCATATCTGCAAACCGTGGGAGGCCATTCATCGACCTTGGCGTTCGCCTCGACGTCGATTGCCTTGATCGTTGGTATTCCTGTTCTACCGTTCTCCGGCTACCTCGCCGACACGTACGGCCGAAAAAAGGTCATTGCTGGCAGTGGTGCTGCTGCCGTGATCCTCGCTGTTCCGATGTTCAGTCTAATGGCCGGCGAAGAAGTTTGGCAGGCAGTAGTAGGGCAGACGGTTCTGTTTGCTAGCGTCTCGATGGTTCTGGGCGTGTCATATGCAGCGTGGGCCGAGATGTTCAAAGCTTCGGTGCGCTACAGCGGCTTAGCCCTCGGGAACAACATTGCGGTTACACTCTTCGGTGGAACCGCGCCATTCATTGCGACCTTCCTGGTCGACGCTACTGGAAGTTCTATGGCACCCGCTGGCTATTTTATTGTCTGCGCGGCCATAACCTTCTTCACTGTCTTTTCCATCGAGGAAACAAAAGGAACGATGTTGAGAATTGATTAGACGGGCAAGCCCCTTGGCAGGGTTGTGAGTTTAGTGACGCGAAACTTGTCAAGGCGCCTGTGGCCGGAATCGACTAATCCAATCAATGGAAACTGCAGTTGTTCAGCGCAGCCACATCCTGGTTATTTTCGTAGATACGTAAACGCATTCGCAGGACCGACTAATCTCTGTTTGGAAGGTGGAACCGACATGACCACGAGTTCGATGCGCCCAAGCCCGCCAACCAAGCCACAACGTCGCCGCCGCTTCAGCGTGATGGAGAAACGCGTCACCGTGAGCGGGGCGCTAGGATCGTCGCTCGAGTACTTCGACTTCGTGATCTTCGGCGCTCTCTCGGCTACCTTGTTCCCGGATCTCTTCTTCTCCGGGCTCGGTGAAACTGGCAGTCTCTTGGCATCGTTTGCGACGTTCGGACTTGGTTTCGCCGCCAGGCCGATCGGCGCGATCTTTTTCGGCCATCTCGGAGATCGAGTCGGCCGGGTCGCGGTCCTCTACGTGACGCTCCTCATCATGGGGATCTCGTCGGCCCTAATCGGCCTGCTCCCGACCGGCCAGGGAATAGGTATTGCCGTGATCATCGTCGGTCTCCGCCTAATTCAGGGCTTCTCGCTCGGCGGCGAGGTTACCGGCAACCAACTTATGGCCGTTGAGCATGCGGACGCAGGGCGACGCGGTCTGCTCGGAGCTCTGGTCAACGTTGGGGCACCATTCAGTCAAATCGTCGCCAACATGGTCCTGGTTGTCATGACCGGCATTCTGTCCGAGGAGCAGTGGATGACCTGGGGCTGGCGCGTCCCGTTCCTGTCAAGCATCCTGCTCGTGGCTCTGACCGTCTACATACGGCGGAAGATCGAAGAGACACCGGCTTTCGTTGCGGATCAGACGAGTGACGCACCATCGGGCGGTGACACACCTTCCTCAGCTGACTCGGCCGGGCTCCCCGGGCTGCGCAGTGAGTGGCGCACGGTACTCAAACTGACGTTGGCGTGGGCGGGACCTTCCATGTGCTTCGACCTTATTGCCGTCTACGGGTTGACTTTCATGACCGACACCGTCGGCATCTCGAGTCAAACGAGCTTCCGTGTCCTCCTGGTGGCTAACCTCGTGTCTCTTCCGTGCTGCCTACTAGGAGGCTGGATCAGCGACCGGTTCGACCGCAAACGAGTCTTTTTCTCAGGATTGGTCGGTGTCGCCGTAGGTAGCGTGGCATTCTTCACTATCGGCGCTGCCGGGGCACTGCCGCTATTAATTCTGTTCGCCGTCCTCACCGTCGGGTCGTGCCTATTCCTCTATGGAATGCAACCGGTCCTTTTCGCCGAGCAGTTCCCGACCAGGTTCCGCTTTTCGGGGTGCGCGATCTCATTCACTCTCGCCAACCTGTTGTTCTCGGCCTTTGCTCCGCTCATCGCGACTGCTTTGGTTGCCGTCGGCGGTACCCCCGCAATTTTGTGGTACACCATGCCGACTCTTGCGTTGTCAGCTGTTGCGGTTTCAACCATGAGATCGAAATCTGAACTGAGTTCGCCGAGTTCGGCCTAGCACTGCGAAGCGGTAGTTCCCAATCACGACCCACCGACCAGGTGAAGATACCTGTGACAGCTCACACCAATTCTTGAAAAAGACCCGGACCCGATGAGGGTCGACCCCTCTAGACACCACTACGAACAAGGAGCGCAAATGACGACTGACTATGCGACATACCGAAGACTCACCTTCGAGCGACCCGCCCTTGGAGTACTCCTGGTAACGCTGAACCGACCCGAAGCCGACAACGCTGCGGACGAAACCATGCATACCGAGCTCGCCCGGGTGTGGAGCGACATCTCGGCCGATCCCGAGACTCGGGCCGTCGTCGTCACCGGCGCCGGCTCCTCGTTCTCCTCCGGCGGGGACCTAGACATGGTGGAGCGCATGGCTGGCAACTACGATCGAGTCACGTCGATGCTGTCGGAGATCAGTGATGTCGTCTACAACATGATCAACTGTGACAAGCCAATCATCTCCGCCATTAACGGCAACGCAGTGGGCGCCGGACTTGTGGTGCCCTTGCTTGCGGACATTTCGATCTGCGCCGAGGACGCCATGCTGGGAGCGGGGCACGTTAAACTCGGCGTGGCATCTGGAAATCACTCTGCAATCATATGGCCACTCCTTGTCGGAATGGCTAAAGCGCGCTACTACTTGCTCACTGGTGACCAGGTGAGCGGCACCGAGGCCGAGCGGATCGGACTGGTTACCAAGGTATTACCTCGCAAGGAGGTTCTTGACGACGCTCTCCGAGTGGCCGAGACGCTCGCACAAGGATCGCAGCTCGCTATCCGACTTACGAAACGCACATTGAACAACTGGCTCAGGAGCGCTGGCCCGATCTTCGACCAGTCCACCGCCTACGAGATGCTTTGTTTCCTCGGCCCCGACGTTATTGAAGCAATCGCAGCGCGTAGGGAAGGCCGATCTCCTCTGTTTCCGACAGCCAGCAACGGGGGGTGACGTGCAAAATACGACCAGGCGGTTGTTCGGCGTCGCCTCCTCCTCAACGGCGAATTTCCCGCGCCTTGGAAGATCCGACGATCTGGGGCCGGCGGATGCGAGCACAACTGCAAATGGTGAACTACCCGAGGAGGCGAGCTTTCCATGTCGAATACCGTCCTAGTCACCGGCGCCGCAGGCTTCGTTGGTTCACACTTGACTCGAGCGCTCCTAGAGCGCGGCGCGGCGGTGGTGGCTCTTGATCTTGCCGACCGCCTTCCGCAGTTCGTTACGAATGGTCTCGATTCGCCTCCGGTTACCTACATTGTCGGCGACGTCAGCGACTCGCACCAAATCGCCTCGGCGGTCTTGCAGTTCGGTGTCACCGACATCGTCCACACAGCAGCGTCGCTCGCGGAACCCGAGTCGATACTTCGTCCACGTCACTTCCTCAAGGTCAACGCCGAGTCGGTATGGGCCTTGTGCGACATCGCGCGGTCCCTGCCCATCCGTCGCCTCGTCGCGGTCAGCACGCGGTCGGTCTACGGCACCCATAGTCCTGAGGGGGGTCCTGTCAACGAAGAGGCTAGCCCGCGCCCCGTGGCGTTCTACGGTGCCTCCAAAGCGGCCGCTGACATCGTCGCCGTCCAGTATGCGAAGCATTTCGATCTCGACCTGGTAATTCCGCGGGTGACCGGGGCGTACGGCCCCCATCAGAGTTACCCTCAGTTCCTATCGGACATGATCGATGCCGCGGTACGGGGCGAAGCCTTTCACCGCGATGTGGGCGGCGATAGTCAGACCGAAGTCACGTATGTAAAGGACATAGTCCGTGGCCTCCTGGCACTTCTCGACGCAGCTACCCTCCGACACACGATCTACAACGTGGGAAGCGGCATGCAGGTCAGTCTGTCCGAACTCGCGCACATCGTGCAAACGTTCGTCCCGGAGGCGGACATCGAGATCGGACCCGGACTCGATCCCGCTGCAGCGCCTCGCGCTCTCATGTCGGTCGAACGGATGAGGGCGGACACTGGGTTTGCGACTGCGTGGAGCCTGGAGCAGGGCATTGGAGAGTTTGTCGCATGGCGACGTACCGGCGCATACGGCCGGCCCATCTCGAATCCCCCAGATGTGCGCGGCAGGTGTCATTGTGGCTGAACTCGCGCGGTTTGTCCGGTAAATCCCTGTTGCCGCACCGTCAAGACATCCTGACGTCGCGTGTTGATCAGAGTTCGGGCGGAACCGTCTGGGGGTGCAAAAATCCGCTGGTCAGCGTCGAGCAGGGCAGATTCCGAGTGATTGTTGCGTCTCGGGTAGACAGCATCGTGCGGCGACCCGCGTCCATCAGCTTTTGCCTGAGGACCTCATCAAACTCACGGCTTCAGACATTCCGTAACGATCGTCCAGAATTTCGAGTGCTTCAGCGGGTGACAATGGTGGGTTGGAGTATCGGGATGAAATTGTCTTCAGTGCTCGCATTGCGGCGTCGGAAGATACGGCGACTGTACTGGCGGTGAATTCCGCTGGTTTGATCACCTGGATGTCATTAGGCACCTTGCCCGAGGTAGGTGCCTAATGTTGTCTGAGAGTGTTATTGAGGACTCGACAACAGCGTGCGTCTGCGGTGGTCATTGCATGGAATTGGGCTCCTGGTTGAGTTGGTGAGGTCGACGCCCGCAGCCGAATCGAGGAATCCACTTATGCCATCATCATCCATCTCACCGTGCCCGTCGGGTCCGCCCCACGCGGCGGGCGGTCACCGTTGCGCGGTGTACCCGTCGTCGGTCACCGACGCACAGTGGGTGATCCTGCAACCGCTGCTGCCGATGCCGGGCAACACCGCAGGTCGCGGCGGCAGACCCGAGAAGCATTGCCGCCGATTAGTATTGGACGCCATCTTGTACCTGGTTCGCGGTGGGATCGCGTGGCGGCAGCTGCCGGCGGAGTTTCCGCCAGTCGGGACGGAATACGCGATCTTCGTGCGTTGGATCCGTGGCGGCGCCTGGCATTGCATCCTCGACACCCTGCGCGACCGGCTGCGGGTGCGAGCCGGAAGGGATCGCTGTCCGACCGCGGCGATCATCGATTCGCGGACTGTCCCGGTCGCCGACACGGTGCCCCGATCCGGTACCGGATGGGACGGCGGCAAACTAGCGACCGGCGTGAAACGCCACATAGCGGTGGACGTGACCGGGCTGTTGTTGGCAGTCGTGGTGACCGCCGCCTCGATTCAGGACCGTGACGCCGGGCACCGGCTGCTCGCCATGTTGCGCGGCACGTTGTCCACGATTCGGCTGGTGTGGGCCGACGGCGGCTACCCCGGACGCCTGCTCGTCTGGGCGAAAAGTGCTCTGGCCCTTCAGGTCGACATCATCAAACGCAAGCCCGGTAATACCGGATTCCACGTCCGGCCCCGAGTTTGAGTGGTAGAACGGACCTTCGCTTGGCTCAACAAACATCGCCGCTGCGTCCGCGACTACGAGGCCAAGCCCGACCACCACGAAGCGGTGGTTCTCATCGATACCATCGCGACCATGACCGGGCGAGTCGCCTGAACCTTGACCATTCTCAAACACGCTCTTCGGTGTCAGCAAAGACCAGCCGCCCGTCGTCGAGCGCGACCGCCCACCGATGCACCGGCGACCACTCGTGCCCACCGCCCCCAGGGGCGGTCACCGCCGCATAATCCTCGACCACCTCACCGGTGAGATCGGCCCCAGCGCTCCTGCGGACCAGCTCCCGAGATCGAGCACAAGCACCCACCGGCCCAGTACGCGACCGACCTGCACGAACACCATCCGCAATCGCCCTGGGGATGTTGTCCGTTGCGTCATTCTGGGTGGTCGGACTCGGCTTTCTCTTGGGAGTGGCCGCGGTGGGCGCCGTCGCCACCTCGCGGTCCGCGGTGGTCGATGACGAGGCGGCATCGTTGCGGGCCCTACTCGGTGTCGCTGCCGGCGCCGCGGGGATCACCGCCTCCGCGATCGCCCTGTTCCCCATGCTGGCGCACCTATGAACCCCCACCATCGATGCTGCGTTCGGTCGACGTCCAGTGCGACCCGAATCACCCTCTGGCAGGTTCATTCGAGGGCCTCGACCCGCATCATCAGTGACGCGCTGCGACAACATCCTCCTCGAGGAATTCCTTTCAATCCTCCACTGAAGACATCGTTGTCGTCGCCGGCAACCATATGACCGGCCCCCGCGACATCGATCAGCTTGGCGGTCGGAATCAGCTGGAGCAGTTCCTTAGCGCCTTCCTCGCTGACCACATGGGATTGCTTGCCACGGACGAGCATGGTGGGCACCCCGATCGCCACGGCGGCGTCCCGCGCGGGTTCGTAGCGCACGATCGAGTCGGCTTGCCGGGTGGGTTCGTCACCCTGGCGTAGGAACGCCGGATCCCAATGCCAATACCAGCGACCATCACGCAGGCGAAGGTTCATGCTCAACCATTGCGGGTTGGGCATGCGCCGTGGTCGTCGGCACCCCAGCGGAAACGGGTCGACCTATAGGCAGCTATAGCTAGTTATGGGTATTTATGGACTCTTTCCCATAAATGTCTATAGTTCCGATATGGATCCCGCGCTGAACCCGTTCAAACCCGGCTCGGGGTTGCGGCCTCCGGTTCTGGAAGGGCGGGACCGGGAGCGCGAGGAATTCGACCTCCTCGTCGCCCGCAGCAAGGCAGGCAACTACGACCGCGGGATGGTGCTCTCCGGGCTCCGCGGTGTCGGCAAGACCACCCTGCTCAACACCCTGGCCGAGCACGCCGAGCGGCAGGGATGGTTGGCGATCAACATCGAGGCCCGCCCGAACGAGGCCGGGATCGCCGCGGTCCGCACCCGCCTCGGCTACGAACTCGCCGTCGGTCTGCGCCGCTTCAGCCGCAAACATCAGCTGCACAAGGTCATCGACGATCTCGTCTCCCTCGCGCGGGGTTTCACCCTCGGTGTCGGGCTGGGCCCGGCCAAGATCGAACTCGCCCTCGGTGGGCGGGCCGCCAGCGGAGACATCGACCTCGACCTCGAGGAGTTGGTCGAGGCGATCAGCGACGTCATGGGAAAAAAGGGGGCCGCGTTCGGACTGTTCATCGACGAAATGCAGGACCTCGACCCCGATCTGCTCGGTGCCCTGCTCGCGGTGCAACACCGCGCCAGCCAACGTGAATGGCCGTTCTTCGTCATCGGCGCCGGTCTGCCCAGCCTGCCGGCGGTGCTCGCCGACAGCCGCTCCTACGCCGAACGGCAATTCTCCTACCGGACCATCGGACCGCTCTCCCCGGCCGATGCCGCCGACGCGCTCCGGGTCCCGGTCGAGGCGCACGGGGGTGCGTTCACCCCGGACGCGCTCGAGATCGTCGTCGAAGCCAGCGGCGGTTACCCGTACTTCCTCCAAGAGTTCGGCAAGGCGATCTGGCACACCGCCCCCGCCTCCCCGTTCGATATCGAGGACGCCCACCTCGCGGTCGAGGAGGGCCGTCGAGCCTTGGACGACGGGTTCTTTCCGTCCCGGTGGACCCGGGCCACCGACCGGGAGCGCCGGTACCTGCGCGCCATCGCCGAAACCGGGGAGCCCACTCCCCGGTCCGGGAAGGTCGCCGCAGCCATGGGGGTGGCGACGACCGCGGTCAGCGATGTCCGGGATTCCGCCATCAAAAAGGGCCTCGTCTGGTCACCCGAACACGGGCGCATCGCGTTCACCGTCCCGGGAATGGCCGACTTCATTCGTCGTCAGCCCACCGCCTGATACTCCTGCACTCACACGCCATCGGCTCGCGGGCGCGCGCCGACACTCTGCAGAAGAAGTGTGTTGCCTGAGAAATCCACACCAGGCACGGGGAGACGTCCTTTGACAGCAGACACCCGTACCTCACGAGTGAGATGGTGGCCTTGCTTGTGCGCCGGGTCATCCGGGGCCTACCGGCCGAAGCGGTCATCCCCGCTACCCCTTTCGGGTATGGGGACCACCTTCCACTGGCCGAGCCCCTGGCCGAACATCACCCGCGCCATCGGAACGCGGGGACCTCGGCATGCCGCGATCGCCCACCTCGGCGACGACGCGCCCACCTTGCTGCCGCTGCGTGCCTGTGATGTCCTCGTCCTCAACGCCTCCCGCGCCGCGGTACGCGCGCATGCGACCCCCCGATCGCGCTCGCGCACTATGTGGACGCCGGGGTGCGGGTGCTGTCCTCGCCGAACCTGCACGCCAACGTGATCGCCACCAGTAGGCGGGCGGTCATCGGCTCCGCCAACGCCTCCCACAGCTCCACCATCGCCGATGAGGCCGTGGTCATCACCGACGATCCCGACATTGTCGCCGGCGTACGGAAATTCATCGACGGTATCGACGAGATCACCGACGTCGACCAGGTGTTCCTCGACAACGCCACCGCCATCTGGCAGATCGGTCGGGCCGTCCCCCTGCCCGGGATCGGCGGCCGCAACCGTGCCGAGCCCGATTTCCTGCCCACCCCGGTAACCCGGATGTTCCTGTGGCACATCACCGACTACCAACCCGGCCCCGTCGAAGAACACGAGCGGGCGGCCCACACCAGCCGCCGCCGTACGTCCGCGGGGCCGGCGGCGAAGTACCAGCTCGAATGGTTCCGTATCGACACCCCCGGCGGCCGCGGGCGGCTCCAGCGCGGTGACGTCCTGCTCCAGGTCACCGCCGACAACCAATGGCTCTACTCGCCCGCGGTCGTGGACTCCGATCCGATCGCGATCCCGCACACCCGCACAGCGGTGGCGTACCAACTGCGCACCCGAGTGGACCTGGAGCCGATCGCGGTGACCGACGCAGAAGTAAGGCTCGCCGACGTCGGGCACCCCAATCCCCGGCTGGACACCGACCACCGCATCGTCTCCGCCAGCCTGCGGGCCGCGCTGCTCCGACTCTGGAACCTCTGAACCGAGAACCGATCCGCACGTTTCCAGGCTTGACCTGTGAATACGCCATGTCTCCGGGGCGGAGGGCTCGTGCAGGTCAAACAGGGCGATCTGCTCCCACGGACGGGTCATTGCTTACTGCTCCCTGATCCGGCCATCGGTGTCGGCCGGCGGGACGTCGTAGCGGTCGAGCAACTCTTGCAGGGCTACGTCCACGACGCTGGTGACCGTGAACTGTCGGTTCGCCACCAGCCACTTCAACCGGGCCTCCGTCGACGCCAACACCCACGTATTGAGCTGCACCTTCACCGGACCCTTGCGTGGCTCGAGCTTCGACGTCAAACCCACAGTGGATGGCTGCACGTCGGGATCGCCACCCGAAGCTCGGGCATCGTTGCGCGGCTTTGACGTTCGCCGTCCCTCGCTCGGCCCCGCAGAGTGGCCTCCACGTTTTCCGACCTGCGCCATGCCCCGCTCCTTCGCCCGCTCCCCTGTGGCCGCCGTACGTGTTGCCGGCCGCCGCTGGACCCAGACTAGTCCATACGCGCAACATCACACGCTGGATTACATGTAGTGTTGCGTGCAGTGTTGCGTGCAGTGTTGCGTGCAGATTTGCGCGCAGTGTTGCGTGCAGATTTGCGTGCAGATTTGCACGCTGAACTCTGCACTCTGCGCCTCGGTTGGATCGCTGGGTCCCCCTATCTCCCGAACGCGCGACGTCGAATGGGTCGGAGAGCGTCGGCGTCCACGCGAGCGTGTCAACCGCCATCCACACCACCGACACGGATCACCAGACTGTCCTCGATCGGCTCGCCCTCGCGACCGGTCATCGATCCTCAGATAGTCCTGGTCAGTGACCCAGATTCCTCCCGTTGGGTCGCACCCCCGCGGTACCAGAGGAGTCAGCCGATTCCATTAGCCTCGAGGAATGTCCTCCCCCGTCCCTACCGACTACGCCGCCACGCTCGAGAGCATCAAGCGGCTCGTGCACGAGGCGCGCTACATCGCCCAGCGCCGAGTGAACACCGAACTGCTCAAGCTCTACTGGCAGATCGGGGCGACGATCATCGAGCGGCAGAAGACAGCCCCGTGGGGCAGCAAGGTCCTCTCCCGGCTCTCCGCGGATCTGCGCACAGAGTTTCCCGGTGCGAAGGGGTTCTCGTCGGCCAACCTGAAGTACATGCGGAGGTTCGCCGAGGCGTGGCCCGACCAGGAGGCAATCGGTCAACGACCCGTTGGCCAATTGCCCTGGGGGCATGTCATCGAGTTGCTCGAGAAGCTCGATGACGCCGAGTTGCGTGACTGGTACAGCGCCAAGGACATCGCACATGGCTGGAGTCGTCCCGTGCTGGCACACCAGATCAAGACCCAGCTGCACCTACGTGAGGGTGCGGCCCCGTCCAACTTCCCGCACGCGCTCGAGCGCGCTGATTCCAAGCTCGCTCAGCAGATCACCAAGGATCCGTTCACGCTCGAGTTCCTCGCCATCGACGGCGATGCCGCCGAGCGGCAGCTCGAGGATCGGCTCGTCGAGCGCATCATCGATACCCTTCGCGAGCTGGGCCCCGGTTTCGCGTTCGTGGGCCGCCAGGTCCACTTCGATGTCGAGGGCGATGAATTTTTTGTCGATTATTCCGGGTCCCGGGTTATTCCGAGGCCCGGTGTCGAGCGGCTGCTTTGTGCTTGCAGCCTGGGGTGATGTTGGTTCGGTTGGTTGGGTGTCGGGATATTGCGGTCATCTGAGTCCGAGTAGCCGGTTGAGGATGTTGTCGTTGTCGTGCCAGACAGCCTGGGATGGCTGGGGTGTCGGGGTGCCGTTGGCGGTGGCCTTCTGGATGGCACGGCGTTTCATTTCGGTGTCGGCGTGGGCGTAGATGAGTGTGGTCTCAGGGTCAGCGTGCCCGAGCCACTCGGTGAGGAGCGCGAGCGGCATGCCTGCCTGGTAGAGGTGCATGGCTCGGGAATGGCGCAGCATGTGGGGGTGCGCTCTGGCGGGCACTTCGGCGCATTTTCGGTGGGCGGCTTGGGCGTGCTGGCGAATGATCCGGGCGGCGTTGTCGTCGGACATGCGCGTCTTGCGGTGGCTGTGGATGGTGTAGAACAGCGGGTCGCCGAGTTGGAGGTCGGGGTGGAACGCGGCGGTGTAGCGCCGGTAGTGGGCGGCGGTCTCCTTCGTGATGGGGATGCGGCGGGGTTTGGATCCCTTGCCGAGTAGGTCGATGGTGAGACGTTGGGCGTCGAGGTCTCCGATGGCGGCAGTGAGCATCTCGGCGTCGCGGGCGGCGGTGTCATACATCAAGATCATGAAGAACTGGTCTCGCAGTCCGGTCCGGCTGGACGGATCGGGTTGGGCGAGGAGCGCTTTGATAGCTTGCTGGCTCATGTGGGAGACGGGTTTGGTGGCGGGCGCTTTCATCAGCGGGATGCCTGCGAGATCGGCAAGATAGATGGCCAGTGTCGGCTCGGCGGTGGCGGCGTACTTGAAGAACGACCGGATGCAGGCGAGGCGCTGGTTGTAGGTTGCGGCCGTCCAGTTGCGTTCGGCACGTGTCTGTTCGAGAAACCCGGTGATGCAGGCGCGGTCCAGCATCGGGAAGGTGATCTTGTCGACGGGGATGCCACCGGTGTCGCAGACGTGACGCAGGAGCATGTTCCAGGCGCGGCGGGCAGATTCGATGGTGTGGGGGCTGGCGGCGCGTTGCCTGGGCAAGAACACGGTGAACCAGTCACGCAGGTGTTTGAGGAAGGTGTCGGCCGGGGTGCTCATAGCTGCGGCTCCGGGATGATCCCGTCCGCGCTGGTCAGGCCCGTCGCGGCGATCCGCTGGGGCAGCAGGTGGACGTAGTAGGCGGTGGCTGTGTAGGTGGCGTGGCCCATGTAGGCCGACAGGTAGGGCAACCAGACGCCGAGGTCGCGGCCTTCGTCGACCCAGCGCGCGAGTGTCCGGGTCGCGTAGTTGTGGCGCAGCGTGTAGGGCGTCGAGCCGGGGGCGACCCCATCGGCTCCTGCCCGAACGCGGTGGTACTGCGCG
>Ga0247825_10001067_pt1 | contig 17894 bp, 20 predicted proteins | sample 13C_Vanillin_Day_FD_194413 | JGI IMG/M metagenome (GOLD analysis project Ga0247825, IMG submission 194413) | Soil microbial communities from agricultural site in Penn Yan, New York, United States - 13C_Vanillin_Day48 | ecosystem: Environmental > Terrestrial > Soil > Agricultural land | place... | reverse complement strand
TAGTTCAGCGGTAGAACGCGAGCTTCCCAAGCTCGATGTCGCGGGTTCGATCCCCGTCTCCCGCTCCAACCTTCGCTCTGCATCCAGGCGAAGGTTGTCCGGCCGAAGCGCGCAGCGCGAAGGCGGACTCATTACCGAAACGATAATCCTGCGCCCACGGCGCGGACCGGCCGGGGCTGCAGACCCTTTGCCGCGATTGCCGAATTATGAGCGCATGCGTGGCCGGCCGCCGAGTCGCCCGTTGGCGCGCGAAGCGGCCGCCTTCCGGCGGCTGGTGCGGCGCCCGACCAGCGCTGCAGGACCAACAATCGCGATTGCTGGCTTCCATCTCGTCGGCACGGCCGGAATATGTACAGTGGCCACTTTAACGTCGGCGGTGGTCGTCGAATCGGGATGCGCTACAAGATACGCCGCCAATGTTCGACGGATGGCGGTCAGCGCGGTTGCCTTCGTGGCGCCCTGGGCGTAGACAGGCAGTCCTGGCACATAGGCGCTGAACACACCCGAATGTTCCAGTTCGAGCACGATTGGAAAATGCGTCGCCATCAATCCACCCCCGCGTCCCGCAGGATTCGGTTACCGAGCTGTCCGGCATCGTGTCCGTGAACCGTCACCCACACTTCCTTGCCGGTTTCCGGATGCACGAACAAGCGGTGTGCTCCCTTGCCGGTTCGCTTCTCGACAAACCCGGCAGCGCGGAGTCTACGGATGACTTCTTTCCACGTCACCGGGTGTCCTGCTCCTCATCTTAACCTATCGCTGGGTTTTATCCGCGGTTGTGCCCGGGAAGTGTGCCCGACTCCTATCCGGCGCTGTCAAACCAACTCCGTCCAAAATGGGCACACTAGGACACCAACAACACGCGCGCGTTTCGGCCTGGTTTCGCGCTATTTTTCAGCCTCAGCACCATTCCCAAGCTCGATGTCGCGGGTTCGATCCCCGTCTCCCGCTCCACCCTTCGCTCACATGGCTCGCGAGTGAGCTTCGGGTGGCGAGCCAACCCGCCGAGGGGTGTCCACGTAGCGCGAAGCGCGAAGGTGGACCAATTGGCCGGCCACAAACGCCCCGAGCAGCGGCCGTCCGGTTTGGGCAAGCCGGACGTTCTATGGATCAACAGAGGGCGCCATGGCCACGAACCTCAACCTGATACAGCGACGTCGACGGCCTGAATACTGGGCCTCCTTGCTGGCATTCGGACTCGCCGTTGGTGGGATGGCGTGCAGCGGCACGCTTAGCGCGGCGTCGATTTCTTCTGGTCGGCCACGAGCCGCCGAAAGTTCTCATCCGCGAGCCAGGGCATGTAATCGCCACGCTCGGGTTCGCCGGCGAAGAACGACAGCTTCCGCTCGCGCAGGAAGCGGAACTTGTCGTCGAAGTTGGACCCAATAGGATTCGGGTGAAGGAAATCCCGCAAGGCCGTCTGGGCTGCTTCCCAGCGTCCGGTCGCCACGTAGACCTCGACCCACGCGGCCTTGTTCGTTCCGTAGTGCAGAACGCTGTTGAGATCTGCACGCGTGAGGCCGATCGTTCCAGGCCATTCGACCGGCGATCGTCCAAACACCGTAACGTACGACGATGCTGCAAGCACCCACACACAAACGGTGGCCGCCACCGCCATCGGACGCCGGGCGGAGATCGCCGCCGCTAGGTGGATAGCCAGCCACATTGGAATCAGCAGCGACAGGTACCGCGGCGCCGTTCCGGCCACAGGACCGAGCGACACCCGGCCAATGGCGGTCACCGCCACAAAGATCAGCCCTGATCCCATCAGCAGCACGAGCACGTCATGGCGAGGCGACCGCCGATTCTTCAGCCACAGCCACAGGATAGAGACCGCCGAACTGATCACGATGAGCGTGAGCATACCGCCCAGCAGGTAGGGCGGCAGCCATTGTCCGATCTCTCCAGTCGAAAGATTGAGCATCAGTGCGATGAATCGCGCGTAGTCGGTCCACGGGGTCCACGGAAAGCGAAAGTTCTCCACCGAGGGCTGGAACACGTAGTCCTGCATGAAGAGGGCCCAGCCCGCTGCACACAGCGCGGTGCCGGCGGCGGCCAGGCACACCCTTCGACGGTCGCCGACCAGGGCGTGCCCTCCGGCGCTGGCCACGAGCAGAATCGCGATCACGCCAGCGGCAAAGAGGCCGAAGCCGGTGAAGGTCAGAACAACAGCGATGGCAGCCGTTCCAAGGTATTGGAGAGCCGGACTGGAGCTGAGCCAGACGTTTGCCGCGAGCAGCATGAGCGCGAACGGCAGCACGCTGTGTGAAACGTGCGGAACCGCCAGGATCGTCTCGAACTGGCCGGGCGTCAGACACATCAGCGGGATCCAGGCGTCGAGGAAACTGATCGCTCCCGTCATCTTCCACTTCAATCGAACTGCGAGCCCCGCCGCAAGCAACAGCACGCTCGCCGTCCAGACGCTGTCGTAGCGCACGTCCCACTGCGTGGCCCCGAGGATCCACCCGCTGACGACAAACCCAAGGCCCTCGCGATGTGGCCCGTTCTGCTGCATGGCCCGAGCCCACCACCCTTGTTCCTGAAACAGCGGCAGGTAGAACTGCCACTGATCCCAGAACATCACGTTGGTCTGAAACCGGGCCACCATGAACACCCAATTGACATAGAGGATCACGCACAGCACAGCGATGAAACGGATGGCGCGGCGGGTGTGGTGAGGTACGTTGTCTCGATCGGCGGAGATCACCGTATCGACAATCCAGCGCCCACCGCAAGTACGCTGGTTTTCGGCGAACCCGAACCAGCGGCTAATCGGTGCGCCCGCACGTCGAAGCCAAAGGCGAGCCGCTCTGTGATGAACCAGCGGGCGCCGCCGCCGAAGTTCACCACGCGCAACCGGCCGGACTCATTCTCGCCGGGCATCACGTCCGCCGCCTCGGTAGCGACGCTGGCGATGCCAACGCCGGCGCTCAGATAGCTCCAGCCGTCCCGGGTGCCGAAGTTGGCGGACACCTGCGGGGCGAGCATCCGCATGTTCAATGACACGCGCTGGGTAGCCGCCGCGTCGGAGGTTTCCCCTTCCGTTGCGGACACTGGCGCACGCACTGCCGACCTGACGACGACGACGTTCGCGCCGACGCCGATCCGGGCCAGCTTCACGTTCCACAGGTAGACATGAGCGCCAAAGTCGGCGCCGAATCCGCGGGAAGGCACGGATGTCGCAGCCAGGGGCGGATAAAACGCCGCGTCGGTGGGAACCGGGCTCGTCACGCCGCGGACGTCCAGCGCCCACGGGCCCGGGGGCATCGTCGTCTGCGCCGCTGCCTGCGCGGTGGCGATGACCACCGCCACGACGGTCCCGCCGAGGCTGCGCAGCAGCGATCGGGGAACCCGGGCAGCCGCGCGCAGCACTACTTCGCGCTCGCCTTGCGGCGCTCCGCCCAGTACTTCCGCATCCGCTCGGAGACTTCCTTCCGCTGCGCAGCGCTCATTGCCGCCCGCCGCCGCTTCCTGGACGTTGCCTCTTTGGCCCGCCCGTTGCCCCGGCGGCCACCGAACAGCTCAGGAAACTCGGCCCGGATTGCCGCCTCCTCTTCGCGCAGCTGTTCGAGCCGTGCCACCGCCCCAAGGCGCGCCAGCCGCCGCAGTTGTTCCTGATTCAAATTCGCCACAACAGCTCCTCAGGCCGACCTGAAGGTCGGCCTCTGCCACTTCAATAGCCCTTGCTCGCGCCCGCGGGCTTCTCGCCCCTCGACTCCTGGACAATCCGCACGCCTGCGCTGGCTCCGATTCTCGTCGCGCCGGCCGCGACCATCGCCTTCAGACCTTCGAGATCGCGCACGCCGCCGGCGGCCTTCACGCCCATCTCGTCGCCGACCACACGGCGCATCAAGGCTACATCGGCTGCCGTCGCACCACCGGGTCCGAACCCTGTAGAGGTCTTCACGAAATCAGCCCCGGCCGCTTTGGCCACGGTGCATGCCGCGACCTTTTCATCGTCCGTCAACACGGCCGCCTCGATGATGACCTTGCTGATGGCGCCTCCCTCCCGGCACGGCGCGGTCACCGCCTCGATGTCCCGTTCAACCAGCCGCAGGTCACCGGACTTCAGGGCGCCGACGTTGATGACCATGTCGATCTCGCGTGCGCCGTCGAAAATCGCGCGCCGTGTCTCATAGTGTTTGGTGTCGGCGGTTGTCGCCCCCAGCGGAAAACCCACCACCGAACAGACCTTGACCGGGCTGTCGCGCAGCAGCCGAGCGCACTCGGCTACCCAGGTTGGATTCACACAGACGCTGGCAAAGCTGTATTCCGCGGCCTCGCGGCAGAGCGTCTCAATGTCGCGTCGCGTGGCGTCCGGCTTGAGCAGCGTGTGGTCGATCATCGATGCAACGCCAGCGGCGGCGCCGCCGGCCGCATACAGCCCGAGGCGCGTCGCTCCCGCCTCGATCACCCCGCGCAGCCGATCCGGACAACACTCGTACAGGAGGGCGTGGCAGCTGCACCGGTGCGGCGGAGCCTGCGCCGCGGCAGCCAGCTCCTCGACGATGATCTGGACCAGACGTTGAACGTCGGCGGGATCCATTCAGCGTCGGACCCGGGACTCGAGCTCGCGGATCTTCGCCAGCCGGCGGATGTAACGGGCTTCGCGCATCGGCGTGGCCAGGAACGTGTCGACGATAGCCAGCGCCTGGTCCGTGCTCATAAGAGTCGATCCCAGCGCCAGCACGTTGGCGCCGTTATGCTCGCGCGCATAGCGGGCCAGCGTTTCGGTCAGGCACATCGCCGCCCGCGCGCCAGCCACCTTGTTGGCTGCGATGGCCGATCCGAGACCGGCGCCGTCGATCACTATCGCGGCGTCGGCTTCGCCGCGCGCGACGGCGATGGCTGCGGACGAGGCCGTATCCGGGTAATCAACGGGATCGGTCGTGTTGGTGCCCAGATCGTGGGCCGCGACGCCGCGGCCTCGAAGGTGACCGACGATGGCGCGTTTGAGCGCCAGCGACGTGTGATCGCCGGCGATGGCGACGGTCCTGACATCGGCGTTCGGCACCAGAGCGGCGGTGTCGCCGGCAATGTGCTCGCTGACCACCGATACGCGGCGGCTGTTCAACGTGTCCTGCGCGAGCGGTGTGATGTGGCCGCCGGCGACGAGCACCACCGTACTTCCCGGTTCCAGCACGCGGGCGTCCGCCTCGGTGATCATCTGGAACCGCTTCACGACGCGCTATGTTACTCTCGCGCCGATGACCGCTCAAGGCGTGCGCACCTTCATTTCAGCCGCAGACATCCACGCGCGCGTGGACGCGCTCGGCCGCGAAATACGCGGCGATCATCCCGACGGCGTGCATCTCGTCGGGGTGTTGAAGGGTGCGTTCATGTTCATGTCCGATCTGGCCAGAGCGATCGATGGCAACACGACACTCGATTTCATCGCCGTCTCCAGCTACGGCTCGAGCACGAAATCGTCGGGCCAGGTACAGCTGCTGAAAGATCTCGATTCAACGCTCGAGAATCGCGATGTCGTGATTGTCGAGGACATCGTCGACACCGGGCTGACGCTGAACTACCTGCAGGAGATTCTTCGCGCCCGCTCACCCCGCCGGCTGCGGACGGCGTGTCTGCTGAGCAAGCCGTCGCGCCGCAAGATCGAGGTTCATGTCGACTACGTCGGGTTTACGATCGAGGACAAATTCGTGGTTGGGTACGGCCTCGATTACGCCGAGCAGTACCGGAACCTTCCGCACATCGGCGTTATCGGGGATTAGACGAATCCGGGACGGCGACCACGGATTCCGTCGTGACTTCGAAGCGCCGTACGTTCGAGTACCTGGCAATTCCGATGAAGTCGTCGCCGCCTCTCGGGACTTCATCACGCATCTCCACAGGGACGCGAATCTTCAGGACCGGATCGGGACCGAACGTTGTCGTGGTGACCTGCGCGCGGGCCCCGAATCCTGACCGCAGTTCCGTCTTGAACACCTCACCCGTCGATTCGGACACCCAGACACGGGCCTGACTCGCGGTCCGGCCGCGTGCCGCCGTCGGCACCTGGTCGATTTCTCTCACGTCGGACCCGATATCGCTCGCGACGCCCCCCAGGGAGAATCGAAAGCCGGCCTGGTACTCCAGCTGCAGGTAGCCAATCGCCGTCAGCGGGTCCATCATCCGGCCGTTATCGACATTGAACCGCAGCCCCTCGCGATGGATATCCCGTGCCCGCCGCACGGCGCTGTCGAATGGCTGTACGAACATTTGCACAATCCGGTCCTGCGTGTTCCGAACAGGCTTGCCGTCTACTTCACGAACATCGCGGAAGACCATCACCAGGTCCTTCTTTCCCGGATACGCGACGAGCAGGAAATCCGATTTCAGACGCCGGCGCCGGGACGAGATCGTGAACCGCTGGTCGTATTCCTCCTCGGTTACGACGTTGCTGAACTGCGTGATGAAGCGGCGGGTATACGCGGCGGCGCGCTGGCGGATCTCGTTCACATCCGGTGACTGGGTCTCGACGACGGCTGAGCCTGCGAGCTCGAGGGTGAGGACCACGAACGCGGCAACGGTCAGACGCATCGGCTAACGCACCGCGGCCCGAACCTTTTCGGCCCACGCCCGCGCATCGCGAATGACCTCAGCTTCGTTGAGCGTGCTGACCCTGCGATCCTTCATCAGCACCCGCCCATTCACGATCGTCGTCCGGACATCGCCGCCCCGCACCACGTAGACAAGATGGGATACCGCATCATACATGGGGGTCTGACGGGCGCCAGCCACGTCAACGAGGATCACGTCGGCGCGTTTGCCAGGCTCCAGTGAACCGATGCGCGACTCCATGCCCAGCGCGCGTGCTCCCCTGATGGTGGCCATCTCCAACGCCGTGTGCGCGCTCACCGCGCGAGGATCGCCCGTCTGCAGTTTGTGGAGGAGCGATGCCATCCGCATCGCGTCGAACATGTCGAGGTCGTTGTTGCTGGCGGCGCCATCCGTGCCCAGGCCGACGGCGGCGTCGGCCGCCAGGTAGGCTTGAATCGGCGCGGTGCCGCTCGCCAGCTTCATGTTGCTCTCGGGATTGTGCGAGACCCCGACTCCCCTCGTTTTCAGCAACGCAATGTCGGGTTCGGTGACCCAGACGCCATGGGCGGCAAGCACCCCTGCGCCGAGAAATCCGAGGCTGTCCAGATACCGCACCGGTGAGAGCTTGAACTGCGCCTCGGCATTCCTGCCTTCGTCGGCGGTCTCCGCCAGATGAATCAGCGTCGGCACGTTGTACCGGCGCGACAGGTCGCGCGCCGCACGAAGCGTGGCCCCGTCCAGCGTATAGATGGCGTGAGGCGCGACCGCCGGCGTAATCAGCGGATCGTCTTTATAGGCGTTGATGAACGCTTCAGCGCGGGCCAGACCCTCCGTGGGTGTCTTGGCGTCCGGCACCGGAAACTGAATGACCGTCTGCCCGAGCACCCCACGCAGACCGGCGGCTCTGGTCTCTTTCGCTATCTCCTCCTCGAAGTAATACATGTCCGCATACGTCGTCGTGCCGGACTGAATCATTTCGAGCGCGGCAAGCCGCGTTCCGGCGCGGACGAAGTCAGGCGAGACAGTCTTCGCTTCGGCGGGGAAAATGTACTTCTCCAGCCACTCGGAAAGCGCCAGGTCGTCCGCCAGCCCGCGATACAGCACCATCGGGGCATGCGTATGGGTGTTGATCAGTCCCGGCAGCACGATCTGGCCCCGGGCATCCAGCGTCTCGCGGCCGCGGAACCGTGCGGTCACGTCGGCCACAGGGCCGACGGCCACGATATCGGCACCGTCAATCGCCACGGCTCCGTTCTCGACAATCTGCCGGTTCGGATTCATGGTGACTACGAGGCCGTTGGCAATGATTAGGGCGACCGAGCGGGAACCCGATTGCGCGAACAGCACGGCGACGAGCGCCGCGGTCACGGCCGCGGCGATCAGGAGGCGCGATTTCATAGACGCATCGTATCAGCCAGTAGAATATGCGCGTGTCGCTGAAGCTCGTCGATCACCCGCTGGTCCACGACGCGCTGGCGGAACTCCGCGATGCGCGCACGGCGCCGCCGGCGTTCCGCCGCGCCGCAAACCGGATCAGCGTGCTGCTGGCGGCGGAAGCCCTCCGGGACGTTCCGGCTTCCCCCGCCGTTGTCACCACGCCGCTCGGTCCGGCGGACGGCCGCGTCGTGCAAACGGACGTTGTCGTCGTTCCGGTGCTCCGCGCCGGACTGGGGATGCTCGACGCCGTGCTCGAACTGCTGCCGTCGGCGCGGGTGGGACACATCGGCCTGCAGCGCGACGAGGCGACGGCCATCGCCTCGCGGTACTACTCGAAGCTGCCGCCGAAGATGGCGGAGAGCTTCGTCCTGATGATCGATCCGATGCTTGCCACGGGTGGCAGCGCCGCCGCGGCCATCGATCTGATCAAGGCTGCGGGAGCGCGAACGATCCGTATGATCTGCATCGTGTCGGCCCCCGACGGGGTAGCGCTGCTCGAGAAGCAACATCCCGACGTGGTGATTTACACCCCAGTGATCGATCGCGAGCTCAACCTGCACAAGTTCATCGTGCCGGGATTGGGAGATTTCGGGGATCGCTTGTACGGAACGGTCTGATGCCGGATCAAGAAAGACGCACCACAAATTCATACTTCATGCAGGAGAGGACTCATGCTGTCACGCCGTGAATGGCTTTCCTTGACACTCGCAACGGGCGCCGCCGCCGCCCTGGATCGTGCCTGGCTGTCGGCGCAGCAACCACTCATCGCACGCGCCATCCCTGCCGGCGGTGAGCGCATCCCGATCGTCGGCCTTGGCAGCTCCGCCACCTTTTCGCAAGTCGCACGCAAGGACGACGTCACCGCCATCAGCGATGTCCTCAAGGCGATGGTGAGCGGCGGTGGCACCGTCTTCGATACCGCGCCAGGTTATGGTGCTTCCGAAGAGGTCGCGGGACGTGTGGCCGCCACCCTCGGCTACACGGACAAGATCTTCTGGGCGACGAAGGTGAACGTCGCGGGATTCGGCGGCGGGTCTGCGAATCCAACCGCCGCCCGCCAGCAGATCGACCAATCCTTCGCCCGACTCAAGAAGAGCAAGATCGACCTCATTCAGGTCCACAATCTCGGCGATGTGCCGACGCAACTGGCGATCCTCAAGGAGCTCAAGCAGCAGGGGCGGATCCGCTACATCGGGGTGACGACGACCTTCGATCAGCAGTACTCGGAGATTGTGGACATCATGAAGCGCGAGCCGCTCGATTTCATCGGCGTCGACTACGCCATCGACGCGCGCGAAGCGGAGGCCACGATCATTCCTGTCGCGCAGGAGCGGAAGGTCGCCGTCATGGTGTATCAGCCGTTCGGGCGCACGCGCCTGTGGAACCGTGTCGGCGGTCAGGCGTTACCCGAATACGCCAAGGAGTTCGACGCCACGACCTGGGCCCAGTTCTTCATCAAGTTTGTCGCCAGTCATCCCGCCGTCACGGTGGTGACTCCGGCAACGAGCCAGGCAAAGAACATGGCCGACAACCTGGGCGGCGGCCGCGGCCGGCTCCCCGACGCGGCCATGCGCAAGCGGATGATTGCCACCATCGACGCGCTGCCGGCGGCGCGGTAGATACCGAAATTCGACACACCGAGGCACAGAGGCACCGAAAATCAGACGTGTCACCTTGGTGACCTCGGTGTCTCGGTGGGTCGCCGGCGTGGCCGGTTACATCCTTGTGCGACGCCGCCAAGTCCTGAAATTGGCGGCGCCGCCTCCCCCTCCCGGATCGGCCTGATCAGGCCGGATACCCGCTGGCAAACGGTCTGCAGCATGGGCACTTATGGGTTACGTGTTTCTGCTCGCCATTGCGCTGGTCATCGTGATGCGATCGACCACCGCCGCCGAGCGCCGGAAGTACCTGCTCAAGGTGCTGAAGTCGGCCGACAAGGTGTTGTTCCGGGTCCAGATCTGGTGGCGCGAGATCGAGCCGTTCCGTGAGACGCTGCGCGCCCGCACCCGGATCGCTCCTGTCACTCCGCTGATCGTCGTCGCGAATCTCGCCGTCGTCGCCGGCATGATCTTCCACCCCCAGTTGATGAACGATCCGGATCCGATGATTTCGTGGGGTGCCAACTTCGGCCCGCGCACGGCGAACGGCGAATGGTGGCGCCTGATTACGACGCTGTTCGTCCACGTCAGCGTGCTCGATCTGATGGTCTGCCTCCTCGCGTTCGTGCCGCTCGGCCTGATCCTCGAGCGTATCGTCGGACCCGCTGCGTTCGCGGCGGTCTACCTCACAGCGGGGCTGTTCTCCAGCCTCTTCATGCTGTCCGCGTTTCCGGTCGCGGTCAGCGCGGGAGCGGCAGGGGCCGTCGCCGGCGTCTACGCATTCATGCTGGCCGTTCTGTTGTGGGGGATCAGCCAGCGGCCGCGGCTGGTGCTGCCGCTCATTACCATCAAGCTGCTCGCCATCTGTGGCGGCCTGTTCGTCGCCTATTCGTGGCTGACCGGCGCCGCCGCCGTCGTCGTGGTTGGCTTCGCCAGCGGTCTATTCGCCGGCCTGACCGTCTCCCGCGGCGTCAACACACGCCGCACGCCAGCCATCCGGATGGCGGCGACCGTGGCCACGATGGCGTGCGTGGCGATCGTGACGGCCGTTCCACTGAAGGGCATCACGGACGCCCGCCGCGAGATCGAGATCGTCCTCGAAACCGAGACGCAGACCGCGCAGGCGTTCAAAGCGGCGCTCCAGGACTTCACGGACGGCCGCATGACCGACAAGGCGCTGGCGGTGGTCATTGATCGCGTGATTCTGCCGGAACTCGACTACGTCAGCGGGCGGCTCGCCAAGGTGGACCGGAACATGGTCCCCCGGGAGCAGGCCCCGATGATTACCGCGGCGGAGGAATACCTGACGCTGCGGAACGAAAGCTGGACCCTCCGCGCCAACGCGCTCCGCAGCGGGAAAATGTCGATTCTGTGGATCGCGGACAAGAAAGAAGCCTTATCCTTAGAGGCGCTGCGGCGGGTGAAATCAGGAACATCGCCCGCCGGAAATCCGTAGCTTACGAGACAGCTTTTACAGGGTTCAGGGGATTGACGGCTTGGTTGCCAAGCCGAGCCTGCCCAGCCGAAGCTCGCCGGTGTCAAACCAGCGGCGAGCGAAGGCTGGTGGGCGCGGGTGGAATCGAACCACCGACCCCCCGCGTGTGAAGCGGATGCTCTACCGCTGAGCCACGCGCCCGACCGGAAACGCCAGTGTAACTCGACAATCAGGTTCGACCAAGAGACCGCGCCCGGAAACACTGCACCACAGACACGGAGTCAAGGAGACGACATGCTTTCCCTCGCCAGAACAATCACCACCGTCCTCGTCCTCGCATTCACTCTGGTCGCGGTGCCCGCATTCGCCGCCGATGTGGACGGCAAGTGGGCCGGGACCGTTTCGACGCCCGGTGGAGACTTCCCCGTTGCGTTCGAATTCAAGGCCGACGGCACGAAACTGACGGGCACGACGATGAGTCCCGACGGCATGGCGATCAACATCAAGGACGGCAAGATCGAGGGGGACAAGGTCACGTTCGGTGTGTCCCTGGACTTCGGCGGCATGGCGATCGATATCGCCTACACCGGCGTGGTTACCCCGACCGAGATGAAGATGACCGCCGACGTCGCCGGCATGGCCCTCGAGTTCGTCGTCAAGAAAGAGAAGTAGCTTCCGCCTTCAGGCGGAAGACGAGCTACCGGATCGCCAGCGGATTCCCTGGCGATCCGCTCGCCCCCTTCAGACGCAGCGGCGCGAAGAAAAACGCGAACTCGTAGGCGCCGTCGCGCGCCAGATCCTCGGTCGCCAGGTTTTCGAAGATATAGATCCCGTTCCGCGGCAGGAACAACTGGTGAACGGGAAACGCGAGCGAGGCGTCTGGATTGGGGACGACTTCGACCGCCCACGTGTCCGCGCCGACCAGCACGACCTCACGTTCGACGAGGTACTGTGCCGCCCCGATGCCAATACCGGGCGCGTTGGCCGTGTACCCGGCGTTATCCTTCACCCACAACGCGCCCCAGCCCGTGTGAATGAACACCGCGTCGCCCGAGCGGATCGCGGTGTTCTGGCGTTTCAGCGCGCCTTCGATGTCCGCACGGGTGATCTCGTAGCCGCCGGCGAGCATCGCCTGCCCCTTCGCCGCGGCGACGTCGATCAGCACGCCGCGCGTTGCGAGCGCGCCGACGTTTTCGACGCCCAGCTTCGTCAGCCCTTCCGCCTTCGCGAAGTCACGTTCACGATTTCCGTTGTAGAACACGTCGCCGATGCCGACGTGACCAAGACCATCGAACTGCGTGCCGACCTGGCCGAGCTCGGCGCTCACGATCTCGTCGTGGTAATACATGTCGTTCGTCCCGTTCGGGCCGAACATCTTCGGAATCCGCAGGCTGTAATGACGCGTTCCAAAGACCGGCATGGCGGCTTCGTAGACGCGCCCCATCTGATACGTCTGTCCCCGGGTAATCAGGTTCTTTGCTTCGAGAACCTTGGCAGGTGTGATCCGGTTCGCCGCGCCGCGCTGGTCGCCGGCACCCCACTGGGACGGATACCAGTTGTCCTGGGCGACGCTGGAGCAGGCCACAAAGACCACCACGAACGTGAAGATCAGCGAACGGCGCATCGATAACCCTCCGTCGTCAGGTCCGCCTGAAGGCGGACACTACAGCAGCAATCCGGCTGAAGCCGGACTCCACGTACACACAAAGAGGGCAGCCTCTAAAGGCTGCCCCCTTTTGCCTCGTACGGTGGCGCGAGGCGCCGGCTACGAGGGCTTCTTCAGCGTGGCGATGAGGGCCTGCAGCATCTGTGCATAGTCCTCGTCGGTCGCCGCGAAGGTCTTCTTGTACTCATCTTCGGACATCTTCGCCCGGCCCCACTCGCCGTCGAACTGGTAGCTCTTGCCGCCGACGTCAACGGTGTCAAAGGGCTGGTTGTCCTCGCGCTTGAAGCGCAGGCCGTTGGCGCCAAGATCCATGATGAAGGCGCGCGTCTTGAGATCGGATGCGCCGCTCAGGTCCATGTAGACCTCCCGGTACTCCTTCTTCCCCAGCAAGTCGTCCATGCGCGCGGCGCTGCCGAACTTGCCGCGCACGACGAGCAATTGGGTTCCGGCAAAGTACAAGGCGCCGACGTACTGGTCGCCGGCCTGGCGCGCCGCGACGCTATCGAGTTTTCGTTCGTCGAGCAGCTTGCACAGCTCCGCGGCGAGCGCGGCGGATTTCGAGTCCTGTGCGAAGGACACAACGGGGCCCAGCAAAAGGGCGGAAAGCACCGATATGCCGATAGTGCGGGCTGCGGTATTCAAGGTCCCCTCCTTCGTGACGCGAGGAGCCGACTTGTACCACCGCCGGACGGCGGCCGTCAATCGTCCCTTCAACCGATGAACAGGGGATCTTCTTCTTCCGAGCCGGCGGCCTGCCGGGCGGGCGCGCGAGGGGCGTCGCGAAACGCCGCCACGGCTCCGAGCAGTCCCTGCAGCATCGCGTAGGCCTCGCGGACGGGCCGCGCCACCGTCGCTTCGACGGTGGCCACGGTATCGTTGACGCGGCTGGTCAGGTCGGCAATCAGCTGTTCGGCGCGTTGCGCCTGTTCGGACGCGATATTCGCGGCACGCGCGGCATCCGCCGACAGCGATTTCAGGTTGGCGACGATTGGACGAACGTCGTTCTCGAACCTGGCGACGGCATCGCCGACGCGCCGTGCCGCGCGCATCGCGACGACGATTGCCGCCAGCTGGATGACCGCCATCATCGCGACCGCGGTCGCGATGACGCCGAGGAAGACGTCGCTCACGCTTCCTGTTCCCCGTCCCCGCCCTGGCGCTGGGCCTGACGGGCGCGATCGAAGGCGGTCGTGATGTTCTCGCGTTGCCGGTTGAAAATCTCGCGGCCCTGTTCCGCCGCCTGCGTCGCGCGGTCCCGCGCTTCCCGGGCGCGGCGATTGACGTAGGCGCGCGTCTCCGTGCCCGGCGCCGGCGCAAAGAGCAACGCGACCGCGGCGCCAACGGCGGCCCCGGCAACAAAGGCGAGCAGCACGGTGCCGCTGCCGACTCCCTGGTTCTGATGTGACATGGGCGACCTCAGAAGATGCTGACCTTCACATTCAGGTATCGCTTCGGATCGGCTGAAATTGCGGCAATCAGCTTGCGCAACTCAGCCATGGTTGCGTTCATGTTCTCATACAACTGTTTGTCGTGGAGCAGCTGGCCGGCGGTCCCTTCACCTTTCTGCAGAGCAGCTGTGACCTGATCCACCCGGCTCATCATCGAGTTCATCCGGTCGTACAGTTCTCGCTCATTCAGCAGAGCGCCCGCCGTCCCCTGCCCTTTGCTCAGGCGGCCCGTGATCGCGTCCACGTTGGTTGCCATCGACGTGAGGTTGCGGCTCAACGCATCGTCGGTCAGGAATTTCCCGATACTACCCTCGCCTGCACGGATGCGGGCGGTGACGTCCTGGAGGTTCTGCATCGTCGCTTCGAGCGCCTGCGCGGCCGCCGGGTTGTTCGCCAGACGGCCGATGGTCCCGCGGCCCGAGCTGACGTTCCGCGCAACCTCCTCCGCGGCGGCGACGAGATTATTGAGCTCGCGGTAGAGCGAGTCGTTCGTCACCAGCTGTCCGATCGTGCCGCGGCCGGCGCGGATATCGGCCAGGACGGCGGTCAGCTCCTCGATCCCTTCAGTCGCCTGCGTCGCGACGTCGCTGAGCGAGCCGACGGCGGGACCGGATTTGACGTACCCCCACTCCGGGATCGGCGAACCGCCGCCGGCAGCCGTGATGTCTACCGCCGCCTCGCCGAGGAGGGACACCGACCCCAACGAGGCAACCGATTCGGTCGTGATGAGATGGCTGTAGTCCTCGTTCACCTTCATCGCGACTTCCACGCGGTTGCCACGGAATTCGGCGGCGTCGACGGACCCGACCTCGACGCCGGCGACGCGCACCGGTGCTCCGGGCTTCAGGCCGGCGATGTTGTCGAATGTCGTCTTCAGACCGTATTGCTGCCAGGAAAACCCGCCCTCTCCGCTCAGCAGAAAGATCAGGACGAGCGTCATGACGATGGCAAAAATGGAGATCAGGCCGATTTTCAGTTCAGCCCAGCCGAGCGATCGTGTGCGTGGCATAGATGGTGACCTGTGTTCATGAAAGGAACGTCCGGATGTACTCGTCGTGCGAGGCGCGAAGTTCGGCCGCGTTGCCCTCGAAAGCGATCACGCCCTCGCGCAGCATGATGAACTCCGCCTCATCGGCTTTCGCCGCGTCGGCGCGCTCGATGCGGACTCCCTGAGGCTCTCGAATGGCCTCGTGCTCCGCGACGAAGAACGCGTCGCGCAGCTGGTGAGTGACGATAATCGAGCTGACGTCCTCGAGGTCGCGCAGCTTGACCATCTCTTCGTCGACTGTCGTCGCGGTAATCGGGTCGAGGCCGGTTGTCGCCTCATCGTAGAGAAGGATCCCGGGTTTTGCCGCCATTGCACGCGCGATGGCGACGCGCCGGCGCTGGCCGCCGGACAACTCCGACGGGCGCCGATCGATGAACTCTTCGAGCCGCACGAAGCCCAGTACTTCCTCGACGCGCGTCCGCACCTCTTCGAGCGGAAGATCTGTTTCCTCGTACAGCTTGTAGCCGACGTTTTCGGCAACGGTGAGCGAGTCGAAGAGCGCGCCTTCCTGAAACACCATGCCCAGGTCGGCGCGAACGGCCATGAGCTCGCGTTCGCTCATCGTGTCCACCCGCTCGCCGTTGACGTGGATCCGTCCTCCGTCCGGTTTCAGAAGGCCGAGGATCAGCTTCAGAATCGTTGATTTTCCCGATCCGCTCGCACCGAGGATGATCTTCGTGTGACCCGGAAGCAACGAGAAGCTGACGTCGCGGAGAATCACCTTCTCGTCGAACGCGAGATTGACGTGCTCCAGCACGATCGCCGGATGATCGGCATCGAGAACAGCGGAGCGGGTCTCGGTCAGTGTTTGCAGCGCCATCGTCTCCGGCGCCCCTGAAGGGGCGCCCTGCTAATACAAAAGTGTGATCATCAGACGCGTCACGAAGAAGTCGACGGCAATCACAGCGACCGACGCGGCCACGACCGCCGCCGTCGTTGCCCGGCCGACACCCTGGGTCCCTCCCGTCGTGCGTAACCCAACGTGGCAGCCGATCGTCACGATGACGTATCCCAGGCAGAACGGCTTCACGATCCCCATGATCGCATCGTCCATGTACAGACCTTCGATGATCGAGGACCAGTACAGGCTCGACGCGACCCGCAGCTCAAAGACGGCGATCAGCCAGCCGCCGATGATCCCTACCGTATTCGCAATGACGGTGAGCACAGGCGCCATGAAGAACCCCGCCAGCACGCGTGGCACCACCAGCTTCCGAATGGGATCGGTGCCGAGCGCGCGCAGCGCGTTGATCTGGTCGGTGACGACCATCGACCCCAGTTCGGCGGCAATGCCCGATCCGATCCGGCCGGCCAGCATCAGCCCGGTCAGCACCGGCCCCAGCTCCTTGATCATCGAGGCGCTGATCAGCCGGCCGACGAACGGCCGCGCGCCAAACTGATCGAGCGTGATCCCCGTCTGCAGCGCGAGGACCGCGCCGGTGAAGAAACCGGTCAGCACGACGACCGTCAGCGACCCGATGCCGATCTGCTCGAACTGCTCGACGACGTCGCGGAAATAGAACGGACGGGACACGACGGCACGCGCGGTGGCCACCTGGAGGCGCACGTACTCCTGCGCCTCGTGTACGACACTCTTCAGCCAGTTGTTGGCAGCACCCAGCACCCTGTCAGTGCCCCAGCACCGATCCCGTCAGCCCGAGATCACGGCTGCGCAGTGTTTTCAGCCTGTCCCGGACCGACGCCGCACGCTCGAAATCGAGGTTCGCCGCGGCGGATTTCATCTCGCGCTCGAGCCGCGCGATTTCCGCATCCAGTTCCGCCTGCGTCCGGAACGGCTCCTTCGCGTCCCGTACTGCCGGAGTGGAGTAATCACGCTCGTAGACGCTGGAGAATACTTCGTCGATGTGCCGGACGATCGACTCGGGCGTGATGTTGTGTTCAGCGTTATAAGCGGCCTGCAGCGCCCGCCGGCGCTCGGTCTCGTCGATGGCCGACTTCATCGAGGCCGTCACCGTGTCTGCGTACATGATGACGCGGCCGTCGAGATTACGCGCCGCCCTGCCCGATGTCTGGATCAACGCGCCCGAGGACCGCAGGAAGCCTTCCTTGTCGGCATCGAGGATGGCGACGAGGGAAACTTCCGGGAGGTCGAGCCCTTCGCGGAGCAGGTTGATTCCCACGAGCACGTCGAACACGCCACGGCGGAGATCCCGCAGGATTTCTATGCGCTCCAGCGTGTCAACGTCGGAGTGCAGATAACGAACCTTGACGCCAAGCTCCTGATAATAGGTCGTGAGGTCCTCGGCCATGCGCTTGGTCAGCGTCGTGACGAGCACGCGCTGCCGGAGCGCCGCCCGCTGACGGATCTCCTGCAGCAGGTCGTCCACCTGACCACGCACCGGACGCACTTCGATCGGCGGATCCATGAGACCGGTCGGACGAATCACCTGCTCGACGACGACCCCCTTCGCCTTGACCAGCTCGTAGGGACCGGGCGTGGCCGATACGAAGACGATCTGTCGAACGCGCTGTTCCCATTCCTCGAAGTTCAGCGGCCGGTTGTCGAGCGCCGAAGGCAGCCTGAAGCCGTAGGCGACCAGCACTTCCTTCCGCGACCGATCGCCGGCGTACATCCCGCGGACCTGCGGAACGGTCTGATGACTCTCATCGACGATCACGAGCGCATCGTCTGGCAGGTAGTCGAGCAGGGTCGGCGGCGGCTCGTTGGGCGCGCGGCCAGTCACATGCCGCCAAAAGTACTAGA
>Ga0247825_10001066_pt1 | contig 17902 bp, 18 predicted proteins | sample 13C_Vanillin_Day_FD_194413 | JGI IMG/M metagenome (GOLD analysis project Ga0247825, IMG submission 194413) | Soil microbial communities from agricultural site in Penn Yan, New York, United States - 13C_Vanillin_Day48 | ecosystem: Environmental > Terrestrial > Soil > Agricultural land | place... | reverse complement strand
CACGCATCGTTTTCCTCCGCACCGGCGTCGTGCTGTCACGCGACGGCGGCGCGCTGCCGCGGATGGCGCTTCCATTCAGGTTCTTCGTCGGGGGCCGGCTCGGTACCGGGCGCCAGTACGTCTCGTGGATTCATCGCCAGGACTGGGTGGAGATGGTGCGATGGGCGTTGCACAGCAGCCAGATCAGCGGCCCGTTGAATGTGACCGCGCCGGGACCGGTCACCAACGCCGAGTTCACAATCGCGCTTGCCGCGGCGATGCGCCGCCCTGCGTTCTTTCCCGTTCCCGCCTTCGTCTTGCGCGGAATGCTTGGACGCGAGATGGCGGACGCGCTGCTGCTCGAAGGGCAGCGCGCCCTGCCTCGCAAGGCCGAAACACTGGGGTTCAGATTCCGTTACCCGACGGTGGACGCCGCGCTCGCGGCCATTTACGCCTGACTCGATACGACGCCGGGAGAGACCACACGCATGCCGCCAAAGAGAAAACGATCGCCACGGTCCGCCACGTCTCGTCAACGCTCGAAGACGACGGCCCGGCGCCGCCGCGCCGGTGTGACCGCGAAAATCCGCCGTCTCGTCCCGGAAGGACATGCCGTCCGCCGTTCCGGCGCAGGGAGCGGGCTCGCTCCCGGCATGCAGGCCGTCAACCCGTATCTCGCCGTGGCGAACGTCGCGGCGACGATGGAGTTCATGGAACGCGCGCTCGGATTTGTGCGCGGCGTCGTCCTGCCGGACGGCGCCGGGCAGCTCCGCTACGCCGAGATGCGCCACGGCGATTCGGTCGTCATGCTGATCCGGAAGGGTGACCAAGCGACAGCGACCGGCGGGGCGGCCGCGCTTTACGCGTATGTGCAGGATGTGGACGATGCGCTGATGCGCGCGCGCGAGGCGGGCGCGGGTGTCAGCGACGCGGAGGATCGACCCTGGGGAGACCGCGCGGCCGTGGTCACTGACCCCGACGGCTACAAGTGGGTGCTGGCCACCTTCAAGAAGCTCGCCCCGTTTTCGTAGGGCACCCCTTGAGGGGTGCCTAGAGGACGGCGCGATAACAGGCCTCGTACATCGGCACGACGCGTTCGACGCAAAACTCCTCACGAACCCGGCGGCACGCCGCGGCGCTGACCCGCGCGTGCAGTTCGTCGTCGGTCAGGAGCATCACAGCGCTCTCGGCCATGTCGTCGATCGCCTCAGGGTGGTGCAGAAACCCGCTGACTCCGTGCTCGACCACCTCGGGCAGCCCGCCGACCCTCGACGCGACCACCGGCACCTCGCAGGCCATCGCTTCCAGCGCCGCGAGCCCGAAGCTCTCCTGTGACGAGGGCAGCAGGAACACGTCCGACACGGACAGCAGCGGCACCACCTCTTCCTGTGCGCCAACGCCGTGTACGAGCGGCAGGATGCCGAGCTCGCGCGCCTTCTTGTACGCGTGCGGAAGGTCAGGGCCATCGCCGACGAGCAGCAGATGCGCCGGAACCCGCTGGCGGATGCGATTGAAGATGTCGATCACCGCGTCCACACGCTTGACCGGCCGGAAATTCGACACGTGCGCCACGATCTTCGTGCTGTCGTCGCCGCCCGCGAACCGCTTGTGCAGATCGGCCCGCGGACGGCGGTGATGGACGGTGCAGTCGAGAAAGTTCGGGATGACCTCGATCGGGCGCGTGATGCCGAGCGTGTCGTACGTGGCGTCGCGCAGGCTGGCGGACACGGCGGTCACGCTGTCCGACTGCTGGATCGAGAACGCGACGATCTGCGAATAGGACGAATCGTTCCCGACCAGCGTGATGTCCGTGCCGTGGAGGGTGGTGACGACTTTCGGCGCCATGCCGTTGATCGACCCGGCCAGGACCTGGCGCGACAGGAAAGCGGCTGTTGCGTGTGGCACCGCGTAGTGCGCGTGAATGATGTCGAGGTTGAACTCCCGCGCCACCTGCACGATCCGGTTGGCAAGTGAGAGCAGATACTGGGGCTCGCGAAAGAGCGGGTACGTCGGCGTGAGCACCTGGTGGAACGACAGCCCCTCCTGGAACTCGCCAAGGCGGAACGGCGTTTCCGTGCTGATGAAATGCACCTGGTGGCCGCGCAGCGCCAGCGCCTTGCCCAGCTCGGTCGCCACGATTCCGCTGCCACCGACCGATGCGTAGCAGACGATGCCGATGTTCAGCGGTCGTTCCACGTCGGGATGAGATGAGGCTGGACGACCGGCTGCTTGACGACGAATCCTTCAGCGTGGGAAACGCCGGCAAGAGCGCCGAACTGGGCGTCGCGGCTTTCGATCAGCTGCTGGAAGGTCGAGCTGGTCAGGCGCGTGGCGACCGCGTTCCGGTCCGCGGGCGCGAACTGTGTGACGTGGCAGGCCAACGCCCGCCTCTTCACCTCGTAGTGTTCGCTGACGTCGATCACGAACGACGGTACCGCGGAGTCATTGATGAAGTAATAGCAGATCCACTCGGGCTTCCAGGCGTCGCCGTCCGCCGCGTACCGGCGCAGGCCGGCATTGAACACGCCGTCGGTCAGCAGACGGCTCGCCGCCACATGATCCGGATGCCGATCGCTCCAATACGGTATCGCGACCGCCTTCGGGCGGCTGCGCCGGACAAGTCCCGCAACGGCACGCGCATGGTCGTCGCTGGATCCAAGCGCGCGATCCGGCAGGCGCAGGTTGACCCGCCATGCGGCGTCGAGGACCTGACGCGCGGCCTCGGCTTCGGCGAGCCGCTCGTCCACGGTGCCGTTGCTGCCCATCTCACCAGCCGTCAGATCGCACATCCCGACGCGATAGCCGAGCGCCCTGTGTCTCGCCACGGTGCCGCCCATCCCGATTTCGATGTCGTCAGGGTGCGGACCGATGGCGAGGAGATCGACCGGCGTTATCTCAGACGTCATCGCGTCCAGCCGAAGACCTCGTCCGCCTTGTCCACCTGACCGCGGACGGCGCGGCCCAGGATGCGCGCGGCGACGAAAGCGCCGGAGACCGAATCGCCGCTGGAGCCAAGCGCAAACAGGTGATGCGGGTAGTTGCGGTGCGGGCCGATGTACATCAGCCCGTCGGCGGTTTCACCGTACGGCAGGTGCCAGCCGTACTGCGGCTGCAGTCCCGAGATCGCCGGATACATCATCAGCAGCTCGTACATGAGCTGCCCGGTCCGCTGGACCATCACCGCATCGCGCGTGCGTGGCGGCGTCTCGTCCTGATCCGCACCCGCGATGACGATTCGCTGATCGGGCGTCCACCGGACACGGTGGTGGGGCGCGCCCACGTCGCGGATCGTCGAATCAGACGGGCACAGTTGCCGCCGCACCGCAGCCGCCACTGGCGCGGTCGCGACCAGATACGTCTCGCGCCGCTTGAAATGACGGCGCAGCGGCTTGAACTCCGCGGTGGCGATGCCCGTCGTCACAATGACGGCCGTCGTACGCACAACGGCGTCGCCGGTTTGCACTTGTGCCGATTTCCTGCCGAACGTGACCTTTCGAACCGGCGATTTCTCGTAAAACACTGCCCCCCGGCGGGCGGCTGCATTCGCGATGGCGACGCATGCCGCATACGGATTGACGGCAAAACCGTACGGCACGCGAATCGCCGCCACCGCCTCGAGGTTCGTGGCCGTCTTCGCCTGCCGATCTGTGAGCCATCGCGAGGCCACGCCCGCTTCGTCGCGGGCCGCGTGCTCCCGCGTGAGCACCTTTTCGTCCCCGCGGCGCCCGACGAGCAGATCGCTAAGAGGTGTGACGCCGCCGGCCACTTTCAATCGCTTGAGCAGCGCCGCGCCGTCCGATGTTCCGCGGGCCCACGCTTCGACGACCCGCCGCGCGGCGCGCAGTCCGTGGGCCTGGACGATCTCGCGAAACAGCGGGCCAGGGTCTGCGAGGAGCAATCCGGCGCTTCGACCGGTGTTGCTCTGCCCCACGCGCTCCGCCTCGAGGACCATGGGTTTCAAACCTGCCATCGCGCAGGTATAGGCGGTCGCGCTGCCGGTCAGGCCGCCGCCGACGATGACGACATCGCAGGTGTGCTCGCCGCGAAGGCGGGGGAAATCGGGTCGGCGTGTGCGGGGGAATTCGTGGAGCCACGGCGACTCGCCGTACCGGGTGGGCATCAGAGAAATGCTACTCCGAAGTGCGCTGCTAGGCCGCCCGCGTTCGCAACCGCGCGAGCACGGGAGCCCAGACGTCCGGGGTGGCGGAGACATTCAGCAGCGGCTCGACGGGCACTAACCATCCTGCGTTTCCTGGCGCGGCCGAGGCCAGCGCGCCGTCCAGCACCTGGACTGCAAATGCCGTGTGCCCCATCAGGTCCACCGCGATAGCCGCACCGAATTTCTCGTCAAAGGAGACATCCGGTCCCGTGGCGACGGACGGAAACCCCTGGCCTCCCAGCGCGGCGCCGACGCTCGATAACGACTGGGCCGTCAACACACTCAGAACCAGCTTGTGGTTCGGCACGCGCTCGAGCGCCTGTGCAAAGGCCGCCTGCGCCTCGGTCTTCTGCTGCCGCCGCAGCCGGAGCGCCCCGATGGCGTAGCACGTGTTCGAGCAGCACTCGCGCGCATACAGGTGGCCCGATGCTTCGGCGGCCAGCTCCCGCTCGAACTCCAGCAGCGCACCCTCCTCATCGCCACGAGCGAGCAGCACAAGGCCGAGCAGCCAGTGGAGCGCGACGGAGGTGAAGCGCACGCTCGAACCCTGCGCCTCCTGTCCGGCAATACCAGCCCTGAGTTCCCGTTCCGCTTCGTCGAGGACGTTGCGTGCAACGTGAACGGTTGCCGCCAGCCAGTGGGCCAGCGGGAAGCCGGGCAGCAGTGCCAGTGTTTTCCGAGCGGCGCGCAGACGTTCTTCGCCCCAGCCGATGTAGCCAAGTCGGAAGTGATGGCGCCAGTTATCGGATTCCAGCGTGACCGCGCGTCTCACGGCTGCCAGCGCATCCCCTGGCTGACCGCAGCAGTTGAGTGCGAAGCCCAGCGTCGCCCATGCCTCGCCTGAACCCGCATCGAGGCGGCAGGCCTCGAGCGCGTGCTGCCGTGCCGACGCCAGCGCCTCGCGATTCGGTTCGGCATCGGCGCGGGTCATCTCGAATGCCATGACCAGCGCGTTGGCAAGGCCGACGTGGGCTCCGGCGTTGTCGGGAAACGCTTCGAGGGCCTGCTCGAAGTCGCGGCGTGCGCGCCGAATATGGTCCTTCTCCAGCGTTTCGAGCGACGCACGCCCCTCGAGCCACGCACGGTGCGGCGCCATCAGCACGTCCAGACTCTCGTCGGTGGCACGCGCGGTCTTGCGTTCCGGCGAAGCGGTAAACCGATACCCGCGGCGCGGAACCGTCTCAATGTATTGGCTACCGTCGGAGCGCGGCCCCAACGCGCGCCGCAACGCGGAGATCGCCTGCTCGAGGCTGTTGTCGGTCACCGCCACGTCTCCCCATCCGGCCGTGACCAGCGCGTCCTTGGTCGCCAGTTCGCCGGGGTGGCTGACCAGGCAATAAAGGACGTCAAAGTGCCGGTCCGCGACGGCGATCGGCTGGCCATCGCGGGTGACGCGCCGAGCGAACGTGTCCAGCTCGAAGCGGTCGAAGGCGAAGCTGGGAAATGACGGCACGGGCGCATTTTAGCCCCTCGACTGCGCTCGGGGCAGGCGAGCGGCGCCCTGCAATGTTGTGCAAATCCCTCCAGTGCCAGGGACATCAACTGGATGACGTAATTCATGGCGAGTGGCGGCCGATAAGACAGTCAAGACCGCCAGAGCCGCTCCCGTATGACAGACATCGTCGCCGAAAGACCCGTCGCGTCGGGCTGCACCCTTGCAACGCCAGAGATCGTCAAGGCCCTGCTCAACGCCGGTCCCGGCGTCAGCGACCTCATCTTCTCGCCCGGCCGTCCCGCGCAGGTCGAGAAGCATGGCGAGCTGGTCGCCGTGGAGCTGCCCGACACGCCGTTCCTGCGGCCCGACGACACGTCACGGATCGCCCAGGATCTGATCGGCAGCAACGAGCAGGCGGTCCGCAGCCTCAAGGAGCAGGGCGCGTGCGACCTCTCCTATTCGCAGGCCGACTGCGGGCGTTTCCGTGTCAATGTCTTCAAGCAGCGCGGATCGCACGCCATCGTCATGCGGGTGATCGCGGCGCGGATTCCGACGCTGGCGGAACTGAATCTGCCGACGGCGCTCGTCGACGTCGCCAAGCTGAAAAACGGAATCGTCCTGGTCACCGGCCCGACCGGATCCGGCAAGTCGTCCACGCTTGCCGCGATCATCGATCTGATCAACGAGACGCGCGCCGAGCACATCCTGACGATCGAAGATCCGATCGAATTCCTCCACAGCCACAAGAAGGGCACCGTTCACCAGCGCGAGCTGCACAGCGACACGCCCACGTTCTCTGCCGCGCTGCGTGCCGCGCTGCGTCAGGCGCCCAAGGTGATCCTCGTCGGCGAGATGCGCGACCGGGAAACGATCGAGATCGCCATGACCGCGGCCGAAACCGGCCACCTCGTCTTCTCGACGCTGCATACGATCGACGCCTCCAAGACCGTCGAGCGCATCGTCGGCACCTTCGAGGCGTCGGACCAGGCGGCGATCCGCACGCGCCTGGCCGGTTCGTTCCGCTACTTCATCTCGCAGCGGCTCATTCCGAAGGCCGGCGGCGGCCGGCGCGCGATCCTCGAAATCCTGAAATCGACGATGAGGACGCGCGAGTATCTGGAGAAGGGCGACAGCGAAGGCAAATCGCTGCTCGATGCGATGAGAGACGGCGAGCTCGACGGCATGCAGCACTTCGACGGCGAGCTGGAGAAGCTGGCCCGCGCCGGCGAAATCTCCAAGAAGACGGCGCTGACGTACGCAACGAACGCCGGCAACCTGCAGGTTCAGATGGTGGACGTGGCGGACGAAGAGTCGGAAGTCGTCATTACGCGGGGGTTCTGACGATTTACCCGGCTTCAGCCTGAGCAGTACGACCAACGCCCTGCCTCGCTCCTCGCTCTCCCCCACCCGGTCAACGCCAACAAGCGAAGGGGCTTCCTGTGACGTCCGCGCCGTTGCCCCCGTGCAGTTGCGCACAGCGGGCTGCGGCCTTACGTGGTAGGGTGCATTATGGGGATGTCGATCAGCGATCCACCGGCGCCGTCGTGGCCCCAGGAGACGATCGAGGCGACGCTCGTCAATCCTCCGGGTTCTTACGAACGCGATCTCCCGACAAAGGAACACCCTGCGTAAGTGGATGGCGAAGTGGCGCGGGTCAACGCCTTTGCCCGAACGAATAAGCATCGTTCTGGGGCCGCGCTCCATGCCGAGCGTCCGCGAAGGATACCTGCCGCTCTATACCTACCTGGAACATCGCTACGCCTCGATCGTCGTCCTGACATTCGAGCAGATGGAGGCGCTACTCGGGTTCGCGCTTCCCGATGCTGCGCGACTGGAGCCTGGCTGGTGGACGGGCGGCGCCGCGCAGGGCACCCCGGACGTTAACGCGTGGACGGTGGCCGGGCGGACGGCGATGCCGAACCTTCCTGCACGACTCGTCAGATTCGAGCGGTTTTCATGACTATCTGGATCGGGCTTCTGCTGGGCGTGTGTGGAATAGCCGTCTTCGTCTTGACGTCATGGCGGCGCCGCGTCCAGATGGCCGAACTCGGTACGTTGAGCGAGCAATGGCTCTCGGAACATCGTGGCTATGACCAGCGCAATTCTGATCGGTGACCTCAGTGAACGGATGATGTCGTAGGAACTCCGGATCCCTGCGAGATCACGGGGAAGCGGCGAACAGCCGCGGCAGAGTTCCTTGTCCAATTTCCGGTAGCGGCGTTTTTCGCTGCCGGATACCGTAAGCTCATGATCGCCTCCATGAGTGGAACCCAGCGGCATACCGAAAATCAGGACTCGTTGTTCACGCCTGCGCTCCCCTCGCGCGCGGAAATGGAGCGCGCGTTCTTCGCGAGCGATGCGGCCTACGACGGAATTTTCGTCACCGGCGTACGAACGACAGGAATCTTCTGCCGGCCCTCCTGCCGGGCGCGAAAGCCGCTCGTCGAGAACATCGAATTCTTCGGCACGGTGCGTGAAGCGCTGTTTGCCGGCTATCGCCCGTGTCTGCGCTGCCGGCCGCTCGTCGGCGATGCGACGCCGGAGTGGCTGAGCCCGCTCCTCGACGCGGTCGACAAAGAGCCGAATCGCCGCTTCCGCGACAGTGACCTGCGCGCCTTCGACGTCGATCCTGCCAGGGTCCGGAGATTCTTCCTCGATCGCTACGGCATGACGTTCCACGCGTATTGCCGCGGGCGCCGCCTTTCCGGGGCGATCAGGCAGCTCCGCGAGGGCGAGACGCTGGACGATGTGGCGCTCGGAACCGGGTGGGAGTCGCACAGCGGCTTTCGCGACGCCTTCACGCGCACCTTCGGACTGCCGCCCGGGCGCGCCGAAAACGCCGCGTGTGTGGTCACCGCGGCCATCGACACCCCGTTCGGGCCGATGATTGCCGGAGCGACCGATGAAGGCCTGTGTCTCCTCGAGTTTACCGACCGCCGGATGCTGGAGGCCCAGCTGAAACGGCTGTCCAGGCTGCTCAGGCAGCCGATGATTCCAGGCGAGCATCGATATCTGGACCAGCTCCGCGATGAGCTCACCAGGTATTTCGCCGGTGCGCTCAAGGACTTCACAGTGCCACTCGTTTACCGCGGAACACCGTTCGAAGAGCGCGTCTGGCGGGAGCTGTCGCGCATTCCGTACGGGGAAACGATTTCCTACGCTCAGCTTGCGGACCGCATCGGGGCTCCGGGGGGGCAACGCGCGGTCGGCCGGGCGAACGGGATGAACCGGATCGCGATCGTCATCCCATGCCATCGCGTTGTAAACGCGGACGGCAAGCTGGGCGGATACGGGGGCGGCCTGTGGAGAAAACACTGGCTGCTCGACCTCGAGCGAACCAACCGAACGACTCGAACCTAGATCAACAACGCATCCCGCGCAGCGATAACGCGATCCTGCGCCTCCTGCACCGTGCGTCCAAGGGCCGTCAGATGGCCCATCTTGCGGCCGGCGCGCGGCTGTTCTTTTCCGTACAAGTGCAGCTTGACGTCCGGAAACCGGCACGCCGCCGCCCAGTTCGGCGCCGCGTCAGCCCACAGGTCGCCGAGCAGGTTCGCCATCGCCGCCGGGCGCAGCAGCTCGGGCGACCCGAGCGCCAGGCCACAGATCGCCCGCACCTGCTGCTCGAACTGGCTCGTGACCGCGGCGTCGAACGTGAGATGGCCGGAGTTGTGGGGGCGCGGGGCGAGCTCGTTCACGAGCAGCTCGCCGTCGGTGCTGACGAAAAATTCGACGCACAGGACGCCGACATACTGCAGCTCGTTCAGGATCGCGCGCGTAATCTCGACGGCGCGGGCGGCTATCGGCGGCGGCACCAATGCCGGCGCCGTCGTCAGATCCAGGATGTGATTGCGATGACGGTTCTCAAAAGGCGGGTACTCGACGATCGAGCCGTCCAGTCCACGGGCGGCAATGATTGAAATCTCCGCCTGCAGCGAGATGAACTTTTCGACTACCGCTTCCTGATGACCGATGGCGTCCCAGATGTGCGCGACGTCGGCGGGCGTCGTCACCTTGTGCTGCCCCTTGCCGTCGTAGCCGAACGCCGCCGTCTTGATGATGGCCGGCGTGCCAACGCGCGCGACGGCGTCCCAGAGCTCGTCGAGCGTGGCGGCGCGGGCGAAAGCAGCGGTCGGAAAGCCATGGTCGGCCAGAAATGTCTTCTCGCGGGCCCGTTGCTGCGCGGTATGCAGCGCGAGTCCGGACGGACGTACAGGCGTCAGCGCCTCGATTGCGTCGATGGCCGCGATGGGCACGTTTTCGAACTCGAAGGTCACGACCTCGACGCTGCCGGCAAAGGCGCGGAGCGCGTCGACGTCGTCGTAATCGGCGGTCACCTCGACGTCGGCCACCTGGCCGGTCGGCGTGTCTTCTTCGGGAGAGAAGGTGTGGACCCGGTAGCCCATCCGCCGCGCGGCAATGCAGAACATCCGCCCAAGCTGCCCGCTCCCGAGAATCCCCAGGGCAGCGCCTGGAGCGACGACTTTCACCCCTCGACCCCGCTCGGGGTGACCCTGAGCATTCGTCGAAGGGTCACGGAAGCTGTTCCTGACGGACCTTCTGCGTCTGCTCCTGCCTGTAGGCGCGAAGCTGCGCACGTAAGTCAGGCCGGGATCCGGAGACAATCGCCACGGCCAGCAGGCCGGCGTTCGTCGCGCCCGCCTTGCCGATCGCGAGCGTGCCGACCGGAACGCCGGCGGGCATCTGAACGATCGACAGCAGCGAGTCGAGGCCCTGCAGCGCGGCGCTCTGCACGGGGACTCCGAGGACGGGCAGCGCGGTGTGCGCGGCAACCATGCCCGGCAAGTGGGCCGCCCCGCCCGCACCCGCGATGATCACCTCGATGCCGCGATCCTCCGCGCCGCCGGCGAACTCCGCCATCCAGACGGGCGTGCGATGAGCCGACACGATATGCCGCTCGTGCGCGACGCCGAACCGCTCGAGCATCGTCACGGCATGCTGCATCGTCTCCCAATCCGACGACGATCCCATCACGACCGCGACAAGAGGTTTCGAAGATTCGGGCATGTGGAAACTGGAGATGTTATCAGACCGTCGCGCCGGTTTTAACCACTCCCGGAGATGCAGGAGAATGGGGATTCACTCATGAACCCGACCAGGATCCTTTACACCTACACCGACGAAGCGCCTGCCCTCGCCACCTATTCGCTGCTGCCAATCGTCCAGGCATTCACGCGCGCGGCCGGAGTGGTCGTCGAAACCAGAGACATCTCGCTTGCCGGCCGCATCCTCGCGAGCTTCCCCGACGAGTTGCCGCCGGGCAAGCGCCGCACGGACGACCTTGCGGAGCTCGGCGAAATCGCCACGACGCCGGACGCAAACATCATCAAGCTCCCCAACATCAGCGCGTCGATCCCGCAGCTGCAGGCGGCGATTCGCGAACTGCAGCAGCACGGCTATCCGGTGCCCGACTATCCCGAGGAACCCGGCGACGAACAGCAGCGGAACATCAAAGCCAAGTACGCCAGGGTCCTCGGCAGCGCGGTGAACCCGGTTCTGCGTGAAGGCAACTCGGATCGGCGCGTGGCAGCGGCGGTGAAAGCGTATGCGCGTGCGCATCCGCACTCGATGGGCGCCTGGACGTCCGCTTCGCGGACCCACGTGGCGCACATGACCGGGGGCGACTTCTACAGCAGCGAGCAGTCGGCGGTCCTCGCCGGGAACAGCGTGCTGCGCATCGAGCTCACCGGCACCGATGGCACGGCCACGATCCTGAAAGACGGCGTCAAGGCTGCCGCCGGCGACGTCGTCGGCGCCTCCGTCATGAGCCGCCGCGCGTTGCGGGAGTTCTTCGCGCAGTCGATTGCCGACGCCAGGTCCGCCGGCCTTCTCCTCTCGCTTCACCTGAAGGCGACGATGATGAAGGTGTCGGATCCGATCATGTTCGGCCACGCCGTGCGCGAATATTACAAGGACGTGTTCGAGAAGCACGCCGCGCTGTTCGACACGCTCGGCGTCGACCCGAACAACGGCGTCGGCGACGTCTACAGCAAGATCCAGGACCTGCCCCCGGCACAGCGCGCCGACATCGAAGCCGATATCAAGGCCGTCTATGCATCGCGGCCGCCGCTGGCAATGGTGGACTCGAACAAGGGGATCACCAATCTGCACGTGCCAAGCGACGTCATCATCGACGCGTCGATGCCTGCGGCCATCCGCGCATCCGGGCGCATGTGGGGCCCGGACGGCGGACTGCACGATACGAAGGCGATGATCCCCGATCGCTCCTACGCCGGGATCTACCAGGCCGTCATTGACGACTGCAAACAGAACGGCGCGTTCGACGTCACGACGATGGGCACCGTCTCGAACGTCGGACTGATGGCGCAGAAGGCGGAAGAGTACGGTTCGCACGACAAGACATTCGAGATCGCTCACGACGGGATAGTCCGCGTCACCACCTCGGGCCGCACTCTCTTCGAACATCCGGTCGAGGCCGGTGACATCTGGCGCATGTGCCAGACGAAGGATCTGCCGATCAGGGACTGGGTCAAGCTGGCGGTGAACCGCGCGCGGCTCAGCGGGCAGGCGGCGATTTTCTGGCTCGATCCGGAGCGCGCCTACGACCGCAATCTGATCGTGAAGACGAAGGAGTATCTGGAGGATCACGACACGTCCGGACTCGACATCAGCATCCTGGCCCCGGTTGAGGCGATGCGGCAGACGCTGGCGCGTGTCCGTGCGGGACGCGACACGATCTCCGCGACCGGGAACGTGCTCCGCGACTATCTCACCGATCTGTTTCCAATCCTCGAGCTCGGCACCAGCGCGAAGATGCTCTCGATCGTTCCGCTTCTCGCGGGCGGCGGTTTGTACGAGACCGGCGCCGGTGGATCCGCTCCGAAGCACGTTCAGCAGTTCCAGCAGGAGAACTACCTCCGGTGGGACTCACTCGGCGAATTCCTGGCGCTCGCGGTGTCGATTGAAGACCTTGGCCATAAGACAGGCAACCGGACGGCCCTCGCGCTCGCCGCGGCCCTCGACCAGGCCAACGGGCGCATCCTCGAGAACGACAGGTCGCCGCAGCGGAAAGTTGGCGAGCTCGACAACCGCGGCAGCCACTTTTATCTGGCGATGTACTGGGCGCGCGCGCTGGCCGAACAGACCGCCGACCGCGGTCTTCGCGAAACGTTCGCGCCGCTCGCTCGCGACCTCGAACAAAACGAAAGCCGGATCGTCGGCGAGCTCAACGGTGTCCAAGGCAAACCCGTGGACGTTGCTGGCTACTACCATCCCGACCCGGCTTTGACGGCGCGGGCGATGCGCCCGAGCCCGACGTTCAATGCGATTCTCGCCGCGATATCCGGCTGAAGCCGGACTCCACTCCGCGATTATCGATGCGTGGGCTGCGGAATCTTCAACACCTGCCCGGGCTTGATCATGTCCGGATCGGTCAGCTGATCGCGGTTGGCGTTGAAGATGTCCATGTATTCATTCGCGTTGCCGAGGAACTTCTTGGCAATGGCGCTCAGGGTGTCGCCCGGCTGCACGGTATAGGTGACAGTCGCTGGCGGTGCGCCACCCGAACCCGTCGTCGGAGCGGGGCGCGCCGCCGCCGACGCGTTGACCTTGATGTCCGCCACGACTTCCTTCTCCCAGTCGGAAACGGTCTTCAGGGCGTTCCAGATCTGGTTTTTCTCCTCGACTGAGTTCACGGTACCGTTGAAGTACAGCTTGCCGTCGCGCTCTTCGGCGCCGCCCTGCATGTGCAGCGATTTCGCCGTCTGAATGGCGCGGCTGTATTTCTCGCGCAGTCCCGCCGAGCTGTTCTTGTCAAAGATTCCCATGTGCACTCTCCCGCGCTGTACGTAGCAAGCAGGGTGCCCCTGTGATTGAAGCCCGTCTAATATAGAAGCCCTCTTAAAGGAGTTCGCATGAGCCGTCGCTTTGCTGTGCCCGTCCTGATGCTGCTGGCCGTGCCGCTTGGAGCCCAGTCGCCCCCTCCGGCGGCGCCGCCGGCGATTCAGGTTCCTTTCCGGCAGTTCCAGCTCCCCAACGGGCTCAACGTAATCCTGCATCAGGACAAGACGGTCCCTGTCGTCGCCGTGAACGTCTGGTACCACGTGGGCTCCGCCAACGAGAAGCCCGGACGCACCGGTTTCGCGCACCTCTTCGAACATCTCATGTTCGAGGGATCGAAGAACGTTCCGGAAGGACAGTTCGACATCCTGCTCGAAGCAGCCGGTGCCAACAACAACGGGTCGACCAACAACGACCGGACGAACTACGTCATCGACCTTCCCAGCAACGCGCTCGAGCTCGCGCTGTTCCTCGAGTCCGACCGCATGGCGTACCTGCTCGACGCCATGCCGCCCGAGCAGGTGAACAGCCAGCGCGACGTCGTGAAGAACGAGCGCCGCCAGAGCTACGAGAACCGGCCGTACGGGATGGCGTCGCTGGAACTCGACAAAATGCTGTGGCCTGCCACCCACCCGTACAGCTGGCCGGTGATCGGCCATATGGAGGACCTGACCGCCGCCACGCAGGGCGACGTGCAGGAGTTCTTCAAGAAGTACTACACACCGAACAACGCCAGCCTCGTCATTGCCGGCGATATCGACCTCGATCGGACGCAGGGCCTCGTTCAGAAATGGTTCAGCGAGATCCCGCGTGGTCCGGCGGTCGAACCGGTCGCGCCGCCGGCCGCGATGCTCACTGCGGTCAAACGCCAGACGCTTACCGATCAGGTGTCGTTGCCGCGTCTCTATCTCGGGTGGCTGACGCCGCGCCTCTTCGCGCCGGGCGATGCCACGCTCGATCTGGTGTCGTCGGTGCTCAGCGACGGCAAGAACTCGCGACTGTATAAGCGGCTCGTCTACGACGACCAGATCGCGCAGGACGTGTCCGCGTTCCAGAGTTCAGGCGCGCTCGGAAGCACATTCCTGATCGTCGCGACCGCGCGTCGCGGTCATACGGCCGAGGAGCTGCAGAAGGCGATCGACGAGGAGATCGACAAGCTCCGCCGCGCTCCGCCGGACGCGCGCGAGGTACAGCGGGCGCTGAATCAGGTCGAGGCCTCGTTCTACCGCGCGATGGAACGCGTCGGCGGCTTCGGCGGCAAAGCCGACCAGCTCAACTCGTATTACTTCGCCGGGGGCGGCCCCGACTTCTTCGCCGAGGACCTGGCCCGCTATACCTCGCTCACGCCAGCCGACGTGCAGGCCGCGATCATCAAGTGGCTGCCGCGCGATCGCCGCATCGAGCTCGTGGTGCTGCCGGAGGACAAGAAGTGAAAGCGCTCATCTCCGTCTTCATCGTGCTCGCTACCACGGCCGGGTTTGCGCAGCAGGCACCGAACCGCTCGAAACCGCCCACGCTGGGGCCGGCCCCGCAGCTCACCCTGCCGCCGATCCAGAAGCGAACGCTCTCCAACGGGGTCGGGGTGTGGATCGTCGAGGCCCACAAGGTGCCGCTGGTCCAGGTCAACCTGCTGGTTCAGGCCGGCAGCGGCGACGATCCGGCCGGCAAGTTCGGTGTCGCCAGCCTGACCGCAGCGATGCTCGATGAAGGTGCCGGATCGCGATCCGCGCTGCAGATCGCCGACGACGTCGAATTCCTGGGCGCTGACCTCGGCACCAGCAGCTCGTTCGACGCGTCAGCCGTGCGTCTGAACGTCCCCGCCGCCCGGTTGGCGGCGGCGCTGCCAATCATGGCGGACGTGGCGCTGCGTCCGACGTTTCCGCAGGCCGAGCTCGATCGGCTCCGCCAGGAACGCCTGACCACCTTGCTGCAGGCACGCGACGATGCGGCGCAGGTTGCGCCGCTCGCGTTCGGACGCGTCGTCTTCGGCGGGACGCACCGCTACGGTACGTCTGCAATGGGAACCCAGGCGACGCTGAAGGCGTTCACGACCGCCGATCTCCGTTCGTTCCACTCCGCGATGTATCAACCCTCCGCGGCAACGCTGGTGGTCGTTGGCGACATCAGGACGGACGCCGTGCTGCCGCTGCTCGAGAAACAGTTCGGCGGGTGGAAGGCGGCTGCCGGCACGCCGCGCACACAGGTCGCGCTGGCGCCACAACTCACGCAGACCCAGGTTTCCATCGTCGACATGCCTGGCTCAGAGCAGTCGCAGGTCCGCATCGGCTGGGTTGGCGTCCCGCGATCGACGCCTGATTACTTCGCCCTGCAGGTGCTGAACACGATCCTCGGCGGGTCGTTCACGTCGCGCCTGAATCAGAACCTCCGCGAGAAGAACCAGTACAGCTACGGCGCCAGCTCGCGTTTTGACATGCGCCTGTCAGCCGGTCCGTTCTTTGCCGGTGCCGGAATTCAGACGGACAAGACCGCCGACGCGCTCCGGGAGTTCTTCAACGAGCTGAACGCCATTGGCAAGCCGGTCAGCGCCGAGGAACTGACCAAGGCCAAGAATTACATCGCGCTGGGATTCCCGAGCGAGTTCGAGACGATCCAGGATCTCGCCTCGCACATCGAGGAGATGATCGTCTACAAGCTTCCTGACGATTATTTCGCGCGCTATGTCGCCAACATCCAGGCGGTCACAGCGGATGCTGTCCAGAAGGCGGCTGCGACCTACATCCAGCCCGGCAAGTTCGCCGTCGTCGTCGCCGGCGACCGCAAGGCCATCGAGACAGGGGTGCGCGGGCTGAATCTCGGAACCGTGCGTGTCCTCACGGTGGACGAGGCGATCGGCTCGTGAGCCTGAACGTTCCGTTCGCGCCGCTTCTCGACTACTCCGACCATGAGCGTCGGAAGTGGCGCGAGTGGATTGCCGCCGACCCGAAGCGAATGACGATCGTGCTGCAGCCCGGTGGCCGTTTCCCCACCGCCGCGGAACTGCTCGATCACATCTTCTTCGTCGAGCGCCGGCATCTGTGCCGGCTCGAGGGCGCGACGCCGCCGGAAGAGACCGGCGTTCCGCTCGGTAACTGGGAGCGTTTGTTCGAGTATGCCGACCTGGTGCGCGCGGATCTGCGGCGTTACGTATCCGATCTGACGGACGCGACCGCGGAGGGAACAATCTCCTTCAACGCGATCGGGCTCGGGCCCGTGACGATGTCGCGGCGCCGCCTCGTTACGCACATCTTCCTGCACGAAATCCGGCATCTGGCGCAGCTGGCCCTCGCCGCCAGGACGGCAGGGATCGAGCCGCCGGGCAAGCACGACCTGTTCTATTTCGACGAGTTCGTCTGAAAGGCGGACCTCAAGGTCGGCCTCTACTCGAGGGGCTCAAACACGCCCGTTTCGCGGTTCTTGCGGACGCGGTCCCACTGGAAGTGCTGGCCGTTCATCGCGATGTACACGCCGGGCGCCAGCACCTGCGCGAACGACAGCGCGCTCCCGAGGTTGAACAACCCATCCGAGCTGCCGAAGGCATACGGGATCATCGCGCCAGTCAGGACGACGGTCTTTCCTGAAACACCGGCGGCAATCGCGCGCGCCGTGTCGACCATCGTGTCCGTGCCGTGGGTGATGACGATGTACGACTCGGGACACTGGACGCAGTTCCGCACGATGAGGTCGCGATCGGCGTCGGTCATGTCGAGACTGTCGACCATCATCAGCGTGCGCACCGTGACGTCAACCCGCGATCGGCCAAGTGTCAACATCTCCTGCAGGTGCGTGTCCTCGAAGGACAAGACCCCGCGGATCTCGTCGTAGGTTTTGTCGAAGGTTCCGCCCGTGACGAAGATGCGAATCATCGGTCGTGAACCATCGAGGACACGGAGGTTACGAAGGAAACGGTTCCACAGGAGCAACGGAGGAACGAAGACGAACGGAGGGTCGTTCGATTGGTCGGCGTGCAGCGCACGCCGACAGCCGCGATGTACGAGAGCGCAAATACAAGCCGCCGATGGCGCCAGAGCGGTTTGTATTTGCGCTCTCGTACATCGCGGCAGGCCGCCTTCGGCGGCCCAATCGAACGGCCTCCCAACTTTCTGCTCCTCGTGTTCTTCGTGTCCTTAGTGGTTAAAACTCCGTTCGTCTCTGTTCCTTCGTTCCTCCTGTGAAGCCGTTCGCTCCGTCACCTCCGTCGCCTCGCGGAGCGCAGCATCCCGCCGATCAGCCATGCAACCACGAGCAACAGCAGGATGATGATGATGGCGCGGCCGATCATGTCAGCTTACCTTCCGTGGTGCGGTGACCAGGCTTACCAGCATACCGATGACGACTACCGCGACGGCCCCGGTCACGTTGTGCCAGAGGAAGGCGATGTCGGTAAAGCGCGAGGCCAGCCCGACGCTGGTCATGCCGGCAATCAACCCGACGAAGGCGCCGGTTGGCGTTGCGCGTGGAAAGGCAATGGCCAGGATGAACACGCCGAGGATCGAACCATAGAAATACGA
>Ga0247825_10001065_pt1 | contig 17918 bp, 18 predicted proteins | sample 13C_Vanillin_Day_FD_194413 | JGI IMG/M metagenome (GOLD analysis project Ga0247825, IMG submission 194413) | Soil microbial communities from agricultural site in Penn Yan, New York, United States - 13C_Vanillin_Day48 | ecosystem: Environmental > Terrestrial > Soil > Agricultural land | place... | reverse complement strand
ACGAAGGCGATGCGCGCTGTTTTGCTGGAGCGGTTGGCCCAGGCGTGGTTCGTGCCCCGCTGGATCAGCACGTCGCCGGTGCGCATCAGCGTCTCGCTCTCGTCCATCACCGCGTAGATCTCGCCCTCCAGCACGATGGCGTAGTCCACTGTCTCGGTGCGGTGCATGCCCGGGTGCACTCCCGGCCGCTTGTCGTGCGCCGCGTCCTTGTAGATGCCGCCGAACGTGGAGTCGAGCATGCGCTTGAATTCCTCGCGGTCGGAGGGCTCCGGCGGGAAATCGATGATGCGCAGGATCGTGCCTCCCTCGGGCGGAGAGATGCCCTGGTGCCCGGCCGTGCTGTCTTTCGCATTGATTCGCGCCGGCGTTTCGGTGGTGCGCCAGACGTTGACCGCCCGGTACCCCGGCCGGCCGGAGACCGAGCGGATGGAGGTCGCGGGCGCGTCCTCGAGGATGCGCGAGCGGCCTTTCGCATCGTCGGCCGTGACGATGCGCCGAATATCGGGCAGATTCATGGGCGGGTTCCTCAGAAGAACACTTGAAAAGCGCACTCTACAGCGGCTTCGCCGCCCGGCTCGCCGGACGGCTGCCTTTCTATTACGGCTGGGTGGTGCTCGCCTGCCTGTGCCTCGCCGGCTTCTCGCGCCAGGGGCCGGCGGTCGCCACGCTGTCGATCTTCATCGACCCGCTGACGCGCGAGTTCGGCTGGTCGCGCACCGCCCTGTCGGGCGCGGTGTCGCTGGGCGGCGTGCTGGCGGCGCTTCTCACGCCGCTCATCGGGCCGCTGCTCGACCGCCGCGGCTCCCGCCTGGTTCTGTGCCTCGCCGTGCTGGTCAACGGCATCGCCCTGCTGCTGCTGTCGCTCACGCCATCGCTCCTCGTGTTCTACGTCCTCTTCTGCATAGCGCGCATGAACTGGGCAGGCCCATTCGACATCGGCATCTACGGCGCGCTCAACAACTGGTTCGTCGCGCGCCGCGCGCTCGCCACCTCCATCGCCACGCTGGCGCAGATGGCGGGCCTCGTCGCCATGCCGCTCCTCGCGCAGCTCGCCATCGCGCAGGACGGCTGGCGCGCCGGCTGGCTGGTGCTGGGCGCGCTGACCCTGCTGGTCGGCTTCGTGCCCGCGTGGCTGTTCCTCGCGCGCCGGCCAGAAGACCTGGGCTTGTCTCCTGACGGCATGACCACCGCGGCCGCGAGTAATTCCCTCCATACCCTTGAAGGCCGCTACTCGCGCGCCCAGGCGGTGCGCACGCCGGCGTTCTGGCTGCTGCTGCTCTACACCGTGCTGGTCTACCCGGTGCAGGCCGGTGTCAGCCTGCACCAGGCGCCGCATCTCATAGAGCGCGGCATCAGCCCGACCACGGCGGCCGCCATCGTGAGCTTCTTCTCGTTGATGTCCGGGCTCGCCGTGATGGCGTGCGGCTTTCTGCCGCGCCGGTTGCCGACGCGGTTCCCTCTGGCTTTGGTCGGAATACTGCTCGCGGTGGGCGCTCTGCTCATGATGCACGTAGCCTCGCCATTCTCGGGATACCTGGCGGGCGGGGTATTCGGCCTGGGGGTCGGCGGCATCCTTACCCTGCTGCCCATCGCCTGGGCCAATTACTTCGGTCGCGAGAACTTCGGCGCCATTCGCGGCGTCGCGCTTTCGGCGCAGGTGCTCGCCCAGGCCGCCGGCCCGCTCGTCTCCGGAATACTGCACGATGCGACCGGGGATTACCGGCTTTCGCTGCAATGCTTCGGGGCACTATCGCTGCTGAGCATAGCCGCGGCGCTCGCAGCGCGGCGCCCTAGAGCGGCTGACGGGCGATCCTGAGGCGCACCGCGCGCATGTCGTCGCCGCGCAGCTCGCGCAGCGCGTAGCGCGTGAATTCCGCGGTGACGTCCTTGCGCCAGTAGAGGTCGAGGTCGGTGTTGTCCATGGGCTTGGCGCGCGAGGCGACCAGCCGCGCCGCCTCCTCGATCACCTCGTCGGTCAGCGCCCTGCCCTTCAGGAACTCGTTCGCCTTGTCCACGAGGAACGGCCGCGATGCCACCGCGCCCAGCGCAATGCGCACGTTGCCGTCTTCGGGCAGCGCCGCGCCAACCCCGAGCACCGGAAAATCGAACGCCCCGCGCCGCCGCAGCTTCCAGTAGGCGCTCCTCCCGCTCTTCGGGATGCGCACTTCCGTGAGGACCTCGTCGGGCCGCCGCTTCAGGTAATCGATGCCGTCGTTGTTGTACAGGTCTTCGAGACCAACAAGTCTTTCCGAGGAAGAGGACACCAGCTTCACGCTGGCCCCCAGGGCGAGAAGCGCGGGCGCGCAATCGGTGGACGACGCGGCGACGCAGCGCTTGCTCGCGGTCGCCACCCAGCACACCCCGCCGTCCTTCTTCAGGCAGAAGTCGATCGCCTTGCGCCATTCGTAGTTCTGGTTGTAGTAGTTGCAGCGCGTGTCCAGGCACAGGTTGCCGCCGATCGTCCCCATGTTGCGCAGGTGCACGGTGGCCACCTGGTGCGCCGCCTGCCGCAGGCCGAGCGGCAGCCCGCTTTTCTGGACTATCTGGGTGAGCGTTGTGGCCGCGCCTATCGCGTTCCCGTTCACCCTCAACGCTTCGATGCTTTTGATCGAAACCAGAATTTTCGGCGCCTGCTGGCGGCGCTTCATGTTCGGCAGCAGGTCGGTGCCGCCGGCGATGAGCACGGCATCGGGGCCCTCGCCGGCGAGGATGCGCGCGGCTTCCTGCACCGTCTTCGGCGCGCGGTGCTCGAACCATGGAAGGCGCATCATGCCGCGGTCGCCTTGACCCTGGGTTTCTCGGCGCCCTTCTTCGCATTGCCGTCGCCGCCTTCCCACGGCGGCGAAACTTCCACGGGCGCAGGGTATGGCACGGCCGGGAAGTGCTCGGGACCAACCCTTGGCGCTTCTCCTTTGGCCTTTTTCTCCAATGCCCGCGAAACCTTGTCGGGCGTGATGGGGAGCTCATCGATGCGCACGCCCACCGCGTCGTAGATGGCGTTGGCGAGCGCCGGCATGACGGGCAGCAGGGGCCCCTGCCCGACTTCCTTGGCGCCGAACGGGCAGTTCGGGTCCGGGTCCTCGACCAGCACCGTGTCGACCTCCGGCATGTCGAGCGACGTGAGGCTCTTGTACTCGAGGAGCGACGGAATCTTGTGCACCAGCGCGCCGGAGAGCTTGGGCGGCAGGCGGCGGAACACCTGCTCCTCCATCAGCGCCTCCGACAGCCCCATGTAGACGCTGCCCTCGACCTGCCCGCGCGCGAGCACCGGATTGATCGTCCGGCCGATGTCGTGCGCGATCCAGATCTTCGGCACGCTGATCCAGCCGGTGGCCGCGTCTACGTCCACCTCGACCACGCAGGCGGTGTAGGAGTAGGCGGGCGAAGGGCCGACGCCGGCGCCCTTGAACCGCCCCGGCGCGCGCGGCGGCCTGTACGACCCCACCGCGCCCAGCGTGCCGAACTTCTCCTCGGCGAAGCCCGCCGCCTCGGCAAAAGTCAGGCTTCTCTCTCCAAAAGTCACCCTGCCGTTCGCGAACTCGAGCTTGTCAGGCACCGCCTCGAGCTGCTCGGCCGCCGCAGCCGCGATCATGTCTTTCAGCTTCCTGGAAGCATCGATGGCCGCGTTGCCCATCATCACGGTGACGCGGCTGGAGTAGGAGCCGAGGTCGACGGGCGTGATGCCGGTATCGCCGGTAACGCAGCGGATGGTGAAGGGATCGATGCCCAGCACCTCCGCCACGATCGCCGCCAGCACGTCGTCGGAGCCCTGGCCGATCTCCGTGGCGCCGCAGAACACCGTCACCTGCCCGCTGCGGTCGACCAGGATCTGCACGCCCGATTGCGGCATCTTGTTCCAGTAGATCGGCAGGCCCGCGCCGCACAGGTACGAGCCGCAGGCGATGCCAACGCCTCGACCGTATGGCAACTTTCTGTGCTTTTCCTTGAAAGAAGATCGTTGCACCACCTGGCGGATGCATTCCGCCAGGCCCACCGTGCCGACCTTCAGCCAGTTCGCGGTCAGCGAGTCGGGCTTGATGACCATGCCCAGGCGCAGCTCGGCCGGATCCATGCCGAGCTTCTCGGCGATCTTGTCGAGCTGGATCTCCTGGCCGAAGCGCGGCTGCGGGGTGCCGTGCCCGCGCTTCGGGCCGCACGGCGGCTTGTTGGTGAAGACACGCGCCGCCTCGAACTTGTAGCGCGGCAGCTCGTACGTGACGGTCTGCAGCGCGCCGGTGTAGAAGGTGCTCGCCACGCCGTAGGAGCCGTAGCCGCCGCCGTCGACCAGCGTCTGCAGGTGCATGCCGGTGAGCTTGCCGTCCCTGCTGACGCCGGTGCGGAACTTCATCAGCACAGGGTGGCGGCCGCGATGCATGTAGAACACTTCCTCGCGGTTCAGGCACACCTTGACCGGGCGCCCCAGGACCAGCGCGGCCTTCGCCGCGACGATCTCGTGGTTGCACACGTCGCACTTGCCCCCGAAGCCCCCGCCGTTCGGCGTCGCGATCACGCGGATCTGCGTGGGTGAGAGCTGCAAGGCGCGGGCAAGGGCGCGGTGCACATAGTGCGGGACCTGCGTGGAGGACCACAGCGTGAGCTTGCCGTCCGGGTCCACCGCGGCGACGGTCGCGTGCTGCTCGATGGGCAGATGCGTATTGCCTTCGTAGAAGAACAGATCTTCGAAGACGAAATCAGCTTTCTTCAAAGCGTCTTCCACATCGCCGAACTCGAACGCCTGCAGGCGGTGGATGTTGCCGAGCTCGCTGTAGGCGTGGATGCGCGGCTCTGCGTTTTGCAGTGCCTCGACCGGGTCCGAGATCGTCTTCAACGGCCGGTATTTCACTTCGATCAAATCCAGCGCTTCGCCCGCGGCCTGCTCGTCCTTCGCGACGACCGCCGCCAGCGGGTCGCCCACGTAGCGCACGTGCTCGGGCGCGAGCGGGTATTCGTCCTGCGTGACGGGCAGGATGCCGAAAGTCACGGGAAAGTCCTTGCCGGTCAGGACGAGATGCACGCCGGGATGCGCCTTGGCCTTCTCGCAATCGATGGACTCGATCAGCGCGTGGGGGTGGGGAGAGCGGAGAAGCCGCATGTGCAGCATGCGCGGCAGGACGACGTCGTCCGCAAAGCGCGTCTGGCCGGTGACCTTGGCCCGGCCGTCGACGCGGCGCCGCGGCTTACCGATTACCTTCATGCGCCATTCTCCTGGAGGCTTCCTCGATGGCTTCGAAGATCTGCTGGTAGCCGGTGCAGCGGCACAGGTTTCCGGAGATCGCTTCCTTGATTCTTTCCCGGGTGGGCTCCGGCTCCTTCTCCAGCAGGGCCTTCGCCGTCATCAGGATCCCCGGGGTGCAGTAGCCGCACTGCGCGGCGCCGAGGTCGGCGAACGCGGCTTGCAACGGGTGGAGCTGTGCGCCGTGGGCGAGGCCTTCCACCGTCTCGATGGCGCGGCCCTGGCATTCCACCCCGAGCACCAGGCAGGAAAGCTGCGGCTCGCCGTCCACCAGCACGGCGCAGGCGCCGCATTCGCCGAGCTCGCAGCCGTGCTTCGTGCCGGTGAGCTGCAGGTCCTCGCGCAGCACCTCGAGCAGCGTCTTGTAGGGCGAGAAGGAGGCCTCCACGGCCTCGCCGTTGAGCGTCAGGGTGAGGTGCACGTTGCGCGACATTGTTTGGATCCCAAACAAATCCGCCCTACTCTACTGCAAAGTCCCTGTGGCGGAAAGGGTTTGCGTAGCGTTAGGATTTCATCTCCCTCAAGGAGAAACGACCATGGCGCTACGTATTGGCGACGAAGCCCCCAATTTCCAAGTCGAGACCACGCAAGGCCCGATCGACTTCCACCAGTGGATCGGCAACAGCTACGCGGTGCTGTTCTCGCATCCCAAGGACTTCACGCCGGTGTGCACTACCGAGCTCGGCACCATGGCGCGCATCAAGCCCGAATTCGACAAGCGCAACACCAAGATCATCGGTCTGTCGGTCGATCCGGTCGACGACCACAAGCGCTGGTCGAAGGACATCGAGGAAACGCAGGGCGCGGCGCTCAACTATCCGCTCATCGGCGACGCGGACCTGAAGATCTCCAAGCTCTACGACATGCTGCCGGCCGAAGCCCAGCCGGGCAAGCGCACGGCGTCCGACAACCAGACCGTGCGCACCGTGTTCGTCATCGGACCGGACAAGAAAATCAAGCTCATCCTCTACTACCCGATGACCACCGGCCGCAACTTCGACGAAGTCCTGCGCGTCCTGGACTCCATCCAGCTCACGGCCAAGCACAAGGTGGCGACGCCCGCCAACTGGAAGCCGGGCCAGGAAGTCATCATCGCCGGCTCGGTCAGCGACGAGGACGCCAAAAAGCAGTACCCGGGCGGCTGGAAGGCACCCAAGCCCTACCTGCGGTACGTGCCGCAGCCGAAATAGCCGGTAACAATCGGTTACGGATTTCGCGTGCGGCGCGGGTGTAGGCTGGCGCCATGAAACGGCTCGCGCTGATCCTGCTCGTCGCGCTCCTGGCCATCGCCAGCGGATCGGCGCTCGCCCACGGCCGCGGCCGGGTCACGCTCGGCTTCCACTTCGGGGGTCCGCTCGGCTGGTATCACCCTTGGTACTACGCGCCTCCACCTGTCTATTACTACCCGAGTGCTCCAGTCGTGGTTCAGCCCCCCGCGCCGACTACCTATGTCGAGCGCAGCGACGTGGTCCCTGAGGGCACTGCGAGCTGGTATTTCTGCCGCGAGTCGAACGGCTACTACCCTTACGTGAAGGCTTGCCCGGGCGGATGGGAACGCGTGCCGGCGCGCCCGCCGCAGTGATGCTCCGGCTCGCGCCGTTGCTACTGCTGGCCGCGTGCGCCTCGACGCCGACCGGGCCGAACGTGATGGTGCTGCCCGGCAGTGGCAAGAGCTTCGACCAATTCCGCTTCGACGACTCCGCATGCCGCCAGTACGCGCACGTGCAAGCCGGCGGCACCGAGCCCAACCAGGCCGCGGCGAACGCGGGCGTCGCGAGCGCTGCGGTCGGCGCCGCCGTGGGCACCGTTGCGGGCGCCGCCATCGGTGGAAGCGAAGGCGCGGGTGTCGGCGCGGGCTTGGGTCTCGCGACCGGCGCGCTCGCGGGAACAAGCGCCGCGGATGCGGCCGGCCGCAGCGCACAGTATCGCTATGACATGGGCTACCAGCAGTGCATGTATGCCAAGGGCCACAAGATCCCCATGGCCGTCAGCCGCAACGACCGGCGACCGGCCTACCGCGAAGCAACGCCTCCGCCGCCACCGCCGCCAGGCACGCCGCCTCCGCCGCCGCGCGGTTGACTATCGGAACCGGGGCATCACCTTCGCGGCGAGTAGCTCGATGGTGCGCAACGCCTCGTCGTCGCGCGAGCCGCCGAAGTTGACCTGCATCGAAGGCTCGATCGGGCCGCCGAAGGCCTCCATGCACCCGCGCACCTGCTCCACCACATCCTCCGACGTGCCGACGAAGGCGCCGCCCTGCGCGATGATCCTGTCCGGCGTGGCGGCGAGGATGCTGGTCACCATCTTGTCGTAGCCGGGATATTCGGCCTCGTTGCGGCCTTTCCACGACACGACCGCGTCGGCGAAAGTCTCCAGGTAGCGCTTGCAGATGCGCTCGAAGCCGCGCATCGCCTCGTCGCGCTTCTCGGCCACGTAGCAGAACTGCGCAACCTGGATCTGCTCGGCGCCGCGAGGGTGCCCCGACTCCGCCCACAGGCGCCGGTACAGCTTCACGTACTCCTGCAGCTGCCCGGGCTTGCCGGCGTACGGCACGACCATCAGGTGGAAGCCGTTTTTCGCCGCATAGATGAAGGACTCCTCGCTCGAGACCGCCGCGATCCAGATGGGCGGATGCGGCTTCTGGAACGGCCGCGGCATGAGGTGCACGTCCTCCAGCTGCCAGAATCTGCCTTTCGCGCTCACCCTGTCTTCCGTCCAGAGTCGGCGGATCATGCCGATCGCCTCCTCGAAGCGCTCCCGGCTCTCGGACATCGGCACGCCGTACACCTCGAACTCCTTCGGCAGGAAGGCCCGCCCGAACCCGGCATCCAGGCGGCCCTGGCTCATGTTATCGAGCATGGCGAGATCGCCGCCGAGATGCGCCGGGTGGTGGAACGCGGGGATCACCGCGCCGGTGATCAGGCGGATGCGCTTCGTGCGCGCGGCCACCGCAGAGAGGAACACGCAGGGATTTGGCGAGTGGCCGCCGTAGTCGTAGAAGGAGTGCTCCACGGTCTTGATGCTGCTGAACCCGAGCTCGTCGGCGCGCGCCGCGAGGCGCAGGCACTGGTCGTAGTAGCCGGCCGTGCTGCCGTCTTCCGGCCTGAACGAGGGAAAGAAGTTAAGCCCGAATCGCACGGCGCACGCTCTCCAGTAGCGAAGCTTTCATGAGAAAGGCCTTGTGACGCACCGGGTCCGCGGCCATCTCGCGCAGCTCCTGGAATCGCTTCGCGCGCTGAGCCGGCTCGCGCTCCTCGAGCCGCTTCTTGTTGGCAATGGTCTGCTCCTGCACGTACTCGATGTTGAGCGGTCGCCGCCGGCGCTCATAGGCGTCGAGGTCAGGGTCTTTTTCGCTCAACAGATGCGCGAGATCCCATGCCTCGTGAATGCCGGAGTTCAGGCCGAGCCCGCCGATCGGGTTGTTGACGTGCGCGGCGTCGCCGCACAGGAACACGCGCCCCTTGCGAAACTGCTTTGCGACGCGCTGGTGCACCTTGTACAGGTTCAGGTGCAGGTAATCGCGCTCGCCCTCGGGGACATAAATGCGCGAGAGCCGCGCGCGCACCGAGGCGTCGGACAGCGCTTCCTCGTCGGTTTCGTCCGCGCGTGTGTTGTACACCGCGCGCCAGCGCCCCTTGAGGTCGTCGCCCGCCACCTTGAAGAGATTGGTCCACTCGTCCGGGTCGGCCATGTAGTTTCGCAGGCAGCAGCCCAGCGCGGCGGCGAAGTCGAACCGGGTGGTGATGACGAGGAAGCGCTCCGGCCAGGTGTAGCCCTCGAACTCGATGTCCAGGAGCTTGCGCACCGTGCTGCGGCCGCCGTCGGCGCCGATCACGTAATCGGCCGTAAATTGCGCGCCGTTCTCGCAGTGCACCGAAACAGTGTCGCGCGACTGCTCGAGGCCAACCATTCTATGATCCATCAAGACCGAGTGGCCCATGCCGCGCAGCCGCGCGATGGCCATGCCGGCGAGCTTGTGCTGCTCCGTCTGCACCACGAACGGGAAGTCGGTCTCGCCGCGCAGCCGCTCGAAGTCGAACTCGGCGATGCGCGTAAGCGTGCCGCGGTCCCAGAACTGGAAAGTGCGCGAGATCAGCCCGACGCGGATGTACTCCTCGATGAGGCCGAGCTCGGCAAGGATTGCCAGGGTCGGCGGCTGGGTGGTGGAAGCGCGCGGCTCGTCGTCGATGCGCTGCTGCGCCTCGAGCAGCGTCACGCTGTGCCCTAGGCGGGCACAGGCGAGGGCCGCGACGGCGCCGACCGGCCCGGCGCCGACGACCAGGATGTTTCGACGCTGCATGGGAGCGCGTTGATTATACTGAGGCGGTGAGCGAGCCCAACCAGCTGGGTGCGAAAGAGGCGGCGCGGCGCATCGAGCGCGGCGAGCTCGACGCGCAAACCCTCGTCGCTAGCTGCCTCGAGCGCATTGCGGCGCGCGACGCCGAGGTGCGGGCATGGGTCTGCGTGAACAAGGAGATCGAAGTCTCCAATCCGGAAGGGCCGCTGTACGGCGTGCCGGTGGGCGTGAAGGACATCTTCGACACCGCCGACCTGCCGACCCGGCACGGCTCGCCCATTTATGCCGGCAACCAGCCGCGCGCGGATTCCGCGCCGGTCGCGCTTACGCGGATGGCCGGCGGCACGATTCTCGGCAAGACCGTCACGGCGGAGTTCGCTACTTTCGTGCCGCGCGAGACGCGTAACCCCCGCGACCTCTCCCGTACGCCGGGCGGGTCGTCGAGCGGCTCGGCCGCCGCGGTGGCCGATTGCATGGTGCCGCTCGCCTTCGGCACGCAGACCGCGGGCTCGGTGATCCGGCCCGGGTCCTACTGCGGCGTGGTGGCGTACAAGCCGACGTACAACACGCTGCCGCGCGCCGGGGTGCACCCGAATGCCGATTCGCTCGACACCGTAGGGGTCTACGCGCGCAGCGTAGAGGACGTCATGTTTTTCATGGATGCCCTCATCGGGCTTCCCTCGGCGCCCACGGAGAAACCCCGTATCGGGATGTGCCGCACCTGGGAATGGGACCAGGTGCAGCCCGAGATGGCGGCCGCCTTCGAGCAGGCTGCGCGCCAGCTGGATGCGAAGGAGGTGCGCCTGCCCGAGTCGTTCAGGGGCCTGCGCGGTGCGCATACCAAGATCATCTGGTTCGAGGGCGCGCGCAGCCTGGCCGACGAGTACCGCCGCTTCCCGCAGAAGATCGACCCGGCGCTGCGCAAGCGCTGCGAGAACGGCTACGCCATTCCCTGGCCGGAGTACGCGGCGGCGTTGCATGAAGGCCGCCAGGCGCGCGCGCGCCTGGAGGAGGCTTTCGCCGGATGCGACGTGCTCATCGCGCCCGCGGCCACGGGAGAAGCGCCGGCCGGCCTTTCCTCCACCGGCAACACGGCGATGAATGTCGTGTGGACCCTGCTCCACGTGCCCTGCGTTTCGGTGCCCGGCATGGCGAGCCCGTCGGGCCTGCCGCTCGGGCTGCAAATCATCGGTCGCCTCGGCGACGATCCCCGCACCCTCGCGTGCGCGCAATGGATAGAAGGAGCCCTGCGATGAAACGCCTTGCCTTGTTGTGCATGCTCGCGCTCGCCTTTCCGGTCTACGCACAGGCGCAATGGCCGCAAAAACCGGTGCGGGTGATCGTGCCGTTCCCGCCGGGCGGCGTCACCGACTCGATCGCCCGCATCACCGCCGACTGGCTGACGCAGCGCTTCGGCCAGACCTTCGTCGCCGAGAACCGCCCCGGGGCGAGCGGAGCCATCGCCGCGGAGCTGGTGGCGCGCGCCGAGCCCGACGGCTACACGCTGTTCTCCGCGGCGAGCCCGCAGCTCGCCGTAGTGCCGCACGTGCAGAAGATCAATTACGACCCGATCAAGGACTTTGCGCCGATATCCATTGTCGGCACGAACCCTTTCGCGCTCGGATGCAACGACAAGGTGCCTTCGAAGACCCTGCGCGAATTCGTCGACTACACCAGGGCGCGCCCCGGCGAGCTGAGCTTCGCGTCGCCCGGCGTCGGCTCCATCGGCCACCTCACCATGGCGCTCTTCCTGGCGCGCGCCGGCCTCAAGATGGAGGCGGTGCTGTACAAGGGCGGCGGTCCGGCCATCGCGGATACCATCGCCGGCCACGTGCCGTGCTACTTCGGCAACCTCAACGAGATCATTCCCCATGCCGGAAGCGGCAAGCTGAAGGTGTTCGCGGTATCCGGCGAGGCGCGCGCGCGGCAGCTGCCCGACGTGCCCACCGTCGCCGAGCAGGGCTACCCGGGGTTCCGCACCCTCACGTGGAACGGCTATGTCGCGCCGGGCGGCACGCCGCGCGCCATCGTGGACCGCATCGCGCAGGAGATCGCCGCCGGCTGCAAGGACGCGGGCTTCAGGGGGCGGCTGGACAAGATCGGCGTCGACCCGGTGTGCAGCTCGCCGGACGAGTTCTCGCGCGCCATCAAGGAGGACCTCGAGACCTGGGCGGAGGCGGTGCAGGCGGCCGGCATGAAGAAAAAATGAAAGTCGCAATCCCGGACCTCATCTCGCCGTCGTACTTCCCCGCCATCGCGGCGGTGGAGCTCGGCTGCTTCAAGCAGGAAGGCATCGACGCCACCCTGGAGCTGCTCTACCCGGTGACCAAGACCTACGAAGAGCTGCGCGACGGGCGCCTAGATTTCGTCGGCGGTGCGGCGCACGCGGTGCTTTACGCGTTCAAGGACTGGCAGGGCGGGAAGCTGCTGTGCGCGCTGGCGCAGCACATGTACTGGTTTCTCGTATTGAAAAAGGACGTGAACGCCAAGAAGGGCGATCTGCGCGCCGTCAAGGGCCTGCGCATCGGCGCAGCCCCGGGGCCGGTCGACGGCCTGAAGCGCATGCTGGTCGCCGCGGGCATCGATCCGCAGAAGGACCTGAGCATCGGCCCGGTTCCGGGGTTCACGGTCGGCCAGACCGCGTCCTTCGGCCTGCTCGCCGCCAAGGCGCTCGAAGACGGCAAGATCGACGGCTTCTGGGCGAACGGCATGGGCGCCGAAGTGGCGGTCAAGAGCGGCATCGGCACGCTGGTGCTCGACGCGCGGCGCCAGGGCAGCGAGGAAGCGAAGGGCTACACTTTCCCCGCGCTGGTTACCTCCGAGAAGATCATCCGGGAGAAACCCGATGCGGCGCGCGCCGCCATTCGCGCGGTGCAGGCTGCGCAGCAGATCCTGAAGAACAATCCGGCGCGCGCCACCGAGGTGGGGAAGAAGCTGTTCCCCCCAGCCGAGGCCGGCATGATCGCGGAGCTCATCCGGCGCGACGTGCCCTACTACGACTCCTCGATCTCGCTGCGGACCGTCGAGTCGATGAACCGCTTCGCGCGCGAGCTCGGCCTGCTGTCGAAATCCGTCCCGTACGAGGGAGTGGTGTGGAACGGCTGAAAGGCAAGGTGGCCATCGTCACGGGCGGCGCCGCAGGCATCGGCAAGGCGATCGCCGCGCGCCTCGCGCAGGACGGCGCCCAGGTGGTGGTGGCCGACGTGCAGAAGGCCTCCAACGGCACGCTGAACCTGCAGGTCGACGTGTCGAAGGAAGACCAGGCGAGCCGCATGGCAGCCGAGACAATGAGCGCGCTCGGGCGCATCGACATCCTGGTGAACAATGCCGCCATCTTCAGCACGCTCGAGCTGCGCCCCTTCGAGAACATCCCGGTGGACGAATTCCGCCGCGTGATGGAGGTGAACATCATGGGCGTGTGGCTCTGCTGCCGCGCCTGCGCCCCGCACATGCGCAAGGGCGGCTACGGCCGCATCGTCAACCTCGCCTCCGGCGCGCCCATCAAAGGCGTGCCGCTTTTCCTGCACTACATCGCCAGCAAGGGCGCGGTGATCGCCATGACCCGTGGCCTGGCGCGCGAGCTCGGCAAGGACGGCATCACGGTCAATTCGCTTGCGCCGGGCTTCACCCTGTCGGAAAACGTCGCCCAGCAGGCGGCGCACGTGCAGCAGGGCGAGCGCACGCGCATGACGCGCGCCATCCAGCGCGACGAAAAGCCCGAGGACCTGGTCGGCACGGTGAGCTTCCTCGCGAGCGAGGACGCGGCGTTCATGACCGGCCAGACGCTGGTGGTCGACGGTGGCTCGGCGATGATCTAGCGGCGGAAATGGGGACAGACCCCATTTCAGAGATTCCTGAAATGGGGTCTGTCCCCATTTCCGGTCAGTCGGTCTTGGTGCCGGAGGCCTTGACCACCGGCGCCCAGCGCTTGAGCTCGGCCGCGACGAAGTCCGTGAACTCGCGCGCGGTCAGCTTGCCGGGCTCGATGCCCTCGGGACGCAGGCGCTGGCGGGACTCGGGGGCGTTGAGCGCCTTGCGCACCTCGGCGTTCAGCCGCTCGACGATATCGGCCGGCATGCCGGCCGGGCCTGAAAGTGAGAACCACACCGTGGCCACGAGCTCCTTGTAGCCGAGCTCGGCGTAGGTGGGCACGTTGGGGTAGTCGGGCAGGCGCGCCTCCGAGCTGATGGCGAGCGCCCGAGCGCGTCCGGCATGGATCTGGCCCGAGGCGGTGGTGAGGGTGGTGGAGGCGACGGGAATGTGCCCCGCCATGAGATCCGAAATGGCAACCGATGCGCCCTTGTACGGCACGTGCTGCATCTGCACGCCGGCAAGCTGCTTGAAGAGCTCGGCCACGAGCTGGCCGTGCGTGCCGTTGCCGGGCGAGCCGTAGGAATACTCGCCGGGATCCTTCTTCAGCAGCGCCACCAGCTCCTGCAGGGTGTTGGCGGGCACCGACGGATTCACCACCAGCACCGCGGGCGGGCCGCCGAAGAGTGCGATGTGCGTGAAGTCCTTGAGCGGATCGTAGGGCGTGCCGCGCGGCAACGAAGGCGCGATGGCGTGCGACGCGACCCCGGACACGACCAGCGTGTATCCGTCGGGTGCCGCGCGCGCCACGAGCTCGGAGCCGACGGCGCCGCCCGCGCCCGGGCGGTTCTCGACGATGAAGCTCTGCTTGAAGCTCTCGCCGAGCTTCTGCGCCACGATGCGCCCCAAGGTGTCGGCGCTGCCGCCCGGCGCGAAGGGCGCGATGATGCGTACGGGCTTTGTAGGCCATGCCTGCGCCCACGACGAGGAGCAGGCGAAAAGAAGAACGATCAAACCAAGGAAGCGGATCATGGCGCGGATTCTATAATCCATCGCATGACCGAGTGCATCGATGTTCACACCCATGTCGTCCCGGAATCATTCCCCGCCTACGCCGGAAAAGGCCGGGACGTACCCTGGCCGTCGATGGCCGAGGCGCACGCCTGCCACAAGCACGTGATGATCTCCGGCAAGGTCTACCGCACCGTGTCCGATGGCTGCTGGAGCGTGCCGCAGCGCATCCAGGACATGGGCGGCATGCGCGTTTCGCGCCAGGCGCTCTCGCCCATGCCCGAGCTGCTGTCGTACTGGCTGCCCATGCCCGACGGCGGCGTGCTGATCCGCCATCTCAACGAAGAGATCGCCGCCATGGTGGCGCGCGCGCCGGAGCGCTTCGTGGGGCTCGGCGCCGTGCCGCTGCAGGATATGGATGCGGCCCTCCGGGAGCTCGACTACGTCGTCAAGGGGTTGAAGCTGAACGGCATCGAGATCGCGAGCCACGTGAACGGCGTGTCGATCGGCGAGGCGCGCTTCGAGCCGTTCTTCGCCACGGCGGAGGCGCTCGGCGCCGCGATTTTCGTGCACGCGCTGCGGCCCGCGGGGCAGGATCGGATCGTCGGCGCCTTTCCCGAGCAGGCAGTATGCTTCCCGGGGGATATCGCGCTCGCCTGCGCTTCCATGATCACCGGCGGCATCGCCGCGCGCCATCCGCGGCTGCGCATCGCCTTCAGCCACGGCGGCGGCGCAATGGCCGTGCTGCTACCGCGGCTGGTGCATGCCTGGAAGGCGATCCCGAAAGCGCGCGAGTCGCTCATCGAATCGCCCGCCGAAACCGCCCGGCGCTTCTTCTACGACCACCTGGTGTTCGACCCCGGCACGGTGAAGTTCGTGGCCGCCACCTTCGGCGCCACGCAGATGCTGGTGGGCTCCGATTACCCCTTCAACATGGGAGATCCGGACCCGCTCGGCACGCTGCAGAAAGCCGGCCTCGACCCTTCGCTCACTGCAGCGAACGCGCGTCGCTTCCTAGGATTGCCGGCAGGATCTCGCTGATCGGCTGGCTGAACACCGCGTCGGCGACCGGATCGAACGGCGTCGGCTGAGCGTTCACGATCACGATGCGCGCGCCCGCGCCGCGCGCCAGGTCCACCGCCCCGGCCACCGGGTAGACCTGCAGGCTGGTGCCGACGGCGATGAAGAAATCCGCCTCGGCCGCCGCCCGCATGGCGCGATCGATGACCTCGGGCACGAGCTGCTGGCCGAACGAAATGGTGTCGCTCTTCAGGATGCCGCCGCAATCGCGGCAGCGCGGATCCTCATCGCCGGCGCGCACGCGCTCGAGCACGAGCTGCATCGGCCCGCGCACGCCGCAGCCCCAGCACATGAACTTGCGCATGGTGCCGTGCACCTCGATGACCTTGTCCGGCGAGTTGCCGGCAAGCTGGTGCAACTCGTCGATGTTCTGGGTGATGAGGGCGTGGAGCTTGCGCCTTCGCTCGAGCCCGACCAGCGCCATGTGGCCGGCATTGGGGCTGGCGCTCCACGCGGGGCTCGACAGGCGGTTCTGCCACGAGGCCTTCCGCACCTCGGGATCCGCGAGGTAAAAGTGGATGTTGGAGAGCTTTTCGGCGAGCGGATTGCGGGTCCACACGCCTTGCGGACCGCGGAAGTCCGGGATGCCCGAATCGGTCGAGATGCCGGCGCCGGTCAGCGCCACCACGCGCTGCGCGCCTTCCAGCCAGGATTTGACCTGCTCGATCAAGGCATCTGTATTTTGCCGCCCCCCGGGCCGCCCATCGGCGGCAACGGGCCCTGCGGCACGACGATCGACGAGGCGGCCTGCCGGCGCAGCTCCTGCAGCTCCTTCACCGTGCGCTCGATCGCCTCGCGCGCGAGGTCGCCGAACTTCTGCGCCGCCTCTTCCAGCGAGCCGGCGCCGATCTCGAAGCCGATGGGCAGCGCCCCTGCCGGGGTCAGGACCTGGGTTTCGCCGACGTACAGCACGGCGCGCGAGCTGTCGCGCGCGCCTTCGCCGTTCACCGGCGTGAGCCGCCGGATGGTGCCCACGCGTCGGTCGGTGAATACCTCTTCCAGGTACAGGGCCTTTGGGTCGACCTTGATGTCGTTGGTCGTCTGTTGCTCGGAGCGGGTAGCCATGGCTGAATTTTACCGCGCAAGGTCCGTACCAGCCGCGCCGGTGCCCGTCAGTCGAGCTTTATGCCCGCCGCCTTCACCACCTGACGCCAGCGCGCAGCGTCCTGGACGATCATCGCCGCGTATTGCTGCGGCGAGCTACCGCCGGCCTCTAGACCAAGCTTTTGCAGCGTAGCCGTCGCCTCGGGCGTGGCGAGGGCCTTCAGCACCTCGGCGTTCACCCGCTGCACGATGTCGGCCGGCGTGCCGACCGGCGCAAGCAGCCCGAACCAGGACGCGAGCTCGTAGTTCGGCAGCCCGGCCTCAACCGTAGTGGGCACGTCCGGCAGGCGCGCGAGCCGCTTGGGATGCGCCACCGCGAGCGCGCGCAGCTTGCCGCTCTTCAGATGCGGCTCGTACTGAGCGGCGGCATCGAACATCAGTTCGATGCGACCGCCGAGGACATCGATCAGCGCCGCCGCGACGCCCTTGAACGGCACGTGGAACAGATCCACGCCGGCCGTGCCCTCGAACATCTCGCCCGCAAGATGCACGAAATGGCCGGTACCCGCCGAGCCGTACTTGAGCTGCCCGGGCTTCGCCTTGGCGAGGTCGATGAGCTCGCGCAGTGAATTCACCGGCAGGTCGCCGCGCACCAGCACCACAACCGGCGCGTTGGCGAGCGTGCTAATTGGGGCGAAGCCCTTAACCGGGTCGTAGCGCAGGGCCGACTGCATCGCCGGCGCGCTCGCCAGCGTGCCGGTAGTGCCGAAGAACAGCGTGTAGCCGTCGGGCGGCGACTTGGCAGCGGCCTCGGCGCCAATCGTGCCGCCCGCGCCGCCGCGGTTTTCCACGTAGAACTGCTGGCCGAGCCCCCCGGAAAGCTTCTGCGCGATGAGCCGCCCGACGATGTCGGTATTGCCCCCCGGGGGGAACGGGACGATCAGCTTGACCGGCTTGGCCGGATACGGCTGCGCCATGGCGCTGCCGGCCGCGACAAGAAGCACCAACGCGACGCCCAGCAACCTCTTCATGCGATCCTCCTCAGGATCTCAGCCTGAACCTCTGGATCTTTCCGGTCGCGGTCTTCGGCAGCTCGCCCATGAACTCGATCCAGCGGGGGTACTTGTGCGGGGCGAGCCGGCTTTTCACGTGCTGCTGAAGGGCTTGTTTCAGGTTCTCATCTCCCGTGATCCCCTGCTTGAGGACCACGTACGCCTTCGGCTTGACGAGCTTCTGCTCGTCCTCCTTGCCCACCACCGCCGCCTCGAGCACCGCGTCGTGCGTGATGAGCGCGGCCTCGACCTCGACCGGCGAAACATAAATTCCGCTGACCTTCAGCATGTCGTCGGAGCGGCCGCCGTAGGTGTAGTAGCCGTCCTGGTCGAAGGTGTACTTGTCGCCGCTCCTCGTCCACGGTCCCTGGAAGGTCGTCTTGGTGCGCTC
>Ga0247825_10001064_pt1 | contig 17923 bp, 15 predicted proteins | sample 13C_Vanillin_Day_FD_194413 | JGI IMG/M metagenome (GOLD analysis project Ga0247825, IMG submission 194413) | Soil microbial communities from agricultural site in Penn Yan, New York, United States - 13C_Vanillin_Day48 | ecosystem: Environmental > Terrestrial > Soil > Agricultural land | place... | reverse complement strand
GTCATTACCTCCGAATTCGTGCGTGACGAGGTGGCGCGCGGACGCGCCATCATCCCGGCCAACATCAACCACCCGGAAGCCGAGCCGATGATCATCGGCCGCAACTTCCTGGTGAAGATCAACTGCAACATCGGCAACTCCGCGGTCAGCTCGTCGATCGGCGAGGAAGTCGACAAGATGACCTGGGCCATCCGCTGGGGCGCGGACACGGTGATGGATCTCTCCACGGGCAAGCACATCCACGAGACGCGCGAGTGGATCATCCGCAACAGCCCCGTCCCCATCGGCACGGTCCCGATTTACCAGGCGCTGGAAAAAACAGGAGGAAAAGCAGAGGAGCTCACCTGGGAGATCTTCCGCGACACGCTGATCGAGCAGGCCGAGCAGGGGGTGGACTACTTCACGATCCACGCCGGCGTGCGCCTGCCTTTCATCCCGCTCACCGCAAACCGGATGACGGGCATCGTGTCCCGCGGCGGCTCGATCATGGCGAAGTGGTGCCTGGCGCACCATGAGGAGAGCTTCCTCTACACGCGCTTCGCGGAGATCTGCGAGATCATGGCCGCGTACGACGTTTCCTTCTCGCTCGGCGACGGCCTGCGGCCGGGATCGATCTACGACGCGAACGACGAGGCTCAGCTAGCTGAATTACGGACTTTAGGGGAATTAACAAAAAAAGCCTGGGCGCACGACTGCCAGGTCATGATCGAGGGGCCCGGCCACGTGCCGATGCAGCTCATCAAGGAGAACATGGAGCTGCAGCTCAAGTACTGCGACGAGGCGCCTTTCTACACCCTCGGCCCGCTCACCACCGACATCGCGCCCGGCTACGACCACATCACGAGCGCGATCGGCGCGGCGATGATCGGCTGGTACGGCACCGCGATGCTCTGTTACGTCACGCCCAAGGAGCACCTCGGGCTGCCGAACAAGAAGGACGTCAAGGACGGGATCATCGCCTACAAGATCGCCGCGCATGCGGCCGATCTCGCCAAGGGCCATCCCGGCGCGCAGCAGCGCGACAATGCGCTCTCCAAGGCGCGCTTCGAGTTCCGCTGGGCCGACCAGTTCAACCTCGGCCTCGACCCGGACACGGCGCGGGAGTTCCACGACGAGACCCTGCCTCAGGAAGGCGCCAAGGTGGCCCACTTCTGCTCGATGTGCGGGCCGCATTTCTGCTCGATGAAGATCACGCAGGACGTGCGCGACTACGTCGAGCACGGGCTGAAGGAGAAGGCCGTCGAGTTCGTGAAAAAGGGTGGCGAGCTCTACAGCAAGGCCTGAACGAACGGGAGCGCATGCTGCAAGAGGCGGCTAAGGACCTTCCCGGCCGGCTGAGCGAGTCGAGCTCGCTGCAGCTCCTGCGCGAGCGCTGCGATTTCGCCTACGGCCGGCTCTACGCCGCGGCCGGCGCGAGCGTCGCGGTGAGCGTGATCCTGAGCGCCTTCCTCTGGCGCTCGCAGCCTCCGGAGATGGTGATTTCGTGGCAGGCGCTGATGCTCGTGCTCGCCGCGTTCCTGGCGGGCCTCGGCTGGGCCTATCGCCGCTCCGCCCACGGCCCGGAGCACGCCCAGGCGTGGGTGCGGCGCCTGGCGATCGGCGCCGCGGCGCTCGGCGCCGGCTGGGGATACGGCGCCGCGGCGTTCTTCCCGGGCGGGGTCGATCACCAGGTGTTCCTGTCGTTCATCGTGGCGCTGGTGACCGCGGGCGCGCTGCCGATCTTCTCCACGCTGTGGTGGGTCTACGCGATCTACGCAGGCGCGGTGATGTTTCCGTTCAACGTGGTGCTCTTCGCGCACGGCACGGAGTTCCTGCGGCTGCTGGGCGCGGCGGTGCCGCTGCTCTACGTGGCCAATGTGATTACGGCCTATGAGCTGGGCCGCGCGTTTCTCGCGGCGTACGGCCTGCGAACCGCCTACCAGCGCCTGTCGGCCGACAACGCCGAGATCCAGGCGCAGCTCGGCGAGCAGCTCGACAGCCTGCTCGACGCGCACCGCGAGGTGCAGGCCGCGGGCCGCAAGCTCCGCCTCTTCTCCGAGCGCGCGCCGATTGCGGTGTTCGAGCTCGATCCCGCCGCCACCATTCTCGACATGAATCCGGCCGCGGAGAACCTCTTCGGCTATGCCGCCCCCGAGCTGGTCGGCCGCAGCTGGATCGCGGTGGTGCTCGGTCCCGACGAGCGCGCCCGCGCGCAGGGCTGGTGGCCGGGATTCGTCGCCGCGGGCAAGCCCCTTACGCTGATCGCGGAGCAGTGCCTGCGCCGCGACGGGCTCGAGCTCGCATGCGAGTGGACGCTCACCCCGCTTTCGGACGAGGAGGGCCGCGTCAACTCGATCGTGCTGCAGGGCCGCGACATCACCCAGCAGCGCGCCGCCGAGCGCATGCGCAGCGAGTTCACCTCCACGCTCAGCCACGAGCTGCGCACGCCCCTCACCTCGATCCTCGGCTCGCTGCAGCTCCTGCGCAGCGGAGCGCTCGGCGACATGGACAAGGACCAGGGCGAGCTCGTAGAAGTCGCGGAGCGCAATGGCCAGCGCCTGCTCGACCTGATCAACGAGGTGCTGGACATCGAGAAGATCGAATCGGGTCGATTGACCCTCGTGCCCGAGCCCATGCCGATCGACTCGCTTCTCAACGAATCGGTCCGGTTGAACCAGGGCTACGCCGACCGCTTCCGCGCCAACCTCGCCTTGCATGGGCACGTCCCGGGCGTGGTCGTGCGCGCCGACCGCAAGCGGCTGATGCAGGTGATGACCAACCTGCTGTCGAATGCCGCCAAGTTTTCGCCGCCCAACAGCGCCGTCGACGTGAACGTCGGCCTGCGCGAGAGCACGGTGCGGGTCGAGGTCGGCGATCGCGGTCCCGGGATCCCGGAGGCGTTCCGGTCCAGGATCTTCGGCCGCTTCGCCCAGGCCGATTCGGCCGATTCGCGCATCAAGGGCGGCACCGGGCTCGGCCTTGCGATCAGCAAGCGCCTGATCGAGCTGATGCAGGGCCGCATCGGGTTCGAGGATCGCCCAGGCGGCGGCACGACGTTCTTCTTCGAGCTGCCGGTGCTCTCCACCGCCGAAGGCGAGGCCGACAAGGCGGTCAGGGTGCTGCTGACGGAGCCCGACAGCGTGACCGCGGAATACCTGACGATGGTGCTGGAAAGGGCCGGTTACAGGGTCGACCTCGCGCCCGACCCCACGGCAGTGCCCGAGCTTCTGGGCCGCTGGAAATACGGCGCCTGGCTGCTTGCGCGGCGGCTCGAGGGGGCGGACACGCTTGGCCTTCTCGAGAAGCTGCGCCCGCATCTGCGGGAGACCCGGGTCGTCATGCTGGCGGGCCTGGCAAGCGACGAAGCCGGGGTCGCCGAGCCGCAGCGCCATGGCATTGCCGACTGGCTTTCGAAGGCCGATACGCGCGCGCGCATCCTCGAGGTGGTGGATCAGGCGACCGGACGCGCGGCGTCCGAGCAGGCCACCGGCCGCGTAGCCTCGTAGCTCTTCCATGGGATGGGTGCTGGTCCTCGGAGCGGTGCTCGCGGTGCTTCTGACGATGTACCTCGTCCAGGAGCAGCTCATCTTTCACCCGCAAGCGATGCCGGAGCTCACCCGCGCCCGTATCGCCGAGCGCGCGGAAAGTCATTTCATCGACGCCGCGGATGGCACGCGCCTGCATGCATGGCATCTCAAGGGCTCGCCGCTGGTGATCTACTTCGGCGGCAACGCCGAGGAAGTGTCCTGGATGCTCGGACCCGCCCCGCGCGGCGCCCCCGGGACGGGCTGGCTGCTTGTCGACTACCGCGGTTACGGTTCCAGCGCAGGGGCGCCTTCGGAAGAGGCGCTCACGGCGGATGCAATGCGCTGGTACGACTACGCGAAGGACAAGCTCGGTGCGCAACGCGTTGTCGTCCTCGGGCGCAGTCTCGGTAGCGGCGTCGCGGTGCAAGTGGCGTCGGCGCGAGCGGTCGATGGCGTGGTGCTCGTAGCGCCTTACGACAGCCTGACGAACGTGGCGCGGCACCACTATCCCTACCTGCCGGTGAGCTGGATGCTGAAGCACCCTTTCGACTCGATCGGGCGCGCGCCGGCCATTTCGGCGCCGCTGCTGTGCCTCGTCGCAGAGCGCGATGAGGTCATCCCCGTAGTCCATTCGAAGCGCCTCTACGACGCGTGGAAGGGACCCAAACGGTGGGCCGAGCTGCGGGGCGCGGGGCACAATAGCACCGACGACACGCCTGAATTGTGGCAGGCGATCAGGGAGTTTCTTGTCCGACCTCATTGACGCGTTCATCCTCGGCATCGTCGAGGGCCTCACCGAATTCCTGCCCATATCGTCGACCGGTCACCTCATCCTGGCCGGCGATCTGATCGGCTTCGACCACCCGGGTCGCGACGTGTTCTACGTGGCGATCCAGACCGGGGCGATGCTGGCGGTGCTGTGGGAATACCGCGCGCGGTTCTGGCGACTCGACCTGAAGTTGTGGACCCATCTCGCGGTGGCCTTCATCCCTGCGGCGGTGCTGGGGCTCGCTTTCGGCAAGTTCATCAAGTCCCACCTCTTCAAGCCGGTTCCGGTGGCGCTGGCGTTCATCGTCGGCGGCGTCATCATCCTCGCCGTAGACCGCGGCAGGCGCACGGCACGGGTGGACCGCACTCAGGATATGACGTGGCTGGACGCGCTGAAGGTCGGCCTCGCGCAGTGCTTCGCCCTGATCCCGGGGACCTCACGCTCCGGCGCCACCATCATCGGCGGCATGCTCTTCGGCCTGTCGCGCCCGGCTGCGACCGAGTTCTCGTTCTTCCTTGCCGTGCCGACGCTCATCGCGGCGGGCGCCTACGATCTCTGGAAGCACCGCAGCCTGCTCGCGGTCGGGGACGCCGGCATGTGGGCCGTCGGCCTCGCGGTGTCCTTCCTGTCAGCCTTCGTCGTCATCCGGTGGCTGATCCGCTATGTCGCGAGCCACGACTTCCGGTGGTTCGCCTGGTACCGGATCGCCTTCGGCGTGCTCGTCCTGGCGAGCGCCTATTTCGGCTGGGTGGATTGGCACCAGGCCTGAAAAATCGGGGTCAAAAAAATCGAAAAAAATCGGGGTCAGAGCCCTATTTCCAACGACACGCAGCTTGCGGAAATAGGGCTCTGACCCCGATTTTTTAGCTTTGGATCCAGGGCAGGCCGGCCTTGCGCCAGCCGCCGACGGTATTGCGGTGCTGCTCCGCGTCCTTGTCGCCCTCGAAGCCCTCCAGCACGTTGTAGCTGTGCTGCCAGCCGGCCTGCCTCGCCGCCTCGGCGGCCCCGTGGGAGCGCGCCCCGGAACGGCAGATGAACATGACCGTCTCGTCCTTTCGCACCGTGGCCGCCAGCTCCCCGAGAAACTCCGGGTTGGGGCGGTTGCCGGGGTAGGTCTGCCACTCGATCGCCACGCTGCCGGGGATCCTGCCGACGTAGAGCAGCTCGGGCTTGGTCCGCACGTCCACGAGCTTGGCGCCGCGCTGCATGAGAGCGTGCGCCTCGGCCGGGAGCAGCGCGCCGGCATAGCTGAGGCCCATCTTTAGGCCCCGCTCGGCGGCGGCGGCGCTGATCGCGTCCATGGTCCGGGCATTATAGGGGTGCAGGCAGAGCACCCGAGTTGTGCGAATCGACCCCGATTGCCCTTATCTGGTGCGTTTGGCTTCAGTAGAATGGCCGCATACCCCGGGGGATCCGTGGCACAGATTCTGCTCGTGTCGCCGGTCCACCTATATCAAACCACCGACGCTCAGGAGAACTGGAGATGGCGATGACCGCCGATGACGTATTGAAGCTCATCAAGGAGAAGGAGGTGAAGTTCGTCGACCTCCGCTTCACCGATACCCGGGGGAAGGAGCAGCACGTCACCGTGCCCGTGAAGTACTTCAACAAGGAGAAGTTCGAGCTGGGCCACGCCTTCGACGGCTCCTCCATCGCCGGCTGGAAAGGCATCCAGGCCTCCGACATGCTGCTCATGCCGGACCCGGTCAGCGCGCGCATGGACCCGTTCACCGACGAGCCGGTGCTCAACGTCAGCTGCGACGTCTACGAGCCGATGGACGGCAAGCCTTATGACCGCGATCCGCGCTCGATCGCGAAGCGCGCCGAGGCCTACCTCAAGTCGAGCGGCATGGGCGAGGTCGCCTACTTCGGCCCCGAGCCCGAATTCTTCATCTTCGACGGCGTCACCTGGAACGTCGACATGTCGGGCTGCTCGGTGAAGATCAAGTCCGAGGAAGCACCCTGGTCGAGCGGCATCGACTACGAGTCGGGCAACATGGGACACCGGGCGCCGGTGAAGGGCGGCTACTTCCCGGTGCCGCCGATCGACACGTTGCTCGACATCCGCAACGCCATGTCGCTCGCGCTCGAGCAGCAGGGCGTCGAGGTCGAGGTGCACCACCACGAGGTCGCCGCAGCGGGGCAGAACGAAATCGGCACGCGCTTCGCGCCGCTGGTGCAGCGCGCCGACTGGATGCAGATCTACAAGTACACGGTCTGGAACGTGGCGCACTCCTACGGCAAGACCGCCACCTTCATGCCCAAGCCCGTGGTCGGCGACAACGGCTCGGGCATGCACGTTCACCAGTCGATCTGGAAGGGCGGCAAGAACCTGTTCGCGGGCAACGGCTACGCGGGCCTGTCCGACTTCGCGCTGCACTACATCGGCGGCGTCATCAAGCACGCGAAGGCGCTCAATGCCATCACCAACCCCGGAACCAACTCGTACAAGCGCCTGGTCCCGGGCTTCGAGGCACCGATCAACCTCGCCTACTCAGCGCGCAACCGCTCGGCCGCGTGCCGCATTCCGTACGTATCGAGCCCGAATGGCCGGCGCGTCGAGGTCCGTTTCCCGGACCCGACGACCAACCCCTACCTCGCATTTGCCGCGATGCTGCTGGCGGGGCTCGACGGGGTGCAGAACAAGATCCATCCCGGCGATCCGATCGACAAGGACATGTACCACCTGCCCCCGGAAGAGGCCGCGAAGGTGCCGCATGTGTGCGCGTCGCTCGAGGAAGCGCTGAACTGCCTGCAGGACGACCATGCCTTCCTCACGCGAGGGGGCGTGTTCTCCGAGGACTTCCTTGAGTCCTACATCGCGCTGAAGAACGAGGAGCTCACGCGCTTCCGCATGACCACGCACCCGGTCGAGTTCGACATGTACTACGCCGCGTAAGCCGACAGCCGGCTTCGTGCGTTGGACCAAGGGCAGGCCCGCGCGCCTGCCCTTTTCTTTTTTTGGGTATAGTGGAGCCATGGTTAGGCCCTTGATTTTGGTCACTTTCGTTGCGCTGGCGCCGCTCGCCCACAGCCAGCAGAGAACCGAGATCTACAAGTGCGTCGACGCCTCGGGCCGCGCGAGCTACACCAACGACGCGCGCGAGACCGACGGCCGCAAGTGCCAGCTGGTCACCACGCAGATCAATGTCGCGCCCCCGCCGAAGGCGCCGGCAAACTTCCCGAGGGAATCGGCTGCCGAGCGCGCGGGCGCCAAAGGCCGCCAGCGCGCGATCCTCGAGCAGGAGCTCGCCGCCGAGCAGGCCGACCTCGTCAAGGCGAAGGAGGCGCTCGCCGAGCAGGAGGGCGTGCGCGAGGGCGACGAGCGCAATTACGCGCGGGTGCTCGAGCGCCTGCAGCCTTTCAAAGACCGCGTCGAAACGCACGAGAAAAACGTAGAAGCGCTCAAGCGCGAGCTGGCGAACAGCAGCCGCTAGTGGTTTCCTTTTCCGGCCTGGAGCTGCTCGCCACGGCGGTGGTGGCCCTGGACGAGCGCTTCGTCGTGCGCTACGCGAATCCGGCCGCCGAGAGCCTGCTCGCGACCGGCGCAAAATCGCTCATCGGCCAGCCCTTCCTGTCGCTGTTCTTCGAAAAGCAGGCGCTCATGGCTTCGCTGCGGGAGTCCAGGGCGATGCATTGGGACTACGCCGCGCAGAACGTCACCTACACCCGGCACGGGCGCGAGCCGCTGCCGCTTTCGTGCATGGTGACGCGCATCGACGGCTCGGGACTCGCGCTGCTCGCGGAGCTGCGCCCGATCAGCGAGCAGCTGCGCCTCGCGCGCGAGGAGCGCATCATCGCCGAGCAGCAGGCGAACCGCGAGCTGATCCGCAACCTCGCCCACGAGATCAAGAACCCGCTCGGTGGCCTGCGCGGCTCGGCGCAGCTCCTGGAGCGCGAGCTCGAGAAGCCCGAGCTGCGCGAGTACACGCAGGTGATCATCAAGGAGGCGGATCGGCTGCAGGCGCTCATGGACCGCATGCTTACGCCGCACCGCGCGCCGCGCATCGAGCCGATGAGCGTGCACGAGGTGCTCGAGCGCGTGCGCAGCCTCGTCAAAGCCGAGTTCGGCGTGGTGATCGAACGCGACTACGATCCGAGCCTGCCGGAGCTGATCGGCGATCGCGAGCAGCTCATCCAGGCGGTGCTCAACATCGCGCGCAATGCGGCGCAAGCCGGTTCTAAATCCATTGTTTTCAGGACCAGAGCGGTACGGCAGACCACCATCCTGCGGCAGCGCTATCGGCTGGCATTAGAATTGCAAGTAATCGACGACGGCCCGGGCGTCCCGGAAGAGATCCAGGAAAGGATCTTCAATCCGCTGGTCTCGGGCAGGGAAGGCGGCACCGGCTTGGGGCTCTCGCTCGCTCAGACGTTCGTCCAGTATCACCAGGGCGTCATCGAGTTCGAATCCCGTCCCGGCCGCACAACATTCAGGATCCTACTGCCGCTCACATGAAACCGGTCTGGATCGTCGACGACGACCGCTCCATCCGCTGGGTGATCGAGAAGGCGCTCAGCCGCGAGGGAATCGCGTTCAATTCTTTCTCCTCGGCGCAGGATGCGCTGGAGGCGCTCTCAGGCGGCTCGCCGGAGGTGCTGGTATCCGACATCCGCATGCCCGGACTCTCGGGCCTGGAGCTGCTGAACGCGGTCAAGCAACGCCATCCGGGCGTGCCGGTGATCGTGATGACGGCATACTCCGATCTCGATTCCGCCGTGGCCGCGTTTCAGGGCGGTGCGTACGAGTACCTTCCCAAGCCCTTCGACGTCGATCAGGCCGTCGACCTCATCCGGCGCGCGCTCGACGAGAGCAGGCGCGAAACGCAGGCCGCCGAAACGGTGGCCGAGCCGAAGGAGATTCTCGGCCAGGCGCCGGCGATGCAGGAGGTGTTCCGCGCCATCGGACGGCTGTCGCAATCGAGCGCGACGGTTCTGATCACCGGCGAGTCGGGAACCGGAAAGGAGCTTGTGGCGCGCGCTTTGCACCGCCATAGTGCGCGCGCGCAGAAACCGTTCGTCGCCATCAACACCGCGGCAATGCCCAAGGATCTGCTCGAATCGGAGCTCTTCGGACACGAGCGCGGCTCGTTCACGGGAGCCCAACAGCAGCGGCGCGGGCGCTTCGAGCAGGCCGAAGGCGGGACGCTATTCCTCGACGAGATCGGCGACATGCCGCCCGAGCTTCAGACCCGGCTGCTGCGCGTGCTCTCCGACGGCAACTACTACCGCGTCGGCGGACACCAGCAGATCAAGGCCAATGTCCGCGTCATCGCCGCGACGCACCAGAACCTCGAGCAGCGCGTGCGCGAAGGAACGTTCCGCGAGGACCTTTACCATCGGCTCAACGTGATTCGCCTGCGCCTGCCGAACCTGCGCGAGCGCTCCGAAGACGTGCCTTTATTGGCCAGGCATTTCTTATCGATGAGTGCGAAACAACTCGGTGTTGACCCCAAGCGCCTCTCCGACGACGCCCTCGCGCACCTCGCGCGGCTGGAGTTCCCGGGCAACGTGAGGCAGCTCGAAAACCTGTGCCATTGGCTCACGGTGATGGCGCCTGGGCAGATCGTCGACATCGGCGACCTTCCGGCCGAGTTCCGCGACCAGGTCGCGACCACGAGCTCCGATTGGCTGGCCGCGCTCGAAAGCGAGGCGGAGCGGCGCCTCGCGCGCGGCGAGACCGGTATCCTCGACGGGCTTTCGCGTCAGTTCGAGCGCGCGCTCATCACCAAGGCGCTCGAGCGCACCGCGGGACGGCGCATCGAGGCTGCCAACCTTCTAGGCATGGGGCGCAACACGATCACCCGCAAAATCCAGGAGCTCGGCATCGACGACGACAAATCGGGGTCAGAGCCCGATTAGGCCGTCTTTCTCGCAGCGGGCGAAACTGCGGCTTGCGTCGCGCGGCGATTGAGCTCCAGGCGCGCATCCACCAGGCTCACTACTTCATCGATCGCCGCATTGCGCATTCCCTTGCGCGCCGCCACGGCCTGCACCAGGCGATCGACGCGTTCGATGTTGGGCGCACCGCCGAACAAGGCGCGCGCCGCCGAAGAAGGATTCGCGAGGCCCTGCGCGGCCGCGGCGTATTTCTCGAACGGTACGAGGTCCTTCTCGTTCGCGCCGAGGGACACGCACAGCTTCACGACCCAGTCGTACACCGAGCGCGACGCCTCGAGATTGCGGTGCACGGCTTCCTTGATCGGAATCATCCCCTCCTTGGTGACGCAGCGGTAGTTGCCGGCCATCAGCATCGCCCACTTCGCGAGCGGCACGAACACGGACTCGTGCACCTTGAGCTTCACCGGCAACTCCAAGCCCTCGTAGCGCACCGCTTCGATGCCTTTTTCCAGATCCTTGAGGATCTGCGTGTGAGCATCGGACGGAAAGCGCGCCGACTTGAAGTTGGTCGGAAGCCTGACTTGCAGCACGTTGATTTTCTCGTCCGGCGGCCTGAAGGCCTGCGGGTCGGGGCTGCAGAGCGTCATGAGCTGCGGGTCGAAGCTGTCCCACACCGCGGCGTCGGTGTACGCGGACCTCAGGTCCTTCACGGACAGGCCGGGGACGCGCGCAAGGTACGGCAGCGGCGGCATGTTCATGATCGACATGCACGGCACCTTGCTTTTGGCCGCGGCATCCAGCAGCTCGCGCACGCCTGGAGAGCGGTACTGGGGTTCCTGCATGGCGAGCACGACGAGGTCGTAGTCGCGCGGATTCACCGCTCCCGGTGTGTCCGCGGAGAGCTTGCCGGGCAGCTTCTTCGAATGCACTTCGACGAGGCCGTCGCGGCCCTTTATGGGCATGCGTACGCGCGCCCCGTCGCTATTGAAGGCCTCGGCCTCGGCCGGCAGGCAGACAAGCTTCGCCGAATGCCCGGCGGCGAGCAGCTTGATGGCGAGCAGCGAGCCGTAGGAGGCACCGAAAATCAGGACTTTGTAAGGGGCGGCGGGCATAGGCTATCTCACGATATGAAACAAGGGGTTGGAGAGGATGAGCCGAGACCAAGCGTACTCCGATTCGCGCCCGATTTCATGCTGCAGTGCCGAATTTCACATCATGAAATGCATCCCTTGGTTATTAGTAGCTCTAGGTCCAAGTGGAAGACCTGTGCAGTATGTCCCGCTAAGCGTTGCTGTGATAATGTTGCGGTGCGGCAACCGCCGTTTCAATGGGTTGCTCTCTTGATAGCGAGTGAATGCTGCTATGCACATGTCGGGCCCACTGCCTAAAGACGTCTCCATCTCTGGCCGCATCACGCCCGAGTTCGCGCAAATCCTCACTCCCGAAGCGCTCACTTTCGTAGCGACGCTGCATCGACGCTTCGAGTCGCGGCGGCAGGAACTGCTCGCGCGTCGCGCCGCCCGGCAGAAGGCGTTCGACGCCGGGGCGAAGCCCGATTTTCTCGAGGAGACCAAGCACGTGCGCGAGTCGGAATGGAAGGTCGCCGCGCAGCCGAAGGACCTCCTCGACCGGCGCGTCGAGATCACCGGACCGACCGACCGCAAGATGGTGATCAACGCGCTGAACAGCGGCGCCTCGACCTTCATGGCCGATTTCGAGGACGCCAACTGCCCGACCTGGCACAACATGATCGACGGGCAGATCAACCTGCGCGACGCGGTGCGGCGCACGATCAGCTACCACAGCAGCCCAGTCGACGCCAGCGGAAAGCTGTATCGGCTGAATGACAACACCGCGGTGCTGATCCCGCGCCCCCGCGGCTGGCACCTCGACGAGAAGCACGTGACGGTGGACGGCAAGCCCGTCTCGGGCAGCATCTTCGACTTCGCGCTCTATTTCTTTCACAACGCCAAGGAGCTGCTCGCACGCGGCTCGGGCCCGTACTTCTACCTGCCGAAGATGGAGTCGCACCTCGAGGCGCACCTGTGGAACGACATTTTCATCGCCGCGCAGGAGCACCTCGGCATTGCGCGCGGGACGATCCGCGCCACCGCCCTCATCGAGACGGTGGTCGCGGCCTTCGAGATGGACGAGATCCTCTACGAGCTGCGCGAGCACTCCTCGGGGCTGAACATCGGGCGCTGGGATTACATTTTCTCCTGCATCAAGAAATTCCGCGCCGACCAGAATTTCTGCCTGGCGGACCGCTCGCAGGTCACGATGACCGCGCCCTTCATGCGCGCCTACGCGCTTCTGCTGGTGAAGACCTGCCATCGCCGCGGCGCGCCCGCGATGGGCGGGATGGCGGCGCAGATTCCGATCAAGAACGATCCGAAAGCCAACGAAGCGGCGCTCGACAAGGTGCGCCAGGACAAGCTGCGCGAAGTGACCGACGGCTGCGACGGCACCTGGGTGGCGCATCCGGCGCTGGTGGCGATCGCGAAGGAAGTGTTCGACAAGCACATGCCGCAGCCCAACCAGTACGCGCGCCAGCGGCCCGACGTAAACGTCTCGGCGAAGGACCTGCTCGCCTTCCAGCCCGAAAAGCCGATCACGGAAGCGGGGCTGCGCAACAACATCTCGGTCGGCATCCAGTATCTGGGCGCCTGGCTGGCCGGCAACGGCTGCGTGCCCGTGTACAACCTGATGGAGGACGCCGCGACCGCCGAGATCTCGCGCTCGCAGATCTGGCAGTGGATCCGCTCCCCCAAGGGCGTGCTCGACGACGGCCGCAAGGTCACGGACGAGCTGTTCAAGACCCTGCTGGAGGACGAGCTCGCCAAGGTGAAAGCCTCCATGAGCGAGGGCAGGTACGACGAGGCGGCAAGCCTCTTCGAGCGCATCACCGCCGACGACCAGTACGTCGAGTTCCTTACGCTGCCGGCCTACCAGCTGATCGACTAGGAAAAGGGTCAGAGGAAATCGGGGTCAGAGCCCTATTTCCGGACCGCGTAGCTTAAGGAAATAGGGCTCTGACCCCGATTTCCTCGATCGTCAGTGGAAGGTCCACTCGTGGCCGCACTTGCGGCAGCGCACGCACATCCGGGGTGATTGCGCGATCACGTTGAACGCCGCGTAGCGCTGGCAGGAGACGCAGGTGGACTGGCTGCCCAGGTGCTCCGCCTGCGCGAGGATCGCGATGAAGCGGCGCACGCCGTGCCAGGCGATGAGCCCGGCGAAGAACACCACGCCGGCCGAACCCAGCGCCGCCAGCAGGCTCCCCTTGAAGGTGAGCACTTCGAGGCCGGCGGCGATGACGATGACGCACAGGAACGCGGTCACGAGCCACGCGTGCGCCTCGATGAGGCGGCGCTCGTACCATTTCCTGAAGCCGAGGCGCGCGATGTCGCTACTGCAGCTCGGCGATGACGGGGGCATGGTCGGAAGGGCGTTGCAGCCGGCGCGGGGACTTGTCGATGGTACAGGCGGTGCAGCGCTTTGCAAGCTCCGGCGAAAGCAGGACGTGGTCGATGCGCAGGCCCCAGTTGCGCTGGAAAGCAGCGAGCCTGTAGTCCCACCAGGAAAACTCCTTCTCCGGCTGCTCGAAGAGGCGGAAGGCATCCGCCAGCCCCACCTCGCGCATCAGCCGGTGCAGCGCTTCGCGCTCCGGATCGGAGAAGTGGATTTGCCCCGCCCAGCGCTTGGGATCGTGCACGTCGCGCGCCTCCGGGGCGATGTTCAGATCCCCGAGCACCGCCAGGCGCGGATGCGCGCGCAGTTCGCTCCTCAGCCAGCCCAAGAGGGCGTCGTACCAGCGCAGCTTGTACTGGTACTTCTCCGAGCCGACCGCCTGACCGTTGGGCGCGTACAGGCACACGACACGAATGCCCTCGAGCGTGGCGGCGATGACGCGCTTTGGATCGTCGGCAAAACCGGGAATGCCCTGCTGCACGTCGAGAGGCTGCGTTCGCGACAGGATGGCGACGCCGTTGTAGGCCTTCTGGCCGCAGTACACCGCCTGGTAGCCGGCGGCGCTCAGCTCCGCCAGCGGAAAGCTCGCGTCCTCGGTCTTCGTTTCCTGCAGGCAGGCGATGTCGGGCTGCGCGCGCGCGAGCCACTCGAGAAGGTGCGGCAGGCGCACCTTCAGCGAGTTCACGTTCCAGGTGGCGAGGCGCAAAAAGCCTGCGGCTAGTAGCCTCGCCTCGGCGCATACGGCCCGCTCGGCGCAGCCTCGGGCTCGGGCTTGTCGTCCTCGGGCGGCGGCGGCGCGGCCTGCGCCCGCGGCGCGAGCAGGCCTGCCCTGGGATAGCGCGCAGAGTCCAGCAACGCGTCGTACTGGTCCTGAGCGTAGCCGCGGTGCACGCTGCGGCCGACCAGCAGCGTGGGCACATCCTCGCCGCCGGACACCTTTCTCAGCTCGTCCCTGGACTTGTCGTCCGCCACCTGAATTTCGGTGAACGGGACGCCGCGCTTGTTGAGATGGGTACGCGCCAAGGCGCAAATCTCCTTGCACGCGGGCGCGGTGTAGAGGGTTACCGGGAAGTCGCGCATCGCCTGGCGCAGCTCGAACGGCTGCTGCGGATCGCTCGGGCCGGAGCGGCCCGCGGGCTTCTGCTGGACGTTGCGCGCCGATGAGGGAGGCGGCGTGTCGGTGATGTGCACGCGACCGTTCTCGTCGGTCCAGCGGTAGAGCTGCTGGGCGCTTGCCGCGCATGCGGCGACAAGGATGAAAGCCGCGACGGACCCGCGTAGCGTCATGTTGGAACTTCCGCGGCGATCATACCATTGTGCCTCAGCAGCGCATCGACGCGCGGCTCGCGCCCGCGGAAGGCGCGGAACGATTCGGCCGCGGGGCGGCTGCCGCCCACGGCGAGAATTTCGTCACGAAAGCGCTCTCCGGCGCCTGGATCGAGCACGCCGTTCTCCTCAAAGAACGCGTACGCGTCCGCAGAGAGCACCTCGGCCCACTTGTAGCTGTAGTAGCCCGCGGCGTAGCCGCCGGCGAAGATGTGCGAAAAGCTGTTCGCAAAGCGGTTGTACGCGGGCGGTTTGAGCACCGCGATGCGATCGCGCACCTCCTCGAGCAGCTCGCGCGCGCTGCGAGCGGACGCGGGATCGAATTCGGAGTGCAGGCGCATGTCGAAGACCGCGAACTCGATCTGGCGCAGCGTCGCGAGGCCGCTCTGGAAATTCTTCGCGGCAATCATCTTCTCGTAAAGCGCACGAGGCAGGACTGCGCCGCTGTCGACGTGCCGGGTCATGTGACTCAGCACCTCCCATTCCCAGGCGAAGTTCTCCATGAACTGGCTGGGAAGCTCGACCGCGTCCCATTCGACTCCGTTGATGCCCGAAACACCCAGGTCCTCGACCCGCGTGAGCAGGTGGTGCAGCCCGTGCCCGAACTCGTGGAACAGCGTCAGCACTTCGTCGTGCGTGAAGAGCGCGGGCTTGCCGCCGACGGCCCTCGAAAAATTGCAGTTGAGGTGCGCCACCGGCGTCTGCAGCTCGGCTCCCTTGCGCCGCCGCCCGATGGCGTCGTCCATCCAGGCGCCGCCGCGCTTGGTGTCGCGCGCGTAGAGATCGATGTAGAACTGCCCGATGACGGCGCCGGTGCGGTCGCGGAGCTCGAAAAATCGCACCTCCGGGTGCCACACCGGCGCCTGCGACGGCAGGATCTCGATGCGGTAGAGCGCCTGCGCGACGCGGAACAGTCCGCGCAGCACCGCGTCCTCGGGGAAGTACTGCTTCACTTCCTGGTCCGAGAAGGCGTAGCGCTTCGCGCGCAGCTTCTCGGAGGCGTACGGCACGTCCCAGGCCTGCAGCGCTTCGATTCCCAGATCGGATCTGGCAAAAGCTCGAAGCTCCGCGGCGTCCTTCTCGGCGAATGGCCGCGCGTGGCGCGCGAGCTCGTCGAGGAAGGCGATCACCTGGGCCGGAGACTGGGCCATCTTGGGCTCGAGCGAGACCTGCGCGTAATTGTCGTAGCCGAGAAGCGCGGCGAGCTCCCTGCGCAGCTCGACGATGCGCGCGATGAGCGGCGTGTTGTCCCATTGCGCCTCGCCGAACTCGGAGGCACGCGTGGCGCTGCTGCGGTACAGCGTCTCGCGCAGGCTGCGGTCTTCCGCGTACTGCATCACCGGCAGGTACGAGGGCATGTGCAGCGTGAACTTCCAGCCGGCCTTCGAGTCCTTCTCCGCCGCTTCGCGCGCAGCCTGCAGCACGTCCTCGGGAATGCCGCTCAACCGCTGCTGGTCTTCGACGATTATCGAGAACGCATTGGTCGAATCGAGGACGTTCTCGGAGAACTTCGCCGACAGCCTGGCGAGCTCCTCCTGGATGTCGGCGTAGCGCTGCTTCTTCTCGAGCGGCAGCTCGGCGCCTCCGAGCCGGAAGTCGCGCAGCGCGTTCTCGACGATCTTCCTGCGCGCGGCCGAAAGCCGCGGGAATTCCGGCGCGCGGCTGAGCTCCTTGTACTTCTGGTAGAGCTGCAGGTTCTGGCCGAGCTCGGTCCAGTACTGCGATACCTTCGGCAGGGCCGCGTTGTAGGCCTCGCGCAGCGCCGGCTCGTCCATCACGGCGTGCAGGTGGGCGACCTGGCCCCAGGCGCGGCCGAGGCGCTCGTTCGCGTCCTCGAGCGGCGCGACGAATGCCTCCCACGTTGCCGGCGCCGCGATCGATGCGCCGAGCGCGGCGCGTCCCGCCGCGAGCAGCTCGTCGATCGCGGGCGCGACGTGCTCGGGCTTGATCTCGTTGAAGCGGGGAAGTCCAACGAAAGAGAGAAGTGGGTTCATTGCTTGGAAGCGGCAGTTATGCAGTTCTCGAGCAGCATCGCGATCGTCATCGGGCCGACGCCGCCGGGAACCGGGGTGATCCAGCCGGCGATGTCCTTCACCGCCTCGAAGTCGACATCCCCGGCGAGGCTGCCGTCGGGCAGGCGGTTTACGCCGACGTCGATCACGCAGGCTCCGGGTTTGACCATCGCCGCGCCGACGAGTTTCGGCCGGCCGAGGGCCGCCACCAGTATGTCGGCCTGCCGCGCCACGATTTCAAGATCCTCCGTCTTCGAATGGCAGACCGTGACGGTGGCGTCCTTCTGCAGGAGCAGCAGCGCGAGCGGCTTGCCGACGATGTTCGAGCGGCCGATCACCACGGCGCGGCGAGCGCCAACCGGGACCTTGCCGTGCTCGAGCAAGCGCATGACGCCGGCGGGGGTGCACGGCACGACCCGCGGGCGTCCCGCGAGCAGCGCGCCGAGGTTTGCTTCGTGGAAGCCGTCCACGTCCTTCGCCGGCGAGACGGCCTGGAGCACTTTGGTCGCGTCCACCTGCCGCGGCAGAGGCAGCTGCACGAGGATGCCGTGCACGGCGGGATCCGCGTTAAGCGCTTCAACCCGCTGCAGGAGCTCGCTCTCGGCGACGGCAGCGGGAAACTCGAGCAGCGAGGAGGCGACACCGGTCTCATCGCTGGCAAGGACCTTGTTGCGGACATAGACCCGCGAGGCGGGATCTTCGCCCGCAAGAATGACGGCGAGCCCGGGGCGAATGCCGCGCTGCGCAAGCGCCTCTACCTTCCGCTTGAGCTCGCTGCGAATCTGCGCGGCGAGGGATTTGCCGTGGAGGATTTGCGCGGCCATGGGGGGCGGCAGTCTAGCATTGGGTCGATTTTCTGGTTAAGCTTCCCGCGCCCCCCGCAGCAACTCACGGATCCGCGAACCATGGCTGCCGTCCCCCAATTTCCCGCCGCGAACGACCCCGACGCTCTCGAGACTCAGGAATGGCTCGACGCGCTCGAGGCGGTGCTGGAGCGC
>Ga0247825_10001063_pt1 | contig 17927 bp, 18 predicted proteins | sample 13C_Vanillin_Day_FD_194413 | JGI IMG/M metagenome (GOLD analysis project Ga0247825, IMG submission 194413) | Soil microbial communities from agricultural site in Penn Yan, New York, United States - 13C_Vanillin_Day48 | ecosystem: Environmental > Terrestrial > Soil > Agricultural land | place... | reverse complement strand
GTCGTGGTCGGCGCGCCACTTCGGGCAGCAGGCCCATGATCACGAACTCGCCGGTGCCGATCGAGAAGCCGCCGACGCCGAGCGCCAGCACCGCGCGCAGCAGGCGTGCGTCGCTGGAAGAAGAGGAAGAGGAGGAAGGCCGGGCACCGCCGGCCACGGCGGGGCCCTGCTCCGGTTGGAGCCGGGGTGAGGTCATGGGCTGATGGATGGTCCGCCGCGACGCGACGAAGGCAGGACGCGAAGTCCAGGAAACGGACCTTACCACCGCATGTTTTGCCCCGTGCGCTGTGGGGAAACCTGCAACCGGCCGGCCTGCACGAGGACCTTGCCGCGCAGCAGCATGGCCCGGGCGGTCCATCGCGAGACGCCGCGCGTGAGAAGGTGCGTTCCCCGCGTGATGCTCGCGTAGTCGAGCCCGAAATCGGCACCGAGCCGCGCCAGCGCCGCGCGCGAGAACAACGAGATGTGCCCGTTTCGCGGGGCCGCGTACCACCACGCGAGCCGCGTCGCGTCGGTGACCACGCCGTCGTGCACCGCCGTGCCGATGAACACGATCAGCCGCTCGCCCGTGCACATGCCCAGGATCGACTTCAATGCCGCGACGGGGTCCGGCGTGTGCTCGAACACCTCCATCGCGCTGCAGAAGTTGAAGTGGCCGGCATTCTGCGGCGACACATCGCTGTAACCGAACGGATCGAGCGACTGGAAGGCCCGTCCGGCATCGCGCATCAGCGCCGCCGTGAGCCCGTTGCCGCCGCCGAAATCCAGGCCCAGAACCCCCTCCTTTCGCGGCAGGAAGGACTGCAACTCGCGCGCGTTGGTGCGGGGCCGGGCGTCGACGTATTCCGGATCCACTTTCACGTAGTCGGCGTTGTAGACGTGCCGGGCCCACTGGTCGGACGTGAATCCGTCGAAGAAGCCGGTGAAGATGAACGCGCAGGACGGGCACCGGTGATAGACCACGGGAACCCCGCACAGCCCGGAGGGATACAGGCGCGCGTCGCAACTCTTGTTGAAGTCGACCACGTCGAAAGGCGCGCTCGCCGCGCCGCAGATCTTGCAAGGCCTGGCACGCGGCGGCGCATCCTCGGCCTCGCGTCGAGCCCAATCGAACAGGTCCGGTTCAACCGACAACATGGCATTCGCGGCCGGTCAAGGCCGGCTGCGCCCCTTCCTCGAGCACCACATGAAGCTCGCATTGTGGGCGAGCGGACCCGTTATCGCGCAGGCTGCCCCCGATCCTGCCCTTCAGGCGACTCGTCGGGCCCGGTTTCCGGCTCCGTGTGGAGGAAGTCGTTCGGGGCCCGCGGCTTGGCAGCCCGCCGCTGCTTGAGGAAAGGCAGCAGGCTCTCGCTGCCCTCGCCGGTGCGCTCACCGGGTTGCGGCAGGTCGGGATCGGGGAGTGGGACTCGGTGGGGCATGGCGACCGTGGATCGTAGCGACGCAGCGCCTTCGCCGAGCACCGCTCGTCGCCTGCGACTCCAAGGATGTGTTCAATCGAATTGACGTTCGAGACGTTGCCGAACGTGAAAGCACGAGTTGGTGCGCGCACCGCGTTGATGAGGCCGCGAACGTGCGGGAAAGCACCATGGGGGGCGAACGCCCGCCGCGAAGAATGAGCCGCACGTCGGCACACGCCGGCTCTTCGAAAGGCAAGCAAGCATGCGCTTCCACGCACGTCACCGTCCCCTCACCGCCTTGATGCTTCCCCTGCTGCTCCTGGGCGGGTGCGGCGGAGGAGAAGATCGCGCACTGGATGTCGCGGCGCTCGCGGGGCAGCAAAGGGCCGCGGCCAGGCCGTCGCAGTCGGATCCCTCGTGCAGCGCGATCACCGCGAATGGTTCCGTCGTCGTCGGCTCCGGCCTTCCCGGCGACCCGGCGGCACCGGAGCTCGCGTCCGGTTACCGCACCGGGATGCAGGCGGTGCATGCCAAGAGCTTCATGGTGGTGACGGCCAACCCGCTGGCCAGCAAGGCCGGCTGCGACGTGCTCAAGGCCGGCGGCACCGCGGCCGATGCGGCCGTGGCCGTGCAGGCGGTGCTCGGCCTGGTCGAGCCGCAGTCCAGCGGCCTCGGCGGCGGCGCTTTCCTGCTGCACTACGACGCCCGCACGAAGGTGGTGCAGACCTATGACGGGCGCGAGACGGCCCCGGCCGCGGCGACCGAGAACCACCTGCGCTTCATCGATGACGTGGCCGAGCGAGTGACGCCGCGGCCCAACGCGCGCGCCAGCGGCCGCTCCATCGGCACGCCGGGCGCCGTGCGGATGCTCGAGCTCGTTCACCAGGAGCACGGCCGCAAACCCTGGAAGAACCTGTTCGATGCCGGCATCGACCTGGCGGACAACGGCTTCCGGATCCCGGGCCGGATGGCGGATGCGATCGCGGGCGCGCGCGCCAACCTGCTGCGCGACGCCGAAGCGGCGGCGACCTACCTGAACGCCGACGGTTCGGCCAAGGCGCTGGGCACGGTGCTGACGATCCCGGCCTACGCGGCGACGCTGAGGGCCATCGCGCAAGGCGGCGCGCAGGCCTTCTACACCGGGCCGATCGCGCAGGACATCGTCGCCAAGATCAACATCCCCACCGCAGCCGACGGCATCACCCCGATCACGCCCGGCAAGACCACGATGGCGGACCTGGCGAACTACCAGGCGAAGAAGCGCGACGCGGTCTGCACCACCTACCGCGTGTACTGGGTGTGCGGCATGGGCCCGCCGTCGTCCGGCGGCCTCGCGGTGGCGCAGACGCTGGGCATCCTGGAGAACTTCGAAATGGGCGCGCATCCGCCCACCAGCGTGGACAACGAGGGCGGCCGGCCCGCGACGATGGCCGTGCACCTGGTGTCGGAAGCCCAGCGCCTGGCCTACGCGGACCGCGACAAGTACGTCGCCGACACCGACTTCCAGCCGCTGCCGGGCAATGGCATCTCGACGATGGTCGACAAGACCTACCTCGGCAACCGCGCCGGCCTGATCAACCTCGCCACCAGCATGCGCACGGCACAACCGGGCGACCTCGGTCCCATCCCGGCCGGCATCATGCCGCCCTCGCCCGAGAACGGCACGACGCACATGACGATCGTGGACCGCGACGGCAACGTGGTGTCGATGACCACCACCGTCGAGTCGGGCTTCGGCTCCTTCCACATGGCGCGCGGCTTCATGCTGAACAACCAGCTGACCGACTTCTCCGCGGCACCGACCGACGCCAACAACCTGCCGATCGCCAACCGGGTCCAGGCGGGCAAGCGCCCGCGCAGCTCCATGTCGCCCACGCTGGTGTTCCGCAAGGCGGCCGACGGTTCGCGCGGCGAGTTCCTGATGGCCACCGGCTCGCCCGGCGGCTCCGCGATCATCCAGTACGTCACCAAGACGCTGGTGAGCGCACTGGACTGGAACCTCGACGCGCAGCAGGCGACTTCGATGGTGAACTTCGGCGCGTCCAACAGCCCGACCACCTCCATCGGCGGCGAGCATCCCAAGATCAACACCGCCAACGGCGGCAATGACGACTCGCTGGTGACCGGGCTGCGCGCGATGGGGCACACGGTGAGCCTGAGCGCGCAGTCCAGCGGCGTCGGCACCGTCATCCGGCTGCAGGACCGCAACAAGGGCACCCTGCAAGGCGGCGCCGATCCGCGCCGCGAAGGCCTGGTGCTGGGAGACACCTTCACGCCCTGAGGCGGCAAAAGGAGATGCAGATGCGAACCACGCTCGTGATCCTCGCGGCGCTCGGCGCCGCCGGCGTCCAGGCCGCCGAGTTCAAGCTCGCGAGCCCGGACATCAAGGCCAATTCGACGATGGACAGAAAGTTCGAGGCCAACGTGTTCGGCTGCGGCGGCGAGAACAAGTCGCCGGCGCTCAAGTGGAGCGGCGCTCCGAAGGAGACCAGGAGCTTCGCCGTGACGGTGTACGACCCCGATGCGCCGACGGGCTCGGGGTTCTGGCACTGGTTCGTCTACAACATCCCGGCGAACGTCACCGAGCTGCCCGCCGACGCCGGCGCGCAAGGCGGCGCCAACCTGCCCAAGGGCGCCGCGATGAACCGCATCGACTACGGCTTCGCCGCCTGGGGCGGCGCCTGCCCGCCGCCGGGCGACAAGCCGCATCGCTACATCTTCACCGTGTACGCGCTGAAGACGGACAAGCTCGAACTGCCGCCGGACGCCACGGCCGCGGTGGCCGGCTTCATGACCAACGCGAACAAGATCGCGTCGGCGTCGTTCACGGCCCGGTACGGCCGCGCGGCGGAGAAGAAGACGGAGAAGAAGAAGTAGCCCGCCTCAGCGGCTCCGGCAGGCCACGAGGTCGGTGTGGCCGAAGCCTTTCGTGTAATCCAGCACCGAGATGAGCTCGGGCTCCACGCGGAACAGGGCGACTTCCTCCGGCGTGGGCATCTTCATGCTCGCGGTTTGCGGCGGCGCGTCCGGGTACTTCAGTGGAAGCATCCTCAGCACCTTCTCCGCCTCGGCGCGATCGGTCACGCGGTGGGCGCGCGCCGCCATCGACAGGCCGGTGATCGCCATGAGGTCGGCCGTGTCGTGGTCGATCGTGACGGACACCCGGTCGTCCCGCGCCAGGTTGGCGGCCTTCTGGCTCTCGCGGCCGCAGAGGAACCAGAGCGTCAGCCCTTCGTTCACGTAGCCCACCGTGGTCGCCTGCGGCCACCCGTCCGGGCGCAGCGTCGCCACGGTCATGATCCGGTGGCCGTCGAGCAGCGACAGGATCTTGCGCCTGAGTGATTCATCCATGGGAAGCTCCACGCCCGCCGGCGGCGGATGCGAGGACATGGTGATGCTCTCGATCGGCGGCCCTTTGATGTGCGTCAGGAACCGCTCCTGAAGCAGGCCTGCTGCTCCATACTTGGTCGCAACTTCTCCGGAGGGAACGATGCGACCTCTACCGCAAGAAACGATGGGTTCCTACGCCATGGTCGTCTCTCCCGAGCACCTGGCCAGCCGCTTCAAGGACCCGATGCTGCCGCCGGTCCTGGCCACGCCCGTGATGATCCTGGCGATGGAGAACGCGGCCCTTGCCGCGCTCAAGCCCTACCTGGAGCCGGGCGAGAGCGCGCTCGGCACGCACGTGGACGTGAAGCACCTGGCCGCCACGCCGGTGGGACGCCGCATCACGGCCAGCGCGACGGTGCTGCGCGTCTCGGGCCGGAGCATCAGCTTCTCGGTGCGCGCCACGGACGGCGACGAGGTGATCGGCAGCGGCACGCACGAGCGCATGCTCATCGACATCGACCGGTTCACGGCCCGGCTCGCCGGGAAGGCCGGCGACGGCGCCGGTCACTGAGCTCTCGCCGTCGTGATCATCGACCTCGTCGACGGCACCTACGAACTGTTCCGCCACTTCCATGGCCTGCGCCGCTTCATGAAGCGGGAGGACCCGCCGTTCGGCGCGGTCGTCGGCGTCCTCAACGGCACGCTGCAGCTCATCGAGAACCGCGCCACGCACGTCGGCGTCGCCACCGACCACGTGATCGAGTCGTTCCGCAACGGCCTCTGGCCGGGCTACAAGACCGGCGAGGGCATCGAGCCGGCGCTGCGCGCGCAGTTCCAGCCGCTCGAGGACGGCCTGGCGGCGATGGGCGTGGTCACCTGGCCCATGGTCGAGCTCGAAGCGGACGACGCCCTGGCCAGCGCGGCGCACCTGGCGAGCCGTGACGAGGCCGTGCGGAAGGTGCTGATCTGGACGCCCGACAAGGACCTGGCCCAGTGCGTCCGCGGCGACCGCGTCGTGCAAGTCGATCGGCGGGCGAACAAGATCCGCACCGCCGGCGACATCGAGGAGAAGTTCGGCGTGGCACCGGAGCTGATCCCCGACTTCCTCGCGCTGGTGGGAGACGCCGCCGACGGCTACCCGGGAATCCGCGGCATCGGTGCGGTGAGCGCCGCGCGGCTGCTGAACGAGCACGGCGCCATCGAGTCCTTTCCCTCGCACATCCTCGGCGACCAGTTCCAGGAGGCGATGCTGTTCAAGAAGCTGGCGACGCTGAGGACCGATGCGAAGCTGTTCTCCGACGTGCAGGCATTGCGATGGACGGGCCCGACCCGTTCCTTCGCCGCCTTCACCGAACGCATAGCCGCGCCCAGGTTGCTGGAGCGCGCTCTCGCGGCTCATGCGGCGGTGCAAGCCCGGAACTGAGGCATGACCCCCGCTTCTCTCTTCGACCGGTTCCGCCAGGTGGGCCTGCACCGCCCGCGGCTGCTCGCCGCCAGCGCCGCGGGAGTGATCGCCTTCTTCCTCCTGCCCCACGACTGGACGTTCACCGCGCGGGTGCTCGTCGCGTGGAACCTGGGCGTGTGGCCCTACCTGGCCACCTTCGCGTGGCTGATGTTGCGCGCCAGCGCGGAAGGCGTGCGCGGCATCGCCCGGCAGGAAGACGCCAGCAGTGTCGGCCTGATGGTGATCATGTGCGGGGCGGCGGTCCTGAGCGTCGCGGCCATCGTGGTGGAACTGGCGCGCGGCGATCGATCGGGCGAGACCGCGCTGTTCGTCTATGGCGTGACCGTCCTGACGGTGCTGGGCTCGTGGCTCCTCATCGCCGCCCTTTACACCTTCCACTACGCGCACCTCTACTACTCCGCGGCACCGAACCGGTTGCCCCTGGAATTTCCGGAAGGCTTGAAGTCGCCTTCCTACGTGGACTTCATGTACTTCGCGCTGACGATCTCCGTGGCCGTGCAGACGTCGGACGTCTCGGTGCGCACGACGGCGATGCGGGCGACGGTGATGGTGCAGTCGGTGCTGTGCTTCTTCTTCAACCTCGCGATCCTCGGGCTGTCGATCAACATCGCGGCGGGATTCGCGCAAGGGCATTGACGCCACAATGGACCCATGCCGCGCCGCCCCGTGAACATCCATCCCGCCTACCACGCCCATGTCTACTTCGACGAAGGCACGGTCGAGCAGGCGCGCGCGCTCTGCGAGGAAGCCGGTCAGAGATTCAAGGTGGCGGTGGGCCGCGTGCACGAGAAGCTCGTGGGGCCGCATCCGCGCTGGAGCTGCCAGCTCGCGTTCTCCGCCGCCGAGTTCGACCGCATCGTGCCCTGGCTCGACGAGCACCGCGGCGGGCTCGACGTGTTCGTGCACGGCCTGAGCGGCGACGAGCTCAAGGACCACACCGACCACGCCTACTGGCTGGGCGAGGAGTGGCCGCTCGACCTGCGGATGTTCCAGAAACCCTGAACGTCCGGATCGCTCAGCGAGGCAGCGAAAGGTAAGGCAGCACGCTGCCGGAGCCGCTTCCCGTGCGCTGCCCCGCGGGTTGCAGCGACTGCTTCCCGACCGGCGCCTTGCCGGAGGATTGCGTCGGCTCCGCCGGCCGCGAGCGGATCGGCGGAACCGGGCCGGGACGCCGCGCGACGGCGATCACGATGCCTCCTTGATCTCGGTGGCCTGCCACTCGCCGTTCAAGAGGACGGCATGCACCTCCACGGTCGGCGTCGCTCCGGTCAGCCAGCCGATCACCTGGATCGGCGTGTTCAGGCCGTAGGTGAACAACCGGCCCTGCACGGTGAAGGTGCGCGTCAGGATGTTGAGGCCGGACACCGGCCCGATGAAGACGAAGTCCTCGGGTTGCGGCAAGCCGCGGCTCTTCACCTCCACCTGCGTCGCGATCAGCACGCCGCCGCGCATCGAGCCCTTGGCCTTCACGAACGCGCCCAGGACCAGGCCGGCGACGGCCGCGAGGCCGGATGCGTCGACCGGAACGCCGTTCACGCTGAACGACGCTCCCGCGCCGATGGCCGTGACCGTGCCCTCGACCTCGCCCTCGTCCTGTTCGCCCGCCTCGACGCCGGCGAGCACGTCGCGCACGCGGATGCGCCGCGCGGGCCAGGTGCCCGCGACTTGCGTCGTGCCGAGCACCACGCGCACCAGCGTGCCGTCCGCGAAACCGGCGGGCGGCGCGACGGCGGCGTCGTAGCCGATGAGGGCCGTGCCGATGCGGAACGTGCGCGCGGCGGTGTCCAGCGAGGCGACCCGGCCGCTCAGGCGGAACGCAGCCGGCGCGCCGGCGGACACCTCGACCAGCGTGGCCAGCAGGCGCGCGGTGCTCAGGTCCAGGTAGCCGTGCACTTCGACGAACTGGCCGGCCGCCAGCGCGGAAAGCTGCGTCGCCGCGCCCTCGATCACGGCACCGGTCGGCACCTCGATCGTCTGGCCCAGCACGGTGACCGTCCCGGCCGCGGTGTCGACCGCGTCGATGCGGCCCACCCATTCGCTGGCGTAGCTGATGCGAAGCGCCGTCGCGCCGGCGAGCGTCGCGCCGGGTTGAGCGGGCGTGACGGCGGTGGCCTCGATCGCCACCACCATGCCGGGCCGGATGCTGCCCACCACGCCGTCGTCCGCGCGGCTGACGGCGGCACGGCTGTCGTCGTAGCGCACGCCGCGCACGATGATGGAGCCCAGGCCGGAAACCGTCCCGGTGGTGAACGAACCGGTACCGCCGCTGGTGAGGCCGGCGACGCTGCCGCCTCCCACGCCGCCGCCGGCATCGCCCCCACCGCCGCCGCAGCCGTGCAGCCACGCCGCGCCGGCCGCGATCGCACCGAGTGCGAAGCGCCGCGACACGGCCCTGGAGTCCGCTCCCACATCAGCTCTTCTCATCAGCTTCTCCCGTGTTGTCTCGTGAAGGCGGCGGCGCCTGCATGGGGCGCGACCAGGAATAGAGGCCGATCCGCAAGGCCTGGTCCTGCGTGCGGCCGGCCTCGCGGTCCTGCGCCATCAGCGCTTCGAGTTGCGGCCCGAGTTGCGTCAGCAGCGAACGCCATTGCGCCGTGATGAGCTCGCGAGCGCGATGGAGGGCCTCGGCCGACAGCTCGTCGGCGAACAGCGCCTGCTCGAAATGCTGGTTGCCCGCGCCGAGCACGTTGCTCACGGCGCCGCGAAGGTGATCGCCGACGTTGTCGCCGAGGTAGCCGAGCATGCGCGGCAGGTCGTCACGCGGCACGAAGGCGTCCACCAGCAGGCGCACCGTGTCCTCGCCCTCGTCGTGCTCCACCAGGTGCAGCCGCTCCATCTCCGCCAGCAGCGAGCGCGGATGCACGTCCCGCGTCACCGACCCGGCCAGCTGCTCGAAGCTGGGGACGGCCCCGGCGCGGGCGATCACCAGCGGCTTGCCGCGCCGGGTGTACTCCGGCGCGCTCAACCAGCGCGTGAGCAGGTCGGTGGTGAGCGAGCGAGTCGCGGGCATCTCCTGGGCCGCGACGGACCGCAGGCGCGTGACCTCGCGCCGCGTCAACCCGGTCATGGTGCTGATGCGGCTGGTGGCGACCTCCCCGGAGCCGCCGATGCGCTGCGCCTGGTCGACGAACGCCTGCCGCAGCATCTCTTCGACGGCCTGGATCGTCGCGCCGCGCGCGATGCACAGCTCCGCTATCGGCGCCAGCAGCAAGCCGACCGCGCCCAGGACGGCTTTCAGGTCGGCTTCGACGGGGCTCATGGCTGGGATATTAAATGTGCAACTTGCACATTTGCAATCCCAGGCTGACCCTGTCGCGTTACGAACCGTATCGGGCTCATCAGCGGCCCGCGCGCGCCACCCCGCCTTCCCTGCCGCCGAAGGGCGTGACGCAGCGCCGCGACGCGGCCTGGCTCACCCGCGTCCAGGGCCGAGTTGCGCATCCACATCCCGCTGTCCACGTTGCCCACCATGAGGCTGGCGCTGTGGCCGTCCTTGCTGACCGCATCGCTCGCCCGCGACAGCCCCAGCTTGCGCGCGATCAGCGAAATGTCGGCTTCCTTCCCGGAAAGGAAAGACCAGCCGGGCTCGACGCCGAACTTCTTCGCGTACGCCTTGTTCTCCTTGGGCGTATCCCAGGGATCGATGGCGATCGAATAGAAGAAGATGTCCTTGCCCATCCGCTCGCCCAGGAGCTTCTGCACCTGCACCAGGTTGGCGGTCTCGAGCGGGCACACGTCCTGGCAGCCCGTGTAGAAGAGCAGGATGGCGACCGACTTGCCCTTGAGCAGGTCGTCGTCCGATGCGCTCCTGGTGAGAAACATGGATCGCTCCCTGCGATGAATCACCGAAACCCGGTGGGTCCCCGCAGGTTTACATGCGTCCAAATTCAACTTCCATCGCCATTACGCAGTCTCCGCGTTTTCACGCGCGGAAACAGGGTGCGGGACGGTTCGCCGCGGGTTGGTCATCCGGGGGAAGGCGGCGCGGGCCACAGGGGTGCGCTGATGGACGTGACGCGCTTCGTGGGTTGCCAAACGCTCGGGCATCCTGATTTGTCAGGACGGTCGCGGGTTGCGAAGAAACACCTTCGGCAGGCGTGCTATCTGACCGCCGCCTGACCGCGGGCTCACGGACCGTCAGCGGAACCTGCTTGCGCGTGCGGAACTGCACCACGCCAACAGGATGGCCGCCGCGATGCTGAGGACGGAGATGCCGGCCCACACCCCGGCCAGCGATGCCGGATCGATGACCTGGCGGCAAGGGCTCCACCACTCCATCGGTTCACACCCGCCGGACCGGCAGCGCGCGAACGCGCTTTCCGGTCGCCGCGAAGAGGGCATTGCACAGCGCAGGCGCCACCGGCGGCAGCGGCGGCTCGCCCACGCCGCCGGGCGGCACGCCGTGGTCGTCGTTCACCAGGTGCGTGCGGATGACGCGCGGGGAGTACGCGTGGCGCAGCACCTCGTAGTCGTGGAAGTTCGACTGCCGAACCTGGCCGTTCTCGAACGTGATCTCGCTCGAAAGCGCGAGCGACAGCCCCATCACGGCCGCACCTTCGAGCTGCGCGCGGATGCGCTCGGGATTCACCTGCGGGCCGCAATCGATCGCCATGTCCACGGCCAGGACGCGGATCGCGCCGTCCTTGTCGACGGCTACCTCCACGACCGTCGCCGTGTAGCTGAGGAAGCTGTACGCGAACGACAGGCCGAGTCCATGGCCCCGGGGAACCTTGCGGCCCCAGCGCGCGCCGCGCGTGGCGGCCTCGATCACGGCGCGCATGCGGCCGGTGTCGACCGGGTACACGTCGGGGGATTCGCTGTAGTTCCAGGAATCGGACAACGTCGCGGGATGGATCTTGCGAGCCGGCCCCACCAGCGCCAGCGCGAACTGCTTCGGATCGGTGCCGGCGCGGTGCGCGAGTTCGTCGATGAAGCACTGCGTCGCGAACACGTGCGGAATGTTGGACACCGAGCGGAACCAGCCGATGCGCGCATGTGCCTCCACCTCGGCGCCTTCGACGCGCACATGCGGGATGGCGTACGGCATGTTGACGGCCGACATGCCGGCCTCGAACGGCGTCGGCCCCTTCGCGCCCTGCGTGAAGGTGGAACCTATCGTCGGAGCCGCGGTCCGGTGCAGCCAGGCGTCGGGCAGGCCGTCCGGCTTCAGCGCGGCTTCCAGGCGCTCGATGGACACGGTGTGCAGGTAGTCGTGGCGCAGGTCGTCCTCGCGCGTCCACACCAGCTTGACCGGCGTGCCCGGCATGGCTTGCGCGACGACCGCCGCTTCCACCACGAAGTCCGGCTTGGACTTGCGGCCGAAGCCGCCGCCGATCAGCAAGGGGTTGACCCGCACCTGCCCGGCCTTGAGCGCCAGCCGAGCGGCCACGCCCGCGAGCGCCGCCTGCGGGTTCTGGATCGAGGTCCAGACTTCGCAGCGGCCGTCCTTCACCAGCACCGTCGCCACCGGCGGCTCCATGCTCGCGTGGGCGAGGTGCGGCACGTAGTACTCGGCGGAGAAGCGGGACCTGTCCTCGGCGCGCGCGATGGCGGCGGGTGCATCGCCGTCGTTGCGCAGGACCTTGCCGGGCGCGCGGGCGGCCGACTCCAGCGTCTTGCGATACGCGTCGGACTCGTACGCCGCGTGAGGCCCGTGGTCCCAGTCGATCTCGAGAGCGGCGCGACCTTGCATCGCGGCCCACGTGTTGCGCGCGACCACCGCCACCCCGCCCAGCGGATGAAAGCCGGGCGCTCCGGGCGTGGCCGGAATCTCCAGCACCTTGATCACGCCCGGGACCTGCAGCGCCTTCTCGCTTCGCACGGTGCGCAGCTTGCCTCCGAGGACCGGCGGCCGTGCCACCACGGCGTAGACCATGCCCGGCAGGCGCATGTCCATGCCGTAGACCGCCTGGCCCTTGCCGATCGCCTCGAGGTCCACGGCACGCACGCGGCCCTTGCCGATGTAGCGGAACTCGCGCGGGGTCTTCAGGCGCAGCGCATCGCCGGCGGGCACGGGCAGCGCGGCCGCCGGCGCGGCGAGTTCGCCGAAGCCGAGCCGGCGGCCCGTGCGCTCGTGGATCACCTCGTGCTGCACCGCCTTCACTTCCGACCGCGGCACGGACCAGCGCGCGGCGGCGGCGGACTCGAGCATGTGGCGCGCGGCCGCGCCCACGCGGCGCATCGGCATGTAGAAGTGGCGGATGCTGCGCGAGCCGTCCACGTTCTGGTTGCCGTAGCGGGTCTCGTTCGCTTCGGCCTGCACGACCTTCACGCGGTCCCAGCGGGCCTCCATCTCGTCGGCGACCACCATGGGCAGGCTGGTGCGCACGCCGGTGCCCATCTCCACGCGGTGCGCCACGATCGTGACGGTGCCGTCGGCCGCGATCGATACGAAGGTCTGCGGGTCGTCCACGGTCCCGCCCGGCATGCTGTCGGCGCCGAACTTCTTCGCGTCCTGCGCGCGGACCACGCCCGCCGTGGTGACGCCGAGCACCAAGGCGCCGGCACCGGCCGCCTGCAGCAGTGAACGCCGGTTGATGCGAACGTCCTGCATGCCTCAGGCCCTCCCCGCCAGCCGGCCCGCGGCCAGCTTCACCGCGGCCCTGATGCGCGGGTAGGTGCCGCAACGGCAGATGTTCCCGCTCATGGCTTCGTCGATCTGCCGGTCGTCCGGCGCGGGCGTCGCCTTGAGCAGCCCCACGGCGGTCATGATCTGGCCGGCCTGGCAGTAGCCGCACTGCGCGACCCCGAGCTCGTTCCAGGCCTGCTGCACCTCGCGGCCGACGCGATCGCGCTCCAGGCCTTCGATGGTGGTGACCGGCTTGCCGCCGACCGCGGACAACGGGGTCGTGCAGGAGCGCACCGGCTGCCCGTCCACGTGCACGGTGCAGGCGCCGCACAGGGCCAGGCCGCAACCGAACTTGGTGCCGGTCATGCCGAGCTCGTCGCGCAGGACCCAGAGGAGCGGCGTTTCGCCGGGAACGTCGGCGGACCGGGCCGCGCCGTTGACTCGAATGCTTTGCATCGCCTGGACCTTATCGAGGACACCGAAGAGTGACTAGACGGCTGGCGTCGCTAGGGCTTATGAGCCTGGCGCATGAATCGCCGCTTCGAGGCGCTTGCCGCCGCCGACGACGAGCGCACCGGTCACCAGCAGCGCCGCCCCGCCGATGAAGGTCGCGGCGATGGAGAAGTGATCCAGGAGGAAGCCACCGAAGGCCGCGCCCGACATGATGGCCAGCTGGATCGCCGCGACCATCAGGCCGCCGCCGGCTTCGGGCTCGTCGCCGACTCCGAGGACCAGCCAGTTCATCCAGGCCACCGGGAGCGCGGAGTTCAGCGCACCCCAGCCGGCCATCGCGAGGGCCGCCGCCCACGGCAGCCGACCCACCATCAACAGCGTGAAGGTGACGGCGCCGAGCGAGAGCGGCAGACCCCACAGCAGGCGATGCAGATGCCGCCCCACCAGCGCCGTGGCGGCGTGCGTGCCGAAGAACCCCGCGGCCCCGAGGCAAAGCAACATCAACGACAGCTGGTCCAGCGTGACGTGCGTCCGGCTTTCCAGGAACGGGCGCAGGTAGGTGAACGTCGCGAAGGCTCCGCCGAAGGTGAGCATCACGGCCGCCATCGCGACGGCGACGTGGCGGCGCTTCAGCAGGCCCAGCACCCTTCGCAACGGGATCGCCGCCTGCGGCGGCATCGAGGGGAGGCTGCCCCATTGCCAGGCGAGATTGGCGAGGGCGAACGGAACGAGTCCCCAGAACACGCCGCGCCAGCCGATGACGCCACCCAGCCAGCTGCCGACCGGTGCGGCCAGCGCGGTGGCCACCGCGTTGCCCATGTACATCAAGCCGAGGGCGCGCGGCACGGAGGACTGCGGGACCAGTCGCATCACGGTCGCGGTGGACAAGGCCCAGAAGCCGCCGATGGTGACGCCCAGGAGCGCCCGCGCCGCCATCAGCCAAAAGAAGTCCGGGGCCGCGGCGATGAGGACCAGCGAAGCCAGCATCGACGCCGTGAGGGCGGCGAGCACGTGGCGGCGATCGAACCGGCTCGCGACGGAAGGCACCAGCAGGCTGGTGATCACGGCGAACAGTCCGGAGATCGAGATCGCCTGGCCGGCCATGCCCTGCGTCGCTCCCAGGTCGGCCGCGATCGGCGTCAGCAGGCTCACGGGCATGAACTCCGAGGCGATCAGGAGGGCTACGCACATCGTCATCGAACCGACGGCGCTCCACGCGCGCCGATCGGGCCGCGGGATGGGAGAGATGGAGGGATCCAGGGTCGTCGTCTGCATCCGGTCGAAGGTACCCGCGGCGAGTGCGGATCGAACACCCCGTTTCCGCATGCCTCCATGAGCCGCGTTCATCAATCGCGCCGTTCCTAGAATGGGAGGAACATGGCCCGCGAGAACATCAACGACATGCTGGCTTTCCTCGCGGTGGCGCAGGAACGCAGTTTCACGAAAGCGGCCGCCCGGCTCGGCGTGTCGCAATCCGCGCTGAGCCACACGATCCGCGCGCTGGAGACGCGCCTGGGCGTGCGCCTGCTCACCCGCACCACGCGCAGCGTCTCGCCGACCGAAGCCGGCGAGCGCCTGATGCAGACGGTCGGGCCCCGCCTCGAGGAGATCGAGGCCGAAATCGCGGCCGTCATCGAACTGGGCGACAAGCCCGCGGGCACGATCCGGATCACCGCGATCGACCACGTCATCGACAGCGTGCTGTGGCCCAGGCTCGCCCAGGTGCTGGAGCAGTACCCGGACGTGCGCGTCGAGTTCAGCGCCGACTACCGCCTGGTCGACCTGGCCGCCGAGCGTTTCGACATCGGCGTGCGGCACGGCGACCAGGTGCAGAAGGACATGGTGGCGGTGCGGCTGACGCCCGACGTGCGCATGACGATCGTGGGCTCGCCCCGCTACTTCGAGACGCACCGGGTGCCGGCCGCCGTGCAGGACCTGGTGCGGCACAACTGCATCACGCTGCGGCTGCCCAGCAGCGGCGGCCTCTACGCCTGGGAGCTGCTGGATGGCGGCCGCGCGGTGGAGGCGCGAGTGACCGGCCAGTTCACCTTCAGCGGCGCGTACCAGATGCTGAACGCGGCGTTGGCCGGGCACGGCCTCGCGTTCCTTCCCGAAGAACTCACCCGGCCCCACGTGGAAGCCGGCCGGCTTCGCAGGGTGCTGGATGACTGCTGCCCGGACTTTCCCGGGCTGCACGCGTACTACCCCAGCCACCGCAACTCGTCGCGCGCGATGCGGCTGGTGATCGAAGCGATCCGATTGCGGACCTGAGCGCGGTCAGCCGCGCCAGCGGATCGCTTCGATGACGACCTGCAGCGCGCGCGAGGACTGCCGGCGGCTCGGGTAGTAGGCGTGCTGGCCCGGCAGCGGGGGGAACCACTCCTCGAGCACCCAGCGCAGCCGGCCCGCTTCGACATGCGGCAGGACCAGGTCTTCCGGGAGCATGGCGATGCCCAAACCGGCCAGCGCGGTCTCCAGCTTCTGGTAGGTGTTGGTCGCGATCACCTGCCCCTCGACGCGCACCTGGAGCGGCTGGCCGCGGCGTTCGAGGTTCCAGGGCAGCAGGCCGCCGTACGTGGGCAGGCGCAAGTTGATGCAGCGGTGCTCCATCAGCTGCTGCGGCGTGGCCGGGGCGGGATGGCGATCCAGGTACGCCGGCGAAGCCACCATCGCCATTCGGCGATCGGGCCCCACGCGCACGGCGATCATGTCCTTGGCGACCTGGTCGCCGGAGCGCACGCCGATGTCGAAGCGGTCCTCGACGATGTCGCGCAGGGCGTAATCGATCGAGACCTCCACCTGCAGTTCCGGGTAGTCGGGCAGCACCTCGGCCAGGCGCGGCCACAGGAGGGTGTTGGCGGCGTAGTCGGTGGCCGTGATGCGGATCGTGCCGGCGGGCCGGTCGCGCTCCTCGCGCAACGCGGCGAGCTCGGCTTCGATCTCCTCGAACCGCGGCGCCAGCGTGTTCAGCAAGCGCTCGCCGGCCTGCGTGGGCGACACGCTGCGGGTGGTGCGCGTGAGCAGGCGGACCGACAGCCGCTCCTCCAGCGCCTTGATGGTGTGGCTGAGCGTGGACTGGGAGATTCCCAGCTGGGCCGCGGCGCGCGTGAAGCTGCGTTCGCGCGCTACGGCGACGAAGGCCAGCAGGTCGTGCAGGTTCTCGCGAGGCATTGATCGATGCGGGCCATAAACGCTTGCGGATTCTGCCAGCTAGTGCTGCCGGGCTCCGGTCCCTAGATTCGATGCATGCAGAACGCGCATCACTCGAAGGAGCTTCCATGTCATTGAAAACACTGTCGTGCGCCGCGCTCGCCGCGGCGGCCGGCGTCGCCGCGGCGCAGTCCGGGGCGCCCGGCGCGCAGGAGATCACGCGCGCCGGCACCCAGGCTTCGGCGGCCGGTCCGGCCGAGTTCTTCACCGGCCGCGTGCGGGTCGACCCGGTGTGGCCGGCCAACGGGGACATCCAGGCCTCGGGCGGCATGGTCACCTTCGAGCCGGGCGCTCGCTCGGCCTGGCACACGCATCCCAAAGGCCAGCGCCTGGTCGTCACCTCAGGCGTGGGGCTGACGCAGGAATGGGGCAAGGCCGTGCAGGTCCTGCGGCCTGGCGACGCGGTGTGGTGCCCGCCGGGCGTCAAGCACTGGCACGGCGCGGCGCCGACCACCGCCATGACCCACCTCGCCGTCACCGGCAGCCTGGACGGCAAGAACGTGACCTGGATGGAGAAAGTCAGTGACGAGCAATACAACGCACGCTGAAGCCATGCAGCGCCGCACCGTGCTGGCCGCGGCGATCGCGATGGGCGCTGCGCTGGGTCAGGGCGGCGCGGGCGCGCAGACCGCGCCCCCGCTCTCGCGCAAGCAGCAGGCCATCGCCCCGATCGGCGCCGCGGTCGCCCTCGGCGACATGCCGCTGCTGTCCACCGCGCTGGGCGAAGGCCTCGATGCCGGGCTGACGGTGAGCGATGCCAAGGAGATCCTGGTGCAGCTGTACGCCTACGCCGGGTTCCCGCGCAGCCTCAACGCGCTCGGCGAGCTGATGAAGGTGCTCGACGCTCGCAGGCAGCGCGGCGTGCAGGACGCCCCTGGCCGCGATCCGGACCCGGTGCCCACCGGCAAGGAGCTGCTCGCGCTCGGCACCGCCAACCAGACGAAGCTCTCAGGTGCGCCGGTCAAGGGACCGCTGTTCGAGTTCGCACCCGCGATCGACGAGTACCTCAAGACCCACCTGTTCGGCGACATCTTCGGCCGCGACAACCTGGACTGGCAGAGCCGCGAGCTGGCCACGGTCGGCGCGCTGGCCGCGATGGCGGGCGTGGAGCCGCAGCTGCAGGCGCACATCCGGATCAGCATGAACGTGGGGCTGACCCGGGAGCAGTTGGGCAGCGTGGCGGACACGCTGGCTCAACGGGGCCAGGCGGAGGCAGCGCGGCGAGTCCGGGCGGTGCCGAAGATTTAAACCCGGGTGATATTGACGTCTGCAATTTAACCCGGGTATATTTTGGTCCATGGACGACATGGACCCCAACCCGACGTACACGGCCTTCCAGGGCACCCGGCGCCTCGCGTCGGGCTCCCTCGAAGAGATCGCGATCGCCGCGGCCCGCGCGAGCGCGCGCGGCCACCAGCCGCTGGTGTTCAGCGACGCGACAGGCATGCAGGTCGATCTCGACCTGCGCGGCGACGAGGACGAGATCCGCGCCCGTCACCGC